>OGSZ01000152.1_pt1 | contig 36649 bp, 35 predicted proteins | sample 1574331 | NCBI WGS metagenome assembly OGSZ01 (sample SAMN03295853, study PRJEB24534) | human gut metagenome | isolation source: fecal sample 3 from infant 8 | host: Homo sapiens | place: USA: Pittsburgh, PA | collected 2014-07 | reverse complement strand
AATATATGATTTTATTAAGGAGTGATTTAATGCCAGCAGATAGAACTAATAAGGTTAGTTGTCATAATTATAGATGTGAGATAGAAGTAACATTAGAAGTTATAGGTGGTAAGTGGAAGTCACTTATAATTTGGACTCTTGGATTACACGATGTTATTAGATTTAATGAATTCAAAACTCTAATACCAGAAATCAGCCAAAAAATGTTAACTCAGCAACTAAGAGATTTAGAAAAAAATAAATTAGTATCTAGAAAAATATATAACCAAGTTCCACCAATGGTAGAATACTCACTTACTGATATGGGTAAAAAACTACTTCCAATATTAAAGGAAATGGATCTATGGGGAAAAGATTTCGTAAAAATGTTTTAAAAACTAAGACTTATAAATATTAAACATATTTATAAGTCTTATATTTTTAAGCTCTATGCACATTATTTTGTTTATTATTAATATATTTATGTATATTCTCTGCAACAATCTTACTATTATTAACTGCCTCAACAACAGTCTTAGCTCCACTTACAATATCTCCTGCTGCGAAAACCCCCTCCATAGATGTTTGTCCATTTTCATCAACTTCAAGTAATCTCCACTGATTAAAATCTAATCCCTCCTGAGAATACTCTTTAGCTTGTTGACTTACAGCAATTATTATTGAATCTAATTTATTTAATTTTTCTGAACCCTCAATATTTACAATTTTTGATTCATTATCTTCAACTTTCTTAGTACTTATTGTAATTAATCCCTCATCAACAATTTCTACAGGTGACTCAAATACTTTAAATTGAACCCCTTCTTCTCTAGCATCATTTATTTCTGCTAATACTGCAGTCATATCACTAAAATCCCTTCTGTAATAAACAGTGGTATTTGCCCCTGTTTTTCTAACAGTTCTAGCAGCATCCATAGCAACATTTCCTGCTCCTATAATTCCTACATTATTTCCTAAATCAATTGAATCTGGTGCCTTTAAATAATCTATTGCATAATGAACATTATGTCTAGTTTCACCTTTCATTTTTATAGCTTTAGCCTCTTCTAAACCTATTCCAAGGAAAACTGCATCATATCCATCTCTAAATAAATCCTCTAATTTAATATTATCTAAAACTGATATATTATTTCTTATTTTAACTCCTAATTGAATTAATTTTTCTTCTATTAAATCAATTATAGACTTATCTAATCTAAAGTTTGGTATTCCATATCTAAGAACTCCTCCAAGCTTCTGATTCTTTTCAAAAATTGTTACATCATATCCCTTTAAAGCTAGATTAAAAGCAACACTTATACCAGCTGGCCCACCACCAACTATAGCAACTTTCGAATCTAATTTCTTATCTAATTTTAGGCTGAAATTTTCAAGATATTTTCCTGATATGTATCTCTCTATTTCATAAAAATTTACTGAATCACCCTTTATTCCTCTAATACAATTTCCATAACATTGTCTCTCATGAGGACATACAATTGAACAAACTAAGGATAATGGATTATTTTCAAATAATATTTCGCCAGCCTCTTCTACTTTTCCATCTTTGAACAATTCTATTACTTGAGGTATAGGAGTATTTATTGGACATTTATTACTACATCTTGCATTTTTACATCCTAAACATCTATTGGCTTCTAATTGTAATTCTTTTAATCTCTCCATTTTACTTTTTCAACTCCTTTTAGACAAAAAGAAGATTATCCTAAAATAATCTTCTTTCTAAAATAATAATATTATCTAATTTATTCAAAACAAATGTTAGAAATTAACATCTTCTCCATAATAAACAGCTTCGAATAACTTTTTCATTTCTTCTACTGATATTTCTCTTGGGTTAGTACCAGTACAAGGGTCAGCTACAGCAGTTTCAGCTATTGCATCTAAGTTTTCTCTGAACATTTCTTCTGAAATTCCAAACTCTTTTAATGAATTAGCCATTCCCATTTTATTTCTTAAATCTTTAACTAAGTTAACTAATGAAGCTACTAATTCTTCTTCGTTGTTTCCTTCTAATCCTAATCTGCTAGCTATATCAGCATAAGCTGCCATAGCAGTTTTAGCATTAAATTGAACAACTGCTGGTAAGTATATAGCATTAGCTAATCCGTGAGGAACATCGAATATCTTACCAGTTTTATGAGCCATTGAGTGAACTATTCCTAATATAGCATTTGAGAATGCCATTCCAGCTAAGTTCTGAGCTATATGCATATCTTTTCTTGCTTGCTCTTTTCCTTCAAATGAATCATATAAATTAGCTACAATCATTTCAATTGATTTCATTGCTAATGCATCTGTTATAGGATTTCTAGCTGTTGAAACATAAGCTTCAAAAGCATGAGTTAAAGCATCCATACCAGTGTTAGCAACTAAATTTTTAGGCATAGTTTGAACTAAGTTAGTATCAACTATAGCTACATCTGGTGTTATATTATAGTCTGCGATTGGATATTTAACTCCAGTCTCATTATCAGTTATAACTGAGAATGAAGTAACCTCTGTAGCAGTACCACTAGTAGTTGGTATAGCTATGAATTTAGCTTTTTGTCTTAGCTCTGGTAAGTTAAATGGCTTAGCGGCCTCTTCAAATGTAAATTCTGGGTACTCATAGAATATCCACATAGCTTTAGCTGCATCTATTGGTGATCCCCCACCAATACCTATTATTAAATCTGGGTTAAATTCATTCATCATTTCAACACCTTTTCTTACTGTTGCAACTGATGGATCATTTTCAACTCCAGTGAAAACTCTTGTTTCAATATTTGCTTCTTTTAAGTTAGCTTGAACTTTAGGAACTGTACCATCCTTTATTAATCTCTCTGAACCAATAACTATTAAAGCTTTTGATCCTTTAACGCTTTTTAAATGGTCTACAGCATCTTCACCAAAGTATAAATCTCTTGGTATAGTAAATCTTTGCATACAAAACACTCCTTTATTAATATTTTTTTAATTTTATAATCTTTTTTTGAAGATTGTTTTTTTGTTTATGTCTCTTGCCCTTAGCACAAATTTATTATAAATTTTAATTTATCAAAAAAAAAGAAGGCACTTTTTGGTATTATACTTACCTAAAGGTGTGATTTGATATTTTATCTTATCTGCAGAAGTAAATTTTTTTTTAACTTAATACAAAATAAACATACAAATACCAAATATTTTTTTAAATCAACTTATTTTCATCATAAAAACAAAGGAAAATTATATTCTTATATAAAAAAAATAGACATCAAATATATAAATTCAATGTCTATTTATCTAACTAATAATTATACAAAATAATAATCTTCTACAATAAAAAGTTCATCTTATATTAATTTTCACAAAAAAATCCTATATTAAAAATTATATAAACCTTACTTAATCACGTTAGTTCTTTTTTAGTTTAACAACTGTCTCAACATGAGGAGTGTTAGGGAACATATCCATAAGTAAAGTTTTTTCTATTTCATATCCCTTAGCTTCTAAAACTTTTAAGTCAGTTACTAGAGTTTTTGGATTACATGAAACATAGATTATTTGTGGAGCATTAAATTTTATAACGTAGTCTAATGCCTTTGGATGTACCCCACTTCTTGGTGGATCTAAAATTATTATATCTGGTTTATCCTTAACTGTTTTTATAACCTCAGCTACATCTCCAGCTATAAAATTACAATTATTTAATCCATTTAATTTTGCATTCTCATTAGCTGCCATAGCTGCTTCTTCTATAAGTTCAATTCCAATAACCTTAGAAGCTTTTCCTGCTGCTATTTGACCTATTGTTCCTGTTCCACAATAAAGATCAAATACTACCTTATTGTCAGCAGCTCCCATAAAATCTCTCACTATGCTATATAGCTTTTCAGCTCCTAGTGAATTTGTTTGGAAGAATGAGAATGGAGATATTTTAAAGTTTAATCCTAAAAGATTTTCTGTTATAAAATCATCACCATATAGAATGTTTACTTTTTCTGGTATAACAGCCTCTGATAAAGCATCACTTTCTGTATGTATTATTGATTTTAATTTTCCTTTTAAGTTTAATCCTTTTATAAGCTCAGTAAACTCTGTTAAATCAAAATCTATTTGAGTTGTAGTAACTAAATTAACAAGAATTTCTTCTGTCTTAACACTTTTTCTTACTACTAGGTATCTTAAATACCCTGTTCTAGGCATTATTTTATAGAAAGGTAATCCTTTTTCTCTGAAATATTTAACTGTTGTATCTAGTATATTTCTAAAATCTTCATCAACTAATACACACTTATCAACATTTACTATTCCAAAAGATTTTCCCTTCATATGCATTCCAAGGGTAAGTTCTCCACCTTTTTCTTTATCTCCAAAAGTGTATTCCATCTTATTTCTATATTCCCATTGAGTTGGACTAGTTTCTATACCTAAAAACTCTCCTGTTGGAACTTCAGCATCTTTAAATAAATCTTTAACTTGTTCAATCTTAAGCTCTAATTGTTTCTCATAAGGAATTGTTTGAGAAGAACATCCTCCACATACTCCAAAGTGTGGACACTTTTGGTCTTCCTCATAACTAGCTTTTTCTCTTACTTCAGAAACTCTAATTTCTGCATACTCTTTTCTTTTCTTAGTTACTCTACCAAAGACTTTTTGTCCTGGGAAAGTATTTTTAGCATAAACTTTTAATCCATCTACAAAGCCGAATCCTTTAGCAGGGAACTCTATTCCCTCTACTAATAATTCTATTTCATTACCTTTTCTCATTAGTTGTCTCCCTTACTAATAAATTATTTATTTTCTAAAAACTTTTTCACCTAATGTTAATTTGAACTTTCTACCTTCCATTATAGCTCTGTAAAGTATGTTCATAATAACAAATATTACAAAATAAAAAGGAATTCTTCCTTCTAAAGATATCTTATAGCCAAAAGGTCTCATTAGCAAATCTACTATAAAGAAGGCTGCTAAAGATAATAATAATACTACTGTTTGATCTATAATTCCTTCTAATATTCTTTTAAAGAAAGAAGTCTCTTTCTCACCTTTTTCACCAATATCTTTTTTGTCTTTATCTTGTTTATTCATAAATTCCTCATCAATAGCCATAGTATTGGTATCTAATGATATACTCTCTAACACCGCTGCTTCTTTTTCATATGAGTCCATTTTCTCATTTGTTACTGATGTTTCATCACTTTTTAAAGCATTTTCTTGCTCTTTAGTGAATTTGTTATCGTCCATAATATCCTCCTAAAAGCATTAAATATTATTCTGAAATACATTAATTAAATATACTATATTTATTATCTTATGTAAATCAAATCTATTTAATTATAGTGTATTATTATGGCAAAACTATTACATTTTAATTATGAATATAAGAAAGAGAAGCTTATAAAAGCAAACTTCCCTTTTAGAATTCTCTATTTAATTTAAAACTCTCTTATCTTCTACCCTTTTAGTTATTTCTTCATTATCTAAATACTCTAAAATTGCTACTAAATACTTTCTAGAAACACCTAAAAGCTCCTTAGTTTCTCCTAAAGTAATAGAACCATTTTTATTTAGCCATTCTATTATTTTTTCTTTAACACTTTGTAATACCTCTTTGTGCATTACAACATCTTCTGGAAGTTTAATTAAAGTTCCCTCTTCAATTAAAAGATTATATATTTTTATATATTCCTTTTCTAACTTTTTATCTTCAATGATATCTTTTATCTTTGAAGAAACTATTCCACTTTCTAAATAAGCTTTTAATATTTTTTCCCTAATTGCCTTTTGAGCTTTTGTTAGTTTTATCTCAAAATCCTTTAGTGAAATTATATTAACTCCTTCCTTTATAATCTCTTTTTCCTTCATAAGTTCTAAGAAACTTTGGAATATTTTTTGCTTAATCTTATTTGAAAAACTCTTACTTCTAAGTTCTTCTTTATTCATCCCTACTTTTAATGGATTTTCTTCGTGGAATCTTCTTAGAATTTCATAAATTTCTTCACTCTTTTTAGTGAAAAATTTATTATGAATAAATACTTTAGATTTACCATTATCTATTCCTATAATTTTCTTATCCTCACAAAGCTTTTCCAATATAAAATCTATATTTTCTATATTTCTTCCTAGTCTTTTTATGACCTCTTGTGAGTTTGGGAAGGTTTCACTTAAAGATAGTACTACATTTTCAACTATCTCCCCTATGCTTCCTTTTTCCATAAGCTTTAATTCATTTAAATAATCCTCTTTAAATCTTTTAGCTTTTTTTGCTAAGGGATTTATTATTTTACCTCCCCCTAAGGTTGTCATAGGAGAATAATTTCTTATAACTAAGTTATCGCCTTTTTGAGCACATATTTCACTTTCTAGTCTTAACTGTATATATGCCTCTTCACCAGGCTTTACCTCTTCTTTATCAAGTAGGACTATTCTTCCAAATATCTCTGACGTACCATGATATATTCTTACTCTCTGTCTATTAACTAAGTTTTTTTCATTGGACTTTAGGTATCTAAACTTGCAATCTATCATATAAGATGGCTCGATAGTATTAGAAGTACAAACAACCATTCCTCTAGTTACTTCCTCTTTGGTAACTCCTGATAAGTTTAATGCACATCTTTGACCAGCTTCCCCTATTTCAACATTCTCATCATGAACTTGAATATTTCTAACTCTAGCTTCTACTCCACTTGGATTAATTTGAACTAAATCACCTAATTTTACACTTCCACTTAATATAGTTCCTGTGACTACTGTTCCAAATCCACTTACTGAAAAGCTTCTATCCACAGCTAGTCTAAAATGACCTTCCTTGTCCTTTTGCTCTATTTCTTCTACTGCACTATCTATCTCAGTTATTAATTCATTAATTCCTTCTTTAGTTTTAGAAGAAACTTCTATCATGGTTGCATCTTTAAAACTAGTTGATTTTAAATAATTCTTTATATCTTCTTTTATCATTTCTGCCCATTCTTCATCAACTAAATCCCTTTTAGTTAAAGCAACTATACACTTTTTAACTTCTAAAAGTTCTAATATTTCTAAATGTTCCTTTGTCTGAGGCATTATTCCTTCATCTAGGGCAATAATTAGAAGAACTACATCTAGTGATGTAGCTCCTGCTAACATATTTTTGATGAATTTTTCATGCCCTGGAACATCTATTATTCCTGCTCTTTTTCCTGAAGGCAAATCAAAGAAAGTAAACCCTAAGTTAATTGATATACCTCTTTTTTTCTCCTCATCAAGCTTATCAGTTTCTCTACCTGTTAAAGCCTTTATAAGAGTTGTTTTACCATGATCTATATGACCTGATGTTCCTATAATCACATGTTTCATCTATTTTTCACCTATTTCCTTTAAAGCATTAAATATGACTTCATAATCATCTTCTAAGATTGTTCTAAGATCTATATAAACTGCCCCTTTATAAACTCTAGTTATTATAGGTATTTTATATTCTCTTAACTTTCTTTCTAAATTAACTTCATTTATGCTATCTGAATCTATTCTAAGTGAATAAGTACTTAATTTACTATCTGGCATTGAACCTCCACCAACTGTTGATTCACCTTCTTCTATAGAAAATTTATAGAACTTATTTAACCCTTCTAAATTCTTATAAAGTCTATTAGCTCTTTCTTCTATTTCCTTTAAATCTAAAGTCATCATATGAAGAGTTGGTATTTTTTCGATTGCCTCTTTTTCATTTAAATAATGTTTTAAAGTAATTTCTAAAGCAGCTAAAGTAAATTTATCAACTCTTAGAGCTCTAGTTAATTGATTCCTTTTTATTTTATCTATGAATTTCTTTTTACCTACAATAATTCCAGCCTGTGCTCCACCAAGCATCTTATCTCCAGAAAATGTTACAATATCTACTCCAGATTCTAAACTTTCTATTACTGTAGGCTCTTTTTCTAATCCATATTTGCTTAAATCAATTAAAACACCACTTCCAATGTCCTCTATTACAGGTATATCCTTTTCCTTTGCTAAGTTACATATCTCATTAGCACTTACACTCTTAGTAAAACCTACTATTTTAAAGTTTGAGCTATGAACTTTTAGAAAGGCTCCAGTTTCTTCTGTTATGGCATCCTCGTAATCATATAAATGTGTTCTATTAGTTGTTCCCACTTCTACAAGCTTAGCTCTTGAAAAATTCATAACTTCTGGAATTCTAAAAGAGCCACCTATTTCTACAAGTTCCCCTCTAGAAACAATTACCTCTTTATTTTCACAAAGAGAATTTAATACAAGCATTATGGCCGCTGCATTATTATTTACTACTAAGGCTGCCTCAGCTCCTGTAATATCTTTTATGATACCTTCTATAAGGGAGTATCTAGATCCTCTTTCTCCCTTTTCTAAATCATACTCTATATTGCTATAGCTTGAAGCGGCTAAAGCAACTGCTTCAGTGGCCTCTTTGCTTAACAAAGATCTTCCTAAATTAGTATGAATAACAACACCTGTTCCATTAATAACCCTTTTTAAATTTCTTTCTCTTTTTTTAAGTAATCTATGCTCACATTTACTCTTAGCTTCTTCCTTAGTTAAGGCATAATCTACCTCTTGATTTAGAATAGCTTTCCTATTTTCATTTATTATATCTCTTAAAGCACTTACAACTGTTTTTCTCCCATTTTCATTTAAAAAGTCCTCATTAAAAATACCAAGTATTTCATCTATCTTAGGCAAAGCTCTAAGAAGTTCTTTTGTCATGTTATCCTCCTAAAAATTACTCTACTACTATATATGCATCATTAAAGTCTTCAACACGTCCTATAACAGCACTTTCTACTTCTAAATTTTCTAATCTAGTTAGTATGTCTATGTAATCTTTCTCTTTACAACTAATTAATAATCCACCTGATGTTTGAGGATCAAATAATATATCTTCCATCCAACCTTCAACATTCTTTAGAAGATATTTTCCTTCTAAGTATCTTTTATTCTCATAACACCCAGCTGGTATTAATCCCATACTAGCATATTCTTTAGCTTCTTTAATAAATGGAATTGCATCTTTAAAGATTCTAAAGGTTTTTTTAGATGGTTCTGCCATTTCATATGCATGCCCTATTAGTGAAAATCCTGTTATATCCGTACATGATGTTATATGATAGTCAGTTATTATTTCACCTGCATACTTATTTAAATATGCCATTACTTTTACTGCTTTTTCATAAGCTTCCTTAGAAGCTATCTTAGCCTTAATAGCTGTATTTATTATTCCAAGACCAATTGGTTTAGTTAATATTAAAATATCACCTGTCTCTGATCCATAGTTTTTAAGAACTTTATCTGGATGAACAATTCCTGTAACAGATAAACCATATTTAGGTTCATCATCTTGAACGGTATGTCCTCCAACTATTACAGCTCCAGCCTCTAATACCTTATCTGCTCCCCCTCTTAATATTTCACCTAATATATTCATATTTAAGCAATTAGGAAAACAAACTATATTTAATGCCACTATAGGCTTTCCTCCCATGGCATAAACATCACTTAAGGAGTTTGCTGCAGCTATCTGTCCAAAGGTATATGGGTCATCTACTATTGGAGTAAAGAAATCTAATGTTTGTATTGTTGCCATTTCATCATTTAATTTATATACTGCCGCATCATCAGATGTATCTATTCCAACAATCAAATTTTTATCATTCATCTTTGGTAATTTACTTAAAATTTCTGAAAGAGCCCCCGGCCCTATTTTGGCTGCTCAACCAGAAGTCTTTGATAGCTCAGTTAATCTTTTTTCTATCATAAAACTCCACCTCTTTTCTAAATAATAATATTCATTATATCATATTACTTTATAGAAATTTTATCTTTTATCTTCTCTAAGGTTTTTTCTCCTATACCACTTACATTTGTAATATCATCAACACTTTTAAATCCGCCAATTTCATCTCTATAATCTATTATGGCCTGTGCCTTACTTTCTCCTATTCCATTTAAGGTCATAAGTGTTTCTTTAGAGGCAGTATTTATATTTATACTTGAACTTTCATTTTTCTCACCTTTGTCACCTGATGAATTAGTAGGAATACTATTAGTAACTTCAGCATTTAAGCTTTCATTTAAATTTGCCTCTTCACTTTCAACATCATTTATATTTTTAATCACTATACATTGCCCGTCACTTAAATATAAAGCTCTATTTATATTACTTAAATCTGCTTCATCAGTTGGTCCTCCTGCTTCTTCTATAAGCTCATAAATTCTACTTCCATTTTTTAATTCATAGACATTAGGCTTTTTTACCTCGCCCTTAATCTCTACAACTATTTTTTCTTCACCTAAGCTAGTTTCTTTTTCTTCTTTTTCACTTTCTATATCACTATCTTTTTCTTCTTTAATATTATTACTCTCTTCTTTCTTTGAATCTGATTCTTTTTCATTAAACTTTTCTAATTCATTATTCTCTTCCAATTCATTATTCTCTTCTGATTCCTCTCTATCTAAAAATAGTTTTTCCATATCACTATTACTTATTTTTTTATCATTTGTCTTTGAGTAACCAATAAATAAAAATAAAATAGCTATTACAGCAATTATTAAACTACCTATAATTTTTTCTTTTCTCTTCATGACTCCTCCATATTATATAAATTCTTAGAAATTTATTAAAAAATAAAGTTTCAAATCAATAAATTCTCATATTTCTTTAACATTATTGACAATTTCTCCATTTTTGAGTACCAAATTAATACAAATTTATAGAAAATATACTCTATTATTGTTATAATAATTATTGCAATTAAAATTAAAAATTTTGGAGGCTCTATGAGTATAAAGTTTAAGAATTTAAAAATAAAACTTAATTTTATAATATCTATGGCTTTTATCTTCTCTTTAATTTTAAGTACTAATGTTTTTGCTGAAAGTAATGTACCGGAAATTAAAGGTGAAGGAATGGTTCTTATGGATGGAACTACAGGGGAGGTTTTAGCTGAAAAAAATGCTAATGAAAAACTTGCTCCTGCATCTACTACTAAAACTATGACAGCTTTACTTACAGTAGAAAAAGCTAACTTAAATGATGTTGTTACTATAGGAAAGAATCCTCCTTTAGCTGAAGGAACCCGTGTTGGTCTTCAAGAAGGAGATAAATATACAGTTGAAGAATTGCTTAATGCATTATTAATACAATCAGCTAATGATGCTGCTGTAGCTTTAGCTGAACATATTTCTGGCTCTGAAGAAAAATTTGCAAAGCTTATGAATGAGCGTGCAGAAGAATTAGGAGCTAAAAATACTCACTTTGTTAATGCTAGTGGACTTTTTGAGGATGATCATATGACTACCCCTTATGATCTAGCTCTAATAATGAATGCAGCTTCAAAAAATCCAATAATTGATGAAATTACAAAAAAAACAGTTTATGAAATGCCTAAAAGCATTGTAAGTGGAGAACCTATATGGGCAAATAATAATAATCAACTTATTCACCAAACAAGCCCATATTATAATAAAGATATTTTTTGTAACAAAACAGGATATACAACTAAATCAAGGCATACATTTACTTGTGCAGCTAAAAGGGGTGATAGAAAATTAATCCTTACCCTACTAGGTTATGACACTAAGGATCAATACTATGAAGATACAAAAAATCTTTTAGATTATGGCTTTGATAATTTTTCTTTAGTTAAATTATATTCTAAAAATGATGTTGTAAAAGAATATTACATTGATGATAAGAACACCTTATCTTTAGTAGTTCCTGAAGATATTTATAAAACATTTAAGAACTCTGAAATAGAGAACTTATCTACAGATGAAATAAAGAAAAATTTAAACATAGACTTTTCAGTAAAAGCAACTAAACCTATATCTAGGGGTACTGACATATTAAAAGATACTGATTCTTTTACTGGAACACTTATGATTGGAAATACTCCTTATAAAACCTTAAATCTTTTAAACAGTAATGATATAACTTATACAAGTTTTGAAAAAATTATGTTTAAATTAAAGGGTTTTAGTGGATTTTACATAGCTTTAGGTGTTATAGGTTTAATATTTTTAATAATCTTAATACTATTTATGATTAGACTTATATCAACTATAAAAAGAATAAGAAATAGAAAAAAACGTAATTCATATTTTTATAATTAAAAAACAAGTAGTTTTAAGCATTGGCTTAAAACTACTTGTTTTTTAATTTATTTATTAACTCTTTCATATCCTCTGGAAGATCTGCCCTTAAGCTTAAAGGCTTCTTTGTCTTTGGACTATAAAAATCTAATCCATAAGCATGCAATGCCTGTCTTGATATAAACTCTTCATCCTCTGTTCCATATAAAGAATCTCCAAATATAGGATGACCTAAACTGCTTAGATGCACTCTTATCTGATGTGTTCTCCCAGTTTCTAGTAAACATTCAACTAAATCGGCACCATTATAACTTTCTATAACCTTGTAGTGAGTTATGCTCTCTTGCCCTCTTTCATCTACAACCCTTTTTATAGTATCCTCTGCTGGTCTATAAATTGGTCTATTGATAGTTCCTTCTTTTTCTTCTAAATTTCCATGAACTATAGCTAAATATCTTTTTTGAAATTTATCAGTTTTCATTTCATTAGATAAAACCATATGAGCATATTGATTTTTACCTATGATTATAAGTCCTGAAGTATTCATATCTAATCTACTAACTAGTCTAACTATACAATCTTGATTACTCTCTTTAAAGTAATATAATATACCATTAGCTAAGGTTCCATTAGGATGGCTTCTTGTAGGATGTACAACCATAAAAGGTTTCTTATTTAAAACTAATATGTCACTATCCTCATAAACTATTTCTATATCCATTTTTTCTGGTTCAATATTTTGAGATTCCTTTTTTGAAAGCTCGATTTTTATCTCTTCACCAGTTTTAACAACATAGTTCATCTTTACAGCAACACCATCTACCTTAATTCTCTTATCTATGGCTGCACTTCTTATTAATCTTGAAGATAATCCTAACTCTTCTTTTAAAAACTCTCTTATTTTTCTTTTATCATACTCTTTAGTTATTTTACTTTCTAAAATACTCATTTCATCTCTCCGAAATTTTTAAAGTCTTTTCCTAGTAATATTACTACATCATAAGTTCCATTTCCATCATACTTAGATGAAATGCCCTTTTTAATGTTATCTATCTTTAAATCATTTTCCATAAAAGCTCTAGAACTTTCATCCTTTATCAAAATCTCTGATTTTTCTCTTGGATCTCCATTTCCAACATCAACTTTATCATATCCGTTTTCATTTAATTGTTTTTGTACATTTGCAGCTAAGCCATTTATTTTTGTACAATTTAAAACTTTTATGGATAAATCTCCTCTAGCAGCACTAGGAATAACATTTTTTCTTCCACTTAAATTACTACTGTTTAATTGACTTCTTAATTCTTTAGTAGCCTTTTCATCAGGAATATAATAAGAAACATTTCCAACATATTTACCTTCTCCAGGTAAAGTCATCATTTTTATATTATTCTTATCAGTCTCTAATCCTTTAAGTCCATATGCAACAGTAACATCTAAAGGAATATTAGTTTCTATATTTTTATTTAAAATCTCTGCTATACTATCTATCTTTGTTATGGTAGATACTGATAAAACCTTATCTATTACAGCATTTATAAACTTTTGTTGATTTTTTATTCTATCAACATCTCCATTGGCTAATCCTGTACCATCATTATTTTTTCTCCATCTAAAAAACTCTTCAGCTTTTTTACCATCTAGGTGTACAGTTTCTCCCTTGTTGAAATGTATGTGTAAATCCTGCCCTGGATCGTCATAGTTCATATCCTGCTCTATATACATATCAATTCCACCAATAGCATCTATTATGCCTCTAAAGCCTTCATAATCAACTTTAACAACATAATCAACCTTAACGCCTAATATATTTCCAACAAGCTGTTTAACAAGCTTTTCTCCACCAATTGGGTAAGCAGCATTTATTTTTTGAGACTTTCCTCCAATTTTTACTCTAGTATCTCTAGGTATAGATATTAACTTAGCCTCTTTTGTTATAGGATCAAAGTTTGCTAGAATTATGGTATCTGTTCTTTTAGCATCTTTATTTGATACATCACTTGTATCACCAATATCCATTCCTAATAAGAGTACATTAATTGGCTCTTCAACCTTTATTACATCCTGTTTTACGTCTTTAACTATATTAAAAACTTCCCCTAAAAAACTGCCATATTTAAAATAAAAATATCCAAAAATACTTATAAAAAAAATAAGAATAAAAGCTAAAGCACCTAAAATTACTCTTTTTACCAAGCTTTTTTTATTGATATTTTTCTTATCTTGTCTTTTTTCAAATCTATTTTCTTCATTCCCCATATAACCCTCTCCAATTATTTGATTATTTTTCTTGCATTATTAAGAAATTTCTTGCTTCTATAGTTAAGGGATGTATTAAATTGCCTTGTTTTATTACAAATAAAATTGTATTTTCTAAGCCTTTTAATACTCCTTTATCTAAATCTTCTCTTGTTATTTCTCTTAATTCTTCAACCCCTGGGAAATCTCTACCTGGCTCAATATAGTCAGCTATATATATTATTTTTTCTAGAGTACTCATATCTTTTTTGGCTAAAGTATGATATTTCACAGCATCTAAAACCATTTCATCCTCTATTCCAAACTTTTCTTTAGCTACTATGGCACCAACAAATCCATGTAAAACTTGAGGTGATTTTAAGGTTATTTCATCTAGTTCATAACCATGCTCTTCTAATATTTTCACTTGTTCATCTACAGGAATATATTTTGCTACATCATGAATTAATGCAGCTAATTCTGCCTTTTGTATATCTTCTCCATTTATTTTAGCAAGTTCTTTAGCAGTTTCAACAACCCCTAAAGTATGTGAGTATCTACTTCCCTTAATAGTCTCTTTAACATAATTATTTATTTCCTCTAATGACCACATAGTTACTCTCTCCTATACAAATTATATTTATCTATTATATCCACTACACCTGGCGGTAAAAAGAATTTAACTTCTAGAGAATCATGAACTCTTTCTCTTATAAGAGTAGAACTTATCTCTATATTAAGTAAATCTAAATATACTATATTAGTACAATATTCTCTATCAAACTCTTCTTTCCTCTTTAATAAATCATTTTTATCAAATCCAGGTCTATTAAAAACCACTAAATTACTAAATTTAAAAATTTCATTTATATTTTTCCATGAATTTAGGTTTATAAGACAATCTGCTCCGGTTATGAAATAGAGCTCTACTTCTTTAAAACTTTCATGTAAATATCTTAAAGTTTCATAAGTAAAGCTCAATCCTTTTTTCTCTATTTCATAGTTATTTATGGAAAAAAAGCTATATGGCTCTATAGCTTTTTTAACCATTTCATATCTAATTATTTCATCAGTTATATCTTTCCACTTCTTATGAGGTGGATTGCCTGCTGGCATGAATATAACTTCATCTAGTTCTAATATTTTATAGGCTTCATAAGCTATATAAATATGGCCTATGTGTATCGGGTCAAAAGTTCCACCAAATACTCCTATTTTTTTCATATTACTTCCCTTTTTTAGGTAATTCTATCTTAGGATTATTTTTTGATGCCCTGTAAAGAACTATTTTGTTTCCTATAGATTGAACCCCTTCACATCCTAATCTTTCACAGATGAAATTTGAAGCTTCTCTTGTCTCTAATCCACTATTTTCAAGAACATTTATTTTTAAAATCTCTCTTGCTTCTAAAGCATCATCAACTTGCTTTAAAAAGTTATCTTCTATTCCATTTTTACCTATTTGAAATATAGGAGTTAATTTAGCACCTAATCCTCTTAAATATGCTCTTTGTTTTGTTGTTATCATTATTTATCCTCCATTAATTATAGTAAGTATTCAAACTCAAAGTCGTTTAATCTTACCATATCTCCATCTTCTATTCCCATTTCTCTTAACTCATGGAATATTCCTTTATTATTAAGAACCTTATGGAAATATCTTAATGAATCAGGATCATTTACATTAACAGCTAATAATAATCTGTCTACAAATGAACCTTCTACTACATAAACCTTTAATCCATCTTCTTCTATTGGATTTATAGTATATGTAAACTTCTTATCCTCTGGAATGAATCTTTCATCTTCTGGGATTTCTAAGTCAGTAACAGGAATATCTTTAAGCATTCTAGCTGCTTCTTTTATTACTTCCTCTACTCCTTGTGAAGTAGCTGCTGACATTTTAAATACCTTATCAAATCCCATTTTATTAACTTCAGCTTTGAAGTTTTCAAAAATTTCTTCATCAAATAACATATCGCATTTATTTGCTACTACTATTTGAGGTCTATCCCAAAGTTTAACACTGTAGTTCTTTAATTCTTCGTTGATTCTCTTGAAGTCTTCAACTGCGTCTCTTCCTTCAACTCCTGAAATATCAACAACATGTATTAAAAGTCTTGTTCTTTCTATATGTCTTAAGAAGTCTAATCCAAGACCTACACCCTCTGAAGCTCCTTCTATAATACCTGGTACGTCTGCCATAACAAATGGCTCTATTCCTGGTACAGCAACAACTCCTAAATTAGGTTTTAAAGTTGTGAAGTGATAGTTAGCTATCTTTGGTTTAGCCTTAGTTACCACTGAAAGTAATGTTGATTTACCAACGTTAGGGAATCCTAAAAGTCCTACGTCTGCTAATAGTTTTAATTCTAAAGCAATCCATCTTTCTTCCCCTGGCATTCCTGGCTCAGCAAAAGTTGGCGCCTGTCTTGTAGGTGTACAGAACTTACAATTTCCCTTACCACCTTTTCCTCCTCTACAGATTGTATATGTATCATCTCTATGAGAAAGGTCTGCCATTACCTTATTAGTTTCAACATCTCTTATTATAGTTCCCATTGGAACCTTTATTGTTAAATTTTCACCATCTCTTCCGTAACATTTAGAACCTTGACCGTCTTGTCCTCTGCCTGCTACGAATTTTCTCTTATATTTGAAATCTAAAAGAGTTGTCATTCCTGGATCTACTACAAAAGTAACATCTCCACCTTTTCCACCATCTCCACCATCTGGTCCACCAAGTGGAACGTATTTTTCTCTTCTAAAAGAAACAGAACCATGACCACCATCTCCAGATTTCACAAATATCTTGGCCGTATCTATAAACATGTTTTCTCACCTTGCTTTCTCTATAAAATGTTCCTTTTTAGTATATTATAACCTTACTTTAATATAAAAACACAGCTTTTTTAATGCTATGTTCTCATATGGTTAAATTTTTTATTATTAATCAAAAAGCACCCTAAGTAAGGGTGCTTTTATAAAACTAAATATATTATTCAGCTATAACTTCTTCTACGTTTACTGGGTAAACAGAAGCTTTTTTCTTGTCTCTTCCAAGTCTTTCGTATTTAACAACACCATCGATCTTAGCGAATAAAGTATCGTCTCCACCTTTACCTACGTTAGCACCTGGATGAATCTTTGTTCCTCTTTGTCTTACTAAGATGTTTCCAGCAAGAACGAATTGTCCATCTGCACATTTAACACCAAGTCTTTTAGCTTCAGAATCTCTACCGTTCTTTGAGCTACCAACCCCTTTTTTATGTGCAAATAATTGAAGGTTCATTTTTAACATAGTCTACACCTCCTCTTTTATTATCTCTATATATTTACAACGCGTTTTCTTTCCTAAACTGCTATCCAGCCCTAGGACTAGACTCGCTAAGCTCATTTCAAAAGTTTTAAGTAAAACTTGAGCTTCAACTATTTCTTCATGGGTAAACCCATTTAGATCTAGTTTTAAATATCCATCACTCATTTCATAGTTTACATTAAGTTTTAAAACCTCATCTAAACCAATGATTGCACTTTGAGATAATACTGATACGGAATTACATATCATATCGTACGCCTCTCCAGCTAGAATAGCATCTCTGCATTCCATTGCGTGTCCTTTAATAGTGAAGGAAATTATGTTATCTTCTTTTGATTGAAATTTAACTCTAATCATATCAGAAAATTAAGCTTCGATCTTTTCGATAACGATCTTAGTGTAAGGTTGTCTGTGACCATTTTTTCTTCTGTAGTCTTTCTTTCTTTTGTATTTGAATACAACAACTTTCTTAGCTTTTCCTTGAGCTAATACTTTTGCTACAACCTTAGCACCCTCAACTACTGGTGCACCAACTTTGATTTCTCCGTCTTTAGCGACTGCAAGAACTTCTGTTAATTCAACTGTTGAGTCAACTTCAGCGTTAAGTTTTTCAACGAATAATACGTCTCCTTCTTGAACTCTGTATTGTTTTCCTCCTGTAGTTAATACTGCGTACATTAAAACACCTCCTCATAACGGTCTCGCCACTTAAGGTAAACTAATTAAAGTTATTTTTAAAACCTATTCGTGAGCGGTTTACAAAAGCCATTCTATCATAGCTAAAGCCTTTTGTAAAGCTAAATTTAATATTTTTCGATATTCTTCACCAAATACTCTTTTACGCTTTCTATTTGATTTTTAAAGATCAATGGTTCTACTTTATAAAAGTCTTTAGATTCTTGAAAATTCAAGTAAATATTTAAATCTAATGCTCCAATTTCTTTTAAAAACTCAAAAATATTTCCTCTAATATCTTTTTCATAAATAGAGTTTATTTCTATATGGAAATCTTTTATCTTTCCTTCTCCATTTTTCTTCAAAATCTCATTTCTTAAAAGAAGATTTATATAAGATAACTTTAATCTCTTTCCATGACCATTACATGCTAAGCAATTTTCTTCTATATATTCATAAATGCTTTTTCCTTTTCTATATCTTGTTATTTGTACCAATCCAAGTTCTGTAAAAGGAAAAATTTTAGCTCTTTGGCTATCACTTTTAAATTCATCTTTTAATATTTTTAATATTTTTTTCTTGTTTTCCTGTGAATACATGTCTATAAAATCAACTAATATTATTCCACCTAAATTTCTAATTTTAATTTGTCTAGCAATTTCTATTGCCGCATTTTTATTAGTTTCATAGGCAGTTTTTTCTTTATTTTTATGATTTGTATTCTTACCTGAATTAACATCTATAACATACATAGCCTCTGTTTTTTCTATAACTATGTCTCCGCCACAATTTAAATTCACTCTATTATTTCTAAGGCTAAGAATTTCTTTTTCGATACCATAATAATCAAAAAGGCTTCTAGCATCATCATAAAGAGTTACTTTTAGATATTCAGAATTAGAAATACTATCTTTTATTCTTTCATAATCTTCTATAGAATCAACAATTATTGAAGAAGTATAAGCATCAATGTCATCTCTAATTATCTTATTAATAAGGTCTCCTTTACCCATTATTTTTTTTGGATTTAAGGAAAATTTACCTTCTCTAATAACCTCTTTATAGTTTTTATATAGTTCTTCTATTTCTTCTTGAATCTCAAAAATACTAGCTGATTGGGCTTTTGTCCTAACAGTAACCCCTAATTCACTTGGTTTTATCAATGAATTTTCAAGTTCTTTTTTAAACTCTAGATTTTCTATCTTTCTTGAAATTGAAATATCATTTCTTGAAGTTTCTAAGACGCAATATCTTCCTGCTAAAGATATTTTTGAAGTAACTTTTGCCCCTTTACTTCCAAATTGCTCTTTTAATACTTCAACAATTATTCCATCTCCTTGTTTAAGATCTTTCTCATCTTCTCCAAGTATCATATAGGCCTGTTTACTATACCCAATATCTATAAAGGCACTCTTTATTCCTGGAACTACTCTTTTCACTATACCTTTATATATCTCTCCTTGAACAGGTTCTAGACTCTCTTCTTCTATATAGCACTCACTTAAAAGATTATTTTTCTTTATAGCAACCCTTAATAAATTTTCTCTTCTTTCTACGTATATATCTCTCATGAATTCACTTCCTAATTTAGATGTATTTATATAGAGGAACTAATGTATCCCCTTTGTATGCATACATCTCAACTCTTTTTATTTCCACGAAAGCTTCTTCATTAACATTTGATGTATTTTCTTTTATAACATTTGCTAAAAGATCTGCTGAAAGATTTTCTCTACTTCCACAGCTTATAGTTGTATTTACAATTAAATAATTGTCTTTAGTCCAACATTTAAAATCTTTTATAAATGGCTTTATATCAGCTTCTTTTTCACCTTTTTTAGTTCTTTTTATTGTTATTATTTCTTTTTTAGCCATTAAAGCATTAACTTCTTCTTCAGCCTTAGAAATATCATTATATCTTATTTTTATTGTATAATTTGCAGCATCTAAAAGAGCCATAGCTGCTGGTAATCTCTTAACATTGTGTATAACTGGACTCTTTGAAACTTCTAAAAATCTAATACCATTTGCTGAGAATTCATTTAACTTTTCTTTTACTGCCTCTTCATTCATATCTTCAGTTAAATTTAAGTCTAGATAATCTCCCTCAGAATATACACCAACTGATAAAGGTTGTGCTATTGCTAAGGCCATATGAGGGTTAAATCCTTTTGAATATTCAACTGGAAGCTCAGCTCTTCTTACTATTCTTTGAATTGTTCTCATTAAATCTAAGTGAGAAACAAATTTTATATCTGCATCTTTAGTAAATTTAATTAAGTATCGCACCTTCAAAACACTCCCCATCTTTAAAGTTTATATTTACGCCACAACCTGTACATCCTTTTCTACAATTTTGAGTAGGTTCACCAGTTTTAGCTTTTTCATTTTCTCTTTCAAGATATTTTCTTGTTACTCCAATATCTATGAAATCCCATGGTAAAATTTCATCATAGCTTCTTTGTCTGTAAACATAGAAATCTCCATCTACATTGCACTCAGCTAAAGCTTCTTGCCATAATTCAAAGTCAAAGTATTCTGACCATCCGTCGAATTTAGCACCTTTTTCATAAGCTTTTATTAATACATCACAAAGTCTTCTGTCTCCTCTAGCTAAAACAGCTTCCATATATGATGTTTTTTGCTCATGATAGTTGTAAACTATGCTTCTTGATTTTATAGCACCTTTAACAGCATTGATTTTCTCAGTTACAACATCCATCTTTTCCATTGGTGCCCATTGGAATGGTGTAAATGGTTTTGGTACAAGAATAGAAGTACTTACAGTAATTCTAAGTCCTTTATTTCTTATATGTTTAGGTACAGCAAAGTATTGATCAGCTATTTTCTCTGCTAATAATCCTATTTCTGCAGCATCCTCAACTGTTTCATAAGGAACTCCAAGTATAAAGTATAATTTTATTGTACTCCATCCTGATTCAAAAGCATTTTTAGCTGCTTCTAATATTCTTTCCTCTGATAATCCTTTATTTATAACATCTCTCATTCTTTGAGAACCAGCCTCTGGTGCAAAAGTTAACCCAGTTTTTCTAACCTTTTGAATTTCTTTTAATAGATCAACTGAGAAAGCATCTACTCTTATTGATGGTAAGGCAACACTTACATTATTCTTTCCGTGCTCTTCTATAAGATCTTTTACTAATCCTTGAATATCAGAATAATCACAAGTACTTAGTGAAACTAATGAAACCTCATCATATCCTGTAGCTTTAAGCATTTTTCTAGCTTGATCTAATAAAGTTTTTCTGCTCTTTTCTCTAACTGGTCTATATATCATTCCAGCTTGACAGAATCTACATCCATTAGTACATCCTCTAAATAATTCTAAAACAACTCTGTCATGAACTATTTCACTGTAAGGTACTATTAAACTTTCTGGGAAATCAACTTGGTCAAAGTTATTTATGATTCTCTTTTTAACCTTTTTAGGTACATCATCGTACTTAGGTATAAATTCTTTTATTGTTCCGTCTTCGTTGTATGTAACATCATATAATGATGGAATATAAACACTTGGAATATGACTAGCTTCTCTTAAATAAGCTTCCTTGTTAAAGTTATCTTTATGTTTTTGATAAAGATCTAAAAGATCATTTAATCCTTCTTCACCTTCACCTAATTGGAATATGTCAACTATATCATATAAAGGCTCTGGATTATATGCACAAGGTCCACCAGCTATTACTAAAGGATCCTTCTCTGTTCTTTCTGATGCTCTAAGTGGAATTCCACCCATGTTTAACATATTTAATATGTTTGTATAACTCATTTCGTATTGAAGAGTAAATGCTAAAAAGTTGAATTCATTTATAGGATCTTTAGTTTCTAAAGCATATAAAGGAATATTATTCTCTCTCATAAGCTTTTCCATGTCTGGCCATGGAGCATATACTCTTTCACAATATGTATCTTTTCTTTGATTTAAAACATGATATAAAATTCTTGATCCTAAGTGAGACATCCCTACTTCATAAACATCTGGGAAGCAAAATCCAAATCTTATATCAACTTCTTTTGGGTCTTTTATCACTTCATTAAGTTCTCCACCTACATATCTAGATGGCTTCTCAACTCTATATAAAATATCATCAGTTATTCTTACCATTTAGTTTCCTCCTACATTTTTATAAAATATTAAAGCTAATATCTATAATAAAAAGAGAAGTATACCTCTTTATACTTCTCTCATATTAACAATTTCTATTCTATCACAAAGAATAATTATAACCAATATATTTATTCTTTTCTATACTTAATGTAATATTCTCTTAAATTAATGTTCCCAATTGTCTTTAAAGTCTCTATTATTTCATTTTCTCTTAAGACATAAAGCAAATTCATTTCTTCATCTAAAACATAAAATATATTAAATCTATTTTTATCAATAATTCTAAGAAGATTAATCATATCTTGTTCACAATATACAGAAGTTACTCTACTGTCTATGTATTTCTTATTAATTAATCGTTCTCTCTTTTTTGTTATATCACCCATAATTATATACATTACCTTTCTTCTCTCATTATAACTTAAATAGATTATAAATATTCCTGCTAATATACTAGTTATATTTATTTCACCTAAAATCAGAACTCCTAATATAGACAATAAAATAAATGCTATTCCAAATGAATAGCTTATCTTGATCAATATATTATTGACATCCTTAAAGATCATCTTCTTCTCTAATATTGCTCCTAATATTTTCCCTCCATCTAGTGGATAAGTAGGAAGTAAATTGAAAATGAATAGAACTAAATTTATTTCATAAGTGGAATAAATATATTCATTTTTAAAAATTAATTTATAAATAAAGAAAAAAATTAGAAAAACAATTCCATTTGAAATTGGACCTGCAAAGCATACCATTAATTTTTCTCTTGAACTTAAACATTCATAATCCTTTGTCTCTAATCTAGCGCCTAGAATATGAAGTTTAAAATTCTCTGACTCTATATTTAATTTTAACAAAACAAAATAATGAGCCAATTCATGTATTATAATCCAAAAAAAAGCTAAAGCTAAGTTAAATTTAAATCCTAAAATAAAAAATGTAACAAGCTGTATAATTATCTTTTTATCGATTTTCACTGCTTATCTCCTAAAAACCTCATGCTTTCTTCTGGATTAACATACTCATTTTTAAATAATACCTGAATTATTACACCTTTTACTTTTTCATTTTCAGATGAAATACCTATTTTCTCTCCCTCTTCTATACTGTCTCCTTCTTTTTTTAGCACTTCTTCTAAATTGTGATATAAAACTTCTAAGTCATCATAATAATTCATCTTCACAGTATATGTTCCACTTTCATTTTTCACTTCACTTACGGTTCCTTTTAAAAGACTTTTCACCTCTCCCTTTGAACCACTTAAATAAAGATTTTTTTCCTTTAAATTATTATTTTCCAAAGTTTTGACTTCTCCATTAAAAGGAATTACCTTACTTTCCTTTAAAAAGTCTATAGATTCCTTCTCAATAACCTGAAAATTGTTAAAAGCACTTACTTCCCCACTATTTTCAGATACCTTTTCTTCACTAACTTGTTTAGGTTCTTTTTTTAAATTAGAATTCTCTAAATTAAAACCATCCTTTATTCCACTACTAATAGTAGTTACTATTTTACTTTCAGTTAAGTCTAAGTTTTTATAATATCTATCAGTTGATATTACCTCTTTAAATTTCCTACTTAATCCTACTAAAAATTCATTTTCTACTTGTCCCATAAAAAAAAAGCTAGAAAAAATAAAAATGCCTAAAATCGATGAGAGAACAACTTCCTTAATTAAGTATTTTCCAAAACTATTTTTCTCTTTTCTCTTATAAGAGTCTTTAGCTTTTAAATTCGCCTCATGATTAGGAGAAGTTTTTCTCGTTTTATTTATTTTTCTATAATACTTCTCATATTCTTTGTTATAGCTACCCACTTTTTCTTCTCCTTTCTAGAAATATTTAATTATAATTAATATATATTTTTTTTATGCATCTTATAGAACCTTTATTACAAAGAGAAATATAATAGATATAAAAAAATAAAAGTATTAAAATCATTAATGATTTTAATACTTTTATTTTTTATTAGAATTTTAACTTTTTCTTTCTCATAGATATGTTTAAAACCAAGGCTATACTTACTATAGTTGTAAGAAGCGAACTTCCTCCATAACTTACTAATGGTAATGTTATTCCTGTTATAGGCATTATCCCTATTGTCATTCCTATATTTTGTAATATAGCAAATATAAAATAAGAGGCAAATCCAACACATATTATGGAGCCAAATATATCCTTAGAGGTTTTAGCCGTCATTATTATTCTATATATCATTATTGCGTATAATAATAATAGTACTATTCCTCCTACTGTTCCCCAATGTTCACCTATTACAGCGAATATAAAGTCTGTTTGCCTTTCTGGTACGAATTCTGAGGAATAACCACCAACTTCTCCATTTAAATCTAACCCAGTTCCAAAGAATCCTCCAGATCCAATCCCTATTTTTGATTGAGTTAATTGAAGATTTATACCTAACTCATCTCCATCAGGGTTTAAGAATCCAACAAGTCTATCCTTTTGATAGTCTTTAATAATTCCAGAATTCCAAACTAAGGCTATTGCCACTATTAGCGATAAAAGCCCTGCACCTATTACTTTCATATCTAATCCAGCTGCAAAGAATATACCAAGTGCTATGAAAAATGAAACCATAGTCATACCCATATCAGGTTGTACAACTATAAATATCATTGGTATCATTGCATACATGGCAACCTTAATAAAATTTCTAAAGTCATTTATTCTTAAATCAACTTGTTCCATCTTCTTGGCCAACATAAGTATCATGGCCGTTTTGGCCAGTTCCGAGGGCTGAATACTTACAGGACCTAATACAATCCATCCTCTAGCACCATTTATTACACTTCCTGCAAATCTGGTTATTATAAGTAGAACTATGGATCCCCAATAGAATATCTCAACATAATTATAAATTATGTTATAATTCCAAAGTAATATTATGTACAATGCAGCCATTGATATTATAAACCATATTAACTGTTTCTTAGCGAAAAAAAATCCTCTTTGAGATTTTGTCCCTAAGTATATATTTAATATTCCAAACAGTACTATTAATATCATAGATACTAAAAGCTTATAATCAATTTCTCTTCTTAGTTTACTATCTAGTTTTAGTCTACTAAGCATTATAGTACCTCCATAAATTTTATTTATTTAACATAACTATTTATATAATACTTTATTTTTACCTATTTTCAATTACAAAATTCTGAACTTTTTAAAAGACTAATAAAAAGCTATCTCAAGAAATTTGAAATAGCTTATATTTTTAAATTATCTAGCTTTACCCTTTATATTTTTTATTGGTATATTTGCTACTAAAGATGGTGATTCCCCTTCTATTGGATTTGACTTTGTAACAGTTATGTCAACATCCTCATTTTCAATCTCTACATATTTAGAAAGTACATCTAATATTTCAAGTCTTATTTTATCTAAAACTTCATCTGATAGTTCCCCTCTATCATGGATTAAAATAACCTTTAATCTATCCTTAGCAACTTGTTTCGGCGTAGGTCTACTAGAAAAAACATTTAAAAAACTCATTTTCTCTCACCTACCCTCTTCTAAACAACTTTAATATAGAACTAAATATTCCTTGATGTTCTGTGTTTAAATCCATTATTGGAACATCTTCTCCTATTATTCTTCTACCTATATTTCTAAATGCTTGTCCTGCACTTGCTTTTTCATCTAGTACTATAGGCTCTCCTTTATTAGTAGAAACTGTTATATTTCTATCATCTGGCACAACTCCTAAAAGTTTTACAGAAAGAGTTTCTATAATATCTGAAATGTCTAGCATATCACCTTTTTTAGTCATTTCATAATTTAATCTATTTACTATAACCTCATGATTTTCTAATCCCTTAGCATCAAGTTTTCCAATAACTCTATCAGCATCTCTTACAGAAGTTATTTCTGGATTAACTACTACGATAGCTCTATCTGCCCCAACTATGGCATTTTCAAATCCTTGCTCTATACCAGCTGGGCAATCTAAAATTACATAATCAAACTCTTCTTTTAATTCATTTACTAATCTTAACATTTGCTCAGGACTTATATCATTTTTATCCTTAGTTTGAGCAGTAGGTAATAAGTATAAATTATTAAATCTCTTATCTCTTATTAAAGCTTGCTTAGTTCTACATCTATTTTCAATTACATCAATTACTGTATAAACAATTCTATTTTCTAATCCCATTAACACATCTAAGTTTCTTAGACCTGTATCTCCATCAACAACGACTACCTTTTTCCCTTGTGCCGCTAAAGCTGTTCCAATGTTAGCTGTAGTAGTTGTTTTTCCAACTCCACCTTTTCCTGATGTTATTACTATCGATACTCCCATTACTTTCCCTCCATTAAATTATGTAATATTAATAAGAATATTTATCCGGTAAATAAGGCTCTACAATTATATTATTTTCATTCAATCTAGCCACCTCCGGATATCCTGTTTTCTCAAAATCATCCGGTGATATTGTTATTTTACCTGATATAGAAATTAATTCTGGTTCTAAAGAATAGGCCGCTATTATGGCATTTTCATTTCCATTATCTCCAGCAAAAACCTTTCCTTTTAAGTCACCTAGCACAATTACATTTCCATGTGCTCTAACTTCTCCCCCATTATTAACATCACCAATTATTATCAAATTACCTGCGTAATTTAAACATTGACCACTTCTAACAGTTTTTCTTACAAATTTTGTTCTTCCCTCATAAACTCCCGAAAAAACACTACTTTGCTTTTCTAATCGTTCTTCAAATATACAATCCTTTATAAGTATCTCATCAAAAAGTACATCTTTTAACTTTGATATTTGTCTTTCATTTATATATTTTAAATCAGTAGTTACAGTTAAAGTAGCCCCTTTATAAAACTTTTTTCCTCTACTTAACTTCTCTACTAAAGAATCAAGCATTTCATCAAAATTACCAAACTTGTCCATATTTATTATGGCATTTATTCCTAGTTTATTTCCTTTTATAAAAATTCTATCATCACGCATAGTAAATTACTATCCTCCAAGTATCCAACCCCTTTTATTCTTAAGGTAAATTATACAATAAATTAATTCTCACTTTATATTATATAAAGTATTTTTAATTTATAAAAGGACTTTATGAAATAAAGTAGTAAAATTTTGAAAAAATCAATCGTATTTTAAAAACCTATTTATAATTTGTTTAATTATTTCATTAAAATAGTAATAATAATTTAAAAACCCACAGAAATTAATTCTGTAGGTTTTATATTAATGAGCTTTATTTTCATCTACTTTAGTTTTATCATTTTGATTATTGTTATCTTGATTATTATTTTGAGATTTATCATCCTCTTTTTTATTTTCAGAACTATTATCTTGTGATCCTTCAACTGGTTTTCCTGAAGAATCTAATTCTGCATTTTCTACCTTACTATTTATATTTGAATCCTTGATAGCTTCTAAAGGTGGATTCAATGAATAATCATAAGCAGCTCCATCAAGATTTGTTGGCGTATACCCCGGATAATCCTTCTTTAACTCTTCTCTAAAATAAGTTTCATAAATAGTTCTTGCTATAAATGATCCATAATATCCATGACCACCATCATAAAGAACTGTTGCCACAGCAATCTTAGGATTATCTAGTGGAGCAAAGGAAATATAAACCCCGTAGTCTGTTCTTCCATAATCTGATTGATCATTTCTGAAAGTAGCAGTACCAGTTTTACCAGCTGTAACTATTGGAAATCTTGACATTATATACTGTGCCGATCCTACAGCATTAACTCTTCTCATACCTTCTTTAACAGCATCTAAAGTAGCTTTTGACATATTAACTTTATTTAAAACTTCTGGTTTAAATTCTTCTACTAAGTTTCCTTGAGCATCAGTTATTTTATCAACTAAATGTGTTTTATATCTTGTTCCTCCATTTGCTAAGGTTGCCACATAACTTGCTAGCTGTACAGGAGTAAAGTTACTTATACTCTGTCCTATAGCAGAGTCAGTAAGGTTTCTTGGTGAAACTATTTGGTAAGCTATATCTCCAACAACCCAAGCAACTATTCTTTGAACTGTTAAGTTTATTGCCTTATCAACTTTTTCATCTTCATCCTTACCTTTTATTCCATTAAAGTTTTTAATACTTTCTTGATAGGCAGAATCTAAATTATATAAAGTTTTAAAATCCTTTTTTAAAGACTCACTTAAAGCTTTTTCATCAATAGTATTTCCATCACCAAGCTTATTTAGAGAATTCTCTATATCCTTTTTTATAGATTCCTTAGCCGCTGCTAACTCTTTAGAATCCCTATCATTAACCCCTATATTCACCTGTGGAAAATCAGGAGAAGGAGAATTAACAAAGGTTCCCTTTTCAAGAGAATCAACTAAAGTAAATCTCATAAGAGCTATTGTTTGATTTTTAAAAGATTCAAAATTATAAACCTGACCAAAATTTTCAGATATTTCAATTCCTGTTGAAGCCTTTTTATCTGAATTTGGATCAACACCTAATCCAAACTGCCATGCATATTTTGCAATAGAATCTAAAGCTTCCGTACTACTCTTCTTATATCTTCCATCTCCATATGGATCTCCACCATTTTTATAATACATCTTTACAGCAGAGTCAAAATAATATGAGTTTGATGAATGTTCTAATGCAGTATATAAATCTGCATATCCTGTATAGTTTTTATCTCTTGGCCAGTTTGCAGGATTTTTACCAAATATCTCTGGATAAGATTGACCAAAGTTTTGCCCATTAGCATAAACTGTTGAACTTGGAGTTATAACCTTATCCTCTAAGGCAGCAACACTGGTAACAGGTTTAAATGTAGATCCTGGAGGAATCATCCCTAAAGTAGCATAGTTATAGAATCTTTTTGGATAAAGATCATATAAATCTTCCCTTAATCCAGTTTTTGAATTTTTAGGGAAAAGATCATCTACTGTTTTATTTAAAGCATTTCTAGCTATAAACTGCTGTGCAAAGGCTTCATAGTCTGGTTGGAAGTATTCCTTTGCCACAACTGGATCTAATTCTCCCTTAGCAAACTCATTTGGATTAAATCCTGGATAACTTACTAAAGCTAAAACCTTTCCTGTATCTACTTCTATAGCTACTGCCGCTCCTCTTGTTGCATTCTTAGTATTGGCATCTGAATCTAATGTATTTCTTGTTTGAAGAAAATCTAAAAGATATTTCATTGAAGTTTCTGCTGAATATTGAATATCCTTATCTATAGTTAAATGCACATTATTTCCTGGATAAGATTCTAAGTCATAAAGTTCCTCTTTCTTTCTACCAGAAGAGTTTACCTTAACTGTAGTTCCTCCCTTAACACCTTTTAGTTCATTTTCAAAGGCTGCTTCTATACCAGCTTTTCCTATTAAGTCAGTAGAAGCATCATATCCTCTTGCTTCATACTTAGCTTTTTGATCTCCATTTATAGAAGCTACATATCCTAAGAATGAAGACCCTAATTCATTATATGGATAGTATCTCATTGGCTCTATGCTTACATCTATTCCTGGTAAATCATTAAGTCTTTGATAGAATATAAATGCAGTTTCTTTGTTTATATCCTTAGCTATTGTAACAGGCTTATATCCTGAGAAACTTTGCATTTTCATAGCATTTTTAACAAGCATATATCCTCTTATATCTTGAAGAGAATATTTCTTTAACAATATATCTGTTATCTCTTTTGGTTCCATATTTTTATATGACTTAGCCTCTTCCTCTGTAGGATTTAAAACGTCATATAATTGATATTCCTTTACTAAGAAATTAAAAGCCTCATCTGGAGTAATCTTTAGAAGCTCTTTATCTATTTGATCTTCTTCCTCAGCAGTTAAATCTCCTTCTTTATTCTTAAAAAGAACATTTTTAACCTTATCACCCATTCCAATATCTTTTAAAAGTCTTAGTTTTTCAGTATCACCTGAAACATCAAAATAAAGTTCTCCATTTTCATTAATTCTAATCTTAAAATTATCTAATATACTTTGATTATTTTCTTTTAAAATAGAATAAACTTTATCTATAGTAGTATAAAAGTTTTTCTTAGATTCATCTGTTTCAGTAAATGTTAATGTGTATGTTTGTCTATTAGTAGCTAAAATGTCCCCATTTGAATCATAAATTTTACCTCTTGGAGCCTGTTCTGATAGAAATCTCATAGATCTAGTATCAGCTCTTTGTTTAAATTCTTCATAATTAAATACTTGAAGATAAACTAATCTTGCTACTATAGATACAAATACTATTATCATTATTCCTATGAGAATTTTATATCTATCTATAGGCGTTTTTCCATTTATTGAACTTCTCATGTAACCACCTATTTTTCACTTATTTTCCATTCTCTTTTCATAAGATCTCTGTTGCATAATTTATAAACCCAATTATACATAAAGAATCCTATAACTACGTTATAAAGTACCATAATCCAAAAGCTTAATAAGTTTATTCTTATATTAATTAAATTTAATATAAATGCCACTACAAAAAACTTTATTATGGTAAGTAAACCTACTGATAGTACTGGAATTGTTTTTTTATGCTTAAATACACTTTCCCCAATATACGCAGCTATTAAGCACACTAACATATTTACTAACATATTTACCCCAAAGACATTTACAAAATAAACATCTTGAAGGAAACCTGATAAAACTCCTATAAATACCGCTTCCCAATACCCACTCATAAGAGCATATAGTACAGCAAAGGTGAATAATAGACTAGGATAAACACCTTTTATAGAGAAAAAAGGTACCAGAGTATTATCTACTATAAATAGTAAAAGACATATTAATATTAGTATTAATCTTTTCACTTTACTCCCTCTTTTCTAATACTTAACTATACCATCTCTCTCTGATGGTGGTACAACTACAAATAATTCTTGTAAATTATTAAAATCAACATATGTTTTTAATGTAGCGGTTTTCATAACTTTAACATCATCTGATTGCACTGATGTTACTTCACCAATTCTTATTCCTTTAGGATAATATCCTCCAAGGCCTGAAGTAACTACTGTCTCACCTTCTTTTATTGTAGAATTCATAGGTAAGTTAGTTATCTCTGCTTGCATCTCACTACCATTTCTATATCCCTTAACTATTCCGTCTCCTGAATTGCTATCTCCTTCAATAGTTGCCGCAACAGCTACGTTTTCATTTAATAAAGTTTGTATTTTTGACCAGTTTGAGTGAACTTCTGTTACAACTCCCACTAATCCTTCTGGAGAAATCACTATGTAATCTTTTTTAATCCCTTCACTTGATCCTTTATCAATAGTGTAACCTTCTACAAAGCTATTTCCGCTTTTTCCTATTATGTTTGTACCGATATATTTATATTGATTATTTTCCTTAGAAAAATCAACTATTCCTCTTAAAACATCATTTTGACGCTTTAACTCATTGTATTCAACTAATTGATTTTCTAATTCTAAATTTTTCTTTTTTAAATCATTATTTTCATTCTTAACATCTGAAAAGTTATAAAAGAAATCAAAGACATCATGAACTTTATCACTTATTGTGTATACAACCTTCTGCACAGGGTTTAAAACAGTACCAACTCCACCTGAAATTGGATTTTTAGAATCACTCTTAACAGTAAATATAATTATTCCTAAAAAGGCAACTGACAGTACTATAACAGTTACTGCCAGTTTATTCTTGAAGAATTTCATATTCTATCCTCTTTGTTGTTTAACTATTAAATCAAACTTATCTAAAGCTTTTCCTGTACCTAGTGCAACACAGTCAAGAGGTGATTCTGCTATATGAACAGGCATTCCTGTTTCTTTATATATAAGTTCATCTAGCCCTTTTAGGAATGCTCCTCCTCCAGCAAGCATTATTCCTTTATCCATGATATCAGCTGCTAATTCTGGTGGTGTTTTTTCTAGAGTAGTTTTGATTGATTCTATTATTGATGAAACTGGCTCTTTTAAAGCGTTTCTTATTTGGCCTGCATCAACTACAACAACCTTAGGAAGTCCTGATATTAAATCTCTTCCTTTTATGTCCATTGTTTGTTCTTCTTCATTCTCATCAACTTTGTAAGCTGATCCAATTTCCATTTTTATTTGCTCTGCTGTTCTCTCACCTATCATTAAGTTAAATTCTCTCTTAATGTAGTTTATGATTGATTGGTCTAACTCATCTCCAGCAACTCTTAATGATTTGCTAGTAACTATTCCGCCTAATGATATAATAGCAACCTCAGTAGTACCTCCACCGATATCAACTATCATACTTCCTGTAGGCTCATCAACTGGAAGTCCTGCTCCGATTGCAGCAGCCATTGGCTCTTCCATTAATATTACGTCTCTTGCTCCTGCTTGCTTAGTAGCTTCTTCTATTGCTCTTCTTTCAACTTCAGTTACTCCTGAAGGGAAGCATACTATTATTCTTGGGCTTGTGAATGCACTTTTATTTGTTATCTTTTCTATGAATCTCTTAAGCATTGTTTGAGTAACATCGAAATCAGCAATAACTCCATCTTTTAATGGTCTTATAGCCACTATGTTTCCTGGTGTTCTACCTATCATTTGCTTAGCTTCAGTACCAACAGCTAATGATTTTTTTGTTAAGTTGTTTATAGCAACAACTGAAGGTTCTCTTAATACGATCCCCTTTCCTTTAACGAACACTAGAGTATTTGCAGTTCCTAAATCTATACCCATGTCTTTTGTCATTCCAAAATTAAATAAACCCATTTTTAATCCCCTTTCCTAATCACAATATGTCTTTTTCTTTAAGACTTATGAATCTGTTATCTCCTATTATTAAATGATCTAAAAGCTCAATACCCATCATTTTTCCACACTCTTTTAGTCTTGTTGTTATGTTTATATCATCTCTACTAGGTGTTGGGTCTCCTGAAGGATGATTGTGACATATAATTATAGACGCTGCGCTATCTTTAACAGCCTCTCTAAATATCTCTCTTGGGTGTACTAAAGAAGAATTTAGCCCACCTTTAAAAATTTCTTTTTTAGATATTACTTTATTTTTAGTATCAAGGTTTATTAGAATCAACACTTCCTGACGTAGCATTCTAAGTTCATCTAAAACCAATTTTGCTACATCTGATGGCTTTGAAATTTTAACCTGCGTTAACTCAGAAACCTTAAATCTCTTATATAATTCACACATGGCTAAAATTTGAGTTGCCTTAGCTTCCTTAACACCTTTTACCTCCATAAGCTCCTTTGCTGAAGCTTTAAAAAGTCCATTCAATCCACCAACACTATGTATTATTCTATAAGACAATTCAACTACATTTGAATCCTTATTTCCAGTTCTAAGAATTATAGCTAAAAGTTCCTCATTAGATAAAAACTGAGCTCCATAAAAAAGTAGTTTTTCTCTTGGCCTCTCACCAGATGGAATTTCATTAATTCTTATATTTTTAGACATATTACAACTCCTTATTTAGAAATTAACATGCCCATTGAAAGTAATTTTAAAGTATTGTTATGTCATAGTTTTCTAATGCTTTATATAGTTTATTCAAGGGCAATCCCATGACATTGTAATAACATCCCTTTATTCCCTCTACAAAAGCACCACCTAAGCCTTGAATTCCATAAGCTCCTGCTTTATCCATAGGCTCACCAGAATTTATGTAATTTCTTATCTGTCTAGGATTTAATTCTGAAAATCTTACTTCTGTACAGTCGCAATCAGTCACTACAGTATCATCATAAGTATTTATTAAACAAATACCTGAATATACCTTATGAGTATTACCACTTAATGAAGATAACATACTAAAAGCATCCTCTTCATTTTTAGGCTTTTCCAAAACTTTTCCATCTTGAAAAACAACTGTATCCGCAGCAATAACTATAGATGGCTCATTAAGTCTTTTTGAAACCTCTATAGCTTTATTTCTAGACAAATCTTTAACATACTTTTCAATATCTCCCTTAAAGTCTATAGTATTTTCATCAAAGTTTGACTGAACTACTTCAAATTCTTTAACTATTTTTTCAAGAATCTCAACTCTTCTTGGAGATTTTGATGCTAAAATAACCTTCATTTTTCCACCTTACCTTATATCTAAAAAACTTTTGAATAATCTTATTTTTCCTTAAATAAGGTCTTGTATTCTTTATCCTATATAGTTTATCATTTATTATTTTTATAAACAAGTATAAATGTACGTGTATAGTAAATTATAAAGAAAAAAATGAAAGAGAATTTAACTCTTTCATTTTCATTATAATTTAAAAATATATTACTATAAATTAAAAATAAATTACAATTATTTGTTTACTTTAAAATTATTTAAAGTATTAAACACTATTTGGTAACTTTCTTCTATATTTTTTTTAGTTATTTCATCTGGAATTTTATTTATACCATCTTTTAATTCTTTAAACACTTTAAAATACTCAGAATCACTGTGTTCCTCTAAGCTATTAACCCATTCTTTAAACTCTGTTGTCTTAACACCCTTAACAGAATCCTCTTTTAATTTATTTATTATATTTACATATCCATTTACTATCTCTATAATTTCATTGCTACACACATCAGTTTTTGGAATCATAAATCTTCCTTTTGTATTACTAACACCTTTTTCATTTAACTCATTAGAAAGTTTAGTAGCTTCTTCTTCATTTCCAATGTGAACTATTACCCTATAATTTTCCGCTTCACTTAAGGATACTGCAATATAATCATCTTCTAATTGAGCCTTTACATTATTTGCATTCTCTTTATTTGAGTAGAAACCACATTGAATCATTACATACTCTTGTCCACCTACACTTTCAGCCATTACTTTATTATCTTTCGGCTTTTCATCTTCTTTTGCTGCTTTGTTATTTTCCTTATCTTTCTCACTTGTCTCTTTATTTTCTCCAGAAGTTGCTTCTATTCTTTCCTTTTCTGCTGTTTTCTTTCCTTCAGGCCATATAAACTTAGACATTGCAGTTGATATTACAAGTGCCACAACAATTACCCCAATAAAAAGTAATATAAAGCTTTTACCATCATTGTTATTATTGTTGTTATGTCCATTACTCCTTTTTTTATTCTTTACATCAATTCTAGTGTACTTCACCCTTCCCCCAACCTTTCTTTTAATTTAACTTTACTAAACATTTTTCTTTTTACAAATTATGTAAAGCCCCTCTTTATATATTTATTTTACATAATTTGTAAAATTCCTTCTTTTAATTTTATTTTTCTTAAATTTTACATTTTAATAATAAATAAAAAGCTTTATTGAAATTTGCTTTTAGAATTCAAATCAATAAATTCCATAAAGCATTATTTTCAATAAAGCTTAAAAACTAAACTAATATATTATTTTAATAACAATTTATTTATCTAACAAATCATATTTTGCATAAAACTCTGGTGTTCCTAAACTTCTCTTAGATATAAGTCCTCCGTGATAATCAGATCCACCTGTTATTATTAGATTATTTTTTGTACAATAATCTACTAAATATTTTATTGTATCCTCATCATGGTGAGGATGATAACACTCTATTCCATCTACACCCCAGTTTTTAAATAATTCTAACATTTCATCTAATTTAAATTGAGACTTTCCATACTTAGGGTGAGCTAAAACAACAATTCCATTAGCTTTTTTTATAGTTTCTATAACTTCTTTAGGATGAGGAAAATCTGGATATTTCAAAGCTCTTTCACCAACAAATATTTTATTAAAAAACTCATCAATATTTTTGCATATTCCTCTATCAATTAAAAAGTTAAGAGTTTTCCATCCCCCCTTTGAAGGATCATGTTCATAAGACAAATAATCTTCAAAATCTATATCATATCCAGCATCAATTAATTGCTTTATTGAATTATCGTCTTTCTCTTGAAGCAATCTATCATTATTTTCTATTAAACTCATTAACTCTTTATTGTTTTTATCAAAATTATAAGCTAATATGTGAAACTGTTCTCCATTTATTATGCTTGAAACCTCTACCCCTGGAATGAATTTAATATCCATTTCTTCAGTTAAATCTTGCATTTCCTCTAAGCTTCCTATAGAGTCATGATCTGTAACTGAAAATAGTTTTATGTCTTTTTCTACTATTTCCTTTAATAACTCCTTTGGTGTAAGTGTTCCATCAGAAGCTCTAGTATGCATATGTAAATCAGTTCTTACTAAATTCATGTCTATATCCTCCCATAGTCTAATATGTTTATTATTTATTATTTATTATTTACTATTTAATTT
>OGSZ01000095.1_pt1 | contig 49159 bp, 63 predicted proteins | sample 1574331 | NCBI WGS metagenome assembly OGSZ01 (sample SAMN03295853, study PRJEB24534) | human gut metagenome | isolation source: fecal sample 3 from infant 8 | host: Homo sapiens | place: USA: Pittsburgh, PA | collected 2014-07 | reverse complement strand
AACACATTTCTGGCATTCGCTTTTGTTTGTCGAAAATCTACTTCTTTTAGCAATTGAATCAAGTGGAATCGCTCCTTTTGTGGTATAATAACTATGTCGAAAATATTTCTCACAGCCGGAGCAATCTGGCTTTTTTTATTTTCTACTAAATAAACTTTTTACAATACGTACTATGAGATAGTATTTTCAAATACATTTACTCATGATATAATCATATTAACTTTCTTGGGGATTTTATTTCTGAAATAAATTTCTCCTTTTCTATGATAACTGGCGGAAAACAGTTATCGATAGTTCCTGTCTCCACCAGAGACACAATGTCAACCTTATTTGTTGGCACTATTAGCACTTTACTTGGGAAAAGTGCTAACTACCACATTAGTCAGCCATTGGTCGGCTGGCTTTTTGTTTGCAAAAAATCGGCTAGTTATTGTAAAAAAGTTGCAATAAGTTAAAACTCCAATGTAATTGGCCTCCCGTATTTTAAAATTCTCCATTCGCCATCTTTTGTATTGGTTTTATTCATATGATTTCTTTCATCACGAGCTATCGTATAATCGAAAAATAAATCGGCTTTCTCTGCTCCATGTAAGTACTCAACATACACTCCATCAACTTGCCTTCCTAAGATAAAAACTTCTGGATAACTCATACGCTGGAACCCCCTAAATATAGCCCTAATCCCAAAATAAACGAGCATGAAAGGAAATAAACAAGGTCACTGCTTGTTATGTCATTGCCATACACGAAATAGCTCACGGTTGCTTTGGCTACAAGAATCATTATTGCAATGCCACTAACTTTATTTATTACTCTTTTCCAGTTGCGTTTCATTTATTCACCATCCACCTTCACAGCAAACGGCCAATAGCGCTCATCAACTGCTTTGATTTCTTGTTCTGTTAACATATCCACCTTTTCCTTACATGTCGTAAAATCAATTGCTCCCGCTAAATTTAAAAAAGTATATCCTGTGTTAGTCGCCCCTTTGTCTGGTAATAAAACGTGATATAAAGGTCCCTTCTCGACTTCGTAGCCGTCAAGCCATGCGTGAGCAAACAACTCATGATTTTCAAAAGTATCAAGCCAGTCTGATACTTCTTTAGCTTTTTCTATATGCATCGTATCTCTAAGCTTACTTGTTGCTGAGCAATACAGAGTGCACTCTAATCCTTTGCATAACTCAATCCATTCTGCCACGAACTTCGGAACAACGACTTTTTTCGGTTCGTCTAGTTGTTTTGCTAAGCTAATTGCTTTTTCGACAGCATAGTTAGCACCTTTCAAATAATCAAGGCTATCTGTAGGAACTTCTAAGCATTCTAACTCTTCAATCAATTCTTGTTTATTCATCGCTGTTTCCCTCCTTGCGTTTCGCTATATCATCGGACCAAGCAGCATAATAATCAAAGTCATAGCCATCTTCTCTTGGGTTTTCTTCTAAACGATCTGGATCATGCATTAATATGGCCTCTTTCAACACTTTGGATTCATCTTCTAGTTCATCTATCAATTCATCTGGTATCTCAATTGAGACTATTTTTACTGTTTCATCTTCATCTGGATCATTTGACATTAGATAGTCTTTTTCTCCTTCGTATTCTTTAATTGCATCAATTAAGCTTTCTGTCCAATGTCCAGTATTTGAACTTTCATATCGATATAGTTTCATTCCGCTTCCTCCAATCTAATAGCTAACGTCCTTCTTCATGACTCGCATAATATATTTTATTAAATACTTCTTTCGGAGTTTCTTTGTAATAGGAGTTATAGTCCGTAGGATTATTATTCCAAGCTGGAGCATGCGTCCATTCGATAATTGATCCTACCCCTGGCATATTAGAGTTACAAATACACTTGATGTGGTTGACATTTACAAACTCAACATTCCCATCCATCGCTGTAAGTTCAATAAACATCACTCTTCCTCCTGTTCCAAGGCCCACTGGCTAAATGCTTGGATAACTTGTGCCAACTCTTTGTTTTTCAATTTCATGAATGCTATATTTTCTTTTCGGTGCGGCTCTCCATTAACATGTAAGAACCTAGAATTATATATTGTGTTGTAAAAATCGGAATCGTCTAGCATGTCATTTTTCAACCAATCCAGCACAATCTGCTGACTTTCGTTGAGCTGCGCCTGTACACTTTCATCTGCCTCAAATGCTTCACTTTCCAATCTTTCCCAATCGCTACTATGCATCTCAATGAATTCAATATCTGATAACCAAACGGCTTTTTTACTCATTCTGCGACCTCCAATAGTTCTGGGTTCTCGTAGACATTTCCGATAACTTCATATTCTTCGCTGTCAATGAATCTAACAGATGTTAATTTTCCATTTCTTAACATTTTTTTGCAGAATGAACCTTTTTCAAATACAACGATGCTATCATTTATATGCGATTCGAAAGGAATGTAATATAATACATCACCCTCAAAAATTTCAACGCCGTTCTTGTCTTTCAAGCCTGTTGATTGCATAAGAACATATTTATCAATCATTCCCCACATGCCATTTTCTAGATTAATAAGAGGCGCTATAAATCCTGTATCATCATCAATAGTCCATTCTACATTTTTATCGTCATCTGGATAATACATTATGTTTTCTTCTACTGAATATGCTCTAAACTTTGGAATCATCTTCTTCACTCGCTTTCAAATCTACTGGCAATATCAGCAATAACTGGCACTGTTACACTATTTCCAGCTTGCTTATATAATTGACTATCGCTGTTTACTTCTTTTGCTTTATCAAACGCCCAGTCAGGAAACCCTTGAAGTCGCCAACACTCACGAGGTGTTAGTTTGCGGATTCTAATACTATCTTTTAAAAAGTTATTTTCATGCCAACTATTAGATGTTACAGTTGGGGCAACTTTATATATACCTCCATCGTTATAACCACGAGATTTCTGAATAATAGCTACTCCATGTTTAACTTGTGCAGTTAACGTAAACATTTCTTCACCATCATCTTTAAACCGTCTTCCATTTTGTCGTTTTTCAAGTCTATCTGGTGTTAGTGTTAGTACAGGTATTGCTATTTTTTCTTCATGTTGTTCACGTTCAACAACATACGTTCCTGTTCCTTGAGCTTCGATTCTTGTTGTGAGTGTATTGGCGTAAATTTGTTGTCCTTGTAATTTAGTAAACGCTCTGTCGTTTTTTTTGAAAGGAAAAACTTTTCTGGTACGTTCTCCTCTAAGATGTCCGATAATGAATACTCGCTCCCTGTTCTGTGGAACGTAGTCTTTAGAGTTAAGCACTTGCCATTCCACATCATACCCGAGTTCATCCAAGGCTCTGAGGATTGTCTCGAACGTAGCCCCTCCTTCGTGGTTAAGCAATCCTTTGACGTTCTCAAGGAATAAATAGCGTGGTCTGAGAATAGATGCGAACCTTGCAATTTCAAAGAAGAGAGTTCCTCTAGTATCTTCAAAACCTTTTCGTTTTCCTGCAATCGAGAAAGCTTGGCACGGAAATCCTCCACAGATAACGTCAACACTTCCGATTCCTCGAATAAATTCATCTGATATTGTTGTGATGTCATGCATTTCCACCTCTCCTGTTGTGTCATGTATTGCTTTATAACTAGTTCGTGCGAACTTATCTATTTCACAAAAACCTATGCATTCATGACCGGCTGATTCCATACCTAAACGGAAACCGCCAATACCTGCAAATAAGTCTAAAAATTTCATAATTTCAAAGGAGTAAAGAATTCTTTACTGTGGCCACAAACTCCACTCCCTTCTGATTATTTGATTAATACATAAAACCCATTTTTCTTTGCAACATTTCCTTTGACTTCTAAATGATCTTCCAACTCTTCAAAGGTCCTTTTTGTAATTTTGGAAAGTTGCGTGTCATAACCTAAATTTCTAAGTGTCACGTATTCATCTGGTGTTAATTGGTCTAAATCTATTGCCACAAGTGGCGGAAAACGTTCAGCCGACGGCTTAAATGTCACACTAGTTAATTTCATTTTTTCACCCTCAACAATTTAGAATTAATTTTTTACGGCTTTCGTTAAATCAAAACCAAGAGCAGTTGAGTATCCTTCAACGCTTTCTGGTTCAACATGATAACGATGATTTTCAATATCCATCTTGCTGGCTTTTGCTACCTTCTCTAGAATGCTACCTGACCAGCTTTTACGATACCCTGCTTTCTTTTTTGACTTCGGATTTACACAACTTCTAGCGCCTTCGTCCGTTGCTTTACAGGGAATGACAAACAATGCTAATCTTGATTCGTCTAAATACAATTGAACCCATTCAGGTTTGTTGAGTCGTCTCACAACTGGACCGCTCAAAGCCAACCCGCTTTTTGAAATCGTAATACACTCTTTTCCTTCTGCTCCAAATGTTCCTGGTAATAATAAACTTGCTGTATTGATGTTAAATTTCATGTGTTTTGTCTCCTCTACTTTGTTATTTTGTTTTCTCTTAATTTTATTTTCTATTTCATTCGCCATTCGCCAATTTTGAAAGGTTGTTGTGCCTAGCCCTAGGGCTTTCTTAATGTCTTTTACTTGATAGCCCAAATCCAACAAGCGTTGGTATTCTTCTTTCGTCAGCTTATCAGGATCTAGCCTTGGCAACGGTCGCTTATCACCTATGCGATCAGAATTTAATAACGTAGACAACCGCTGGACCTCTCTCACGATTTCTGGATTGTTCATCCAAGTATCGTCGTCGCCTGTCAGAGAAAGAATTTTATGTCGAATGGCTTGTTTTTTTGCTTTGAGTATATTGTTTGCCATTATTCCCCCTCCAATCTCATGATTTCAATTTCTGTTCGTGGGTTTAAGCTATAGAGCTTTTGGCAAACCATCACAGCTATTTGACCGTCATTTTTGTACAAAATGCCTTCAGCAGCATCTGTGACTGCTTTAAAATAGTTGTCCAAATCAGGCTTTTTATCGCAATATTTCCGCTCTAATTCCACTTCTAAGCGTTTCTGTTTATTACTTAAGGCAGATTTAGGCGTATGGATGTAAAACGTCACATGAGCGGAAATTGGCCCTTTTTCAATCAACTTTGCTCTTGATTTACGAAGATAATTCTTTACTTGATTTTTGTATTCTTTCATCTCTCGATCTTCGTAGGTTTGAACATAATTTCCACGTCTTGCGAATCTTGGACGACTTTGTGGCTTAGGTTCAATCGGTAGAATAATTCGCATCTCTTCCACCTCGAACCTTACAAATCGGCTTCTTTGACGAATACTCCGTTTACCATTTCCCCTTGGCGATTTTTGATTTCGCTATATGCTTGATTTAAGCATTCGTATAAGTCCATGTTATTTTGCATAGCGAGAATAATTAACGTCACAACCACATCACCTATACCATCTCTTAAATCATTTTCATTATTTCTTGCCAATGCAGCGCCAACTTCTCCGACTTCCTCAATCACTTTTAACATTTGCTTTTCTGGCTCTGCTTTATCTAAATGCTTTTCTTTCGCCCATTCTTCTACTAATTTAACTAATTCGTTCATCATTTTCCCTCCATGAATTCTTTTATTTGTCTATCAAGTTCCGCTTGCTCTTCTGGCGATAACTTTTCTTCTTGCTGGTTATTTGATTCTTTTGCCCATTCTGGTAAACTTTCAGTTCTAACATTTTGACGTTGGTAAGTCGTTCGTTGTTGGCCCCGTTCTTTTTCATTCTTGATTTCAAATTTTAGTTTTTCAAACTGCGCTCTTAGCTTAGAAGCACTTCTAATGTTTCCAAACCAGAATGAATTTGTCGGTAACCAATCAAGAACATAGTCAATTGCTGCAATAGTTTGTTGATCTCGTTCTTCGATTAGCCTAAACGTGTCAGCCCACTTTTCAATGTTCACTCTTTTCATTTCACTCGGAAAATCATTGATTAAATTATTTTGTAATTTTTGAGCAAGACGTAAATGTTCGTCAGAATATTTACAAGGAGATTTCTTTGGCTCTTCTTTATTATCTTTCTCTATACTCTTATCTCTATACTCTAACTCTATACTCTGGGCGACATTTTCAGGACATTCAGAGGACAATTTAGGGACATTGTCCACCTTTGACCTTTGCAAGCGTTTTTGTTTGGCTGCTTCTGTCTCAGATCCAACTAGTTCATTAAGTTGATTGATATATATTTCACCAGTATCGAGCAACTGTATTAGTCCTATTTTCTTAAATAAATCCATCGCAACTTTTACAGTGTCGACGGTGGAATTTGTGACCCTAGCGAGTGTCTCGGCATCGTAAGGGATTAACATGCTGCCAACGTTCCTTACTAACACCCCATCAGTTTTTAAAGATTTCAAACATAATTTTAGATATATTAAGCAGTACTCTTTTCCGTTGGGTTGTTCTTCTAACCATTCGATTGTGTCTTCTTCAAAAAAGTTTTCTTTCAATTTAAGCCAGTAATAACGCTTTTTCTGTTTATCTGACAACGTACGTTCCCCTTTCCTTTTAGTCTAGAATTCTGTATATTTAAAGTAAAAATTAAATGAGGTGCACTTTATTATGTTAGTTAAAGAGTTAATAAAACATTTAGAAAAAATGGATGAAAATGCAACTGTTAAATTGCGAATCAAAACTAAATTAGATTCAACTTCCGATGAAGAAGCGCCAACTTATTCAGAAATTGAAACTATTGAATTTGGTGAGAATAAAGTCGTTTTAAAAGGCGATGATGAATTGGTGGAGTGGGATTAACCCACTCTTTCTTTAACCGCTGATATTCAATTTCTTTATTGTCTCTTGATTTAATTTAATCCCTTTAACATGATATTTTTTCTTAAATGCTGTAATACCAATGTTGTGTTTTTCTGTGTGATGGCATCGACATAAACCAGCGTAAGTGTATTCTGTATGGTCAACGCTTTTTCTTTTGCGTCGACCTAGCGCTTTATCGAAATGGTCAATATCTGCACCAGTTTTGCCACAAATGCAACAAACTCGGTTAGTGATACATTTGTAAAAGTAATATTCTTGATTTGCTGGTAAAATGTCGTACCCTTTTTTGAAAGGAATATTATTTTCAAAAATGAAATTCAAAATAATGTTCGCTAAAATGGTTGCATCGTCCATTGTGTTTGTTGAGTCGTTTCTGAGGCTAATTTCATAGCCCTGTAACGCTTCAAATCTGAGATAGAACATTTCCTTTAACACTTCTGTTTCTTGCCCTGTGAAAGAGAATATGTCCTCTAGCATTGCAAAGATAAATCGACGTTGGGCAACACTAAATTTTCTCGGATCAATAAATCTTATTTCAACTTCTCTTGGCCCTGTATAATCAAAATACATGGTTTTTAATCGTTCAATATTTATTGCTTCGTTTATTACTGCTGTTATTGAGTTGTCTTTCAAACTCTTAATAACAGCAGAATAAACATTGTTTAGGTTCATTCAATCACTTCCACTTGAATCCCGTTATTAATAATAAAATTGTTTAGAGCAACTAACTTTTGATGTTCTGCTGTTAGTCTTAACGTAACTGTTTTCTCTTGTTGTTTTCTGCTGGTTTTTGGTACTTCTTCTGTGATGATTTCGCCTGTTTCAGTGTCAACTGTTTTATTGTTGATTGTTTCAGTTTTCAAAGCAGCAATGGCTTCGTCGTGTTCTTTTTTTGCTCTTTCACGTTCTTCTTGTTCTTTTTTTAAAGCAACGGCGGAATCAATTTCTTTCATCAGCTCTGGTGCAGTAGACCCTTTATCAATTAATGCGACCCAAGAAAACGAGTCAAGGCCAACTGCCTTAGCATAATTTTCAACAATGAGCTTATCGTTTTTTATACGTTCTTTTTCAGATGCAACTGCTACCATCGATGCCGCTATTTCCTCAATAGTTTTCTTATTTGGTTCACCTTTAACTGTGAAAGCTGTTTTATTAGTCCACGAACTAGGAATTTCAATTTCGTCAATGGATACATTGTAGTTTTCAGACATTTCAGCAATCACTTTTTGAAGCTTTTTGCTTCGTTTCTGCTTCTCTGCTTCTTCGTATGATTTGATGCTTTCGTTAATTTCTGAACTAACTTCACTTATTTTTTCAGTATATTTTTTTATTTTTTCCTCAAAATCTTTTAACGGCTTATCATATTGATTTTTAACTTCTTTACGTTGATCATCTAGCAACGTTACAACTTTATTTAAGTCTGCTCTTGCTTTTTTAGCTTCAGGAATGTTTTCATCTGTGAAAATCATTGTTGAATAGTGCTTAACTGCGCTCTCAACCATCTCAGACAACTGTGCTTCATTTTGGATAGTGATTTTACTAGCTTTAAAATCAACATTAAACTGCAATTCTGTTGTTAATTCGTTTGTCATTAGCTTTGCCCCCATGTAATGTTTTCTTCTGGTTGTGGCTGGAATTGTTGTATCCATTGTTTCAGAACTTCAACAGCTTTATTGAACATACTAGACGGCATGTTTTCATTGACATCAACATTCAATTCTTTACTTAGTTCATTCCGCACATAGTCAAGTTCAGAATTCGATAACTCAGAAAGTTGTCTGATATGATCGTTTAACGTGGCTAACTGTTTACCGCTAATCAAATTAACTTTCGATGTATCATTGTTCTTTTCAGCTGCCGTTTGGCCATCGTCGTCTTTATCTGCTGCAATTCCAAACGCTGCCGAAAGCGAGTAACGTCTTGCATATGTCGTTAAACTTCCTAATCCTTGAGGATTTGTCCCGCTGTTTGGAAATTCAAAAGGTCCATGAACTATATATTGACCGCTAACATGAGTAATAATTGTTGTGACTTTTAACGCATTATTCTCATTGACGACATTTTGTTGAAAATCAATTCCGCTTTCGGATTCTTGTGCAGCTTTTCTAATTGCTTCTTCAATCACTTTTAGAGTTGCATATTGGAAATTCATTGGACCTTTTTTCGTTGAGTAGGCCACTTCTGCGTCAAATCTTGGTTGAATTAATTTGCTTTTTAGCTTATACATCCCATCAAACAATTCTTTTAAATTTTCACTGTTCTCGTTCATTTATTCCCCTTCTTTCAGTAATGAAATAACTTTTTGAAGTCCTTTGATTAATTCAAGTTGATTAAAATAAGCACTTTCATCTAAACTCTCGAATACTGTTCTAACTTCTTCATCTTCGCTATCTTGGTAAACAGCAACATGATTATTAATAGCATCCTTTTCAAAAATCAGTGATCCATAAGGTGAATGATTATCAATTAAGACAATTCTTTGCATTGAATCCACTTCCACTCTCATGCTATAATTCTCCTATCAATTAATTTTGTTTGTGACTTTTTGCTTGCCGGCGGAAGTCACTTTTTTGTTTCTTGGATAAATAACGCTTCTGGAAATACTGCCTTATTTATCGCAGTGCCTGGATATTTTTCTTTAAGCTTTTGAAATACCAGGGCTTTCGTATCCTCAACCACGTAAATTTTCAAACTATCTTTTCCTACTGCTTTAAACATCTAAATTTCCTTCTCTCTTTTTGTTGAATAATGTATATTTGATTTTTTTGTTGCTGGTACCATAAATCAGCAAGTTTTTTCGTTTGCTCTAGTTTTTCTATTCTGGTCATTCTTTTTATTCCTTTCTCTGGTATAATATTATTTATCAGCAAGTGGTCTGCTGAAATAATTAAGAAGGAGGTACCTACAGATGCGCAAACCTTATATGATAACTTATGATTTGAATAGTCCGGGCCAAAGATACGACGAGGTTATAACAACTATCAAAGAAGAACTTTCAACAGGTGCTTGGTGTTGTTATTGGAAATCATCGTATCTAATTAAATCTGATTTGACACCCAACCAAATGATTGACAAATTAAAGCCTTATATTGACAAAGGTGATAAATTTTTTATTGTTGAAATAGTCAATAACAAACAAGGCTGGTTGACAGAAAAACAATGGGGATACATTAATAACAATATTTTTAATTAAGGTTTGGGATACAAATTTCATCTACGCTATAAATATTTCCATCGCTATCTTGAGGAGTAGTTCTTGCTACTTCTCTTTTTTGATCTAAATCCCCTTGATTACTAACTATAGTTTGGAGCAATTCGTTTGTTTTTTTCTGTTCTCTCAATAGTTCATCTTTGTCTTTTCTTGTCATTTCTTAACCCCTTTTTTTCAAAATATTGATACTTCGCTTCATCCCAATTGAAGAACCAATGGATAAAGAATGGAACGCTTAATGTTGCTAACACTGACATTGAAAAGTGACTTTTCAACAATGTACCTAGCGCTATCATCAATAAAAACATCCCTATCAATCGTGCTTCACGTATTGCTTTCATGATTAACCTCCTACACATGGATTCTATTTTGAATTTCTAAATATCTTAAAAATTCGAGTTCTTTTTCAATTTGATATGCTTTTCCTTCGGTCAGTTGTTCTGATTGTCTAAGCGCTGCTCTATCATCTTGTAGCTGTTTACGCTCTTTTTTGATTTGGTTGAGTATCCAGCTTTCTTGTTCAGTTGTATAAGCCATAACATTCTCCCTACGCTATGTCATTTAAGTCAAAACTCATTTGTCTTACAACTGTTTTTGTGGCTGTAGACGGCTCCCAGTCATTGATATACTCAATTACCATTGGATAATGTTTTTCTCTTAATTGTGATCGGGTACCCACACCTGTGATTTGCTTAATACCTGAATTAATATCTTTGTAAAGCTTGCCACGCTGTTCCTTTGTGATTTTTCCAAATCCTCTTGCAACTTCTGCTACTCGTTGATGAACTCGACGTGATAAGTAGCCATAATCATCTGCACCGATTTTTTGATTGTCTTTTAAGTCGGCTACTTCTTTTTCAATTACATCTACACGCTCATTTGTTTCTTCATTTGCTGATAAAGCAAGCATCGCCAATTGTCTTTGCGAGGTTGGAAGTTTAGGCTGTTGAATTTCTTTTTCCATTTGATTAAAAGCTTCAATATATTTCAATTTAAATTGCAAAGCTTTTTGACCAGTGAACCCCATTGCTAACAAAGTGAAGCCGTCGCGATTCATAATAACTTGGCGATAAGATTGTTTGTTTTGTGGATGAATGTAGGTATCTTCGTAAAATAGGTCGGCATAATTTTGTGCCACCCCCTCTTTTAATTCATCAATGGCTTTTAGAACAACTTTGTGTTCTTTTCCGAAAGTTTCTGCAACTTGTAAACTACTTGTTACTGCTTGCTGGTTTTTCATAATTACTAAATTTGTCATTTGGTTTACTTCCTTTCTGGTATAATTATTTTGAAAGCGAGGTGAAAAATATTATGTTTACTTATATTTGTAACAAACAAGCAGACGATAAGGGGTTACACGAAGTGCATGTTTCAACATGTAAATACCTACCATCTACAGAACGACAATTGGTAGTGGGCGAATATTCTTCTTGCCATGCAGCTATTCAGTCGCTTGAAGAAGCCAACGCTGGCAGAGGGTTTAAGTTCGATGGTTGTTATTATTGTTGTAAACCTTGTCATCACGGTTAGTTTTTTTGAGGAGTAGTTACAGCTACTTCTCTATTTTTTCGGACTGTATCACGATAATTTTCTACTGAATGATAAACAATCACTTGCTCTAAATGCTTTTTGTATTCATTTTTTATCGCATCAATAATTAGAAGTTCCTGATGTTGATGCTCAATTATTTTGATTAACTCTTCTTTAGACATTTCTGCATAGTATGGTTTTAATTCACTCATTTGTTTATTTCCTTTCTGGTATAATTTTCTTATCAGCAAATGGTCTGCTGAAATAATTCATAAGGTGGTGAAAATATTGGAACAGACTAATAAAAGAAAAAACGAATTAGCTGTTGACCTTGTAGTCGCATGGTTAGCACATAATTCTGAAATATCAAATGAAATTGGCCGAACTTCTGTGAAAGGTAATCCTGTTACAACTAAAGAAGTTGCTCAAGCCTATCTAGACTTTTTCAAGACTATTACAAATAACGAATTGCCTGAAAATTTAACAAATGAAAATCAATAACTTTTCAAAATCTCTGCAATGGCTGCAACCATTGTGGAGTTTTTCTCTTTTATAGCCTGGTCAAGCGCTTTTTCTAATTGTTGTAAAATTCCAAGTTTGATTTCCATAATCAATTTTGCAATTTCTTGAGTGGTTAAGTCTTGCTTTACATTATTTTTATTCATGTTCTGCCTCCTTATCTAGTTAAAGTTCTTTCTTAGCAGCATTATCTTTTCGCCAGTTATTAACTTTATTTAAATCAAATAACAATTTACCAGTAGGATTAGGTTCTGCTTGCAAGCCAGCTTTCCGCCATTTTCTAAATGTTTCTACAGAAACACCTTGCCGTTTCGCCATTTCCGTTTGATTGAATAATGTTTGTTGGTTTTTAGCATCTAGCTCCAATTCAATCTCCTGTCTAAACCTACACCCTATTTCTGGCAATGCTTCCTCTAACCACTGATCAAACAATGGTTTTAGCGCTTCTTCAAACGTGGTCATCAGTTCCCACCCCTAAACCTTTTCTTTGTAGCGTAAATGCGACTTCTTTACCAAAAAAAATTTCTATCGCTTCTGCATCTGATAACGGAATCTGTTCTTTAATGCCTTTTGCCTCTTCTATAGAAAAATCTCCACCTTTTTTCATTTTTCTGTAGAAAGTACTTCTGTCTATACCAATAGAATCAGCTACAGCTTGTTGGGTCGTTCCTCTTTCAACAATTAGGCCTTTTAATTTAGCAACATTAATCATTATAACACCTCTCTCTAAAATCGCATTTATGCGACTTGATATTTGTAATATACCACCTTGAATGTTATCAGTCAACAAAAAAGTTGCATTTATGCAATTATTTTTGTTGCAATTATGCAACATGCAATATATAATAATTATTGGAGGTGATAAAATGAATGTAGGCGAACGCATGAAATTAAGAAGAAAAGAATTGAATATTAGCGCTGATAAAATCGCTAATGAACTTGGTGTATCACGTTCAACAATTTTTAGATATGAAAAAGGCGATATCGAAAAACTACCTACAGAGAGATTGATAACTATTGCTAAAATTCTAAAAACAACTCCCGAAGAATTGATGGGCTGGAACACTTCGAATGATTTTTCTTCGATAGAAGCTATCTATAATAAGTTAGATACTACAAGAAAGCAGAAAGTATGTAGGTATGCCGAGCATCAATTAGAAGAGCAAAAAAGAAATACATCTAATAATAAAGTTATTGCTTTCATGCCAACAAATACAACTACTATAGAACTTTCAGGCAGATTATCAGCTGGTGGAGGTGCATTTAATGACAAAGGTTGTATAGAAATTGTTGAAGTAGGCTCAGCTCCTTCGCAGTATGATTTAGCATTCCAAGTTTGTGGAGACAGTATGTACCCTACTTTTCAAGATGGTGAAATTGTTTTTGTAAAAGAAACTATGGATATCTATAATGGACAGATTGGGGCAATTGAAATAAATGGCGAAGCATTTATTAAAAAAATGTACCTAGAAGGAACTAGGCTACGTTTGGTGTCTCTAAATACCGAATTAGATGAAGATGGAAATCGATTATATCCTGATTTTTACGCTGACGAATTAGATGATCTATATGTAATCGGACGTGTAATTATATAAAAAGTCCCGTGCGCTAACACGGGCATTTCTCTTATAGAGAGCTATGAGTATAAAAAAATTATATCAGAAAGAGGAGAAAAAATGGCAAAAAAAGTGATAGGCGAAGACGGTAAAACTTATACTATGAAAGAGAAAAAACCTTTTTATAAAAAAATTTGGTTTTGGGTATTGGCTGTTATTGTTTTAATAATTATTGGAGGATCGCTTGGTGGTAATGACAAAAAAGATTCTTCTAACGGTGGAGAAAAAGTTAATCAATCATCAACAAGCAAAAATTCAAAATCAAAAGATAAAAAAGAGGAAAATAAATTTTATAATATCGGCGATACAGTCAAAGTAGGAAATGCAGAATATACCCTAACGGGAGTGGAACTTACAGAAGAACGTAATGAATTTACTGAAAAACAACCTGCACAGGTTGTTAAAGTTTCATATATTGTTAAAAACAACGGCGATAAAGATATTCCAGTGGGTATGGATATTGAAGTATACGGCTCTGATAACAAAAAAGCCGAAACGTATCCGAATGACAACACGATGGGATCGGTAGCTTCTGGAAAAGAAATGGACTGTATTGCCCACTTCGGGTTAAATCAACCTGGAGAAATAGAAATTCAATTTAGCCCTATTGTATCATTTGAAAAAGCTGCAAAATTCAAAGCAACAGTATAAAGATTAGCCTTCGGGCTTTTCTTTTCAGCCACACAAGAACATACATTCCCCAAGGAGGATCAATATGAATAAATATGAAGTAGAAAAACGATTATGCGAAGAATTGAACATTGACTATATACACTTAAACCTTCGTACTGGTCCAAGTTATAGATTCACTGAAGAAGAGTATCAAGAGCTAAAATTCGACTATGCCAAATTATTTTTACAACTAAAAGATATTGGAGAGTAAGATTAGAAATATTTTTAGATAATATTTCCACAATGAAATTTGAATAAAGGAGTTGCTAGATATGGCTTCAATAAAAAAATATACAAAAAAAGATGGATCAACAGCCTATATGTTCAACGCGTATTTAGGTGTTGATCCAGTAACGGGTAAAAGCAGACGCACCACACGTCGTGGTTTTAGAACACAGAAAGAAGCAAAGTTGGCATTATCTAGGCTAGAACTTGAAGTGGATTCCAAAGGTTTCGTAAAACAGAATTACAGCACGTTTAAAGACGTATACGAGCTTTGGTATGCCCAATATGTAAATACAGTTAAACCTATCACAGCAGGCCATACAGAGCGTATGTTTAGGCTTCACATCTTGCCAGAGTTTGGCAACATTAAAATTAATAAATTAACAAAACTAATGTGTCAAAAAGCGGTCAATAAATGGAGTAAAGAATATTCAGCATTTCATCTACTAAAATCAATAACCCAAAAAATGTTACACTATGCTGTTGCTCAGGATATTATAGATATTAACCCCATGCAATATGTTGTAATGCCAAAAAAAGATAAAACAAATGAAACAAAAAAGAAACAGTTTTTAGAACTATCCGAACTAAAAGATTTTCTTGCGGAAGCGAAAGAAACACTAAACTTTCAAGACTATTTAATATTCCGTGTCTTAGCATTTACAGGAATCAGAAAAGGAGAATTATACGCCTTAACATGGGAAGATATTAACATTTCATACAAACAATTAACCGTAAATAAAACACTTACAAGAATAGGCAAGGAATACATTATATCGACTCCTAAGACAAAAGCTTCTAATAGAACCATAGGCCTTGATGATACAACTGTATCTGAATTAATTGTCTGGAAAAAACATCAAAAGCAAGAATTGTTAAAATATGGTTTTAAAACTAAAAGTAATGATAAACAGCTTATTTTTCATAGAAAGAATAACACTTTACATTATCCAGAACACATTAATTTTCTTTTGTCATCGGAAATGAAAACATCTCTATCCCCTCACTCATTTAGACATACTCATGCTTCTTTGTTATTCGAATCGGGAGCTACAATTAAAGATGTGCAGAAAAGACTTGGCCACACTAACGTTAATACCACGATGGATATTTACACTCATGTAACCAAGTCTTCTGAAAGAAAAGCAATTGATAAGTTGTCAAATTATGCTAATTTTTAAAATTTGGTATTCAATTTGGTATTCAATATTTCAAAAAAACATGTATACCAACAGTCGTACTTCTTATTAGTATTTTAACAAGAAATATTTTTTCTTACCGCGACGAATCACAGTAAATTGTCCTTCGATTTTATCAGTTTCTGTCAATTCAGCTGCTAAATCTTGTCTACGTTCTCCATTGACGTAAATCGCTCCATTTTGAACATCTTCACGGGCTTGACGTTTGGATGGTTCTATTTTTGAGGTAACTAATAAGTCAACTAAACTTAATTGATCCTCTGGTTGCACCTCGTACGTTGGTACATCTTTAAATCCTTGTTTAATTTCTTCTGCTGTTAAGCTTTGGATATCTCCGCTGAACAATGCTTCTGAAATTTTAACCGCTTGATGATAGGCTGCTTCACCGTGGACTAAAGTAGTCACTTCTTTGGCTAACGCTTTTTGCGCAGCACGTTGACCTGGGTTCGCTGTAAATTCTTCTTCAATTGTTGCAATTTCATCCAATGTTAAGAAAGTAAAGTATTTCAAGAATTTCACGACATCACGATCATCTGTGTTAATCCAGAATTGATAAAATTCATATGGCGAAGTTTTTTCCGCATCTAGCCAAACTGCGTTTCCTTCTGTTTTACCAAATTTGGTACCATCTGCTTTTGTAATTAAAGGCATGGTTAAGCCGAATCCTTGAACTTCTTGTTCTCGGCGTAATAATTCAATCCCTGAAGTAATGTTCCCCCATTGATCACTGCCGCCTAATTGCAATAAACAACCTTCTGTTTCGTACAATTTCAAGAAATCATACGCTTGTAATAATTGATACGCAAATTCAGTATAAGAAATTCCTGTTTCGATTCGGCGTTTCACGCTTTCTTTACTCATCATATAGTTAATTGTAAAGTTTTTTCCAACATCACGTAAGAAATCAATTAACGAAAGTTCTCCAAGCCAATCATAGTTATTTGCTAGAATCGCTGGATTTTTTTCATCTTCAAAATCGATAAAACGTGACAACTGGCCCTTAATACTTTCAGACCAAGCTTTCACTGTATCAAGTGTGTTTAAACTACGCTCTGCATCTTTGAATGATGGATCACCAATCATGCCTGTTCCGCCACCAACTAAAGCAATGGGCACATGACCATTTTGTTGGAAACGACGTAACATAAGAATTGGCAGTAGATGCCCGATGTGTAAACTGTCTGCCGTTGGATCAAAGCCGATATATAATTTAACAGATTCTTCATTTAATTGTTTTTGTAAGGCTTCTTCATCTGTGACTTGGTAGACCAACCCACGGGCTTTTAATTCTTCAAAAAAAGCTGAATTCATGATTTTCCTCCTATAGTAAAACATAATAATAGATCAAATTCCCCTATTCATAGTAACCGATTCTGTCACACTTGAAAAGTCAAAAAATGAGATTTCCCTATTTTCTCTTAAGTTTTTTCAACAAAAAATGGCAATTGGTGTAGAAACTATTCATAGAAGCTTTTTTTTGCTATAATAACACAGAATGTATCATTTTATTGAGGTGAAGCTTTTGAAAAATAATTCAAGTAACAATAAGCAAAAACCAACGACCTCTTCTGGCGGCAATGTCTTTTTACTTATTTTAAATGTCATTATTCGCGTTTTTCAGTCATTAGTGGTTTTTGGGGTTATTCTGATTGTCTTAGGTGGCTCTCTTGGCTTAGGTATTGGAATGGGCTATTTTGCTTTTCTAGTTGAAGATACACAGCCCCCAACGAAGGAAGAATTGCAAAAAGAAATCAGTGATATTACCGAAGTGTCAAAAATGACTTACGCAGATGGTACTCCGATTGCTAACATCAAATCAGATTTAATTCGGACACGAATTAATGGCGATCAAATGTCTCCATTGCTAAAAAAAGCCATTATTTCAACAGAGGATGAATATTTTGAAGAACATCATGGGGTGGTACCAAAAGCGCTAGTTCGAGCGTTGGTTTCTGATGCGACAGGTATCGGCGGTTCTTCTGGTGGTTCAACATTGACTCAGCAATTGGTCAAGCAACAGATTTTAACTGACGAAACGACTTTTAAACGGAAAGCCAACGAAATTTTATTAGCTTTACGTATTGAAAAATACTTTTCTAAGGACGAAATCGTGACAACGTATCTAAATGTCTCCCCTTTTGGTCGTAATAACAAAGGTGAAAATATTGCAGGCGTGGAAGAAGCGGCCAAAGGACTCTTTGGTAAAAGTGCCAAGGACTTGAATCTTCCTCAAGCGGCCTTTATCGCAGGACTTCCCCAAAGTCCCATTGTTTACACGCCCTATACTAACACTGGTGCCTTGAAAGACGATTTGTCTTTAGGAATGAAGAGAAAAGATTTTGTTCTTTTCAGTATGTACCGAGAAAAAGCTATTTCGCAAAAGGAATATGAAGAAGCCAAAGCTTACGACTTGAAAAAAGACTTTTTACCAACAGAGCAGGCCAATGTCAATACAGAAGGCTATCTATACTACACGGTGTTAGATAAAGCAGTTGAGATTGTCATGGATTTAGATATGAAAAAAGCTAAAGTTAATCGTGATGATTTAGATCAAGTTGGTTTAGATCAATATGAAGAACAAGCACGTCGCGAAATCCAGTCGCAAGGCTATACAATCCAATCGACCATTGATCAGAACATTTATAACACGATGCAAACCGCTGTCGCAAATTATGGTTATTTGCTTGATGATGGAACTGCAGATGTCAATGGGAATACAATGATTGAAACTGGCAATATTTTAATGGATAACGCTACTGGTCGTATCCTTGGTTTTATCGGCGGCAGAAACTTCGATATTAATCAAAACAACCATGCCTTTAATGCCGATCGTCAAGTTGGTTCTACGATTAAACCAATTTCTGTCTATGGTCCTGCGATTGATCAAGGACTCATTGGTTCTGAAAGTCGTCTGGCCAACTACCCAACGACTTATGCTGATGGTCGTGAATTTGTGAACTCAACAACTGTGGATTTAAATCAATTCGTGACTGTTCGGAATGCCTTGAATTGGTCTTTCAATATACCTGTCGTTCATGTTAATAATGAGCTAAGGAAAAAAATGGGTGATGATAATTTTTCTTATAATCACTACTTAAGCAAAATGAACTATCCAGCTTCAGATGCTTGGGCTTACGAATCTGCACCTTTGGGTCCAGTAGAAACAAATGTTGTAACTCAAACAAACGGTTTCCAAGCACTTGCTAACAAAGGCAAATATCAAAAAGCCTACATGATTGAAAAAATTACAGACAATAGCGGACATGTGGTCTACGAACACAAAGATGAAGGAACGCAAGTTTATTCACCGGCGACCGCTTCTATTATGAATGACTTGTTGCGTTCAGTGGTGGATTCTGCGAATACGACAAAATTCAAACCAACGTTAGCTGGCTTGAATCCTCATTTAGCCAGTGCTGATTGGGTCGGAAAAACTGGGACAACTGATGAGTTTAAAGATTCATGGCTGATTGTCTCTACTCCAACTGTGACACTAAGTTCTTGGACGGGACATGATCTACCAGCGCCAATGACGACGACCAGCGGCGACAATAACGGGAATTATATGGCGAACTTAGCTAATGCGCTGTACTATGCGAATCCAGAATTGTTTGGCATTGGTCAAAAATTTGAATTAGATCCAAGCGTTATTAAATCAAAAGTTTCTGAATTTACTGGTGAAAAGCCTGGCTCAATTACCTATAATGGTGCCAAGTTCAACACACCTGGCAAAACAACGACTTCATACTATGCCAAAGATGGTGCACCACAAAGTACCTATAAATTTGGGATCGGTGGAACAGACAGCAATTACGCTTCTTACTGGGGAAATCTTGCTCCACGTGCCACTACAAATAATAACAACAACAATAACAATAAAAAGAACAACTAAAGAATTTGGTAAGTTAAGCTTGCAACCAAAATTATGTAAAAAAGTAGAGACGTAATTCATCAATTGATGGATTACGTCTCTACTTTTATTGTTTCTCTTATTCTTTACCATCGATACTAGCTCGAGCTATTCAAAAATAGCTCCTACATTTAATGAAATAATATGCAGCAATCAACCTATTTTAACTAAAATAATCCCTTTCTGTTTCTCAAAACAATAGCAGATACTATTAAACTTATTAATACATAGACAACTATCATCTTTAAAGAAAAATCAAATGTGAGACCTATCTCATCCATCGGCTCATACCCATTTCCTCCATTAATAATTTTGGGAAAATTCATATAAGATGTAAAGAAAAATTTATTGGAAATCAGGCTAACTCCTGAAGATAATATCACACCAACAATTAGCAAGCTATGAACAATCAAATTTCCAGTAAATAGTGAAAGCAAGAAACTGAATACTGTCAATGCTAATAACAGCATACCAAACATAATTAGGCTTCTCGACAAATAGTTAGAAAGAGAAATGATTGTAACACTTTGTCCCTTTTCAATAATCGCGACTGGATAATCAGGGTTTCCCAGACCATTTTTGAAAAATGCACTGATTACAGAAAGAAAGATTGACAGATAAGAAACCAATCCGACTGTAAACAAAATACTACTTATTTTAATAGAATATTTTTCCCATAGTTTTAAGGGAAGTCCATTCCATAAAGAAACAGTATTTTTTCTTTTTTCTAAAGTTGCGAGCGCTATAATCATTAAACTAGGGATAATTAATAATAATGTATATGGAAAATCCATCGATAAAAGAAAACCTAGGTAATTCAAAGCAGGCATTTTAGCAACTTCAGAAGAATCCACTTGTTTGATCCTGTTTTCAGATAAATATTGCAATTCTTTGACTCTTTTTTGTTGCTCAATAATTGGTATACTGTACAACGTTCCTTTTAACATTGCGTTTAAATTACTTTCTTCCAATTTTTTCTCAGCTTCTAATAAAGCCCATTCATCACCAATTTTGATGGCATTAATTGCTTTCCTTAATTGCTCACTTTCATCTTCTATCTCACTTAAAGTTTCTTTTGCTGCAGGCTCATTTTTCATTTTTTCTTTCGCTTGTTCGTTATTTTTGATTCGGTTTTCATATTGCATTTCTTTAAAAGAAAGTTGTTGGGGTTGAGCTAGCAGCGGATAAATTAACATTAAAATAAAGGCTACAAACACAAACCACAGACTCTTCTCTTTCAATATTTTTATCGTTTCTATCTTAAGCATTTCTTTCTTCTCCTCTTAAATATAAGTTATCATATTGTTCACGTAAAGAAAGGTTACGTTGATCATTCTCAACCAGCTTTTTATTTTTCATAAATAAAATACGTGTACATGTGTGTTCAACATTATACAAATCATGAGAAGATAAAATAACTATTTTATCTTTAGAAACTATTTCTTTTAAGCACATTATGAATAAACTAACACTAGTAGGATCCAAGCCATTAAAAGGTTCGTCTAACAAAAGTATTGTTGCATCACTTGCTAGATACATTGCTAATAATACATGTTGTTTCATTCCAAGAGATAATTTTTTTATTGTTCTATTTTGATATTCTTTCATCTTTAATTGTTCAAAAATATGCTCTATATCGCTATTACTTTTCCAAGCGGCTTTAATATATTCAAGATGTTCTTTCGGCGTCAAATAATCATATAAATTTTTACTACTTTCAAGAAAAAATAGTTCTTTTAAATACGTTGCACCTCTACTATTGTAATCAATCTTATTTAAACTAATATTTCCATTTTTTTTAGGGATTAAACCAGATATAGCATTAAAGAACGTGGTTTTTCCAGTTCCATTAGGAGCAACTAAGCCAATTATTTCACCAAATTCAGCTTGCATAGATAAATTTTCTATAATTGTTCTATTACCATACTCGACAGTTAATTCTTTTACCTTCACAAAAACACCTCTTTTTTAATCTAAAGATACCATAAGCAATGCTTTACCAGCCGATTTTCTAATCAACTTAATCTTATTTTAATTTTCAATCTTACTGTGTATTAATAGCAGAATGCAAAAAAGTACAAGAAGAAATCATGAAAATGATTTCTTCTTGTACTTTTTTGCATTTCTAGTAGAATTTTCTCTTATTTTGTTGAACCTTTTTGATCAATTCCATAAGGTAAAACAACTGTTTTTTCTTCAATTTCTTCTTTGTTCATTAGTTTTGTTAATAAGCGCATTGACACGGCACCGATATCATATAAAGGTTGTGTAATACTTGATAGACGTGGACGAGAGACTTCTGTAAGCAATGAGTTATTGCTTGTAATGATTTCAAATTCTTCTGGAACTTTCACACCAGCATCTAGCATCCCATCTAATAAACCAATCGCTAGCTCATCGTCTGTAACAAAGGCAGCTGTTGCTCCACTGTTACGGACACGCTCAGCCAAATTAATACCTGCTTTAAATTTATATTCAGATTCAAAAACTAAGCCTTCATTATAAGACAAGCCATTTTCCGCTAAAGCTTCTTTGTAGCCTTTCATCCGGTTTTGACCATTAATTGGATCGATTAATGCACCACTAACAAAAGCAATTTTTTTGTTCCCATTTTTCGCTAAAGTCGCTGTTGCGTCTTTCGTTGCTTCTGTGTAATCAATATTAACGCTACCGACTTGTTCGTCTGGATCAATTGAACCTGCTAAGACAACAGGCGTTTTTGAACGTGAAAATTCACCACGAATATCATCTGTAATGCGATGACCCATAAAGATAATCCCATCTACTTGCTTGGCAAGTAAATTGTTTAATACAGTAACTTCTTTTTGATCGTCTCCATCTGAATTAGCTAAAATGATATTATATTTATACATTGTAGCCACGTCGTCAATGCCACGTGCTAATGAAGCAAAAAATGCATTACTAACATCTGGAATAATGACACCCACTGTTGTCGTTTTTTTACTTGCTAAACCACGTGCGACTGCGTTAGGACGGTAATCTAAGCGATCAATCACTTCTAAGACTTTTTTACGCGTTGCTGGTTTTACATTGGGATTACCATTGACAACACGAGAAACAGTAGCCATAGATACATTTGCCTCTCTAGCAACATCATAAATTGTAATTGTTTGTTTTTCCATGTTTCTTCTCCTATAAATATGAATTTGTTCTCATTTTCTGAAAACACTGTTTACATTTCTTTCCTAGCCTAGAATATCAAAATTCTTCTATTTTTGCAACCGTTTTATCGTTTTTTCATGAAAATTTACTTTCCATTTCAAAAGGAACTTTTTGTCATTTCATGTTATGATAGTACTGTGATTCACTTCAGAATAAAAGAAAGAAGGATGTTTTATGAATCAAGAAAAAATTACCGATTTAAAAAATTGGATGCACCAAGAAAAGATTGACTTCACTTATATTAGTGATCCTGGTCATATCGCTTACTTTTCCGGTTACGAAAGCGAACCTCATGAGCGCGTGTTAGCTTTGTTTATCGCTGCGGACGACCAATCATTTTTATTTACACCTGCATTGGAAGTCGAAGATGCCGAAAAGAGTAGTTGGACTTATCCCGTTTATGGTTATTTAGATAGCGAAAATCCTTGGGAAAAAATTGCGGCTTTATTAAATAAACGAACACAAGGCACACCACGCTTTGCTTTAGAAAAACAAGCTCTTTCTTTAGCTCGTTTCGATCAATTGAAAACCTATTTCCCAGCTAGCGATTTTTCGCATGATGTTACGCCTTTAATTGAAAAACTTCAATTAATTAAAACAGAACCTGAAATTCAACGTTTACTAGAAGCTGGTAGTTGGGCTGATGTCGCTTTTGAGATTGGCTTCAAAGCAATTCAAGCAGGCGTTGCGGAACAAGAAATTGTTGCTGAAATCGAGTATCAATTAAAACGTCAAGGCATTCGCTCAATGAGTTTTGATACGTTAGTCTTAACAGGAAAAAACGGAGCTAGTCCTCACGGGGTACCTGGCGAAACAAAAATTGAGCCCCATGACTTAGTGTTATTTGATTTAGGTGTCGTTCATAATGGCTATTGTAGTGATGCCACACGAACAGTCAGCTACTTGGAACCTTCTGATTTCCAAAAAGAAATTTATGGAATTGTTTTAGAAGCACAATTAGCAGCAACTGAAGCGGTGAAACCTGGTGTTACAGCAGGCGAATTAGATGATATTGCCCGAGGTGTAATTACAAAAGCTGGTTATGGTGAATACTTTAACCATCGCTTAGGCCATGGCATTGGAACCACTGTCCATGAATACCCATCGCTGGTTCATGGCAATGATTTAGTCATTGAAGAAGGTATGTGTTTCTCTATTGAGCCCGGTATTTACATTCCTGGAAAAGTAGGCGTTCGTATTGAAGATTGTTTACACGTAACGAAAACAGGCTCCGAACCATTCACTAAGACAACCAAAGAATTGCAAATTATTGAATAGCATAAAAATAAAATGAGGCCATCAGTCAACCGGACTGATGGCCTCATTTCTAAATTTTAAGGTAAGCCACTGAACAAAAGCAACACGATCCGTTGCTAACTTTCATAAGCTAAACGCTTGTTACCCTTTAAATTCTTTTTTTACGTCTTTCGCTGCATCTTTAACATCTTCTTTTGCTTCTGCAGCTTTTTCAGGAACATCTTTGGTGGTTTCTTTTGCTTCATCGACACCAGCAGAAACAGTTTCTTTGGCCGCTGCCGCAGAATCTTTAACGTCAATATAGATATCTTCTGCTGCATCTTCGGCAATTTCACCTAAATCTTCTGCGTGATCTTGAGCATCGTCAGCTGCTTTTTTAAATTGATCAGATAAATCACCTGTTTGTTTTTTAAAGTTATCAAGCATGTCGCCAGAAACACCTTGTGCTTTATCCAATGAATCTTTTGTTTTTTCTTTGACAGAACCTGCCAAATCAGAGGCTTGATCTGATAAAACGCCGGCTTTTTGTTTTGCGATTTCTGTTAATTCTGTTCCTTTTTGAACAGCATAATCTGTGTAATCTTGCGCTTTGTTTTTTAAATCATCTGTTTGATTTGATAAATCATCACGTAATTCTTTACCTGATTTTGGTGCAAGTAATAATGCGGCAACGGCTGCTGCTGTTCCACCAATTACTGCTCCTAAGAAAAATCCGCCTTTTTTAGCCATAAAAATCTCCTCCAATTAGTTATTTGTTTTTTTATTTTTTGAACGCATTGCTCTAAAAGCAGAACCGCCTACTTTACTCACTAAACCAGCTTTCGCTGTGCCTTTCCCTACGGTTCCTACCTTTGTAATCAAATGTTTACTTGAGGTGTTCAATTCAGAGACACTTTCGCTTAAATCAGCAACGGCCGTAAACAACGGATCAATCGTTGCCACTTTTTGATTCACATCTGTTAATAGTTCATTGCTTTTAACAAGCAAGCCTTCCACTTGGCGACTCAATACATTCACATCGCTAGTCACGACTTTGATTGTTGTATTTGTTTCATCAATTGTATCTTCAATTTTTGAAACAACTTGAGAAACTTTATATAACACAAGTACTAAAAAGATGACTAAAACAACAAATGCTACCGCTGCAATTAAGGCAGCAATTTCCCCACCTGACATATCATTACTCCCCTCTGAAATTTTATTTATAATCTTAGGATAACACCAACTTATATTTTTCACAACTCATAAAGCTAAGAATGACAATTTATTTTATAAAATTCTCATGCCGTTTTCTTTAAGAAAATAAGCGTAAAATTTCCTTCTAACGAATTGAAATTTTACGCTTATTTTTATTTATTTTTCTTTTGGTTGCTCTTTTTTCGCTAATTGAGCACCTAAATTAATAATGTATTCTCGTAAATTATCTTTTACTTCTGGATGAGTCAAACCATATTCAATGCTTGTTTTCATAAACCCAAATTTATCGCCAACATCGTAACGTTCTCCTTTAAACTCACGAGCAAAAACGCGTTGTGTTTTATTTAAAGTGTCAATCGCATCTGTTAACTGAATTTCGTTACCAGCGCCTGGTTTTTGATTTTCAAGTACATCAAAAATTTCAGGGGTTAATAAATAACGGCCGATAATCGCTAAATCACTTGGTGCTTCCTCGGGTTTTGGTTTTTCAACAAAATTCTCGACATTGTATAGTCCTTTTTCGATTTCTTTTTCTGGGTTGATAATACCATATTTTGAAGTATCTTCATGGGGTACTTTCATTACCGCAATTGTCGAAGCATGTGTTTGTTCGTAATCATCCATTAATTGTTTCGTTAATGGCACTTTATCTTCCATTAAATCGTCGCCTAACATCACGACAAAAGGTTCATTGCCAACAAATGCTTTCGCTTGTAAAACAGCGTGTCCTAAGCCTTTCGGATGGGATTGACGAATAAAATGTAAATTAACATCCGTTGTTTCTTCGACTAATTTCAATAAATCGGTTTTATTTTTTTCTTTTAAGTTATTTTCTAATTCAACATTTGAATCGAAATGATCTTCAATCGGACGTTTGGCTTTGCCTGTCACAATTAAAATATCTTCGATTCCTGAAGCTAGTGCTTCTTCTACAATAAATTGAATCGTTGGTTTATCAACAATCGGTAACATTTCTTTTGCCATCGCTTTGGTAGCCGGCAAGAAACGTGTTCCTAACCCAGCTGCTGGAATAACTGCCTTTTTAACTTTCATCTTTTTTCCTCCTAAAAATCAAGTGTAAATTCGTTTTCGGTTTTGCCATCGCGCAACATGATTTCTTTTGCTGCTTGTTGTACATCTTCGTCATTGTACAAGACATTGTAGATTGTTTCTGTGATTGGCATTTCGACTTCTAATTGTTGTGCCAATTCATAGGCTGCTTTAGTTGTTGAAACACCTTCCACAATCATACCCATGTTTTCTAAGACTTCATCTAACTTATGGCCTTTTCCTAATAAATTACCCGCACGCCAATTTCGAGAATGGACACTTGTACAAGTAACAATTAAATCCCCAACACCACTTAAACCAATAAATGTTAATGGGTTTGCTCCCATCGCAACCCCTAAACGACTAATTTCTGCTAAACCACGAGTCATAATTGCCGCTTTGGCATTATCACCAAAGCCTAAGCCATGAATCGCTCCGGCGCCCAAAGCAATAATATTTTTTAAGGCCGCCCCTGTTTCTACACCAATCACATCATCATTCGTATAAATTCTAAAGTAATCATTCATAAACAACTCTTGCACATACACAGCGTCTGCTAAATTTTCGCTTGCTGCTGTAATGGTTGTGATGTCATGAACAGCGACTTCTTCTGCATGGCTTGGACCAGATAAAACCACAATCCCTTGCCGTTTTTCTGCTGGAATCTCTTCCGCTATCACTTCTGAAATCCGCTTATGTGTACCTTGTTCGAGCCCTTTACTTGCATGAATAATAATTGGTTTTGTTTTTAAATGTTGGGCCACTTCTTGTGCTACTGAACGAATGGCTTTAGTTGGTACCACAAACAGTACCGCATCCACATCTACTAAAGCAGTGGCTAAATCAGTGGTTGCCTGAATTGAAGTAGGTAAGATTAATTCTGGTAAATAATGTTTGTTGGTGTGTTTTGTATTTATTTCATCGATTTGCTCTGGTTTATTTCCCCAAATACAGACCTCGTGTCCATTTTCGGCTAATACTTGAGCTAAAGCTGTCCCCCAGGAACCTGGACCTAAAACAGCGACTTTTTGTTTCATCGGTGAAACTCTCCTTTCGCTAAACAACGTTACTTCTTTAGTTTACCATATTCTTCGATCAAGTTGGATTAAGAAGTTGTTATTTTTTTCTTTTGTTTCTCCCGATTGTAAAATTTCAAATTGGGATTTCTTCTACGAACGATCACAATAACAATTGCTGCCACGAACATCACTAAAGACAACAATTGTGAGACACGAATGTTACTAAACGCATACAAACTGTCCATCCGTAAGCCTTCGATGAAGAAACGGCCGAAAGAATACCATATTATATAACCTAAAAAGACTTCGCCTTCTTTTAAAAAGTGTGGCTTTTTGCGTAATAACACTAAAACGATAAAGCCTAAAACATTCCAGACAGATTCATATAAAAATGTTGGTTGATGATACGTTCCGTTGATATTCATGTTATCAATGATAAACGTTGGTAAATGGAGATTTTCTAAAAATTGTCTGGTGGTCGCTGGCCCATAGGCTTCATGATTCATAAAGTTGCCCCAGCGACCAATTCCTTGCGCTAAAATCACACTTGGTGCAGCAATATCTAAAAAAGTCCATGTAGAAATGAAACGATGACGCGTAAAGAAAAACAGCGCCAGTCCCCCACCAATAAGACCACCATAAATCGCTAAGCCACCATTTCGAGTAAAGAAAATTTCAATCGGATTGTCTACATAGTCTTGCCATTGAAAAGCGACGTAATACAAGCGCGCGCCAACAATTGCTGCAGGTAATCCCCAGAGCATAAAGTCAAAGACATCATCTTCTTTTAAACCAACACGAACGGCTTCACGACTACTTAGCCAAACAGCTAAAGCAATCCCTGAAACAATAATAATTGCATACCAATAGACGGGAATACCGAAAAGGCGAAATGCAATTGAATTTACTTGAGCTAACATCATCACATCTTCTCCTTCTATTCTCCTGAATTTTCTTCAATCAAACGGGTTAAGCGCTCTTCGAACGTTTTTGTTGCATCATAGCCCATTGTTTTCGCGCGGAAGTTCATTGCTGCTACTTCAATGATAATGGCCACATTTCGGCCGGTCTTAACAGGAATACGAATCTGAGGGACATCAACGTTAGCTATTTCAACCATTGCATCATCACTACCAAGACGATCATATTTCTTGTCTTTTTCCCATGCCTCTAAATAAACGACCAATTGAACTTGCATAAAGCCGCGGACCGCACTAGCTCCAAACAGATTCATGACGTCAATAATTCCGATACCACGAATTTCAATTAAATGCTGCAAAATTTTTGGTGGCTCTCCAACCACGGTTAATTCATCTTGCTGATAAACATCGACACGATCGTCTGCGATTAGCCGATGTCCACGTTTAATAAGCTCTAAAGCTGTTTCACTTTTACCAATACCGCTATCTCCTTGAATCAAAACACCAAGTCCATAAACATCAACTAAAACTCCGTGGACACTTGTCCGAACAGCTAAACGGCCATCTAAATAACTGGATAGTTCCCCTAGTAAACGGGAAGTTGAAATCGGTGAACGTAATACAGAAACCCCATTTTCTTTTGCTGCTGTAATTAATTCTTCGGGGATTTCTAGTCCTCTGGATACTATAAAGGCTGGAGTATCTTTCGCACATAAACGGCGCATCACTAATAAACGCTCTTCAGGCATCATTCGTTCCGCAAAGGTAATTTCTTTGCTCCCAAATAATTGTAAACGGTCATGGGAATAATAATTAAAATACCCAGTTAATTCTAAGCCTGGCCGGGAAATTTCACCAGTTTTAATTGTTCTATTTAAGCTTTCTTCATCTCCGTATACTACTTCTAAAGAAAGATTTTCTACCAGTTGATAAATCTTTACCACTTCTGTCATATCGAATGTCAGTCCTTTCTGCTACTTGTTATATTTTATCATTTAAAAATACAAGTTTCTAGCTATTCACTAGATAATTCCTAGAATTATCATATTTCAAAAAAATGAAACTATTTTTCTTTGAAATTATCTATGCTATTTCTGTCACTTGACTATTTCAGAAAACTTTGTATACTTGAAGCCGATCCTTTTAAGAAAAGAGGAAACTTATGAAAGAATATTTAAAGGAAAAAGCCCATCAATTACCGTTAACACCGGGTGTTTATTTAATGAAAGACGCAACCGACACAATTATTTATGTGGGTAAAGCCAAAAAATTAAAAAATCGCGTGTCGAGCTATTTTATTAATAGTAATCAACATTCTCGAAAGACGATGCGTTTAGTCAAACAAATTATAGACTTCGATGTTCTCCATACTGACACAGAATTGGATGCGCTCCTCCTAGAATGTCAACTGATTCAACAGTATCGACCGCGTTACAATCGCCAAATGAATGCTTATGAACAATATTCTTATGTATCGGTAGCCGTTAATGAGCGGCAATTAGAGATTAAACTCTTAAATATTCCCACTAAAAAGAACTGTTTTGGTCCTTATTCGATTCGTCGAAAATTAAACCGTTTAAAAATAATTTTGGATAGTATCTACGATCTCGTCCCAACCAACTATTGGCATCAAACCTTTCAAAAAGAGAGTGCCATTCCGACCGAACTATTTCAACAAGAATTGTTCGACTTTTTCCATAATCAAGGACGAGAACCAATCAAACGAATTGCTCAACAAATGCAAGAAGCTGCTGAAAAACAAGCCTTCGAAAAAGCGGCAAAACTCAAAGAAGATTGGCTCTTTCTGACGCGCTTTGCAAACCAAAATCAACGAATTAGTCAAGCTAACCAACGAGATTGGCAACTGATGTGGTTACCTTGTCAGAAAAAAATCAAATACTATTTAATTTACCAAGGCTTGGTGGTAGCAACACGTGTTGTAACTAAACAAACGTTTCAAAAATATTCACCGCTTGAACTAGCAAAAAAAATCATGCCCAAAAAATCACCGAAAACAATTGAGCATTACTCGAAGCAACAAGTTGATTTTTTAAACATTTTATATGGCTATATCAGCCGTCATCCAGAATGTCACCTAGAAAATTTAACCATCGAAAAAGCCTGAAGAACGCATTTTATGCTACGTTCTTCAGGCTTTTTTATTCATATTTAGATAAATTGTGATCCGTAACGATCGTATTGACAATTGACATAATTACAGCCATTAGCACCGCTGCCCAAAAACTTGAGAAGCCAAAGTTCATTTCCCCCACAAAAAACGAGGTCATTTGTAAAATCGCTGCATTGACAACAAAGCTAAATAGACCAAACGTTAATAAAGTAAATGGGAGCGACAAGATTGTTAAGACTGGTTTCACCAACATATTTAGGATTGAGAGAACAAAGGCGGCAATAATTGCAGGCATTATGCCTCTCACATGAATCATGCCAGGAAAAACAACTGATAAAGAAATGAATGTCAGTGTATTAACAACCAATCGCTGAAAATATGTCATTAAAAGTCACTCCATTCGTCATCATCAATTTTTTCCGCTTCTTTACGTTGCTTTTTATTGGCAGCATAAGGATTTTCATTGCGAACATTTCTATTATAAGGATTTTGATGGCCGTAGCCGCGATCGCTTCCTGTTCTTCCAGAAGGGATCAAGACTGCTAAGGCAATGTATAAGAGAATGCCTGGAAATCCTGCTGAGAAAAAGCTGAGCAAGACATAAACGACACGAATAATTGTTGGGTCAATTCCTAGCCAATCAGCAATCCCAGCTAAGCTTCCTGTTAAAACCACGTTATTCGGAGATTTTGTTAGTTTTCTTTTCATATGTTTTCACCTCGTCTACTAAATTTTACACTAGAAAGGCTGATTCGTCAGCCCATCTAGCTTAAAATTATTAATTATTTATCCGTATCTTTTAGGAAAATACTTCCCGTTGTTGTAGAAGCATTAATTTGAGCCATTGATTCTTCCAGTACACGTCTAAAATGTAATTGTTGATTGCCGCGATCTTTCTTTTCACGAACAACTTCAATATCTGTTAAACGGCTGTTAATACTACCTAAATTCGTTTTCACTTGCCCTTCAACGCCTAAGTCATTTGGCAAGGCCAACTTGATATTCCCATTTGCAGAGCTTGCTTCAACACGGCGAAGCGTTTTTTCTTTAGCTGTAATGCGGATATCTCCATTAATCAGAGAGACACTTAGACTTTCTGGTGCCGCGGAAATAGACACATCACCATTGACTGTTTCAATAATGTTATCTAAAATCGTTCCTTCTAGGACTTTAATTTCACCATTCACGCCTTCAATTTCTAACATAGTTGCATCAATTTTTTTAAACGTAATCGTCCCATTCGTTGATTTTGTGTAAACATCTTTCGCTGTTAACTCTTCTACTAAGACATTTCCGTTTAATAATTTAACAGATACATGATCGTAAGTGCGTTTTGGTAAATAGAACGTTAAATCTGCTTTCACCCGTTTGTTTGGCACTTGGAAAGAAATCGTTTCATCATCCACATCAATGTCACTTCGTTCTAAGAAAGCTTCCATTGGTGAATCTCCTGCCATTTTACCATATAATTTGATTTTTGCTTCGACTTTCACATCTTCTTGATCCCAAGTTTTGAAAACCACGGTACCATTTGCTACCTTGACATCAATTAAACTTGCTTGTGGATTTGGATAATTAAACTCATGTTCAAACTTAGTTGTTGCCACACCAGGAACTTTCATTTTAATGTCTTTCCATTCCACATTATCATTCATGGTGTCACTGAAAGAATTAAATGTTTTTTTCAAGAATTCTCCCACTTGGCCGCCAACTTCGGCAACTTTGCCGCCGACTTGGTTAAAGGTGTCTGTGGCTTGATCTTTCCACTCTTCAGAGAATTGAGAAGAAACTTTTTCTTTTGTATCATTCCATTGACCTTTCCATTGTTCTTTACGAATGTTTTTTAGTTCTTCTTCCAGTGCTGTTTTTTCAGTACTTTGAGTCGCTAATTTTTCTTCTAATTGTGCAAGTAAAACGTGCAAGTCTTTTCGTTGAACTTGTTCATCTTCTGTTAATGCATCTAATTCTTCTTTTGTATCTAATGTTCCAATTTCTTCAGCGACTTCTTTAATTTCTTCTTTGATGCCGGCAATTTCTGCGTTGACTTCGTCCAATTCAGCCGAAGCACGATTGGCTTTTGTTGCTAACTCATCAAGAATTCTTTCTAAGTTTTCACGATCTTTTTCTGCACTGTCCTGTTTATTTTCTTCAAACGAATCAACAGTAGGTCCTTCTGATTCGCCTTTTTCTAATGCATCCATTAAATCTGCGACTTGATCTTCTTTATTTGTTGTTCCAATATTTTGTGTATCAACTTTTTCAGCAGCTTTTTCGATTTGTTTTTCATCTTTTTCAGTTGCCATATTTTCTAATAAAATTAACGCTTCTTCTGACGTTAGAATACCTTTTTTCACTAATTCTAATACGCGTTCTCTTTCTTTCATGGATATTGCCTCCTTAGCAAATTTTTCACTCAATAGTGTTTTCCTTACATGCATTATTATGCCTTGTTTTTGATCATTTGTCATAGGACTTAAGAACGATTTCTTCTCATTAGTAAGGACTAGTTTTATAAAATCAGCTCATTTTACGCTAAAAAAACTAGGAATTGGTCTAAAAAAGGCCGTCTCCTAGTTTTTTTATTTGTTTTTCTTAAAATTGTTCGTCACGATTACTATTCAATTCGGTAATTTTACCAGTTGCCAAGTAAACAATCCACTCACAAATATTTGTGACATAGTCGCCAATTCTTTCCAAGTATTGTGCCACATGTAGATAATCAGTTCCGCTAATGACCGTTTCTGGATTAGCTTTCATTGCTTCTACGGCATGTTTGTAAATACTATCGAAATATTCATTAGTACGATCATCCATTTGTGCAATCATTCGTGCATCTTTTTGATCCGTTTTAACATAGGCGATTAAAACATTATCCACCATTTTTTTCACATAATCAGACATATCTGAAATTTCTTTTTCGATTTCAGGAATACGTGTTTCTCCTTTTAAGCGAATCGTTGATTTAGCAATTGAAACGGCATGGTCCGCCATTCTTTCTAAATCCGAACTAGCTTTCATAACAGTGATAATCATACGTAAGTCTGTTGTCACTGGTTGTTGTAACGCAATCATTTCAAAACTCTTTTTCTCAAGTTTGACTTCCATATCATTAATTTCAATATCGCGATCAATCACTTCTTGAGCCAATTTTTTATCATGATTAATATATGCCTTCACGGATTTATGGACGGCACTACTAACCATCATACCCATTTCATAAAATTGATTGTGCAGATTCAATAGTTCTTCTTCAAATTGTGTCCGTAACATTCTTTTTCCCCCTTTTAACCAAATTTACCAGAAATGTAATCTTCTGTTTGTTTTTCTTTTGGATTTAAAAATACTTTTTTCGTGTCATTAAATTCAATTAAATCACCTTGTAAAAAGAAGGCCGTTTTATCAGAGATCCGTGATGCTTGTGACATATTATGTGTCACCATAATCATGGTATATTTCTCTTTTAATGTTAACAGCATGTTTTCAATTTTACCACTAGAAACTGGGTCCAAGGCGCTAGTTGGTTCATCTAATAAAATAATATCTGGTTCCACAGCTAAAACACGAGCGATACAAACCCGCTGTTGTTGTCCACCAGAAAGTGAAAGTGCACTTTTGTGAAGTTTATCTTTGACATCCTCCCAAACGGCAGCAGCTTTCAAACTGGTTTCAACTGCTTCATCTAAGACTTGCTTGTCTTTGACTCCTTTTAGGCGCAAGCCATAAATCACATTTTCATAAACTGAAAATGGAAATGGATTAGGTTGTTGGAAAACCATCCCAATTTCTTTACGTAATTCAACGTTATCTGTTTTCGGTCCATAAATATCTTTTCCTTTATAGACGACACTTCCAGTAATAGTTACGTCTGGGATTAAATCATTCATACGATTCAAGCAACGTAAATACGTTGACTTCCCGCAACCAGAAGGACCAATCATGGCAGTTAATTCTCCTTGATTAAAAGTTAAATCAATGCCTTTCAATGCTTCTTTTTTCCCGTAATATAAATGTAAATCTTTTGATGAAATAATTTCTTTGCCCATCTTGCTCCTCCTAACCAAAATGTCCTGAAACGTAGTCTTCCGTTGCTTGAATTTTTGGTCGTGTAAAGATTTTTCTTGTATGGTCGTATTCAATGACTTTACCCATATAGAAGAAAGCTGTATAGTCACTAATCCGCGCCGCTTGTTGCATGTTATGTGTCACAATGATGATCGTGTAATCATCTTTTAAATTCACTAACGTTTCTTCAACCGTTCCTGTTGAAATCGGATCTAACGCGCTTGCCGGTTCATCTAACAACAGAATATCTGGTTTCATCGCAATTGCCCGAGCGATACACAAACGTTGTTGTTGCCCACCAGACAGAGCTAAGGCGCTTTTGTTTAAGTTATCTTTCACTTGATCCCAAAGTGCGGCTTGCTTCAAACTTGTTTCAACGATTTCATCTAATTTTTTCTTATCCTTTTCACCATGCTGTTTCAATGCGAATGTGATATTTTCATAGATAGATTTACTAAATGGATTGGGCCGCTGAAAAACCATGCCAATGCGTTTTCTCATTTCGTAGACGTCAACTTCTTTCGTATTGACATCGACATCTTTATACATGATTTTTCCAGTAACACGTGAATTGGCAATGCCATCGTTCATACGATTTAGCGAACGTAAATACGTGGATTTACCGCAACCAGAAGGTCCAATTAAGGCGGTTATTTTGTTCTTTTCAAATTGCAAATCAACACCTTTGATAGCCTCATTGTCCCCGTAAAAGACATGTAAGTCTTCCGTGTGTAACGCAATCGGGTCTTTTTGGCTATCTAGTTGAAGTAAATGGGTATCATTTAAATTGTATTCTTTCATGCTAATTCCCCTAACATTAAGCTGATGTCATTCTCTTATAAAGACGGTTGCCGATAAAACGAGCGCCGAAATTGAAAAGTAAAACTACTAAAATTAACACAGCGGAGGCACCTGCTGAGACCGCAGCGCCATCTGGCATCGTTCCTTCGGTATTAATTTTCCAAATATGCACAGCCAACGTTTCCGCTTGACGGAAAATACTAATCGGACTTGAAACGCTCAATGGATTCCAATTACTGAAATCTAAGGCAGGTGCGCTTTGTCCTGCTGTATAAATTAACGCAGCGGCTTCACCGAAAATCCGACCAGAACTCAAAATAACACCTGTCAAAATTCCTGGTAACGCTTCTGGCAAAATAACTTTTTTAACTGTTTCCCAACGTGAAAGACCTAAGGCTAACCCCGCTTCACGCTGTGTATAATGAATGGCTTTCAAAGATTCTTCAACATTTCTAGTCAATAATGGTAAGTTAAAAAATGTTAATGCTAACGCACCTGATAAGATTGAAAAGCCATATCCGATTTGTACAACGAAAATCAAGAAGCCGAACAGCCCCACAACAACGGAAGGCAATGAACTTAAAATTTCAATCGAGGTACGAATTAAATCAGTTAACCAATTCTTTTTCGCATATTCCGATAAGTAAATTCCAGCACCCAATGAAATTGGAATACTAATAATCATTGTAATCAATAGTAAATATAGTGAGTTAAACAGCTGAATACCAATCCCACCACCAACTTGATAGGCTCTGGATGGTTGTGTTAAAAATTCCCACGAAATATGTGGAATTCCTCTAGCTAAAATGTAAATCAGTAAGGCCGCCAAAATTAAAACAATGACGCCAGATACGGCATATAAGATACCTGTTGCGATTTTATCTGCTTTTTTTGCATTCATTATTTTAAGGCTCCTCTCTTACCGATAATTCGGATAACAATGTTGAATAGTAAAGACATCAACAATAGAATCAAGGCTAAAGACCAAAGAACGTTGTTTTCAACTGTTCCCATAATTGTATTCCCAATCCCCATTGTCAAAATACTTGTTAGTGTCGAAGCTGGTGTTGTCAAACTAGTTGGCATCACAGCTGCATTTCCGATTACCATTTGGATTGCTAAGGCTTCACCAAACGCACGAGCCATACCAAAGACAACCGCAGTTAAAATACCAGGCACAGCTGCCCGCAAGACAACTTTATAAATCGTTTGCCAACGCGTAGCACCAAGCGCCAACGACGCTTCACGATAATGTCGAGGCACAGCTTTTAATGCATCTACGGTCATCGTAGTAACCGTTGGTAAAATCATGACAAATAGCACAAACGTACCAGCTAAAATACCGAAGCCAGTTCCGCCAAAGATTGAACGGACAAAAGGAACAATGACAGATAAACCAATAAATCCATAAACAACAGAGGGAATCCCTACAAGTAATTCAATAACTGGTTGTAAAAATTTCGCTCCTTTTTTAGGTGAAATTTCTGTCATAAAAACAGCCGCTCCAATCGCAAATGGCGTCGCAACAATCGCTGACAAAAACGTTACAATAAAGGAACCCGCAATCATCGGTAAAGCCCCAACCATGGGTTTACCGTCTGCGCCGATATCACTTGGGTTCCAGTTTGTTCCAAATAAGAAATCAAACACATTAATCTTATCTTTAAAGAATGTAGCAAGTCCTTTACTTGCAACAAAATAGAAAATTGAAACAACCACTGCTACAATTAAGGCAATACATAGGAAACTAATAAATTTCCCTCGTTGCTCCATCTTGGCTCTTTTCGATTTTGTTAATAATTTTTTCTGTACATCTTCCAAGAATATTTCCTCCTCAAACAATCCAACTTTTACAGATAAAAATAGTGTACCTTTTTTACATCAATTTGTTTTTAATAACATGTAAATTTTATGTTAAGTTTGTAAATTTTGTGTTAAGAGAATTATTTAATGACATTTCCTTGCCAATCCCGTTCAATTTCCATTTTCGAAACAGGAATATACCCTAATTGACCAATCACACGTTCTTGGATATCATCTGACAACATAAAGTCTAAAAACTCTTTGGTTAAATCACTTGGATTTTTACGAGTGTACATGTGTTCATAAGACCAAATAATCCATTTATTGTTCATTACATTTTCATCTGTTGGCTGAACACCATCAATACTTAACGTAGCTACTTCATCAGTAACATATGAAAATGCGGTATAACTAATCGCCCCTGGTGTATCAGAAACAATGGAACGAACCATGCCGCTGGAATCTTGTTCTTGCGCACGAATGGCTGTTTTATCTCCCAAGACCCATTTTTCAAAAGTCGCACGCGTACCACTACCGGCCGCTCTGTTCAAAATAACAATTTTTTGGTCTTTCCCGCCAAGTTCTTTCCAGTTTGTTACTTCACCTAAAAAGATTTTCTTTAAATTTTCCATTGAGATATCTTTGACACCGACATTTTTGTTAACGATTGGTGTAATCCCAACAACAGCAACTTTATGATCAATTAAGTCTTCCGCTTTGATGCCCTTTTTCTCTTCTGCAAATAAATCAGAATTACCAATGTCTACCGCGCCAGATTGGACTTGACTCAGACCTGTTCCGCTTCCGCCACCTTGGACATTAATAAATCTTCCCGGATTTTGGCTTTGATATTCCTCACTCGCTGTCTCTACTAATGGTTGTAAAGCTGATGAGCCTACTGCTGTGATGGATTCACCACGATCAATCCATTTTGCACATCCTGTCAAAGTAAGTATACTTGCCAAACCAATAAATAATAGCAATCTTTTTTTCATCGATTCATTATTCCTCCAATTAATTTCAATCCATTCTATTTTACCATTATATGTAGGACTTGAAAATTATAAGTTATCAATTTGTTGGTACAACTGAGAAAACTCTTAAATTAAATAACAAGTATTTTAAAACTAAACGAAAAAAAGCTCTCCAAAATGGAGAGCTTTTTTTCGTTTAAATTTTCAAGAAACGACGCATTGAAATAACTGAACCTAGTGATCCAATAATCATTCCTGTTGCAATCATTAATAGATTAACTTTCCAGATAAAATCTTCTGGACGAATTAATGAATAATTCGAACGCAATAACTGCGGGTTAAACATGTTATAAACTTGATGGTAGCCTAACGTCATAATGATGACTGGCACGATTGCGCCAATCAACCCAATCCAAGCACCTTCTAAGAAGAACGGCCAACGAATGAAACTGTTTTTCGCTCCTACAAGACGCATAATTTGGATTTCTTTTTGACGAGATAAAATCGTAATCCGAATGGTGTTGGAAATTAAGAACACTGCAACGAATAAAAGTAATGCAGCAGCTGCTAAGCCCCAAGTTCGAACGGTTTGAGCGATTTTAAAGATTTTGTCTGAGTTTACACCACCGTAATCGGCTTTAAAAACACTTGGGAATTTAGCTGCTTGTTTCGCAATATCTTTCGTGTCTTCTGGTGTTTTTGCACGGACATAATACACGTCGTATAATGGGTTACTGTCGCCTTCGAAAAGATTCCAGGCATCCCCCATTTGTTCTTGGATTTTTTTCAATTGTTGATCTTTGTTTGAATAAGAAATATCTTCAACATTGTCTAATCCTTTAAGTTGTTTTTCTAATGTTTTCATTTCATTTTGTTTTGTACCAATATCGACAAAAACTGACACTGTCACGTTTTTTTCGACATCATCAGCAAGTTTCGTTGCATTAAAAATAACGCCCATAAAAATACCAACTAAAACTAATGTAATTGTAACCGCACTTGCTGAGGCAACAGTCATCCAACCGTTCCGTTTTAAACTTTTGATACTTTCAAATAAATGAGAAAAGAATGTTCTAATCATCGTAGCCGTATTCTCCTTCCACTTGGTCACGGATAATGCGACCATTTTCAATGGCAATAACACGGTGACGAATCGTATTTACAATTGTACTATTATGCGTTGCCATCACGACTGTTGTTCCTTGTGCGTTAATCCGGTCCAACAATTTCATGATTTCCCATGAATTCTCTGGATCTAAGTTCCCAGTTGGTTCATCGGCAATTAAAACTTTCGGTGTATTTACGATTGCTCGTGCAATGGATACCCGTTGCTGTTCCCCACCAGAAAGTTCGCTTGGAAAAACACGTACCTTATGTTTTAGACCGACTAAATCTAAAACTTCCATCACGCGTTTTTTGATTTCGCGAGGACGCCGTCCGATAACTTGCATCGCATAGGCCACGTTCTCATACACAGTTTTCTTTGGTAATAGTTTATAGTCTTGGAAAACGATGCCGATTTCACGACGTAAATAAGGAACTTCTTTATTTTTTATTTTCATTAAATCATGACCTGCAACTGTCAAATTACCTTTTGTTGCTTTTTCTTCACGATACATTAATCTAATAAAGGTTGATTTCCCTGCACCTGAGGGACCAACCACATAGACGAACTCGCCTTGGTCAATCTCTACTGAAATATTTCGAATCGCTGTTGTACCATTCGAATATTTCTTCATTACATCTTTCATTTCAATCATGGCGTTCTCTCCATCTCTTTTTTCTTCAATCCTACTCATTATAACATGTCAATATTGCAAACTTCTTGCATTAAGTTACATTTTTATTTCAATTTAATGAAGAGCTTAACTTAAGCGCTGTTTTAAGTAGGCATCAATGAAACCATCAAGGTCTCCATCCATCACAGCTTGTACATTGCCGGTTTCGTAATTTGTCCGATGGTCTTTGACCATTGAATACGGATGGAACACGTAAGAACGGATTTGTGAGCCCCAACCAATTTCCATTTGTTCACCACGTAAACTTGCTGCTTCTTGAGCTTTCTTTTCCATTTCCAATTGATATAATTTGGCTTTTAACATACTCATTGCTTGCTCACGGTTTTTTAATTGAGAACGTTGTGCTTGGCTTGCGACAACGGTGCCTGTTGGAATATGTGTAATTCGAACAGCCGATTCTGTTTTATTAATATGCTGACCACCAGCACCACTTGCTCGATAGGTATCAATTTTTAAGTCATCTGGATTGATCGCAATCTCTATTGTATCGTCTAATTCAGGCATTACATCAACTGAACAAAACGAAGTATGACGGCGTTTGGCGGAATCAAAGGGCGAAATCCGCACAAGACGATGGACACCTTTTTCAGATTTTAGGTAACCATAAGCATTGTAACCTTTGATTAATAAGGTGACACTTTTAATCCCTGCTTCATCTCCAGCTTGGTAATCCAACGTTTCAACTTGGAAACCGTGACTTTCTGCCCAACGTGTGTACATTCGTAAAAGCATACTTCCCCAATCTTGTGATTCAGTACCACCGGCACCAGGGTGTAATTCAATTAGGGCGTTATTATGATCATATGGCTCATTTAGTAGTAAGGATAGCTCATACGTTGTTAAACGTTCTTGCAAGAGATGAATTCTTTCTTCCAATTCTTCTTGAATCTCTGCATCATATTCTTCTTGTTGTAATTCAAACATCACCGTTAATTCGTCAAGTTCCTCAGAGAGCTGATGAAATTGTTGATATTTTTCTTTCAAACTATTGGTTTCGTTAATTAGCTTTTGAGCCGTTTCTGTGTTGTCCCAAAAACCAGGTTCTCCCATCCGATTTTCCGCCTCGGCAATGTCTTCTTCTAACTGGTCTAAGTCAAAGAGACCTCCTGAAGCTAGTAATTTTTTGTGTCATTTCGTCTAATAATGTACGAATTTCTGGGTTTTCCAAAATGATTCCTTCTTTCTCTTTATTGTAAAAAGAGCAAAGGCGGGACAAATTGCCCCACCCTGCGTTTTTTCTTTAATTAAGCGTTTCTTCCATGACAATTTTTGAATTTTTTGCCACTTCCGCATGGGCATAAATCATTACGGCCCACTTTTTTATCTACACGCACAGGTTGACGCTTCGCACTTGTGTTGCTTTGTGCAGCTGCATCTTGTTCTGTTTCTGGATGTTCCGCTTGTCCTTGAGCTACTTGCTCACGTTGGACATTTTGGCGAATTTCCGATTTCATGAATAAACGTGTTACTTCATATTCGATTGAACCCACCATATTGTTATACATAGAATAACCTTCTGTTTGATATTCTACTAATGGGTTGTTTTGACCGTACGCACGTAAGCCGACAGATTGGCGTAATTGATCCATTGCATCAATGTGATCTGTCCATTTAGTATCGACAACACGCAAGATGACTACTTTTTCAAATTCTAGCAATTGTTCTTGGCCATTCAATTGTTGAGATTTTTCTTCAAATACTTCTTGCGCACGTGCCACTAAGTAGTCTTTGATTTCTTCAGCTGATTTATTTTCTAAATCTTTTTTAGAAATCGTATCTTCATGGACAAGTGTTGAGGCTGCAAAATCGACAATCCCATCTAAATTCCATTCTTCTTTTTCTAATTGTGTATGGCTATCCACCACTCGGCCAATCGTCCGTTTTACCATGCCCATCAATACATCAGACAAGTCATTTTCTTCCATAATTACTTCTTGTCGTTGCGCATAAATAACTTCACGTTGCTCGCGCATCACGTCATCGTATTGTAAGACATTTTTACGTGTGTCATAGTTATTTCCTTCCACACGTTTTTGAGCAGACTCTACTTGGCGAGTAAACATTTTACTTTGAATAACTGCATCTTCTTCTTGCACATTCATTCGTTCTAAGAATGTTTTAATTCGTTCTGAACCAAAGCGTTTCATTAAGTCATCTTCTAAAGATAAATAAAATTGTGAAACCCCTGGATCCCCTTGACGTCCTGCACGTCCACGCAACTGATTATCAATACGACGTGACTCATGACGTTCTGTCCCGATAACCGCTAGACCACCTAGTTCAAGTACACCTAAACCAAGTTTAATATCCGTTCCACGACCAGCCATATTTGTTGCAATTGTAACTGCGCCTTTTTGACCAGCATTCATAATGATTTCGGCTTCTTTAAAGTGATTTTTCGCATTTAATACTTCATGAGGAATTTTAGCTGCGTTTAATTTATCAGAAAGTAATTCTGACGTTTCTACCGCAACAGTCCCCACCAACACTGGTTGTCCTTTGTGGTAACGTTCTTTAATATCTTCCACCACTGCATTAAATTTACTTTCTAAGGTTGGATAAAGTAAATCTGGACGATCGTCACGGATAATTGGACGATTGGTTGGAATTTGAATGACTTGAATATTGTAAATTTCACGGAATTCTTCTTCTTCTGTTTTAGCAGTACCAGTCATCCCGGCTAGTTTTTTGTACATCCGGAAGTAGTTTTGGAACGTAATCGTCGCCATTGTTTTTGTTTCATCTTCAATTTCGACGCCTTCTTTTGCTTCAATCGCTTGATGCAAGCCATCAGAATAACGACGACCATCCATGATACGACCAGTAAATTGGTCAACAATTAAGACTTTATTGTCTTGAACCACGTAATCAATGTCTAATAACATGATATAGTTTGCCCGTAACGCTTGATCTAAATGGTGCGTTAATGCTGTATTTTCAATATCGTACAGGTTATCCAATCCGAAAGTTTGTTCAGCTTTTTCAATCCCTGCTTCTGTTAAACCAATTGTTTTAGACTGAATATCAATTTTGTAATCTTCGTCTTCTTTTAAGCGTTTGACAAAATTATCGGCACGCGTATAGAGTGCTGTCGATTTTTCAGCTTGTCCAGAAATAATTAATGGGGTTCTTGCTTCATCAATTAAGATTGAATCCACTTCATCGACAATTGCATAGTTTAATGGACGTTGAACCATTTGGCTGCGATAAACAACCATGTTATCACGCAAATAGTCAAATCCTAATTCGTTATTTGTACTATAAGTGATATCACAGTTATACGCTTCACGTTTTTCATCAGAAGATTTAGAGTTAATGTTTAAGCCAACGCTTAAGCCTAAGAAATTATATAATTCTCCCATTTCGTTAGAGTCACGGGTTGCTAAGTATTCATTAACTGTAACAACGTGTACTCCTTCGCCAGATAGTGCATTCAAGTATACAGGCATTGTGGCAGTCAAGGTTTTCCCTTCACCTGTTCTCATTTCAGGAATGTTCCCGTCATGAAGCACAATCCCACCCATTAATTGGACACGGTATGGGAATAAACCTAGTACACGTTTAGCAGCTTCACGGACAACCGCAAACGCTTCTGGTAATAGTTCGTCTAAGGTTTCCCCTTTTTGATAACGGGCTTTAAATTCATCTGTTTTTTCACATAATTGTTCATCGCTTAGTTGTTCCATTGCACTTGCATGTGCATCAATTTTATCGGCGATTTTTTCTAATCGTCTTAATTCTTTTTTATCGTTTTCGATCATTTTTTTCAAAAAATTTGCCATTGGTATCTGTGTTCCTTTCAATTACCTCTTTTTATTTTTGTATCCTTTTTGTACAAGAAGCACAATCTATCCGTTTTATTTTATCATTACTTGACGAGAAAGAAAACCATTTCTCTCTATTTTACAGACATTTTCCTTTAAAAGAGGAACTTTTAAAGTTATTTTATGTATTTCTTTATTTTTTCTTTACTCCGTGCTTTAAAGATGTTTAAAGAGCTGAAATGCACGAAGGCATTTCAGCTCTTATTTTAAGCTTTAGTCTGTTTCAATCAAGCCATATTTGCCATCTTTACGACGGTAAACAATGCTTGTTCCATTTGTTTCAGCATCTTCAAAAATGAAGAAGTTGTGTCCTAACATGTTCATTTGTAAAACAGCTTCTTCACTGTCCATCGGTTTTAATGATAGACGTTTTGTACGAACGATGTCTAATTCTGAAGGTGTTTCTTCTGTTTCTTCACCAACTAAGAAGACAGCGGCTTTTGTATTGTTACGTCCTGTTTCACGAGATTTTCTGTTGATTTTTGTTTTAAATTTACGAATTTGTCGTTCTAATTTATCGACAACCAAATCAATACTTGCGTATAAATCAGGTGACGTTTCTTCAGCTCGTAAAACTAGATAAGGAAGAGGAATAGTAACCTCGACTTTGGCTGTTTTTTCAGTGTACACTTTCAAATTCACGTGAACCGTTGCTTCAGGTGAATCGCTGAAATATCTTTCTAATTTACCGACTTTTTTCTCAACATAGTCTCGAATCGCTTCGGTTACCTCGATATTTTCTCCACGTACATTATATCTAAACATAACAATTACCCCTTTCATCTACCAGTAAAGAAAAGATTAAAGGACCACTCTTTAATTCCCTTCTTCTTAATTTCATTATATCGAATAATCTGGGTTTTGCCAACAAAATAGTCATCAAATTTATGAATTCTTTTCTTTTTACCGCGCGAGAGTAAACGTATTCAAACTTTTAGGATAACAGTCATTGATAACAGCAGCTGCGTGGAAAAGAGTTCGTCCAGTGGTATAGATGTCATCCACCAAAATAACAGAACAATTTTTTAATTTTTTTTGGTTTTCTTTTTGGATGGCAAATGGTTGTTGCAACCGCATCCTTTCCTTTCTAGTTTTCTTAGATTGCGGAACATTTTCCTCTTTTCTAATTAAAAAAGGGCTGTACGGAACATCAGCCGCTTCTAGTAAGCCAATTACTTGGTTGAAGCCTCGTTCTTGCATTCGTTTTTCGGATAAGGGCACCGGAATAATATAGTCCGCAGATTGTTGCCGAAAGTAAGAGTTGATTTCCTCATTAAAACACGTTCTTAAGCGATAGTCTCCTTGAAATTTATAGCGTTCCATCCACTCTTGCATTCCTTCATCATAATGGAACAACGCTGCATTATGAAAAGAATACTCGGGATAAAGCAGCTGCCACCTTTGACAATCAAAACAATAGCGCTCTTGGCTGACGCGACTACAGCCAAAACAAGTGCCTGTCATTGGCAGTTTCTGGAACTTTGCTTGGCAGTGCTGGCAAAGTGAAGGCCTCGCCCATTTTTTAAAACGTAAGAGCATTTTTAATGTTATCTCCAAACGAATGGGGCTTGCGCAATTTTTACAATCCATCTAACATCCCTCGTTTGCTAGCCAAGCGATTCATTTGCTTTATTTGCCGAATTGCCTCTTTCATGTCTCTTGTTTCCCCATCATGTAAAAATAAAACTTCGCCGTAATTGAATTCTTGTCTTCGATCGACTCGGCCCGCAATTTGGACAAGTGTTGAAGAAGTGAAGACTCGATGATTGGCACCATAAACAATAACTGAGACTGCATCAAAAGTCACACCACGTTCTAAAATGGTTGTAGTGATCAAAATATCCGTTTTCTGCTGACGCATTGCTTGAACTTTTTCTAGGCGAAGCTCATCACTACCATAAACGGCGACAACTTCTTTGTCGAAAAATCGCTCAGCTATTAATGCATGCAATTGGTGAATTAATGAAATGCTTGGGCAAAATAGTAAAACTGAATTACGCACCAATAAACGTTTCAAATGATGTGCAATGATTTTAATATTTTTGCTAGAAAGACGTTGCCACGACTGAACCCAAAATCGGCGTGGCACAGGTAATGGCCTACGATGATATCTTGCTGGCAAAATACTGGCTGCTAACTTCTTTTGCTGTAAAAGCTTCCGTAATTCTTTCGTAGGGGTTGCTGTTAAGTACACCAAACTACTTCTTTTTTTTCGTGCGTTACGCACTCCATAATAAAGATGCTCGTTATTAACAAAAGGAAAAGAGTCGACTTCATCAACGATAAGTAAATCAAACGCTTGATGGAATTTCAATAATTGATGGGTGGTGCAAATCACTAGTTTCGTATAACGATACGGTTCTTGACTGTTTCCATGAAGTAAAGCAATTGCTTCATGAGGAAAAACCGCTTGGATTCTGGGAAACAGTTCTAAGCAAACATCGACACGCGGCGAAGCCAGCGCAATCCGCCCCCCTTCTTGTAAGGTTTGGTGTAAAACAGCAAATAACATTTCTGTTTTGCCTGCACCTGTAACTGCCCACACTAAGCGATTCTCTCTTATTTTTGCTGTCTCACAAAGTTCAACCGAGATCGCTTGCTGTCCCTTTGTTAATTGTCCAGACCACTCAAAAAAGACAGTTCTTGGGCTATTGAGCCTTTCTGGTAAATGACAAAATTTTTGACAAGAAGTCACACGGCCTAATTGAATGCACGCATGACAGTAGTATACATTTGTCGCCAGTCTGTTTTCTTTTTTGGATACGACTTCCCCGCACCGCTGACATTGAATTGTTAGGGGTGAACGCTCTAACATTGTTGGTAAATAAACCAGTTTTGTCTGTAATGAACGTTCTGTTTCTTCAATAATTATTTTACGTCCATGCAAATCTTCCATGTTAACCACCTCATTTATAAAATACGCATTTCTCTAGCTTTTTTACGAAAAAGGAAATCTCCCACCGTTATCTTTCTATTCTTATCTAGTCGTTACCTACTAAACAAACTCTTGATACGCTTTATTGTTTACACGAATCTTCCACTTTCGACTTACCTATATGCAGATTTTTTATAACAAATTTATCTACCTTTAAAGAAAAATTAATGTTAAAGTATATCTAGTAATTCAAGCTTTAATTTGAAAAGACTAGAGAGGAGCAAGCTTTATCATGGAAAATATTTTTTTAAAAAGACTAGAACTCAAAGCTTTTGAAGAAGATTCTGTTTTTTCAAAAATTGAAGGGCTGAATAAATTTAATTCACTAAATTTTAAAAAACCTATTACTTTTTTTTCAGGTGAAAATGGAACTGGAAAATCCACTTTATTAGAAGCAATCGCAGTCAATTGGGGATTTAATCCTGAAGGCGGTAGTATTAATTTTAATTTCTCTACAAACGATACTCACTTGGATTTACATAATTATTTAACTGTTGGAAAAAGTGTAAAGCGTGCTAAGGATGGCTTCTTTTTAAGAGCTGAAAGTTTCTACAATGTTGCTACATATGCAGAAAATATAGACTTAGATTTTTCTGAATATGGCGATAAATCCCTACATCATCAATCACACGGCGAAAGTTTTTTGAATCTGGTGAACCATCGGTTTAGAGGAAATGGTCTGTACCTGTTAGATGAACCTGAAGCGGCTCTCTCACCTCAACGCCAACTAGCCTTAATGATATCTATAAAAAAACTAATTGATGAGGGGTCTCAGTTTATTATTGTCTCTCATTCACCTATATTACTTGCAATGCCTGACTCACAAATTATTTCTTTTGATAAAGATAGTCCTTTAGAAATCACGTATGAAGAAAGTATGCCTTATGAAATAACCTCATTATTTTTAAACAACAAAAACAGAATTCTCTCTCATTTATTTGCTGAATAAGTCTGTTATTCGAATTGCTTATGCCATACTATAATGACTCGTATATAAAAATATTGTTAATCATTCTTTGAATTACTACTTTTAGACTACGGAAAAAGGCGTTTATTATTCAGAAAATAGATTGTTAAGTATGTTTTTTTAGTATCTAGATTAAAGTAAAAAATTAAAGACAGTTGTCTTTCTCTAGCTCACAGGACTAATTTCGGCTCTATAATTTATGGAACTGATAAACCAGAATGACTGCCTCAGCTCAATTCCAATTAACTAAAATCATAAAAAAAGACAAGTTGCTTTTTCGAAGATTCTCGAAAAAACAACTTGTTTTTACTCTTTTTTATCTGCTTGTGCTAACAAATCCAAGGCTTGTTCCAACACTTTTTCCCCGTTCATTAAGCCGTAATCAGACATGCTAATGACATCTGTTGGGATACCTTTTGGTGATAGACGCTTTTCAAAATCACTCTTCATATAACGAACTTGTGGACCTAACAATAACACATCGACTGGATTATTTTCTAAATTTGTGTCTGCTTCCGATGCAGAAGCCGCAAATATATGGGCATCTAAGCCTTGATTAAATGCTGCTTTTTGCATTTTTGTAACAAGTAAACTAGTACTCATTCCTGCGGAGCAAACTAACATAATTGTTTTTTTTGACATTTTAACAGCCCCTTTTACCATTGCCTTTTTCAATTTTCAACATTATCTATTAAAAATATTATAGTGTAAAGTTAATTTTTGTCAATCATTCTTGTTTTTTAAAGCGGATACAATCTTGGTTTAAACGTACCATGCTGATTTCAGTAATTTATTAAATACCACATATTCTTTTTCCAAATTCACTTGAACTACTTGGTAACTCGCATTCAACCAACCATAAGCGCCCTTTTCTGGATGCTTATAATCGTTTGCCCACCAATCGACATCTGTCTTAGCAGTTTTTGGTAAACCAGAATGAGGGAATAACAATTCATCAAACTGGGTAAAGGTCAAGGTAACTTGGGAACCGCCATTCGTTTTCAAATAATGAGTAATTGTATCATATTTTTTCTGTCGTGTATGTACCATTTTCCAGCGCCTCCCTTTTCTCTATCATACCTTATTATAACGTTTTTTTCCAAAAATCTCACAAAAAAGATGAGAGAAAAAGTTGCTATTCAGTTGATTCTTTTTTATACTGACTTTATTACGAGAGAAAAGGATACCCATATGTTAGAAAGCTATATTACAGTCAAACAAGATGGTTTCAGCGAGATTGAAATCAAGAAATCGCGATTTATCTGTTCTGTAAAGCGCGTAACATCAGAAGAAGAAGCAAAAGCCTTTATCGCCGCAATAAAAAAAGAACATTGGAAAGCCAATCATAATTGTAGTGCTTTTGTGATCGGCGAAAAAAATGACATTCAGCGGAGCAGCGATGACGGCGAACCTAGTGGCACTGCTGGTGTTCCAATGCTGGAAGTCTTAAAGAAAAAAGAGTTAATCAACGTAGTGGCTGTTGTCACTCGTTATTTTGGCGGAATAAAATTAGGCACTGGTGGTTTAATCCGAGCATATAGTCATGCTCTTTCCCACACTTTAGATGAAATTGGTTTAGTCATTGGCAAATTGCAACAAGAGCTATTGATTACGATCGCCTATCCTT
>OGSZ01000056.1_pt1 | contig 67630 bp, 57 predicted proteins | sample 1574331 | NCBI WGS metagenome assembly OGSZ01 (sample SAMN03295853, study PRJEB24534) | human gut metagenome | isolation source: fecal sample 3 from infant 8 | host: Homo sapiens | place: USA: Pittsburgh, PA | collected 2014-07 | reverse complement strand
AGATCATTGTTTTCACCCTCAGTTCGTTTCGATGGAGTAAGTGTGGACGCAAACGGCCTGGGATCATAGAGGGTGAAAATTGACTTCTCTGTTCAAAAATTGTGAACAAGTTCAGAGGAGCCGTTTTTGCTTATTTTGCGAGGGTTACCGTGGCAGGAGAAGCCTGTCCGAAGGCCCGCTCAAGGATTTCGAGGTTGGTCAGAACGTCAGATTCCTTGACGTAATTCGCCGTGCCGTTTGTGAGGGTCTCAAACAGCGCATCATAGACGCGGCCATAGTCGCCGGTTTCCGGCTTAAGCGTTTCTTTGACCGTCACGCCCTCATCGTTCACATACTCCAGCACGCCCACGGAATCGTCCGCCGCAAAGCCAGGTTCACCGGGCATGATATTGGCCTTCAGGCTGGTCTCCTGCTGGTCGATACCGTATTTGATAAACGAACCTTTTGTGCCGTGAACGATAAATTTCGGGTAGTCGATCTTCACCAGGTGGCTGGTTTTGACGATGGCTTTAAGGTCGCCGTAGAACAGCTGGGCTTCGAAGGTATCGTCCGGGTTGGCTTTATTGCGCAGGCTGCGAATGTCATACGTCACGTGGTCCGGGCGGCCAAACAGGGAGATGATCTGGTCCATGGTGTGCACCCCCAGCCCGTAGAACGAACCATCCTGCGGCAGTCCGGGTTGCGTTTCCGCCACCGGGCGGTAGTAATCGAAGTGACTTTCGATCTCCACAATGTCGCCGAGCTTGCCGCTTTCAATCGCTTTTTTTGCCGTCAGGAAGCAGCTGTCAAAGCGACGGTTCTGATACGGCGTGACGGTCAACCCTTTACTTTTCGCCAGCGCGAACAGCGCTTTCGCTTCGGCGATGGTCGGGGTGAACGGCTTTTCTACCAGCACGTTTTTGCCCGCTTCCAGCGCGCGTTTCGCATAGTCAAAATGGCTGTCGGCGTGGGTGCAGACAACCACCAGCGTGACCTGCGGATCGTTAAGCACCTCATCGAGATCGCTGGTGAAATGGATGTGGGAGTACTGCGGAGACTGCTCCTCCGGCTTCGCGCGGCGGCGGTAGATATGGGCCACATGCCAGGTATCTTTACGGTTGAGGACATACGGCAGGTGATAGCGGGTGGTGCTTTTGCCAAATCCAATAAATGCACAGTGTAGTGTCATGGCTCAGTCCTTTTGGAAGGTTACTGAGTCTAACCATAACAAAAAAAAAGCCAGCTAAAAGCTGGCTAAAGTAATACTGGAAGCAATGTGAGCAATGTCGTGCTTTCAGGTTCCCGTAGCGGTCTTCCTGAATGCAGAGCAATAATAATCATTCTCATTCGCACTTGTCCAATACTTTTTGCAAAAAATAGCGGTTGACTCAAATTTTAAAGTCATTGATGTTGGAAGGGCCTTTTAACTGACTGAGGAACAAGGAATGAGTGAGATAGTGATACGCCACATCGAACCCAGCGATGCAGAAGCTTTACGTGACATCATGTCGCATCCTGATGTGTATCACGACACGCTACAGCTCCCTCATCCTTCTATGGAAATGTGGCACGAACGCGTTGCGACAAAACCAGGCCGGCGCCATCTCGTTGCCTGTCTGGACCAGCGCGTTATTGGACATATGGCACTGGACGTAATGGAAAACCCGCGTCGCAGCCATGTTGCCACATTCGGCATCAGCGTGGCTGCGGATATGCAGGGACGCGGCGTAGGCCGCAGGCTCATGAGCGAGATGATCAACCTGTGTGACAACTGGTTGCGTATTGAACGTATCGAACTGACGGTCTTTGCCGATAACCCCTCGGCAGTTGCCCTCTATAAAAATTTTGGTTTTGAAATCGAAGGAACCGGCAAGAAATTTGCCCTGCGCAACGGCGAATATGTGGACGCGTATTATATGGCGAGAATGAAGTAATGATTTGCCGGGTGGCGGCTTCGCCTTACCCGGCCTACGTTCGTGCAGTTGTAGGCCCGGTAAGCGCAGCGCCACCGGGCAACACATCAATACCCCGCCGTCAAATCATCCACCGAACGCGGGTCTGATGCGCCAAACAGCGCTCCGTCCGGCCCCACCATAATGCTCTGGGTGCTGCCCATCGCCTCTTTCACCGCTACCTTCTGCCCACGCTGCTCCAGCAGTTTAATCGTATCCGGGCTAAAGCCCTTCTCGACGCGCAGCTCGTCCGGTAGCCACTGGTGGTGGAAACGCGGGGCGTTGGTGGCTTCGGCGACGTTCATTCCAAAGTCGATGCTGTTCACCACCATCTGCAATACGGTGGTGATAATCCGGCTGCCGCCCGGGCTACCGGTTACCAGCCAGGTTTTACCGTCTTTCACCACGATAGTGGGCGACATGGACGACAGCGGACGTTTCTTCGGCCCGACCGCGTTCGCGTCGCCGCCGACCAGCCCGTAAACGTTCGGCACGCCCGGTTTGGCGGAGAAGTCATCCATCTCGTTGTTCAGCAGGATGCCGCTGTTGCCCGCCACAATCCCGGTGCCAAAGGTGGTGTTGAGCGTATAGGTTACCGCTACCGCGTTACCGTCTTTATCCACCACCGAGAAGTGGGTGGTCTGGTTGCTTTCATACGGTGCCAGCTTGCCGGGACGGATCTCGCTCGACGGCTTGGCCTTGTTGATGTCGATCTGATCGGCAATGGATTTGGCGTACGCCTTGTTGGTCAGCGCCTGCCACGGCACCTTCACGAAGTCCGGGTCGCCGAGATATTCCGAGCGGTCAGCGTAGGCGCGTTTTTCCGCTTCCGCCATTATCTGCATGGCATCCGCGCTGCCGAAACCGAACTTGTGCATATCGAAGTTTTCAAGAATGTTGAGGATCTGCACGATGTGAATGCCCCCGGAAGACGGCGGCGGCATGGAGAAGACCTCGTACCCGCGGTAGGTGCCGCTAATCGGCTCGCGCTCCACCGCCTTGTAGTCCGCCAGATCCGCTTTGGTGATGAGCCCGCCGTTCCTCTGCATCTCTTGCGCAATCTGGTCGGCAATCGCCCCTTTGTAGAAAGCGTCCGGACCGTGCTCCGCAATCAGCTCCAGGCTTTTGGCGAGGTTCTTCTGCACCAGCTTATCGCCCTTCTTCAGCGGTTCACCGTCTTTCCAGAAGATCGCCTTACTGTTTTCGTGATTCGGGATGACTTCGCTGCCGTAGGTTTTGAGGTCGTCTGCCAGGGCGTCATTCACCACAAAGCCCTCCCGCGCCAGCTTGATAGCAGGCTGCACCACCTTGTTCAGCGGCATCGTGCCGTATTTTTCCAGCGCCAGCGAGAAGCCCGCAACGGTGCCCGGCGTGCCGGAGGCCAGGTGCGAGGTCAGGGATTTTTTACTGTCCGGGTTGCCCTGGTCATCGAGGAACATGTCCCGTGACGCCTGAGAAGGCGCCATTTCACGGAAGTCGATGGCGGTGGTTTTCCCGTCTTTGGTGCGCAGCATCATAAAGCCGCCGCCGCCCAGGTTCCCCGCCTGCGGGTGCGTCACCGCCAGCGCATAGCCGACGGCGACCGCCGCATCCACCGCGTTACCGCCCTGCCTGAGAATATCGACGCCCACGCGGGTCGCCAGCGCATCCACCGACGCCACCATGCCGTGGGTTGCCCGCACGGGATGAAAGACATCTTCCTCCACGCCGTAAGAGACCGGAGGCGCCGCGGGCGGGTTGGCCGCCACGCTAAATGTACCGCCTGCCATCAGCGCGGCGAGGGCGACCCAGCGCAAAAACGTTGGTTTCATCATTATTGTTCTCCAGGTGAAGGGATCCATATTCCCCGCTTAAGCCTGGTTCACAACTCCTAAAAAATCATCGTCATGGTGAAATCAGGGTAAACTTAAGAGAGACCTCAAAAGGAGGAAATGACAATGAAACGCTTATTGATTCTTACGGCGCTGATCCCCTTTGCCGCGCTCGCACAGCCACTCAATACGATGAATAACCCTAACCAGCAGGGTTACGTTATCCCGAGCCAGCAGCGTATGCAGACCGAGATGATGAGCCAGCAACAGCAGCAAAAAGGGATGCTGAATCAGCAGCTGAGAACGCAGACCCAGATGCAGCAGCAAAGCCTGCAAAATCAGATGAACGCCAACACCCAGCGCGTGCAGCAGGGGCAGGTTCGCGAGCAGCCGCTGCCGAACAGAAACGGCGGAATGTTAGGTAGAATGACTTCGTCAGGCAGCGGACAGCAGCATATGCTGCCGCCGCAGTCGAATGGCAGTATGCTTAATCCGCAGAACTAAAGTCCGGGCCAATCAGGTCAATCGCATCGGTACAGATGCTGTCCACGCCCCAGCGCAGCAGTTCGGCCGCACGCTGGGGTTTGTTGACGGTGTAAACCAGAATATGCAGTCCCGCGTCTTTCAGCATCTTCACCCGCGCCTCATCCAGCAGCTTGTGATTAAGATGAATAGAGACACACGCTAAGCGCGTCGTCAGCTCGCGCCAGTCCTCGCGCCACTCGTCCAGCAATAGCCCGCGCGGCAATTCCGGCACGGCCGCCTGCGCCGCCTCCAGGGCATCAATTTCAAACGAGGAGAGCAGCGGCGCGGTCATCCCTTCCCACAGCTCGCGCGCGGCCAGGGCAATGACTTTGCCCGTCAGCGGCCCGGTGCCGGTGGTCGGTTTGATTTCGATATTGGCCATCATGCCGTGCTGGCGACAGCGATCGGCCACTTCCGCCAGCAGCGGCAGCGGTTCGCCTTTGAATTCGCCGCTGTACCAGCTTCCGGCGTCGACTTTCAGCAGATCGCGCCACGGCAGCTCGCCCGCCACGCCCCAGCCGTTGCTGGTGCGTTCGAGGTTATCGTCATGCAGCAGGAAAATCTCGCCGTCTTTCGACAGCTTGGCGTCGAACTCGATCATGGTGTGGCCGTAACGCGCGCCAACATCAATCGCCGCCAGGGTGTTCTCCGGCGCCAGCTTACCGCCGCCGCGGTGGGCGACGACGTGGGGATAAGGCCAGTTGCTCATACTCGTTGTCCTGTTTCACCGTCAAAAAGGTGCAGATGATTTTCCGGCAGGTGCAGCCACAGCGTGCTGCCTGCTTTCGGGCGCTCCTGATGCGCCAGACGCACCACCATCTTTTGCTCGCCCCAGCGCCCGTGCGCCAGGTTATCTGCACCTAACATCTCCAGCGTGTCCATCACCAGCGGCACGCCGCCTTCCGCCTGAGAGGTTAAACCGATATGTTCCGGGCGGATACCGAGCGTCATCTTACGCCCGGCGTAGCCACGATAGTACCAGTTGATCGGCAATGCCATCCCGCTTTCCAGCTCAAAGTGCGTGCCCGTGCTGCTGATGCGCCCTTCGAGCAGGTTCATCGCCGGGCTGCCGATAAAGCTCGCCACAAAGCGGGTGGCCGGTTTCTCGTAGACTTCCACGGGGGTACCAATCTGCTCGGCAACGCCTTTGTTCATCACCATCACGCGCTGGGCGAGGGTCATGGCCTCAACCTGATCGTGGGTGACGTACAGTGACGTGGTTTTCAGACGACGGTGCAGCTGCTGCAGCTCAAGACGCATCTGCACGCGCAGCTTGGCGTCGAGGTTAGAGAGCGGCTCGTCGAAGAGGAATACCGCCGGATCGCGCACGATGGCGCGCCCCATCGCCACGCGCTGGCGTTGGCCGCCGGAGAGTTCGCGCGGGCGGCGCTTGAGCAGGCCGTCCAGCTCCAGAATACGCGCCGCTTCTTTCACGCGCTCCTCAATATGGCCTTTGCCCATGCCGCGGATTTTCAGCCCCCAGGCCATGTTCTCCTCCACGCTCATGTGCGGGTAGAGGGCGTAGTTCTGGAACACCATCGCGATGCCCCTGTCTTTCGGCTCCATCTCGGTGACGCGCTGGCGGTCAATCCAGATATCCCCGGACGTCACGCGCTCCAGCCCCGCCACCATGCGCAGCAGCGTAGATTTGCCGCAGCCGGACGGGCCGACCATCACGATAAACTCCCCGTCCGCCACGTCGAGCGTGAGCGGCTGAATCACCTGGGTTTTGCCGTCCCAGCTTTTGGTTACTGCCTGAAGTTTTAAACCTGCCATCTTATTTCTCGCTATCGACCAGGCCGCGGACAAACGCGCGCTGCATGGCTAAAACAATGACTACGGGTGGGATTAGGGTGAGCAGCATCGCCGCCATCACCTGGTTCCAGAGGGTGGTGCCTTCGCCGGTGGCAATCATGCCTTTGATGCCCGCCACGGCGGTGCCGAGATTGACGTCCTGAATAATCAGCAGCGGCCACAGGTACTGGTTCCAGCCGTAGATAAAGGTGATCACAAACAGCGCCGCAAGGTTGGTTTTCGACAGCGGCAGCACGATGTCACGGAAGAAGCGCATCGGCGAGGCGCCGTCGATGCGCGCGGCTTCAATCAGCTCGTCCGGCAGGGTCATAAAGAACTGGCGGAACAGGAAGGTGGCGGTCGCCGAGGCCATCAGCGGCAGGGTGAGGCCCGCGTAGCTGTCGAGCATCTTCAGGTTGGCGATCACTTCCACCGTCGGGAAGATACGCACCTCCACCGGCAGCATCAGGGTAATGAAGATCATCCAGAAGAAGAGGTTGCGCAGCGGAAAGCGGAACCAGACGATGGCGAAGGCCGAGAGCATCGACACCGTAATTTTGCCGACCGTAATGCCGAACGCCATGATGAAGCTGTTGAGCATCATCAGCCAGAACGGCGCGCTGTTGGCGCCCACGCCCTGGGTCCAGATGGTCTTCATGTTCTCGAACAGATGCGTGCCTGGGATCAGCGTCATCGGCGTGTCGAACACCGCTTTGGTGTCCAGCGTGGCGGCGACAAAGGCCACGTACAGTGGAAACAGGATGACGATGATCCCCAGAATCAGCATGGTGTGGCTGAAAATCGTCAGCCCGCGACGGTTCTCAATCATTGGTAGCGCACCTTACTTTCAACATAGCGGAACTGCACCACCGTGAGGATGATGACGAGGAACATCAGCACCACCGACTGCGCGGCGGAGGCCGAGAGATCCAGCCCGGCGAAGCCTTCGCGGTAGATCTTATAGATAAGCGTGGTGGTCGCCTGCACCGGACCGCCTGCGGTGGCCGCATCGATCACCGGGAAGGTGTCGAAGAAGGCGTACACGAGGTTAACCACCAGCAGGAAGAAGCTCACCGGGGCGATCAGCGGCAGCGACAGCCTGAAGAAGCGACGAATCGGCCCTGCGCCGTCAATCGCGGCGGCCTCCACCAGCGAACGCGGGATGGACTGCAGCGCGGCAAAGAAGAACAGGAAGTTGTAGCTGATCTGCTTCCACACCGAGGCGAACACCACCAGGAACATGGCCTGGCCGCTGTTCTGGGCGTGGTTCCAGTCGTAGCCGAACTCTGCCAGGAAATGGGTAATCAGCCCGCGCCCCGGGTTAAACAGGAAGATCCACAGCACGGCGGCGACGGCGGGCGCCACGGCGTACGGCAGCAGCATCAGGGTCTGATACAGGCGGCTGCCGCGCACCACATAGTTCACCAGCGCGGCGAAAAACAGCGAGGCAACAAGGCCGCTGACGGTGACCAGCGCGCTGAACCTGATCGTCGTCCAGAAGGCGTCCAGGTAGTAGCTGTCATGGAACAACGCGGTAAAGTTGTCCAGCCCGACAAACTGGCTGGAGAGCCCAAACGGATCGACGCTTTGTACCGAGTACCACAGCGCTTCGCCCGCAGGCCAGATAAAGAAGATAACGGTGATGACCAGCTGAGGCGCGACCAGCAGGTACGGCAGCCAGCGGGAACGGAACACCGGACGGGATGATGACATTGAGATTGGGTTCCTGAGCAATGCCGGGTGGCGGCTACGCCTTACCCGGCCTACAAATATTTCTCCCTCTCCCCGTTGGAGAGGGTTGGGGTGAGGGCATCAGCCCGCACGATCCCCGTAGGCCCGGATCGCTACGCGTCACCGGGCGAATCACGGATTACGATTTCGTCGACTGCTCAAAGCGGCGCAGCAGCTGATTCCCGCGCTCTACCGCGGAATCCAGCGCCTGCTGTGGCGTTTTCTTCCCGGTCCAGACGCTTTCCAGCTCTTCATCCACGATGGTGCGGATCTGCGGCATGTTGCCCAGGCGCAGGCCTTTGGTGAACGGCAACGGCGGCTTGTTCAGCATCTGACGCGTCGCGATATCCGCGCCCGGGTTCTTGCTGTAGAAGCCCTGCTCGCGGGTCAGGTCATACGCGGCTTTGGTGATCGGCAGGTAGCCGGTCTTCTGGTGCCATTCGGCGGCGTTTTCCGGCTTCGCCAGGAAGTCGAGGAACTCGGCCACGCCTTTGTAGGTGCCCTTGTCTTTACCCTGCATCACCCACAGGCTCGCCCCGCCGATGATGGCGTTCTGCGGCGCGCCCTTCACGTCGGCATCGTACGGCATCATGCCCACGCCGTAGTTGAATTTGGCGTAGTGACGGATATCCGCCAGCGAGCCGGAAGAGGCGGTGGTAATGGCGCAGTCGCCGTTATAGAACTTCTCGGTGGATTCGTCTTTACGCCCGAAGTAGCTGAAGTCGCCCTTCTTGTTCAGTGCTTCCAGCAGCGCGATGTGCTTCACCTGCTCCGGCTTGTTAAACTCCAGTACCGCGTCGGTGCCGTCGAAGCCGTTGTTTTTGGTCGCCACCGGCAGGCCGTGCCAGGCGCTGAAGTTTTCGATCTGGATCCAGCCCTGCCAGCCGCTGGCGTAGCCGCACTTCATTCCCGCCGCTTTCAGCTTCGCGGTGTATTCGGCCAGGTCCTGCCAGGTTTTTGGCGGCTGCTCCGGGTCTAAACCGGCTTTCTTGAAGGCGTCTTTGTTGTAGTACAGCACCGGCGTGGAGCTGTTAAACGGCTGAGACAGCAGATGTCCGGTTTTGGAATCGGTGTAGTAACCCGCTACGGTTGGCACGAACTGGGATTCATCGAAGTTAATACCCGCTTCTTTGAACACTTCATAGACCGGCTTGATGGCTTTGGAGGCCATCATGGTGGCGGTGCCCACTTCATAAACCTGTAACAGTGCAGGCGCGTTGCCGGTACGGAAGGCGGCGATGCCCGCGCTCAGGCTCTGCTCGTAGTTGCCTTTGTACACCGGCACAATTTTGTAATCCGGGTGGGTGTCGTTGAAACGCTGCGCCAGGGAGTCAACTTCTTTACCCAACTCCCCTTCCATGGAATGCCAGAACGGAATGGTCGTCACAGCCATTGCATTCGTCGCAAAAGCCAGACCCAGTGCCAGACCCAAAGCTGTGTGTCGTAACGATGTCATTGTCATCTCTCTTATTGTGCCGGATGCGCGATATCACGCGTTTTATGCTCGCGAGGTAACATGACATGCTCGAATGACAGAAAAATAACTGTTTGTTTACAGATAAGTGACAGCAAAGGGTCAGGGGGATGATGGTTGTGTGAAGGGGGTTGGATGGTTGGGTGCGGTCTGGTGCCCTCACCCCGGCCCTCTCCCACAGGGAGAGGGAGAAAACACTAAAAAAGGCAACTTGCGTTGCCTTTTTGCTTTTACTTATCCGCCCAGATACGCGCTCCGCACCGCTTCGTTCGCTAGCAGTGCGTCTCCGGTATCCTCAAGCACCACGCGGCCGTTCTCCAGCACGTAGCCACGGTCAGCCAGCTTCAGCGCCTGGTTGGCGTTCTGCTCAACGAGGAAGATGGTCATCCCCTCTTTACGCAGCTGCTCAATGGTGTCGAAGATTTGCTGGATGATGATCGGCGCCAGGCCGAGCGACGGCTCATCCAGCAGCAGCAGGCGCGGCTGACTCATCAGCGCGCGGCCGATCGCCAGCATCTGCTGTTCACCGCCGGACATGGTGCCCGCACGCTGGATGCGACGCTCCCACAGGCGCGGGAAGAGTTCGTACACCCACTTGATGCGGGTCTGGTATTCATCGCGGTGGGCGAAGAAGCCGCCCATCGCCAGGTTCTCTTCCACCGTCATACGCGAGAACACGCGACGCCCTTCCGGAACAATCGCCACCGCCTCGCGCATGATTCTGGCGGTCTGCCAGTCGGTAATGTCTTTGCCGTCAAACACAATCCGCCCGCTGGTGGCGCGCGGGTCACCGCACAGGGTGCCGAGCAGCGTGGTCTTACCCGCGCCATTGGCGCCAATCAGGGTGACGATTTCACCCTGGTTGATATGCAGGCTGACGTCGTGCAGCGCCTGGATCTTGCCGTAGTGCGCATTGACCTTGTCGAACGTTAACATCGCTTTTTCCATCTTATGCCTCACCCAGGTATGCGCGGATCACGTCCGGGTTGTTGCGGATCTCTTCCGGCGTGCCGTTTGCCAGCGGCGTACCCTGGTTAACCACGTAGATACGGTCGGAAATGCCCATCACCAGCTTCATGTCGTGCTCAATCAGCAGAATGGTGGTGTCGTGGTGATCGCGCAGTTCGGCAATCAGCTCGTCCAGCTCTTTGGTCTCTTTCGGGTTGAGGCCCGCCGCCGGTTCGTCGAGCATGAGGATTTCCGGCTGCGTCACCATGCAGCGCACAATTTCCAGGCGACGCTGGTCGCCGTAGGCCAGGTTGCTCGCCTGACGGTTGGCGTGCTGCAGCAGGCCAATGCGGTCGAGCCAGGTGGCGGCGCGATCGAGCGCTTCATCCTGGGCGCGGCGGAAGGCCGGGGTTTTCAGCAGGCCGGAGAACAGCCCGGTTTTCAGCTGCTGATGCTGCGCCACCAGCAGGTTCTCAATCACCGTCATCTCGCGGAACAGACGCACGTGCTGGAAGGTACGCACTACGCCCATGCGGGCAATCTGCTGGCCCGGCAGCCCTTCAAGATGCTGATCGCGCAGCATGATGGTGCCGCCCGTCGGCTTGTAGAAGCCGGTCAGGCAGTTAAAGACCGTGGTTTTCCCCGCGCCGTTCGGGCCAATCAAGGAGACAATCTCTTTCTTGTGCAAATCCAGATTCACGTTGTTGACCGCCAGCAGGCCGCCAAAACGCATCATCAGACCGTTAACGGATAATAATGGCTGACTCATGCCTGCTCTCCTTTCGCTTGCCCGTTCTTCAGCTTCAGCTGTGGACGGGTCATCGGCAGCAAGCCCTGCGGACGCCAGATCATCATCAGCACCATCAAACCACCCAGCATTAACATGCTGTATTCGTTAAAGTCGCGCATCAGCTCGCGCGAGACCACCAGCAGGATGGCCGCCAGGATAACGGCGAACTGCGAGCCCATCCCGCCCAGCACCACAATCGCCAGCACAAAGGCGGATTCGGCAAAGGTGAACGATTCCGGGCTGACGAAGCCCTGACGCGCGGCAAACAGCGTCCCGGCAAAACCGGCAAACGCGGCGCTGATGGTGAACGCGGTCAGCTTGATGCGGGTCGGGTTCAGGCCCAGGGAGCGGCAGGCGATCTCATCTTCGCGCAGCGCTTCCCACGCGCGGCCCAGCGGCATGCGCAGCAGGCGGTTAATCACGAACAGGGTGATGACCACCAGCAGCAGCGCCACCAGATAGAGCCAGATGACGCGATCGGACGGGTCATACTTCACGCCGAAGAAGTTACTGAAGGTGTCCCAGCCGCCTTCGCGGGCGGTGCGGCTGAACTCCAGGCCGAAGAAGGTCGGTTTCGGGATCTGGCTGATGCCGTTCGGGCCGCCGGTCACTTCGGTGTTGTTCAGCAGCAGGATACGGACGATTTCACCGAAGCCTAAGGTCACAATCGCCAGGTAGTCACCGCGCAGGCGCAGCACCGGGAAACCGAGCAGGAAGCCTGCGGCGGCAGAGACCAGCCCTGCCAGCGGCAGGCAGGTCCAGAAGCCGAGCCCGTAATAGTGGTTCAGCAGCGCGAAGGTGTAGGCACCGATGGCGTAGAAGCCGCCGTAGCCCAGCACCAGCAGACCTGAGAGCCCCACCACCACGTTCAGACCGAGACCGAGGATCACGTAGATCATGGTCAGGGTAGCGATATCCACGGTTCCACGAGACACCACGAACGGCCACGCCACGGCAGCCACCAGCAGCGCCACGAGGAACAGCTTCTGCTTAACGGTAGACCCGTCGATGGCCGGCAGGACGAATTTCGGCCCGGAGACGTTTTTCAGCGACTTCTGGAACAGCGGACGCAGCAGCTGGAACAGGAACACCACGGCGGTACCGATAAACACCCACTGCCAGCGGATGTCGGGGGCGGTATCCACCACCAGTTTGGTGCCATTCAGCTCAAGCTGGACGCCCATAAAGACGCCTGCCAGCACGAAGAACATGGCGGCAGAGAGCAGCGCCATTGCAAAATGCATCGGTTTCATACTTTCTCTACCTCCGGACGGCCCAGAATACCGGTAGGCATGACCAGCAGAACCAGAATCAGCAGGGCAAACGACACCACGTCTTTATATTCCGTGCTCAGGTACGCCGAAGAGAGCGCTTCCGCCACGCCCAGGATCAGGCCGCCAATCATCGCGCCCGGAATACTGCCGATACCGCCCAGCACCGCCGCGGTAAAAGCTTTCATCCCGGCCATAAAGCCGATGTACGGGTTGATCACGCCGTAGAACTGGCCGAGCAGCACGCCTGCGACGGCAGCCATCGCGGCGCCAATCACGAAGGTCAGGGCAATCACGCGGTCGGTGTTGATGCCGAGCAGGCTCGCCATCTTCAGGTCTTCTGCGCACGCGCGGCAGGCGCGCCCCATCCGCGAGTAGCGGATGAACAGCGTCAGGGCCAGCATCGCAATAAAGGTGACGACCCAGATAACCAGCTGCATGGTAGTGATAGAGGCCGCGAAGTTTTCGCTGGCTCCCACAATCCACTGGCCGTTAAACAGGCTTGGCAGCGCCACGTCGCGCGAGCCTTCGGTCAGGCTGACGTAGTTTTGCAGGAAGATCGACATCCCGATGGCGGAAATCAGTGCAATCAGACGCTTGGAGCTGCGCACCGGCCGGTAGGCCACGCGCTCGATGCTCCAGCCGTAGGCGCTGGCAATCACAATCGCGCCGACAAACCCGGCGGCGACCAGCAGCCAGCTGCTGTCGATGCCCATCATCATCAGGGCGGCGATAATCATAAAGGAGACATAGCTACCGATCATGTAGACCTCGCCGTGGGCGAAGTTGATCATGCCGATAATGCCGTAAACCATCGTATAGCCGATGGCGATCAGCGCGTAGGTGCTTCCCAGCGTGACGCCGTTAAACATCTGCTGCAAGAAGTAGAGAAACTGCTCGGACATAAGAAAACCTTTTTATACCCGCCCGGTGAGCCGGGCGGTGGGATGATTATTTGGCGACCGAAGAAGACCCGTCGGCGTGCCACTTAAAGACACCAAACTCAAATCCCTTCAGATCGCCTTTCTCATCCCAGTTCAGCGGCCCAATCACGGTGTTCGCCCCGTGTGCTTTTAAATCTTTCACCAGATCCAGCGGCTCTTTACTGCCGGTACGGTCCAGCGCGGTGGCCAGAGACTGCACGGCCGCGTAGGTGATCCAGACGTACGGACCGCTCGGATCTTTCTTCTGCGCCTTGAGCGCATCCACGATAGCCTTGTTGGCCGGATCCTGGTCATAGCGTTTTGGCATCGTCACCAGCATGCCTTCGTCAGAATCCCCGGCGATGTTGGACAGGGAGGCATTGCCCACACCCTCTGGCCCCATAAACTGAGTTTTCAGACCGGTGGCGCGCGCCTGACGCAGCATCTGCCCCATCTCCGGGTAGTAGCCGCCGTAGTAAACGAAGTCGATATTCTCTTTTTGCAGACGGGCGATCAGCGCGGAGAAGTCTTTCTCACCGGCGGTAATGCCGTCGAAGAAGACGATGTTCGCGCCGCCTTTTTTCAGGCCGTCCTGAACGGAGCGCGCCAGGCCTTCGCCGTACTGCTGCTTGTCATGAATAATGGCGATACGCTGCGGCTTGACAGTTTCAAGGATGTATTTGGCGGCGGTAGGCCCCTGAGAGGAGTCCAGACCGGCGGTGCGCATGATGTGCTGGTAGCCGCGCTGGGTCAGCTCAGGGTTAGTGGCGCCAGGGGTGATCATCAGAATGCCTTCGTCTTCGTAGATGTCAGACGCGGGCTGGGTGGACGATGAGCACAGGTGGCCGATCACATACTGGATGCCATCGTTGACGATTTTGTTGGCGACCGCGACGGCCTGTTTCGGATCGCAGGCGTCGTCATACTCCACGCCCACCAGCTTGTCGCCCTTGATGCCGCCCTTAGCGTTGATGTCTTTGATGGCCTGGCGCGCACCGTTGAACTCCATGTCACCCCACTGGGCAACAGGGCCGGACATCGCCCCCACTACCGCAACTTTTATGTCTTCCGCCATGGCGGCATGCGAGATCGACAGTGCGACCATCCCCGCGATTAACGTCTTCGCGTTCCTTTTCATCTCTGGATCCCCATTCGTGATGTCGTGTTTATATTTTGTTTTATTATGGTTAAAAAGCATTCTGTACTTTTAATGAACAACGCTATTTTTACCAGTGCCTTTAATGGTTTAGCGCAGGTTTTTGTCAAAAACCAGACTAAAATCTCTATTTTTCAGGCGATTAAGCAAAGATAATATTCTGAAATCAGGCAGAGATAAACAAATAAAAGTGCAGTTTGCAGCATAAAATAACGGTACAAAGCGCCGAATAAATCACTGCCATTCAGGTTAAAATCCTGCTTATTTTTCGATCCATGTGTTTTCAAACTGCCCAACGCGCTGCCAAAAAACTAATCACCTGGCAAACGGCGATAAAAAGAGGAAGCCGCTGAGCGAATAAATTGAGTACACTGCCTCTACTCAATTTGATTTGGACAAGCAGCTAATGAAACTGACTATCGTGCGTCTGGTGACCTTTAGCGACCAGGATCATATCGACCTGGGCAAGATCTGGCCGGAATATTCCCCTTCGTCGCTGGCCGTCGACGAAAATCACCGTATCTATGCCGCGCGCTTTAACGAGCGTCTTCTGGCCGCCGTTCGCGTAACGCTGAGCGGCACGGAAGGGGCGCTGGACTCGCTGCGCGTGCGTGACGTGACCCGCCGTCGCGGCGTGGGGCAGTATTTAATTGAAGAAGTGCTCCGCGAAAACCCGGGCGTGACCTCATGGTGGATGGCCGACGTGGGCGTGGAAGACCGCGGCGTGATGGCGGCGTTTATGCAGGCGTTAGGGTTTACGGCGCAGGAGAGCGGGTGGGAGAAGCGCTAAAAGAAAGCCGGGTGGCGGCTGCGCCTTGCCCGGCCTACAATTTCTACCGCATTTTCCCAAGCATTTCGTGTTGCAGGAAGGCGGCAAGTTATGAAATCCCCGGGAGCTTACATAAGTAAGTGACCGGGGTTGAATAACGCAGCCAACGCACCTGCGGCGCGAAAGGCGACGGGAAAATTATTTGGCGTCTGTCGCCGTGCCATTCGCATGCCAGTCAAACACGCCGAACTCGAAGCCCTTCAGGTCGCCCTTCGTGTCCCAGGAGAGAGGCCCCATAACGGTTTCGACGGTGTTCGCTTTCAGCCAGGTGGCAATCTCAGCCGGATCGGCTGACTGGTTCAGGCCCGCCTGCAGCGACTGCAGCGCCGCGTAGGTGGTCCAGACGAACGCGCCGCTTGGATCCTGTTTCTTCGCCTTGATGGCATCTACGATAGGTTTGTTCGCAGGGACCTGGTCGTAGTTCTTCGGTTTGGTCACCAGCAGGCCTTCGGCGGATTCACCCGCGATGTTAGACAGAGAAACGTTCGCCACGCCTTCCGGGCCCATGAACTGGGTTTTCAGACCGGCCGCGCGCGCCTGGCGCAGGATCTGGCCCATTTCCGGGTGGTAGCCGCCGTAGTAAACAAAGTCGATATTCTCTTTCTTCAGACGCGCAACCAGCGTGGAGAAGTCTTTCTCACCGGCGGTGATCCCGTCGAAGAACACCACGTCGGCATTGGCTTTCTTAAGGTTGTCCTGCACTGAACGCGCCAGACCTTCACCGTACTGCTGCTTGTCATGAACAATGGCAATGCGTTTCGGCTTCACTTTTTCAACGATGTATTTCGCCGCGGTTGGGCCCTGGTCAGAGTCCAGACCGGTGGTGCGCAGAGTCAGCTTGTAACCGCGTGCGGTCAGCTCTGGTGCGGTCGCCGCCGGGGTGATCATCAGAATACCTTCGTCTTCGTAGATGTCAGACGCCGGCTGGGTAGAGGAAGAGCACAGGTGACCGATAACGTATTTGATCCCGTCGTTCACCACTTTGTTCGCGACCGCGACCGCTTGTTTCGGGTCACAGGCATCATCATATTTTACGATCTGCAGTTTTTCGCCCTTGATACCGCCCTTAGCGTTAATGTCTGCAACCGCCTGTTCTGCGCCAGTAAACTCCTGGTCGCCGTACTGCGCTACCGGACCGGACATGGCGCCAACCACAGCCACTTTGATGTCTGCCTGCGCCATGGTGCTGAATGCCAACGCGATACATCCTGCCAGTAACGCTTTACCCTTCATGTTCATCCTGAGATTCCCCATTATTATGGTTATTACGATTGTTGTGATGTTGTTGTGCAGCGCTTTATTTCAGTTATAGGTGTGCTGTTCGCGCTTTTTCAGCATACTCTGCTAAAACATACCCCATTTTTATGATTTTGGAATAGCAAATTTGAAATGAATATATGATAAGCCCGGCAGAGAGTTCCGCCGGGCATGTGGCTTTAACGTGTCAGCGACGCGGAGATAATGTCCAGCGCTTTACGGAACTGCACTTCGGGAATCGTCAGAGGATAGAGGAAACGAATGACGTTGCCGTAGACGCCGCAGCTCAGAAGCAGCAGACCTTCCTGCAATGCACGCTCCTGCACCTGGCGGGTAAATTCCGGCGAAGGCTGACCCGTTTGCGGATCGTTAAACTCCACCGCCACCATCGAGCCCTGCGCGCGAATATCCGCGATATGCGGGCAGTGTTCCTTCGCCTTGTTCAACACTTCCACCAGGTGATGGCCAAGATGCGCCGATCGCGTGCAGAGATCCTCTTCGTCAATCACGTCCAGTACGGCATGCGCCGCCGCAATCGCCAGCGGGTTACCCGCGTAGGTACCGCCCAGCCCACCCGGCGCGGGCGCATCCATCACTTCAGCACGGCCCGACACCGCCGAGAGCGGCATCCCGCCCGCCAGGCTTTTCGCCATGGTGATCAGATCGGGCTTCACGCAGTGGTGTTCCATCGAGAACAGCTTGCCGGTGCGGGCGAAGCCGCTTTGCACCTCGTCGGCAATCAGCAAAATGCCGTGGGTATCGCACAGGGCGCGCAGCGCCTGCATAAAATCAGCCGGGGCGATGTTGAAACCACCCTCTCCCTGAACCGGTTCGAGAATAATCGCCGCGACCTGGTCAGGGGCAATATCCGCTTTAAAGATACGTTCCAGGCTTTTTAACGCCTCAGCGGCGCTGACGCCGTGCAGTTCATTCGGATACTGGGCGTGATACACCGAGCCGGGGAAGGGTCCGAATCCGAGCTTGTACGGCGCAACCTTGCCGGTCAGCGCCATGGTCATAAAGGTGCGGCCGTGGAACGCGCCACCGAAGGTGATAAGGCCGGGGCGTCTGGTAAAGGCGCGGGCAATTTTCACCGCGTTTTCGACCGCCTCAGCCCCCGTCGAGAAGAACGCGGTTTTGGCCGGGCCGTCAATCGGCACGCGCTGATTGATGCGCTCGGCAAGCGCCACGTAGCCTTCGTACGGCACAATCTGGTAGGCCGTGTGGGTAAACGCGTGGAGTTGTTTTTCGATGGCGGAAATGACTTTAGGATGGCGATGGCCGGTATTCAGCACCGCGATCCCGGCGGCGAAGTCGATGTACTCATTGCCTTCCACGTCCCACACCGTGGCGTTTTCGGCTTTATCGGCATAGAAGTTACACATCACGCCAATGCCGCGCGGCGTCGCCTGTAACCGCCGGTCGTTCAGTTCGTTGTTTTTCACCCTGTCCCCCTGAGAAAGTCGCCTGCTTAGCGCATCAGTAAGTGTTTGCCAGGGGGAGGGAATTCGCCAGAGCGGGCGCTAAAAAAACAAAACCCCCAGACTCTCATCCAGGGGTTCTCGGTGTACTTCGCGTTAATTACGCTTCGATAGCGGCGCGAAGTTTCTTCATGGCGTTCTTTTCAAGCTGACGGACACGTTCCGCAGAGACGCCGTAGCGGTCGGCCAGCTCCTGCAGCGTGGACTTGTTGTCTTCGTCCAGCCAGCGGGCGCGGATAATATCCTGGCTACGTTCGTCGAGGCCTTCCATCGCATAGCTCAGCTTGTTCGCGGCCTGATCTTCCCAGTTGTCCTCTTCGATGCCGTCGGCAAAGTTAGAGGTTTTATCCTGCAGATACAGAACCGGTGCCATCGGCTGGCTGTCAGATGCGTCGTCGTCGGAGGACATATCGAAGGTCATGTCCTGCGCGGCCATACGGGATTCCATCTCACGCACGTCTTTGCTGGAAACACCCAGCTCGCGCGCGACCATTTCCACTTCATCCTGATTGAACCAGCCCAGACGCTGCTTGGTTTTACGCAGGTTGAAGAACAGTTTGCGTTGCGCTTTTGTCGTGGCGACTTTCACGATACGCCAGTTGCGCAGCACGTATTCATGAATTTCTGCTTTGATCCAGTGGACGGCGAAGGAGACCAGTCGCACCCCCACTTCCGGGTTAAAGCGACGCACAGCCTTCATCAGGCCGATGTTACCTTCCTGAATCAAGTCCGCCTGCGGCAGGCCATAGCCCGCATAATTACGAGCAATGTGAACAACAAAGCGCAGGTGAGACAGGATCAGCTTTTTCGCTGCTTCCAGATCGCCCTGGTAATGCAGCTTTTCAGCAAGCTCCTTTTCTTCCTCAGCCGTTAACATCGGCCAGGTGTTCGCAGCCCGGATGTAAGATTCCAGGTTACCAACAGGGGCTAAAGCTAAAGTTTGCATTTCTTTGGTCATTCATTCCTCTCAGTGTTTCTTCTGGTCCAGGCTGTCCCCGTCAGGCAACAACCATGCCAAAGCGTTTGAGCAACGAGATTAGCATTCACTCTTTTATCAGACAGTGATTTTATCCACAAGTTCCAGGTGCAACGGTGAATAAATTACGCACAAAATGTGACATGGAGATGATAACAGGGGAAGAGACAACAGGGACGCTTTCCCTGCAGAGCGAACATCTCGGTGCAGGGAAAGATTATATCACGCTTTTATTAGTCGGGAGTAAAGTGACGTAAATGTTGAACGGTTGCCAGCCACGCTGCCACCCACCCAATCATCGAACACACCAGCAGCAGTAAGAGGCACTCATCGAACCCTAAGCCGCTGATATCAAACTTGGTTCCGAAAACCTGCGCCACTTCAGTCACGGCAGAGGAAAGCCGCATCACCAAAATTTCTGACAATATCAGTGAAAGAAATGCGCCGGAAAAACCGAGCAGTGCGCCACCGTAAAGGAACGGTCGGAGGATGAAGCCATCCGTCGCACCAATCAGTTTCTGCACGTTGATGGTATCGCGACGAGCGAAGATGCTCAGGCGTACGCTGTTGCCAATGACGAGGAAGACCGCCGCCACCATCAGCACGCCAATCATCGCCGCGACGCGGCCTACCAGCCCGGTCAAAGCAGCGAGACGCGCAAACCAGCTGTCATCCATGCGCACTTCATCAATGCCCTTAATGCGCGTGATGCGATCGCGCAGGGTGTTAAGCGAATCGGTCCCCTGGAAATCCAGCTTCGGGATCACCACCGCCACGGCGGGCAGCGGGTTCTCTTCAAGCATATCCAGCGCACCGCCAAAGCCTGACCAGTTGCGGAACTCGCCCAGCGCGTCTTCACGTGAGAGATAGTTGACCTTCTCCACGCCCTGCTCGGCCTGAATTTGCCCAACCACCTGCGCGGCCGCGTTATCGTCGAGCGCTTTATCCAGATAGACCGTGATCTGCGGAGACGGATAATACTGCGACGCCGCCTGGTTGACGTTCTTGTAAACCATGTAGCAGACGCTTGGCAGCGTCAGGGAGATGGCGATTACCATCACCGTCAGGAACGTCGCCAGCGGTTTGCTTTTCAGGTCCTGCAGCGCGCCGTGGAACGCGTAGCGCACCTGCTCGTTAAAGACGTTGGTTTTGCGGGAGGCCGGTTTTGGCGCGGCCTTCTGGCGCTTCGGCGCATTACGATTGCCGTCACCCCCGCCCTGCGGCTTACGGAAACGGTCAAACCGGTTCCCGAACTGCCGAATCTGGTTTATTGCATCACGCTTGTTCACCGTGGCCTCCGTGCAAATGCCCGTCGCTCAGGGTCAGCATGCGGTACGAACGACGGGAAATCAGCCCGATGTCGTGCGTTGCCATCAATACGGTAACCCCTACGCGGTTAAACTCCTCAAACAGACGCAAAATCCCTTCTGACAGGGCATCGTCCAGGTTACCGGTCGGTTCATCCGCCAGCAGCACGGCAGGCTTGTTCACCACCGCGCGGGCGATACCCACGCGCTGCTGTTCACCGCCGGAGAGCTGGATCGGGAAGTTCTTCGCTTTGTCCAGTAGCCCGACCTTATCCAGCGCCGCAGAGACGCGGCGGCGGATATCGTCATAGCTGGCGCCGGCAATAATCAGCGGAATGGCCACGTTATCGAAAACGGTGCGATCCATCAGCAGGTGGTGATCCTGGAAAATCATGCCGATCTGACGACGCAGGAACGGCACCTCACGGTTTTTCAGACGGCTGATCTCATGGCCGCTGAAAAAGATTTTTCCGGCGCTTGGCCGCTCGATCCCACAGATAAGCTTGAGCAGGGTACTTTTCCCCGCGCCGGAATGGCCGGTCAGGAATGCCATCTCGCCCGGCTGCAGGTGGAAGGTCACCCCCTGCAGCGCTTGTCTCCCACCGAGATAGGCCTTGCTGACGTGTTCAAAGCGAATCATTGTTAGTCCTCTCGGGCAAATAATGCCTCAATAAAGTCGTCCGCCTTAAACGGACGTAAATCCTCAATACGCTCGCCCACACCGATGTAACGGATAGGAATGCCGAACTGGTCGGCTACGGAGAAGATCACCCCGCCTTTCGCGGTGCCGTCCAGTTTGGTCAGCGTGATCCCCGTCAGTCCTACCGCTTCATGGAACAGCTTCGCCTGGCTGATGGCGTTCTGTCCGGTGCTGGCGTCAATGGTCAGCATAATTTCATGCGGTGCGTCTTCGTCCAGCTTCTTCATGACGCGAACGATCTTCTTCAGCTCTTCCATCAGGTGCGATTTATTCTGCAAACGCCCTGCGGTATCGGCTATCAGCACGTCCACGTTACGCGCCTTCGCCGCCTGGATGGCGTCAAAGATCACGGATGCGGAATCCGCACCGGTATGCTGAGCAATCACCGGGATGTTGTTGCGCTGGCCCCAGACCTGCAGCTGCTCAACCGCCGCCGCACGGAAGGTATCGCCCGCCGCCAGCATCACCGATTTGCCCTGCTGCTCGAACTGACGCGCCAGCTTGCCGATGGTGGTGGTTTTACCCACGCCGTTCACGCCAACCATCAGAATAACAAATGGCGTTTTGCCTTCAATATTAAGCGGTTCGTCAACTTTTGCGAGAATTTCACCCATCTCGTCTTTCAGCAGGCCGTACAGAGCTTCGGCGTCACGCAATTGCTTGCGGCTCGCCCCTTCGGTCAGATTAGTGATGATCTTACGGGTGGTTTCCACCCCAACGTCCGCAATCAGCAACTGCTCTTCCAGCTCTTCAAACAGATCGTCGTCGATCTTCTTGCCGCGGAACAGACTGATAAATCCGGAACCTAAGTTTTCTTTGGTTTTAAGCAGGCTGCGCTTCAGGCGCGCGAAGAAACCTTCTTTGGTCGGTTTTTCCTGCTCCTGAACGATCTCTTCTTCGGCCTGCTCTTCTACCGGCACAACGATGAGCGCTTCTTCAGCCGCTTCCGCCGCCAGCGCCTGGGCTTCCAGCTCTTCGTCGGTCAGCTCCGGCTCGAGCGCCGCTTCTTCTTCCACCGCCTCAACGATTTCAACGGTTTCCGCTTCGGCCTGCCACTCTTCGGCAGACACCGCTTCGTCTTTGACCTCTTCCGGCAGCGGAAGCTCTTCGTGTTCGATAGCGGCCTGAGGCGCTTCGATAGCGGCTTCTACGACAACCGGTTCTGGCTTCTCGCTCTCCTGAACCTGTTCAGTGACCTCAACCACCTCTTCAGCAAAGGTTTCAACCTCTTCTTTGCTGTGCACCGTTTCTTCCGCATCGACAACCGCGGCGGTTTCTACTGGCGTTTCAGGCTGCGATGGCTCTTCAACGGCTTGTTGCTCTTCGGTTTTCTGTTCTGTTTCTTGCTCTTTTTCACCGAAGCCCAGCCAGGAAAAGAAGCCACGTTTTTTTTGTTTTGCCATCTGCGACTACACTCCTCGCGGCGCTATATACATGGAAGCTAAAAAAATGATGAAATAGTCTAACACTTTACTTAATTGACATCACCGCCCGCAATCGCAGGCCAATTGTTAACAGAGCTTTCCTGAGATGAAGAAACCCAACCGCGCCTCGGCCGGTCAAATTCGTATTATCGGCGGTCAGTGGCGAGGCCGGAAATTACCGGTGCCGGACAGCCCCGGTTTACGCCCTACTACCGACCGCGTGCGCGAGACGCTGTTTAACTGGCTGGCCCCGTCAATGGTAGACGCCCGCTGCCTGGACTGCTTCGCCGGTAGCGGCGCGCTCGGGCTGGAAGCGCTGTCGCGCTATGCTGCCAGCGCCACGCTGCTGGAGATGGAGCGCGGCGTGGCGCAGACGCTGCAGCAAAATCTGGCGACGCTGAAGGCGAGTAACGCGAAAGTGGTTAACACCAACACGCTGAGCTTCCTCGCGCAAAAGGGCACGCCGCACACCGTGGTGTTTGTCGACCCGCCGTTCCGCAAGGGGCTGCTGGAAGAGACGTTATCCCTGCTGGAGCAAAACGGCTGGCTAGCGGATGACGCATTGATTTACGTGGAAAGCGAAGTGGAGAACGGTTTGCCGCCGGTTCCCGCTCACTGGGATCTGCACCGTGAAAAAGTGGCAGGTCAGGTTGCTTATCGTCTGTATCACCGTCAGGCACAAGGAGGATCCGATGCCGGTACTGATTAATCTGGGACGTCTGCTGATGCTGGGCGTCTGGGCGTTTTTGCTGCTCAACCTGGTGCACCCGTTCCCGCGCCCGATGAATATTTTCGTTAACGTGGCGCTGATTTTCACCTCGTTCATGCACGCCCTGCAGATGGTGATGCTGAAAAACGGTCTGCCGAAAGACGGCCCGCAGATGACGGGCTGGCAGCAGCTGCGCGTGTTTATTTTCGGCGTGTTTGAGCTGCTGGTGTGGATGAAGAAGTTTAAGGCGCAGGTGAAGAAGTAAGGTGCGTTTAGTCGCCCGGTGGCGCTTCGCTTACCGGGCCTACGAAACCACGTAGGCCGGGCAAACGCAGTGCCGCCCGGCGTTACAACTCCGGAGCAAACCCCTCAAACCGCGATCCTTTGTAACTCAGCGTTCCTTTTTCCCCCACCGTCAGCTGGTGGTACTGCTGCGCCTCCAGGCGGAAGGTCATCTCCAGGCCGCCCGTTTCCGGCTTAAAGCTCGCTTCATAACGCATTGTTGTGCCCGCAGGCGTCACCTGCTGCTGGCGCGAGCGGCGGTCATTAAGCGGTTTTTCGCGTTTGTTCGTCACCACCACGCGCTTTTGCATCAGCGGCGCGGCATCGTTATCCGCCTTCTCGCGGCGCTGCTGCACGAAGCGGAACGAGGCGGCAATGACGATAATCGCCACCACGATAATGAAAAACAGCGGCATCTTGCTCATTCAACTATCCCATCAGATTATGCGGAATTCAGGATACCCTGCCTTCCCCGGCATTGCCAAACGCCCGCCCGCGTCACTACACTGGATCAGAAACTGATTATTCAGACTTAACAGATACAGGGAGTTAATATGCTTTGGTCATTTATCGCTGTCTGTTTTTCCGCATGGCTTTATGTCGATGCGTCGTACCGTGGTCCCGCCTGGCAGCGCTGGCTGTTTAAACCCGTCACGCTGTTGCTGCTCCTGCTGCTGGCCTGGCAAGCACCGATGTTTAATGCCGTCAGCTATCTGGTCCTCGCCGGGCTGTGCGCCTCTCTGATTGGCGATGCCTTAACCCTGCTGCCGCGCCAGCGCCTGCTGTATGCCGTAGGGGCATTTTTCCTGTCGCATCTGCTGTATACCATTTACTTCGCCAGCCAGATGACGCTCTCTTTCTTCTGGCCGCTGCCGCTGGTCCTGCTGGTGATTGGTGCCCTGCTGATCGCGGTGATCTGGTCGCGTCTGGAAGAGATGCGGTTGCCGATCTGCACGTTTATCGCCATGACGCTGGTGATGGTATGGCTGGCAGGTGAGCTGTGGTTCTTCCGTCCAACCGCTCCGGCAATGTCCGCATTCTTCGGGGCCGCGCTGCTGCTGATTGGGAATATCGTGTGGCTGGGCAGCCACTATCGCCGCCGTTTCCGGGCGGATAACGCGATTGCCGCCGCCTGTTACTTTGCCGGGCACTTCCTGATTGTGCGTTCGCTGTATATCTAAATAACGCTTGACTCTGGAGTCGACTCCAGAGTGTATGCTGCGGTTAATGAGAAAATTATCATTGCCGGAGACTGCCATGTCGACTCCAGAAACACCCAAAAAAGTCCCTCAATTCTCGGCGCTTAAGCTCAGTCCCGTTCCGTCGAAAGACGACTGCTGCTGCGAAGGCGCGTGCGAAACGCAAACTCAAACGCTTCCTGAAAGCGGCAACCGCTACAGCTGGGTCGTTAACGGCATGGACTGCGCCGCCTGCGCCCGCAAAGTGGAAAATGCGGTGAAACAGGTGCCGGGCGTCAGCCACGTTCAGGTGCTGTTCGCCACCGAAAAGCTGCTGGTTAGCGCCGATAACGACGTCAGCAAACAGGTTGAAGACGCGGTAAGCAAGGCGGGTTACAGCCTGCGTAGCGAAGCCGCGCCCGCGGAAAAAGCCTCTTCACTGAAAGAAAACCTGCCGCTCATTACCCTGATCATCATGATGGCCCTGAGCTGGGGGCTGGAACAGATCAACCATCCGTTCGGCAACCTGGCGTTTATCGCCACCACGCTGGTCGGGCTGTTCCCGATTGCCCGTCAGGCGCTGCGTCTGATGAAAAGCGGCAGCTGGTTCGCCATTGAAACGCTGATGAGCGTGGCGGCCATCGGCGCGCTGTTTATTGGCGCGACGGCAGAAGCGGCGATGGTATTGCTGCTGTTCTTAATCGGTGAACGTCTTGAGGGCTGGGCGGCGAGCCGGGCGCGTAAAGGGGTCAGCGCGCTGATGGCGCTGAAGCCGGAAACCGCCACGCGCGTAGTAAACGGCACGCGTGAAACGGTCGCCATCACGACCCTGCGTCCGGGCGACGTGATAGAAGTCGCGGCAGGCGGACGCCTGCCTGCCGACGGCGCGCTGCTTACCGCCACCGCGAGCTTTGATGAAAGTGCCCTGACCGGTGAGTCCATTCCGGTTGAACGTGCCGCAGGTGAAAAAGTGCCTGCTGGCGCCACCAGCGTCGACCGTCTGGTGCAGCTCACCGTGCTTTCCGAGCCGGGTGACAGCGCCATCGACCGCATCCTGAAGCTGATTGAAGAGGCCGAAGAGCGCCGCGCGCCGGTCGAACGCTTTATCGACCGCTTCAGCCGCATCTACACGCCCGCCATTATGCTGGTTGCCCTGCTGGTCACCGTCGTCCCGCCGCTGTTCTTTGGCGCGCCGTGGGAGGGGTGGATTTATAAAGGGCTGACGCTATTGCTGATCGGCTGTCCATGCGCGCTGGTCATCTCCACCCCGGCGGCCATTACCTCCGGGCTGGCGGCGGCGGCACGTCGCGGGGCGCTGATTAAGGGCGGCGCGGCGCTGGAGCAGCTGAGTCAGGTGCAGCATATCGCCTTCGATAAAACCGGTACGTTAACCATCGGCAAGCCGCAGGTGACCGGCGTGTATTCGCAGGGCATCAGTGAAGATGAACTGCTGACCCTGGCCGCCGCCGTTGAGCAGGGCTCCACTCACCCGCTGGCGCAGGCGATAGTGCGGGAAGCGCAGTCGCGCGGGCTGAACATCCCGCCGGCAACCGCTCAGCGGGCGCTGGTAGGCTCCGGGATTGAGGCCACCGTTGACGGTAAAAAGGTACTGATTGTCGCGGCGGGCAAGTCTTCTCATCCTGAGGTGGAGGCGTTAGAACAGACCGGACAAACTGTCGTGACCGTCATGCAGGACGGCGTCGCAAAAGGGATGCTGGCGCTGCGCGACACCCTGCGCGATGACGCAAAAGAGGCCGTGGCGGCGCTGCATCAGCTGGGCGTGCAGGGCGTGATTCTCACCGGCGATAACCCTCGCGCGGCGGCAGCGATTGCCGGTGAGCTGGGGCTGGCGTTTAAGGCCGGATTACTGCCGGCGGATAAGGTCAGCGCGGTAACGGAGCTGAACGCGCACGCCCCGCTGGCGATGGTCGGAGACGGGATTAACGATGCCCCGGCGATGAAGGCATCCACCATCGGCATTGCGATGGGCAGCGGCACCGACGTGGCGCTAGAGACGGCGGACGCGGCGCTGACCCACAACCGCCTGACCGGACTGGCGCAGATGATCGCTCTTGCGCGGGCGACGCGTGCCAACATCCGCCAGAACATCGGCATTGCGCTGGGGCTGAAGGGGATTTTCCTGGTGACCACCCTGCTGGGCATGACCGGACTGTGGCTGGCGGTGCTGGCGGATACCGGCGCGACGGTGCTGGTGACGGCGAACGCGCTGCGGCTGCTGCGTCGCCGGTAAAAAAACGCCCGGTGGCGCTGACGCTTACCGGGCCTACATATCCTGCTAAAACGTAGGCCGGGTAAGCGTCAGCGCCACCCGGCTTTTTTTATAAGAAGTAGCTCATCGCCAGCCCTAAAAACAGCACCAGACCGACGTAGTTATTGTTCATAAACGCCTTGAAGCAGGCGTCGCGTTCGCGCTTCGCAATCAGCTTTTGCTGGTACGCAAACAGCAGCCCCGCCACCAGCACCGACCAGTAAAACTCCCAGTTCAGCCCGTTCAGGCGGCCAATCGCCACCATCAGCGCCAGCACGGCGACCTGTAGAATCCCGATAATCAGCTTGTCCTGACGGCCAAAGAGGATGGCGGTGGATTTGATGCCAATTTTCAGGTCATCGTCGCGGTCAACCATCGCGTATTGCGTGTCGTAAGCCACGGCCCAAAGTATGTTCGCCAGGAACATCAGCCAGCAGCTGAGCGGTAAGGACTCACTAACTGCCGCAAACGCCATTGGAATCGACCAGCCAAACGCTGCGCCCAGCACCACCTGAGGCAGGTGGGTATAGCGCTTCATAAACGGATAAACCCAGGCCAGTGCCAGCGCCGCAACGGAAAGCAGTATGGTCATGGTGTTCAGGGTTAACACCAGCAGGAAAGAGAGCAGCACCAGAACAGCAAACAGCACGCGGGCTTCTTTCCCGGTCACCTGCCCGCTGGGTAACGGACGACCGGCAGTCCGCTTTACATGGCCGTCGAATTTACGATCGGCATAATCATTGACCACGCAGCCCGCTGCGCGCATCAGCCACACGCCAGCAACAAACACGCCGAGGATCCACAGCGGCGGCACGCCCGGCGTGGCGACCCACAGCGCCCATAAGGTCGGCCACAGCAGCAGTAACGCGCCAATCGGTTTATCGGTACGCATTAAGCGGTGATACGCCAACAGCTTATTCTGCTTCAGGCTCCACTCCATTTTTTCTTCCTCTTAGTACAACGGTGATGCCGGTAAAAAAAGCTCCGTCAGAATTAACGGTTTACCGCTCAGGCGAAGGCGGGAACGACGCCCCCACAGTTCGGCATCACGACCAATTTCAATAAAATCCCGGGTAAGTTCTGACGAGGTGAAGAGGTAACGCCCCAGCGGCGTTTTCCCCAGACGCTGCAGCGCCAGCTCGGGCCCGGACAAAGTGGACTCGGGCACCACCGTCCGTCCGGCAAGCCACGGCTCGCCGTCAGCGCAGAGTAAAATTTCACGCAGCCAGTAACGTGGCTCGTGCGGCAGCAGCGGCAGCTCGTTGGCGATCTCATCGCCGGAGACAAACCCTTCCTGAATCAGGGTCACCGTGACCGTTTTTCCCTGCTGCTCAAAACGTTTCGTCATGGAATCTTCCAGCAGCAACCAGTCCAGCTGCTGCGGATCAAGCGCAGGTATTTGGTCGAAATAGCGCAGCGCACGCAGTTGCGTTAGCGCAGGGTGTGACATGCCAGACTCTCCGATACATAACGTACAGGCATTGTATCGCAGAAACGCGGATTGAGGGGGGCCAAACGTTATTTAACGATCACGATCGCAACAAGAGTGCAACAGCCCGGCGGAGACGAAAAAAAGTGCGCCCACTCAGGCGCACCAAACGACTAACAAATCAGCATTGTGGGGAAACGGTTACCCCTTGCCTTTTACACTGCTGATAAAGGTGGAACGGGCAGTGGTTGAACCTAAACGTTCGGCTTCATCAAGCAGCTTCAGCGCTTTATCGACATCGCCGCGCTTCACTGCCTGCTTGATGGCATTGTTGAAGTATTCTTCGGTGTCGTTCAGTACCGGCTCCGCTTTCTTCGCCGGGGCCGGCGCTGCGGTCGCTACCGGTGCGGCTGCCGTGGCAGCGGGCGCAGTATAGGCAGGCGCAGCGGTGTTGCCCACGGTGACAGGGCCGGTACCGGAGGAGCCAAACAGCGGGCCGACCAGGACGCTGGACGCACTGCTGGTCGACACTTTCAGCTTCACAAGGCCGTCAGTGGTGTGGCGGGCGATCGGATCCGGGATATCCGGTGCGGCGTTACCTACGCCTTTGGCATAGGCCTTCGCAGGATCAAGCAGCGTGGTGGTTTGCTGCAAATCTTTTTCCGTGGTGAAGACGAGTACATAAATTTTCTGCTGACCCAGCGCAGGCGTCAGGCGCATTACCCCTTCCAGGCGATCGGCGCTCATGACACCCGGTTCCTGATAGGTAAAATATTCGCTCGGGAAGAACGCAGAAGGTGTCATGTTCTGGTCAAGAATCAGCACGTTCGGCGCAAAGACGCTGGTCTGTTTATTGACTTCACTGGAGAGCGTTAACGTCAGTTCTCCAATGTTAGCGGGCACGCTGTACGCGACCACCGGACCACTAATACCCGGAACATTAAGCGGTTGCCCACCCGTCGAGAGCTGAGTCGTTTGGGCTTTAGATTGATCGACAGGCGTCCAGACCAGCTGTTGCAACGCAGCTGCCGGAATGGCCGGCGCGGATGTTGTGTTTTGCGGAACGAAATTCACATTAGCGAGCGTTACAGCAGGCGCGCTCGCCAGCAACCCTGCGGATAAACAAAGGGCAAGGAGAGTTTTGTTCATTTTCATTGTTATCACCTCAAAATGCACAGGTCAGCGGTAGCCAGGCAATAGCGCGCCGTCCCAAGGATTGAGGGGCTTGCGCCCCTCAGTTTGGTCATTACGTCAGATTAAGACGGGATTACCACCAGATTTCCATCTGGGCGCCGAAGGACCACTCATCGTTGTCACCACGGCTGTAGGTTGTGGCTTTGGTATCGCTTTTTGCAATGCCGTTGTCATAACCCCATTTCTCATCCCACTTCGCGTAAGTTGCGAAGACACGGATCGCTGGACGGGACCAGATGCTGTTACCGGCCTGCCATTGCTGTGCAAGGGTAATTTTGTACTGGTTGTTGGTATCGTCAGTTTTCTGCGACTTAACGTTGTCGTAGCCAACTTCAAGCAAGGTGCTCATGATTGGCGTCCATTTATACATTGGGCGCACACCCACGGTGTACCAGGTCGTACCGTTGTTGTCGTCACGATCGATATCCTGATACATACCGACGTACATCAGATCCCAGCTGTCACCCAGAGAGATCGCACCGTGGTCGAGAATACGAACCAGAGAGCCGTTGTTGTTAATCTTGTTGTCTACAACACCAATTTCAGCGTCTTTGTCATAGTTGTTGCCGGTGAAGGAACCCTGCGGAATACCTTTGCCCTGAGTGGTCATTGCATCGGTAGCGTACTGGACAACAAACTTGTTGTAGCCTTTCAGCATGCTCTGGGTATGTTCAGCGGTGAACATCCAGCCATCTTTAGATGCGCCGTCAGCGAAGCTGTAACCGTCAGTTTTGTTAGCTCGGCCATAGTCAACACCCAACTCCAGCGTGCCGCCCGGGTTGATTTCCATCTGCGCCAAGCGCACATCGAAGACGTCGTTAGCGGTGTCTTTGAAGTCATGATAGATATCGTTGCTGGTGAAGATGTATGAGCCGCCCGCTTCCTGAGAACGGGTCGCTGCCAGAGACAGTTTACCGAAGCCCAGATCGACGTTTTCGATACCGGCACCAGGACCTGAAATATCCCAGTAGTAGAAGTCGATCATGTGAACGTCATGACGCTGATAGAAGCGCTTACCGGCCCAGATGGTGGAACCTGGCAGCCACTCAATCAGGTTTTTACCCTGCACGTTGGCTTCACGGAACGCCGGGTCGGTAGCTTCCCAGTCGTTCTGTTGCGCCACGGAGTACGCGACGTTGGTGTCGAAGTAGAAGCTCTTGTCGCCTTCTTTCCACACTTCCTGACCCAGCTTCAGTTCCGCATAGGTTTCACATTCGTTACCCAGACGGTATTTACTTTGGGCACCGGTTGCCTGGAAGCACTGCTGTTCGCCGCCACTACCCGTCCAGCCGATACCGGAACGAGCATAACCATGGAAATCCACGGCCAGTGCCTGAGCAGACATTACGCCCGCTGCGACGGCAACTGCCAGAGGAAGTTTGCGCAGAGTAATCATCATTCTATCTCCTGAGATCATTGCTTTTCTTTGAACACTTCACCTGTCGGTTTCGTGTCTTCTTTTGGGATTGCTTAAACGCCTGGCTCTTTGTGCAACCGACGACATGCGGTGCCATCCTCACGGAACAGATGGCAGCGCTCTGGCGGCAAGCCGATAGCGAATGTGGCACCCTCTTCTACCAACACCACGTCATTCTGGCGGTAGACCAGGTTCTGACGGATGGCGGGGATCTGGATATGAATCTGTGTTTCGTGACCAAGCTGTTCGACGACCTGAACCTCACCTTCCAGCGTCACATCGGCAATGTGGCTCGGCAGTAAATGCTCAGGACGAATACCGAGGGACATGTTTGCCCCCACCTGTACGTTGGCGCTGTCGACCGGCAGCCAGACCTGCTGGCGGTTTGGCAGCTCCACCTGTACCTGTTCAATGGCTGTCGCGGTCACTTTGACGGGCAGGAAGTTCATCTTTGGCGAGCCAATGAAGCCCGCAACAAAGCGGTCTGCCGGGTAGTGATACAGCTCCAGCGGTTTGCCCACCTGCGCCACGCGACCGGCATCCAGCACCACGATTTTGTCGGCGAGGGTCATCGCTTCGACCTGATCGTGGGTGACGTAAATCATCGTGCGGCCAAGACGCTTGTGCAGACGGGAGATTTCGATACGCATCTGGACGCGCAGGGCGGCATCCAGGTTGGAAAGCGGTTCGTCGAGCAGGAAGACGCGCGGCTCGGCGACCAGGGTACGGCCAATCGCCACACGCTGACGCTGACCGCCGGAAAGCGCTTTCGGCTTACGCTCCAGCAGGTGCGCCAGCTGTAACACTTCCGCCACCTGCGTCACGCGCTGGTTAATCACCTCTTTCTTCGCGCCGGCCAGCTTCAAACCAAAGGACATGTTCTCGGCGACGGAAAGATGGGGATAGAGTGCATAAGACTGGAACACCATGCCTACGCCACGTTCGGCAGGCGGGATGTCATTCATTCGGGTATCACCGATCAGCAAGTCGCCGCTGGTGATGGTTTCAAGACCGGCAATCATACGCAGCAGGGTTGATTTACCGCAGCCTGATGGGCCGACAAATACCACGAATTCACCTTCGTGGATGTCCAGATTGATGTCTTTCGACACCACAACGTCACCCCAGGCTTTCGTTACATTACGCAGCTGTACGCTCGCCATGCCCTTCTCCCTTCGTTACAACCTGTCACCGACAGAAACATTCAAGATAAGGTGACTATGGGGGATCCATTACTTTCACGAATCCTCCACCCCCCGGCTTTTTTATGGGGGAGGAGGCGGGAGGATGAGAGAGCAGGCTCTGCGACCGGCGTGGGCGGGCTGAGGCAAAATTCGTGAAGCCGCCTGCAAAATTCAGTGCGTTTTTATGTGCGCCAGCACTCATAACTTAAATTTATGCAACGGAGATCACACAAACGGGGGGTGGGGCGTAGGGGTTGGGAGGATGGAAAGAGGATGTCAAATAAGGAGACTGAGTCACGTTGAACCACTGAAGTCATACCACGAGACATCACCAAAAAGGATGGCAGATATGAATATCAAGACTGGCGCACGCGTTTTCGCATTGTCCGCCCTTGCAGCAATGATGATTTCCGCACCGGCGCTCGCCAAAATTGAAGAAGGCAAGCTGGTTATCTGGATTAACGGCGACAAGGGCTATAACGGCCTGGCCGAAGTGGGCAAAAAATTCGAGAAAGACACCGGCATCAAAGTGACCGTAGAGCACCCGGACAAACTGGAAGAGAAATTCCCTCAGGTTGCGGCAACCGGCGACGGCCCGGACATCATCTTCTGGGCGCATGACCGTTTTGGCGGTTACGCACAGTCTGGCCTGCTGGCTGAAGTCACCCCGGACAAAGCTTTCCAGGACAAACTGTTCCCGTTCACCTGGGACGCCGTTCGCTATAACGGCAAGCTGATCGCTTACCCTGTCGCGGTTGAAGCCCTGTCTCTGATTTACAACAAAGACCTGGTCCCTAACCCACCGAAAACCTGGGAAGAGATCCCGAAACTGGATAAAGAGCTGAAGGCGAAAGGTAAATCTGCCCTGATGTTCAACCTGCAAGAGCCGTACTTCACCTGGCCGCTGATTGCTGCCGACGGCGGTTACGCGTTCAAGTTTGAAAACGGCAAATACGACGTGAAAGACGTAGGCGTCGACAGCGCGGGCGCGAAAGCGGGCCTGACCTTCCTGGTCGACCTGATCAAGAACAAACACATGAACGCGGATACCGATTACTCCATCGCGGAAGCGGCGTTCAACAAAGGCGAAACCGCGATGACCATCAACGGTCCGTGGGCCTGGACCAACATCGACAAGAGCAAAGTCAACTACGGCGTGACGCTGCTGCCAACCTTCAAAGGCAAGCCGTCTAAACCGTTCGTTGGCGTGCTGAGCGCAGGCATCAACGCCGCCAGCCCGAACAAAGAGCTGGCGAAAGAGTTCCTGGAAAACTACCTGCTGACCGATCAGGGTCTGGATGAAGTGAACAAGGACAAACCGCTGGGTGCCGTTGCGCTGAAATCCTTCCAGGATCAGCTGGCGAAAGACCCACGTATCGCGGCCACCATGGATAACGCCCAGAAAGGCGAAATCATGCCGAACATCCCACAGATGGCCGCATTCTGGTACGCCACCCGTACCGCGGTTATCAACGCTGCAAGCGGTCGTCAGACTGTCGATGCCGCACTGAAAGATGCTCAGGGTCGTATTACTAAGTAAGTCTGAAAAACGGCGGGTAGCGCGTGCGCTTACCCGCCCTACGACTACGGCACGATCCGTAGGTCAGGTAAGCGCAGCGCCACCTGACGATAAGATTCCACCGTTGTAGAGGAAGAACCCCATGGATGTCATTAAAAAGAAACGCTGGTGGCAAAGCGACGCGCTGAAATGGTCAGCGATCGGTCTGCTGTGTCTGCTGGTGGGTTACCTTGTTGTTTTAATGTACGTGCAAGGGGAATATCTGTTCGCCATCATGACGCTGATTTTGAGCTCTGCTGGCCTGTATATTTTCGCCAACCGTAAAGCCTATGCCTGGCGCTATGTCTACCCGGGCGTGGCCGGGATGGGGCTGTTTGTCCTGTTCCCGTTGATTTGTACCGTCGCCATTGCGTTTACCAACTACAGCAGCACCAACCAGCTTGCGCAGGAACGCGCGCAGCAGGTCCTGCTGGACCGCTCATACCAGGCAGGCAAGACCTTTAACTTCGGCCTGTATCCCGCAGGCAACGAATGGAAGTTAGCGCTTACTGACGAAGCAAGCGGGAAATACTATGTCTCTGACGCCTTCAAATTTGGCGGCGAGCAGAAGCTGGCCTTAAAAGAGGCCCAGGCCCTGCCGGAAGGTGAACGTGCCAACCTGCGCGTCATTACCCAGAACCGTCAGGCGCTGACCCAACTCACCGCCGTGCTGCCAGACGACAGCAAAGTGATCATGAGCTCGCTGCGCCAGTTCTCCGGCACCCAACCGCTCTATACCCTGGCGGATGACGGCACGCTGACCAACAACCAGAGCGGCGTGAAGTACCGTCCGAATAACGACATTGGTTTCTATCAATCCATTACTGCCGACGGCAAATGGGGTGATGACAAACTCAGCCCGGGCTATACCGTCACCATCGGCTGGGACAACTTTACCCGCGTATTTACCGACGAAGGCATTCAGAAACCGTTCTTCGCCATCTTCGTCTGGACGGTGGTCTTCTCCGTACTGACCGTGATCCTGACCGTGGCCGTGGGTATGGTGCTGGCCTGTCTGGTCCAGTGGGAATCCCTGAAGGGCAAAGCGATTTACCGCGTGCTGCTGATTCTGCCGTATGCCGTACCGTCGTTTATCTCGATTCTGATTTTCAAAGGGCTGTTTAACCAGAGCTTCGGTGAAATCAACATGATGCTGAGCGCGCTGTTTGGCATCAAACCGGCCTGGTTCAGCGACCCGACCACCGCCCGCTCGATGATCATCATCGTGAACACCTGGCTGGGCTATCCGTATATGATGATCCTGTGCATGGGGCTGCTGAAGGCCATCCCGGATGACCTGTACGAAGCTTCGGCGATGGACGGTGCGGGTCCGTTCCAGAACTTCTTTAAGATTACGCTGCCGCTGCTCATCAAGCCGCTCACCCCGCTGATGATTGCCAGCTTCGCCTTTAACTTTAACAACTTCGTGCTGATTCAGCTGTTGACCAACGGCGGCCCGGACCGTCTTGGCACCACCACGCCGGCAGGCTATACCGACCTGCTCGTGAGCTACACCTACCGTATCGCCTTCGAAGGCGGCGGCGGTCAGGACTTCGGTCTGGCGGCAGCGATTGCCACCCTGATCTTCCTGCTGGTGGGCGCCCTGGCGATTGTGAACCTGAAAGCCACACGTATGAAATTTGACTAAGGAGGGCACTGAACATGGCTATGGTACAACCCAAATCTCAGAAACTGCGCCTCCTGGCGACGCACCTGGGCCTGCTGATTTTTATCGCGGCGATCATGTTCCCGCTGCTGATGGTTATCGCCATCTCCCTGCGTTCGGGTAACTTCGCCACCGGGAGCCTGATCCCGGACGAAATCTCCTGGGAGCACTGGAAGCTCGCGCTGGGCTTCAGCGTGGAGCACGCGGATGGCCGCGTCACGCCGCCGCCGTTCCCGGTGCTGCTGTGGCTGTGGAACTCGGTGAAAATCGCAGGTATTACTGCGATCGGTATCGTGGCGCTGTCCACCACCTGCGCTTACGCCTTTGCCCGCATGCGTTTCCCGGGCAAAGCGACGCTGCTGAAAGGGATGCTGATTTTCCAGATGTTCCCGGCGGTGCTGTCGCTGGTGGCGTTATATGCCCTGTTTGACCGCCTGGGCCAGTACATTCCGTTTATCGGTCTGAACACGCATGGCGGCGTGATCTTCGCCTACCTTGGCGGTATCGCACTGCATGTGTGGACCATTAAGGGCTATTTCGAAACCATCGACGGCTCGCTGGAAGAAGCGGCCGCGCTGGATGGGGCTACCCCGTGGCAGGCGTTCCGCCTGGTGCTGTTGCCGCTGTCGGTGCCGATTCTGGCGGTAGTGTTTATCCTGTCGTTTATCGCTGCGATCACCGAAGTACCGGTTGCCTCACTGTTACTGCGTGATGTGAACAGCTACACCCTGGCCGTAGGTATGCAGCAATACCTCAACCCGCAAAACTACCTGTGGGGCGACTTTGCCGCGGCGGCCGTACTCTCTGCCATCCCGATTACCGTGGTGTTCCTGCTGGCGCAGCGCTGGCTGGTGAACGGCCTGACGGCGGGCGGTGTGAAAGGTTAATTTTCATTTTGTTATGCCACTGCAACCCTCAACTTTAGACGTATTGTATTGACCCAACTTGTGACTGTTGTTAGGCGGCCTCCGGGCCGCCATTTTTTTATTCGCGTTTCAGCCGCTTCGAGTTACACAGCCAGAGGGTGATCACCAGCAGCAGGATCGCCGCCGAGTAGATCAGCACATCGAGCGGGGATTTATGATCGACGATGATCAGCCGCACAATCGCGGTGATCCCAATGTAGACAAAATAACGCAGCGGGAAGTGAAAGCCGGACTGAAAATACTTCACAATCAGGGCGATAAATTCAAAGTAGAGAAAGTAGACCACCAGGCCTTCCACCAGCGCATATTTGCTGGTTTGTTCAGGGGCGAACAGCACATCCGCCAGATGCACCGTCTCCTTACCCAAAAAGACGACCAGGATCAGGCCAAGGCTCAGCAGACCGAGGTTCAGCACGGTCTGGAGGACAGTTGAGATAAACTCAACGCGCGGGCGAGTCAGGGATGTCATACAGCACCTCATTCTCCAGGGCGAGGTTTCTGTATAACGCAAAAATGTGACGGGGATCTATATTTTTTGTTTATGTTTGGCGCATTCGCCCGGTGGCGCTGCGCTTACCGGGCCTACAAAAACCGTAGGCCGGGCAAACGCAGTGCCGCCCGGCGTGAAGCATCAGCGGAAGTTAATGTTCTTATCGCTGGTCATGTCGTACAGCTGGAACTTACGTCCAAGCTGCTGACCGCCGTCACGCGTGAGCGGCGTCCAGCCGATGGCCGCGCGGCTACGGGTTGGACCGGATGAGAACAGATCCAGCGGAATCGACACGTAAACCCCTTTGGTGAAGTCCCCTTCCCCATATTCGTCCGGCGAGACGTTGGTAATGGTGGCGTAGCCACCCACCACGACGCCGCTGTCGAAGTGTTTGGATATATCCAGCGTGCCGCCCTTATCGCCCGCCAGGTACTGGCCGACGCTGGCTTTCACCAGCACGTCAGGCGCGAACGACGGCGTCCAGTACGCGGTCAGGTGACCGGTTTTAACGCTGTAGTCGGTGAACTTCATCATGTCCTGCGCGCTGCGCCAGTCACGCTGTTTAACGTAGTTGGCATCAATCCCGAACGCCCAGTTGCTGTCGACAGGACGATAAAGCACTTCTGCCCCCGCGCCGCCGTACATGGTTTCCAGATACCCGCCGTACACCTGGCCGTAGAAGCCGTTACCGAAGTACTGGAAGTAGTTGGCCTGCAGGTTGTTCACGTAAGCATCGTTCTGTACGTACTCACGCACGCGGGTGCGCACGCGCGGCAGCGTCGAGTCTTTTGGCGGGTTGGTGTAGTTGAACTTGTCGTAGTTGTTGGCGATGTTGCCGAACAGGCTGCCGGTGGTCAGCAGGTGGTCGGTCAGCCACAGATCCGCCGTCGCCATGACGCCCAGCTGATACATGTAGAAGTTTTCCGGCCCGCCGACGGACTGGTTTAGCACCGGATCGATATGGAAATCGAAGCGCGACTTGTCGATATACCAGCCCTGCTCGGTGGTCTCCGGCACGATCGGCTCAACGCGCTTTTGCACCAGCTCGGTTTCATGTCCGAGCGGTTCGCCTTCCAGATGGCGCTTCAGGCTGGCAACGTCCGTTTCCGTCGTCACCTGCGGCAGGTTGAGACGGTTCTCCGTCACGCGGATCGTACGGATCCCGTCCGGGAGATCGTTCATGATGATCCGGTTGGCGCGTTCGATCCCTTCCCGCGAGTCGCGGTATTTCACCTGCTCGCCGGTGACGTACAGCGTATCGCCTTTCACCTGAATTTTTGGATCCGCCAGGCCGGCATTGTATTTCAGCAGCGTCAGCTGGTTTGCCACCACGGAGTGCTGCAGAATCGCATCCTGCGGCTCCGGCTGGTATGCAGGCCGCGCGTTGTCGTTGTAGTGCGGCCGCATGTCGTTGAAGTTGGTGCGCAGCGTAAAGCCAAACATCACCGTATTGCCGCGCTCGTAGCTGAGGTTAACGTCGGCCCAATCGGTGACGCGATAAATGGCGCCGACGTTAAACTTGCTCTTCTGCTCAATCTTCCCGGCGAAGTCCTGCGAGTAGTCATTCCCCTCGTACTCCAGCTTCAGGCGCAGTGGCTGCCAGGGCGTCTGATACTCCACGCCGCCAAACAGCGAGGCCGGGCCGTGGAACATCTGGTCGCCGTTGATGGAGCCCGCTTTCTGATAGCTGTTATCGCGGTAGCAGTATTTATCGCTGTAGGAGCAAAACGGGTTTTTCACGTTGCCGCTGGTGCCGAGATAGCCCCATCCCAGACCGAGCGAGAAGTCGAACGGCCCCCAGGCCTTGCTGGCCACGATGTATTCCGCATCAAACAGGCCGGTACCGCCAATATCTTTGGCGCCCACGGAGACCTGCGGCATCCAGTAGCTCTCTTCCCACAGGCGCAGCTTGACGTCGAAGGCTTTATCTTTGTAGGTCTGATCGCCTGAGAACGCCTCGACGCTGCTGTATTGTTTCGTACGGACGTCGGTATAGCGCAGCGTGGTTTCAAGCCACGGGAACAACTGCACCGACGCCGAGTAGTAACGATACTGGTCGTTATCACGGTAGTTAAGGCTAATTTCCCCTTCGCGCGCCATACGCGCGGTGGGCGTTTGCAGTAAACCGACGCCGCCGAAGTCTGACTGAGACGGGCCAATGGGTGCCGGATACGTTTCTGCATGGCAGGCGGCACTCACGCAGAGCGCCAGCATGCTGTAGAGATAGGTTCTTTTCATTATTCCGGTATCCGCTGAATCAGGGAGTGAAGGATATCGGCGTTAAGCCCGTCATACGCCTTCGTCCAGAAATGGTCGGCAAAACCGACAAAAATAATGCTGCCCGGCATGGGTTCGATATGTCGTTTATTCCAGTAAGCAACGGGCGCTTTTTGCGTGTGGCCGTCAGGGTAAACCACCCAGGCGTAGCTGTTATCCGCACCGCTCAGCAGACTCTGCTCGTCGAGGTAGCTAGCCACGTCGCGGCCGGGAGTAAAGGGCTTGTTACCCGGGCTGCCGATCAGCCCCATCACGGTCACCGTCGTCGGCTTCGCCGGAAGCCAGAGCGTATAGTCCCCTTCCAGGGTCGGGTTGCCGTTTTCCGTGACGCGCACCTCATCCGGGTCAAGATTGACGTTCTGTCGGCCCGTCACCTTCAGCGCCTGCAGCTGCTGACGGACGCTGTTAATGGCCGCCGCGTCGTCGCCGTCTTCCTGTTCCGCGAGTCCCGTTAGCCTGGCAAGAAGCGCCTTGTGCTGCTGTTCCGCTTCCACGGTCTTCTGCCGTTCAGCGATGACCGCGCCTGGCCACCAGCTGTTGGCAAGCCTTGGCTGTCCGACGAGATCGAGCAGATGTTCGGCGTGGGTTAAGGTTTTAGGTTTTTCACTGTCCGGCGTGTAGACCTTTACCGTTCCCGCGGACCATGCCAGCGGCGCGGCAAAACTGGCGATAAGCGCAGCGTGAATGAGCGTTTTCATGATTTCGCCGCCTTGATCAGGGTGGTTTTGACCGGGAAGAATCCGGCACCGAGATACTGTAAGGACTGGCGGATCTGCCCTTCCTCGTCGATCCAGAAGCGGTTGTGCCAGGTGGCCTGGTCGGTGGTGACCTCTTCATCCAGCACGCGAACCTGCGTTTCGTCGCTGCCGACCTTCACGCTGTCGGTGCCGTCCCAGCGGAAGGTCGAGCGTGCCGTGGCGTAACGCACCTGTTTGTGTTCGGTCCAGCCCATCGTGCGCGTCCAGCCTGTGCCGTCGGCGATCTGGTTCGGCTTGATCAGCGGATCGTCAGCGAGATTATTCACCTCCAGCAGGTTATCGCCGCCCAACAGGGTTTTCACGATACGACCATGCTGCGTCACGATGGTGGCCTGATCCTGCGTCACCCATTTCTGCTGCCCGTTTTCATCGAAAGCGAGCACCACAAACAGTTGCGGGCCATCGTTAAGCTGCATGTACTGACTGGCATAAGGCATGTTCTGAAGCTCGTCATCGGTCAGATGCACGCCCGGTGTGCCGAACAGGCTTTCCCACAGTGAGTTTCCCAGCCCTTTAGTGGTGGCCGAGCATGCCTGCAGCAGCAGGCAAATCAGAATGATTGCAGGTCGCTTCACGACTCTTCTCCGAAGGGGCGAAATAACCACACCGAAGTGTGGTTATGATTAAAACACCCGCTATTACTGGGTGCTGGTTGTCGTGGTGGTCGTGGTTCCGGTGTTGGAGCCATCACCGCCACCGGTTGCCGCCAGCGCGACACCCACGGCTGAACTTACGGTGCTGGCGCTGGCTGCGGTAGAACTCCCCGCAGACGCAGACGTCGCAGCCGACCCTGCCGCTTCCCCGACCTGAACCGGAGCTGCATAAACAGATGTCGCCGCAAGCGCAGATATGGCAAAAATGCCATACAGTACTTTCTTCATAACAATTTCCCTTCAATGAATGAATGGAGATTTGCCCGAAAAGAATTTCAGGCGGAATCGAGTATACACAACTCATGCCGTGGGTTTGCCGTAAGGGGAAATAGAGGGTGGGTTTTCAGACTAATGGATAAAATCGAAATGAAAGACAAAGAGGAAAAATATTAAATAAAAATAAAACAATAACTTATAATATCTATATATTAACTTTCTTCTGCGTATTTTCTTAAAATAAACCGCAGCAATTAACGGGTTAAACGTCTTTTTCAGATTAAACTCAGAACCAGAATTTGAGTTAACTAACAGACATCAGGAATTATCTGATAAAAAAATGCCGGCATTAAGCCGGCACGTTTTCATGGCGTTTTAATTACGCTCGCCATGCTTTATAACGGTTGATCAACCCATTGGTCGAGCTGTCATGGCTGGTAATCGCGTTATCGTCACCCAGCTCTGGCAGAATACGGTTTGCCAGCTGTTTACCCAGCTCAACGCCCCACTGGTCAAAGGTGAAGATGTTCAGGATCGCGCCCTGCGTGAAGATTTTGTGCTCGTACAGGGCAATCAGCGCGCCAAGGCTGAACGGCGTGATTTCGCGCAGCAGGATGGAGTTGGTTGGACGGTTGCCTTCGAACACTTTGAACGGCACCACGTGCTCCAGCGTTGCCGGATCTTTACCCTGGTCGCGGTATTCCTGCTCAACCACCTCGCGGGATTTACCGAACGCCAGCGCTTCGGTCTGGGCGAAGAAGTTGGACAGCAGCTTCGGATGGTGGTCGGACAGCGGGTTATGGGTGATAGCCGGGGCGATGAAATCGCAAGGAACCATTTTGGTGCCCTGGTGAATCAGCTGATAGAACGCGTGCTGACCGTTAGTGCCCGGCTCGCCCCAGATGATTGGGCCAGTCTGGTAATCCACCGCGTTGCCGTTACGGTCCACGTATTTACCGTTGGATTCCATGTTGCCCTGCTGGAAGTAAGCCGCAAAGCGGTGCATGTACTGGTCATACGGCAGGATCGCTTCGGTTTCAGCGCCAAAGAAGTTGTTGTACCAGATACCGATCAGCGCCAGCAGCACCGGCAGGTTTTTCTCTGGTGCGGTGGTGGAGAAGTGTTTGTCCATCGCATGCGCGCCGGAGAGCAGCTCAACGAAGTTGTCGAAGCCCACGGACAGGATGATAGACAGACCGATTGCAGACCACAGAGAGTAGCGGCCACCGACCCAGTCCCAGAACTCGAACATGTTCGCGGTGTCGATACCGAACTCGCTGACGGCTTTACCGTTGGTGGACAGCGCAGCGAAGTGTTTCGCCACGTGCTTGTTGTCGCCCGCGGTTTTCAGGAACCAGTCGCGCGCGCTGTGGGCGTTGGTCATGGTTTCCTGAGTGGTGAAGGTTTTAGACGCTACCAGGAACAGTGTGGTTTCCGGGTTTACTTTCTTGAGCACTTCGGCGATGTGGGTACCATCGACGTTAGAAACGAAGTGCATATTCAGATGGTTTTTGTACGGGCGCAGCGCTTCGGTCACCATGAACGGACCGAGGTCAGAACCGCCGATACCGATGTTAACCACGTCGGTGATCGCTTTGCCGGTGTAGCCTTTCCAGCTTCCGGAGATGATCGCTTCGGAGAAGGTTTTCATCTTTTCCAGCACCGCGTTCACTTCCGGCATGACGTCTTTGCCGTCAACGATGATTGGGGTATTGCTACGGTTACGCAGGGCTACGTGCAGCACGGCACGGTCTTCGGTGCGGTTGATCTTCTCACCGGAGAACATGGATTTGATGGCGTCCGCCAGTTCGGTCTCTTTCGCCAGATCCTGCAGTTTTGCCAGCGTCTCTTCGGTAATGCGGTTTTTAGAGAAATCCACCAGCATCAGGTCGTCGAAGGTCGCGGAGAACTTGTTGAAACGATCGGCATCTTTCGCGAACAGGTCCGCGATGGTGACGTCTTTCATTTCATCAAAATGTTTCTGGAGTGCCTGCCAGGCAGCGGTCTGCGTTGGGTTGATGTTTTTCATTAGCAATACTCTTCTGATTTGAGAATTGTGACTGCGGTCGATTGTAGCGCCTGCAAATAAAAATTGTGATGGTTTTTATGCCATTGCCCTGGCCTGCATCAAACACAGGTGAAAAGACCCGAAAAGTATAGCTGCTGAAGCGCCCTCCTGGAGCGGAGAAATGTCGGTCAAAATGCCCTAAAACGAAGCATAAAATCTGGCCCTGTTATAAGTCCTGTTTCTCAGGGGTACCCCCCCATAAAAAATCCGCATAATCCCAGCATTGACAGGACCTCCCCCACATTTTATTTATAGGGCCGTATTTTGCGCCTGCACCTGTTTTCGTTTCATTCTTGTGCCATGGTCGCTTATTCATTCCCTGACACGAGGTTGTTATGACGAGTTTTGTGGTCGCCAAGTTTGGCGGCACCAGTGTGGCCGATTACGATGCCATGAACCGCAGCGCCGATGTGGTGCTGGCCGATCCGTATACCCGCCTGGTGGTGCTCTCTGCATCCGCCGGCGTGACGAACCTGCTGGTTTCTCTGTCTGAAGGACTGGAAGCGACAGAACGTTTCGTGAAGCTGGATGCACTGCGCAAAATTCAGTTCGACATCCTTGAGCGTCTGCAGAACCCGAACGTCATCCGCGAGGAAGTGGAACGCCTGCTGGAAAACATCACCACGCTGGCAGAAGCGGCCTCTCTGGCCACCTCCACCGCCCTGACCGATGAGCTGGTCAGCCACGGTGAGCTGATGTCCACCCTGCTGTTTGTGGAAATCATGCGCGAGCGTAACGTTCAGGCGCAGTGGTTTGACGTACGCAAAATCATGCGTACCAGCGACCGCTTTGGCCGCGCCGAGCCGGACGTTGAAGCGCTGGCGGAGCTGACCAATCAGCAGCTGGCCCCGCGCCTGGCAGACGGCATCGTGATCACTCAGGGCTTTATCGGCAGCGAAGCAAAGGGCCGCACCACCACGCTTGGCCGTGGCGGCAGCGACTACACCGCCGCGCTGCTGGGCGAGGCCCTGCATGCTACGCGCGTCGATATCTGGACTGACGTTCCGGGCATTTACACCACCGACCCGCGCGTTGTTTCCGCGGCGAAACGTATTGATGTGATCGCGTTTGAAGAAGCGGCGGAAATGGCCACCTTCGGCGCGAAAGTGCTGCACCCGGCCACGCTGCTGCCTGCCGTACGCAGCGATATCCCGGTCTTCGTCGGCTCCAGTAAAGATCCAAAAGCGGGCGGCACGCTGGTCTGCAAGAAAACGGAAAACCCGCCGCTGTTCCGCGCCCTGGCCCTGCGCCGTCGCCAGACGCTGGTGACGCTCCACAGCCACAATATGCTGCACTCCCGCGGTTTCCTGGCGGAAGTGTTTGGCATTCTGGCACGCCACAATATCTCCGTGGATCTGATCACCACCTCGGAAGTGAGCATTGCATTGACGCTGGACACCACCGGCTCCACATCAACCGGTGATACCCTGCTGACGCAGTCGCTGCTGATTGAGCTGTCTGAGCTGTGCCGCGTGGAAGTCGAAGAAGACCTGGCACTGGTTGCCATCATCGGCAACAAGCTGTCGCGCGCCTGCGGCGTGGGCAAAGAGGTGTTTGGCGTACTCGACCCGTTCAACATCCGCATGATTTGCTACGGTGCGTCCAGCTATAACCTCTGCTTCCTGGTGCCAGCCGATCAGGCCGAGCAGGTCGTGCAGAAACTTCATCAGAATTTGTTTGAATAAGCGCAAGAATGGCCCGGGCGTTTTCACTACCGGGCCATTCTTTAGCTCTTCATTACTGTTCTCATCAGCAGCGAATCCAGATCTTTTAAATTTCCTTCTCTGCTGTCGGGTAGTACAGGCGGCACTTCTCCTCTCACCAGCTCACTTTGCAAAAAAGCGTGGAGTAAGGGCCGTTTAGGACCATATTCCGCTTCACCTGCGCGCTGTTTTATTTCCAGTAATCCATCGATTTCCGCACGTAACGGCGCACACAGTTCGCTCCCGGCAAGCAGTTCGGCAAAACGCATCGGTGGAACGCCTTTCCCCGCTTCTACCCACCGCGCCGCCAGCAAAGGTCGCAGAACATAAAAGTACTTTTTCAGCCGAACCGTTTCCCCCTGTAAATATCCACGGAAGTTTTTTCGGGCCATTGAGTAGTAATGCCAGCGGGCGCGCAATGGCGAAAACCACGCAGGTATTAGCGCGCGCAACTCGGCCACTACCGTCTCATCCTCCTGATAAACAACAGGGGAATCCAGCCACTCGATAAACGTCGGGTTTGCCCCCTTCAGCAGGCCCAGTGCCTTGCGCCATTCCCAGCCACAAACGTCCAGTTCATCATCTATCGGCAGCTCGATCACATCCCGCTGGGATTCGACGCGCAAATACCATTCTGGGCGGTGAACGTACAAAAACCGCACATCATAATCGCTATCCGGTGAGGCAAATCCCCATCCCCGGCTGCCCGATTCACAGGCGTAGAGCACGCGCACGTTATAGCGCTGCTCTATATCGCGAAGTTGCGCGCAGACACGTGCGCGCATCGCGCTATCAACATCGTTGTTGCTCATTTTTTTATCCTTTTACACACACTACCTGATGCAGGGTGTGAACGATCTCCACCAGCGACGATTGCGCGGCCATCACGGCATCAATGTCTTTATAGGCCATCGGCGTTTCATCGATCACCTCATTGTCTTTGCGACACTCTACGTGAGAGGTCGCCTGAATATGGTCGCTAAGGGTATAGCGTTTTTTTGCCGCCGTTCGGCTCATCACTCGCCCGGCGCCGTGGCTGCAGGAACAGAAGCTTTGCTCGTTGCCGAGGCCACGCACGATGAAGCTCTTTGCGCCCATTGAGCCCGGAATAATCCCCATCTGCCCTTTCTGCGCCGACACCGCACCTTTGCGCGTGATCAGTACCTCTTCCCCAAAGTGATGCTCTTTCTGCACATAGTTGTGATGGCAGTTAACCGCCCCCTGCTGCGTAATAAAGGGCTTTGTCACTTCGCGAGAGAGCGCTGCCAGCACGCGCGACATCATCACTTCCCGATTGTGGCGGGCAAAATCCTGCGCCCACTCCACCGCCTCGATGTAGTCCTCATAGTGACGACTCCCCTCCTGAAAATAGGCCAGATTTTTATCCGGCAGATGTCCCAGGTGATGCTGCATATCCTGCTGTGCCAGGGCGATAAACACATTACCGATGGCGTTTCCTACGCCGCGCGAGCCGCTGTGCAACATCACCCAGACGCGCTGCTGCTCATCGAGGCAAATTTCAATAAAGTGGTTTCCGGTACCCAGCGTGCCCAGATGCTGGTAGTTGTTGGTTTTCAGCAACTGCGGGTATTTATCCGTGAGTTGTTTAAAACGTGGGGGCCAGCACCCACCAGCGATCGTCCACTTCTTTCGGTGGCGTTTCCCACGCGCCTTTATCCCGTCGAGAACGGGTATTGGTTCTCCCATGCGGTACTGCCTGTTCAATGGCGCTACGTAAACCGCTGAGATTATCCGGCAAATCACCGGCCACCAGCGACGTGCGAACGGCAATCATCCCGCAGCCAATATCCACGCCAACCGCCGCAGGAATAATTGCCCCTTTGGTCGGAATCACGCTGCCGATGGTTGAGCCTTTACCGAGATGAACGTCGGGCATCACCGCAAGGTGTTTGAAAATAAACGGCATCTTTGCAGTATTCAGTAACTGCGCCTGTGCCTCTGGCTCCACGGGAACGCCGTGAGTCCACATTTTGATCGGGGCGCCGTTTGACGCCGTCAGTAATTCAAAATCATTCTGTTGCATTGCGTTATCCTTTCAGGTTAACAAGGCCGTGTAATACCTGGTCCAGGCCACCAAATACTGAAATTTTGTCGATACGCTCCGCGACCCTTTCCAGGGTTTCCAGCTCTTTTAAACGCAGCGCCACCGGGTTGTTCTCCATCACCTTTGCGGTGTTTAACAGCGATCGTGTCGCCGCCGTTTCTTCACGTCGGCGAATAACATTCGCCTGGGCCGATTTTTCGGCCTCTACCAGACGGGATAAAATCGTTTTCATATCACCAGGTAAAACAATATCTTTTACCCCAAGCGACGCAATTTCCATTCCAAAGGATGACAGGCGGCCTTGCACCTGTTTGCTGACCACCTCATCAATGATCTGCTTATCTTCCAGTAACTCATCGAGCGTGCGGGTGCCGACCGCCTCACGCAGTGCGAACTGGAGTTCGCGGTACAAATGTTCCAGCGGTTTCGTAAGCTGTCCGCAGGCCTGCAGCACGTCGCTGTAACGCCAGTTAGCCGCCAGGTTCAGGCGCAGGTTAACTTTGTCCTTCGTCAGGATCTCCTGCCCGCTCACTTCCACCACCTGAAGGCGCGTATCCACTATCTCTGCCTCAACCAGATGGTTAATTTTCCAGTAAGCCGTCAGTCCCGGCGGTAACAGTGCCTGAATTTCTCCGTCGATTTTCACCACCCCGACGTGCCAGGCAGGTACCTGTACCACCAGCATCGCGTCGCGCCCCTTTAGCGCGCCATTGCGACGCGGTTGCAGAGCAGCATTCATCACGTCCACCGGTACCCGCACGTCGCGGGTATCAATTCTTTGCAGGGTCAACGCCGCATCCTGCTGCCAGTACAGACGACGAGTCGAAGGCGGCACAATTTCCTGCAATACGCCGTTGTTCGATAACACCCCGATTTCATCCGCAGTAAGGTCGACCGCCAGGCAGTAACGTACCACCCAGTCAGGCTGAAAGCGGCGCAGATAATCCGCCAGCGCATCCGGCACCTCGCTGCCATCCTGGCTCACCACCAGCACGTCGTCAGTATTGAACCAACCCAGACGGTGTTCACCCGCCTCCAGTACCCGGTAATAATCGCCAGCTTTTGCTACCAGTCCTAACTGACCTTTTTTTATCGTGATTTTTTTAGCCATTTTATATTCCTTAAAGTCAGGCGCGGGTGCAGGCACGAAATCACAGGGGAATGCCTTTTCGCCTGCGATCCGGCGCCATTACCGGCGACCTTCATTGGGATTGCTGACTGCGCAATCCCCGTTTTTACTTTGATGTTTACAACCAGTTTTCATTGGGAAAATGAATCGGGAATCGAACCCTTCTGTCTGTCATTGGTTGACGGAACGCCCCCGGAAAACAGCCTTGCCGTTCCTGGTGCGCCGACGGGGCCTTAACCCCCAGTGTGCTCAACGTCGTGACGTTATCTGTATTGCCAGAAGCGTGCCAAAAATAAAAATCGCCGTTTTATTTTTTTATTTTATTGATAATTAATGCTTTTTAATTATCACGTTTTTCATGCATTGCCGTTCGGCTCAACATTTCTTATCCTGCTATATCGACAATTATCTTTCTGGATAAACATGAAGAAGCGGAAGGTGGTGATCGGGGTGCTTGGCACCGTGATGGATAAACGGGGAAAGCGGGCTAATCGCTTTCGCAAATGGCGACCGACCGTCGGGCTGTGCCAACAGCCGGATTTCCCGGTCGACAGGCTGGAGCTGCTACATCAACCGCGAGATCTCGGCATGGCTCAGCAACTGGCGGAAGATATTGTGCTGGTTTCCCCCCACACCGAGGTGCGTCCCAGCACGGTAATCATTGAAGACCCGTGGGATTTCGAAGAGGTTTATGCCGCGTTTCTCGATTTCGCCACCCAGTACACTTTTGATACCGATCGCGAAGAGTATTTCGTCCACATCACCACCGGCACGCATGTGGCGCAGATCTGCTGGTTCCTGCTGACGGAAGCACGCTATCTTCCCGCCAGCCTTTTGCAGACTGGCCCTGCCAGAAAAGAAGCCTCTGCTGAGGAGACTGCAGCCGGAACTTACTCAATTATCGACCTGGATTTAAGCCGCTACACGACCCTTACCAACCGTTTTCAGCGCGAGCAGCAGCAGTCAATCTCATTTCTGAAAGCGGGCATTGAGACGCGAAACGCCACCTTTAACAGTCTGATCGACAAGATTGAACGCGTGGCGCTACGTTCAACAGCCCCGATCCTGCTGACCGGCCCCACCGGCGCGGGCAAGTCGTTCCTCGCGAACCGCATTTATCAGCTTAAGCAGTCACGCCATCAGGTATCCGGCAAGCTGGTTTCCGTCAACTGCGCGACCCTGCGCGGTGATAACGCTATGTCCACGCTGTTCGGCCATGTGAAAGGGGCCTTTACCGGCGCACTGTCGGCGCGCAGCGGCCTGCTGCGTGAAGCCGATGGCGGCGTCCTTTTCCTCGACGAGATTGCCGAACTAGGCCTGGATGAACAGGCGATGCTGCTCAAAGCCATTGAAGAAAAAACTTTTTTCCCGTTTGGCTCCGATAAAGAAGTTCACAGCGATTTTCAACTTATCGCCGGAACCCACCGTGATATGCGCCAGTGGGTGGCAGAAGGACGTTTTCGTGAAGATCTCTATGCCCGTATTAATATGTGGAGCTTTGCCTTACCCGGCCTTGCCCAACGGAAAGAAGACATCACGCCGAATGTTGACTACGAACTTCAACGTTTCTCTCGCGAAAGCCAGACGCAAATCCGCTTCGATAAAGAGGCACGCGAAGGCTATCTGGCCTTTGCCTGTTCCAGCAGAGCGCTGTGGCGGGGCAACTTTCGCGAACTGAGCGCCAGCGTCGCACGCATGGCGACGCTGGCGGAACGAGGGCGTATTACTCAGGATCTGGTGCTGGAGGAGATTTCCCGGCTTCAGACCGACTGGCAAACTGACGTGCCACAGCCTGCAACTGACATGGAGATTGACCTCTTTGACCAGCGGCAACTGGAAACGGTGCTGGAGGTTTGTCGCCGCAGCGCATCGTTGTCTGAAGCCGGACGTGAGCTGTTTGCCGTTTCACGGCTCAAAAAAGCCAATCCTAACGACGCCGACCGACTGCGCAAATATCTGGCTCGCTTTAGTCTGAGCTGGGAAAGCATCCGGTCATAATTCATTTGAATATTACTTCCTTACGCGATAAACAATAACTATAGCCGGGCTCGATCCCGGCTTTTTATAACAAATACACGCAACATTCATCGCAAGGAAATCATTATGTTATCCGCTATTACGCGGCTGTTCCCGTTATGGGCGCTGCTGCTCTCCGTACTCGCGTATTACACGCCCACCACGTTCACCGGTATTGGTCCGTGGGTCGCCACGCTGCTGATGCTGATCATGTTCGGTATGGGTGTGCATCTGAAAGTAGACGATTTTAAGCGCGTGCTGTCTCGCCCTGCGCCCGTCGCGGCAGGAATATTCCTCCACTACCTGGTGATGCCGCTTGCAGCGTGGCTGCTGGCGATGGTCTTTAAGATGCCGCCCGACCTCTCCGCCGGGATGGTGCTGGTGGGCAGCGTCGCCAGCGGCACGGCATCCAACGTCATGATCTATCTGGCGAAAGGCGACGTGGCGCTCTCCGTCACTATCTCGTCCGTCTCCACGCTGGTTGGCGTGATTGCCACGCCGCTGTTAACCCGCCTGTACGTGGATGCGCATATTCAGGTGGACGTGATGGGGATGCTGCTGAGCATTCTGCAGATTGTAGTAATCCCGATTGCGCTGGGACTGGTCATTCACCACCTGTTCCCGCGCGTGGTGAAGGCCGTTGAGCCGTACCTGCCCGCGTTTTCGATGGTCTGTATTCTGGCGATCATCAGCGCCGTGGTGGCGGGTTCCGCCTCGCACATAGCTTCCGTGGGCTTTGTGGTGATCGTTGCGGTAGTGCTGCATAACACCATTGGCCTGCTGGGCGGCTACTGGGGCGGGAAACTGTTTGGCTTCGACGAATCGACCTGCCGCACGCTGGCAATCGAGGTAGGGATGCAGAACTCCGGCCTGGCGGCGGCGCTCGGCAAAATCTACTTCTCGCCGCTGGCGGCCCTGCCGGGTGCGCTGTTCTCCGTCTGGCACAACCTCTCCGGCTCGCTGCTGGCGGGCTACTGGTCCGGCAAACCGATTGAGGAACAAACGAAAAAAGATGCGGTGAAACAGGGTTAATTGACTCAGCTTGCTTTACACTGAAGCCTCTCTCTCAGGAGGCTTCAGCAATGGCGACACCACGTTTGACCCAGAAAGACATGACGGAAGCCGAGCAGCGCGAACTGAAAACGCTTCTCGACCGCGCCCGCATCGCGCATGGCCGTACGCTGACCAACGCCGAAACCAATCAGGTGAAAAAAGAGTACATCGATAAACTGATGGCGCAGCGTGACGCCGAGGCGAAAAAAGCCCGCAAGCTGAAAAAGCAGCAGGCTTATAAGCCGGATACTGAAACGACCTTTTCCTGGTCGGCCAATACCTCTACCCGTGGAAGGCGCTAGCTAGCGCCCTTTCTTTTTACGGCCAGGCTGGGTAAATCGCTTCCCGTTACCCGGTTTGCCGCGTCCTTTCTCTTCCGCCTGCGGCGCCTTCACGACCGGACGTTTAATCGCCTGGGTTTTCGGTTTTGCTTTGGCCTTCGGCTTCGCTTCGGACGAGGAATTCTCGATAAGCTTGAACAGCTCAATCAGTTCGTCGTCCGTTAAGTCGCGCCATTCGCCCAGCGGAATGCCAGTCAGGCTGACGTTCATGATGCGCGTGCGCTCAAGCTTCGTCACTTCATAACCGAAGTACTCGCACATGCGGCGGATCTGGCGGTTTAAGCCCTGCACAAGGGTAATACGGAACGCAAACGGCGCTTCTTTCTTCACCTTACACTTTTTCGTAACGGTACCGAGGATCGGCACACCGGCGCCCATACCGCGAATAAAGTCGTCCGTGACCGGCTTATTCACCGTCACAATGTACTCTTTCTCGTGATCGTTACCGGCACGCAGGATCTTGTTGACCAGATCGCCGTGGTTGGTGAGGAAAATCAGCCCCTGAGAGTCTTTATCCAGACGGCCAATCGGAAAGATACGGCTGCTGTGGTTCACGAAATCAACGATGTTGTCCCGCTCACCGTCTTCCGTGGTGCTGACAATCCCAACCGGTTTGTTCAACGCGATAAACACCAGGTCTTCGGCATCACGCGGTTCGATGAGCTGACCATTCACTTTAACCACGTCGCCAGGCATCACCTGGTCACCAATCGTGGCGCGTTTGCCGTTGAGGAACACATTACCTTGTTCAATGTAACGGTCCGCCTCGCGACGTGAGCAGATCCCGCTCTCGCTAATGTATTTGTTTAATCGGGTTGATTGAGTTGGCAGCATAGTTTCTCCTGTGAAGGGCGAAATATACCTTAGGTATGGACTGGAAAAAAAGATTAGCCGACGGTAACTGAGACGGGTTTTCCAAGTTTACATAACATCATGATCAGCGTATCAAGGGTGAACTTACTTGTTTTGAGGTTCACGACATCAGACACGCGGGGACGAGAGACGTTTAGCCTGGCGGCAGCGTCGGTCTGACGCAGTTTATTCTCCGCAATCCACGAGGAAATTTCCTGCATCAGTTGCCGCTTGATGGCAAGCAACTGCTCAACCTCTTTTTCGGCACTTTCGTGCAACTGTTTAGCTTCACTTTCTTCAAAACCCAGCTCAGCAAAAATGTTCGTTTCTGAAGCTGTCACATGCCGAATTTTTGTATCAACGCGTCTTCCCATTTTCATCCTCTCCGAGCATCAAGCACCGCCTGAAAACGTGCCTTTGCTATGTATTTATCATGGCCTGATGTCCGCTGCGTTTTCTTCTTAAAGCAATGCAGTACGTAAACAGCATCCTCATAACGAGCCAAATAGATGATTCGGTATGCGCCCGTGTCACCGCGTAGCCGTATCTCTGCAACGCCTTTGCCAATCTCTGAGATCGGCTTCCAGTCTGCCGCCTCTAATCCAGCCTGTAATCGATGTAGCTGATACCCTGCATCCCGCCGGATTTCCTCCGGGAAGCCGAGCAAATCATCGAAGGCACTCCCCATCCATGCAATGGGTCTCATTGCTGGTTTTTCTGAAAGCATACCACATCCCTGTATAAAATTTTATACATAAAAGATTACATTGTCTCACGCCACAGGTCTGCTTATGACCTGTGGAGTGACGTTACGTTTTCAGTAGAGTTTGGTCACGCCTCATGGAGAGGATCTGCGAGGCGCTTTCAGGGATTAAGTAATATTTTCAGAAGCAAAAAGTTGCTGATCGGCTTTCGCTTCCAACTGAACCAGAGCAGGGATTAACTCGCTAAAGCAAACGAGGCTTTTGCCCAACTGATGAATACTCTCTGGTGAAAACTGTACTGGTTTTTCTGAAGATAGCGAAACCAGAGCGTTCCCCATAAAATTCAACGTGCTATACAAGCCTGCAAGGCTATCCTCGCACCCAAAGGAAAGAGCCAATGTTTCTTCCAATGTAAGATGATCACAATCAAGATGGCGAATTGCATCAGCAAGCGGGATATTGAATACAGCCTCTGGTGGGAGTTTGTAAGGCGATAAAGTGGCGTTAGTGGTACTATCAGCATTAGCCATAGCATTACCTCGTATAATGTTGTGGTCAGAAGCCCGGTATGTGTTGCCGCACTGCCGGGTTTCGTTGAGTATGTAAGACATGTGGTTTACACTACATGTGACTTTTAATGTATCCCAGGTGTCAGACACATGTCAACAATCGAGATCAAAAAGAAAGGTAACAAACAAATCGCTCTTCGCGTTGAGCCAGAGCTGGAAGTTGCTATTCTCAAGGCAGTTAGCGCTGACGGAGACGCTTCTGTTTCTGCTTGGATCAAAAGAGTGATCAGAAAAGAATTGAACAATAAGAAAATACTCTAGTTACTGACTACCGGTTTCCTGAGCATGACCATCCGTTTCAGCACCATCAGAATCTGTGTGATGGCTGAATTTTAAAAGACCTAGCTTGTAATGGAGAATTTTTCTTTCATTAGGTGAATAATAAGCCTGATAGAAATCAAATGCATCCCTTCCTGAATCTAGGCATTTCTTCCTAATAATTTTAATTATTTCCACTTTATGCTCGAGACTTGTTTTAATACCAAAAATAATTCCTTTTAAGCATGAAAAATCATATTTTAATGCCCTCTCATTTTTAGAGCTATAATCATGAAGAAAACTTTGCAATATGACCCTATATTCATTTTCATATTCCCAGTCCAATGATTTTACCGTGATATCTCGAATATAGACATCCCAATATTTTTTCCTCCATGCAGCGATATCCAGGTTCATTTCTTGTGCACATAAGCTCATCTCTCCATCATCCGAATACCACATCTCATTAAGTTTAGGTATCGGCAGTACACCTAGATTTCTAAAAAAATCAGTTGACTCCAGCCCATTTTCGTAATTGATCTTATGCAGCGTCATTTTAACATCCCCCAAAATAGCACCTGATGATGAACATCCGGTTTTGCAGTGAAATGGAAGTTTAAAAGAACCGTCCTCTTCGATTGCTTCAAAAATCATACACACGCCTGTATGATTATCTCCATAATTTCCCCAGACCGAAGAATTTGTATTCTGCCTCATAAAACATGCTGTAAACCAATCCGAATACATTAACTTGCTTAAGTTGTTAATATATTTATTATAAAAATCAAATAAAATGAAAATATTATTCCCCCTTAATTCCTCAGCGTTAAGCACTTGTATTAAATTCAACTGCTGATGACTCCTCATAGTCGATGAGAAGAATATAGAAGTTATTCTATCAGCGTTATCTTCATGTCTCTCAATCATCTGTTCTAGTAATTCAATAAAATTTCCGTCCAGATTAAGACCTCGACCATCGTCAATCCATTCAGCTTTATTTTTATCGTACATTCCATTTTTAATATAGTTGTTAAAAATAACCTTCAACGCATAAAAATGTACTCTTGATAGATAAAATGATAACTCATCCCTGCGAATCTTGGTTGTTCTCTTACATATATCATTAATCAAGCTTAATAAATCAGAATCAGAAAAGAAATCATTAATAATATCAGAAACGAGACTTCTGTATTTATCTGTTGGATATAAGTCAAAACCAAGATGAACTGGTATATCTTTCTCTGAAAACTGCCATTTCTCACCACCTATTAAATAGCCAGAGCACATCCATTCGAGACATAAAAGATAGTGCCTAAAGAGATTTTTCCACGCAATGAAATCACCCTCCCAATAAATATCTCTATAACCTTCCATCGGGTCATTGAGTTCTTCGGGGGAGGCAAAGTATATCTCATTGTTTTCAAGCTCCTGAAACTCACCCAGCAAACTTGAGATTTTCCTAAATCTGTAAAACTCCATACCAAGGGCTCCTTAAATAGAAATCACTCTTGCTTATATTAAAGAACATAAAACTACAAAAAAATAACAGATTTTATGAAATTATTAACCCAACGCTTAAAACAATATTAGCGGTTATGTAAGCGCTGGGCTTGGGATTAGCGGCCCCCCCCCCCCCGAAATTAATACTCATCCCGCTGGTCATCTTCATCCGGCTGTTCCATCACGCTGTAGGCCACCGCACAGAACAACGAGTTGAGGCGCTTCATATCCCCCAGCAGCCCCAGGTGGAGTGAGCTGGTCTCGATACTCTGCACGTTCTGCTGATGCAGGCGCTCAACGTGGGCGTGCGAGTAGCGGCGGTTAAGAATGCGGAATCGATGCTTGTTGCGGCGCAGGCGGCGCGCGCTCGGTACGTCGCTGGAGAAGAAGACCAGCATCGCCAGCTTGAGGTTGCTGACCAGCTGTTCGTGCAGCGCTTCAAGCTCTTTTAAGCCTTCAACGGAGAACGCCCGACGTGCGGCCAGCGACTTATCGGCAATCTCGCTGCCCATGCGCTCAACGATATCGGAGGCCTGCTCAAGGTTGAGCGACATCTCAATGATTTCCGCCCAGCGGCGGGACTCCTCCTCCGCCAGCTCGTCCTGCGGCATGCGGGCCAGGTAGAGCTTAATGGCGGTATAGAGCACGTTGATATCGTCCGCCAGTCTGCGCAGCTCTTTCTCCTCTCGCGGCTCGCCGTGCATCACCTTTTGCAGCCCTTCGAGCATGGTTTCCATGGCGTCGCCCATGCGCAGCGTCTCGCGCGCGGCATTCGCCAGCGCCAGCGCCGGGGTGTCCAGCGCGGAGGTATCCAGATGCTTTGGCTTCAGGCGGGCGTCCAGCTCCGGTTCGTCCTGAATGAGTCGCTCGCAGAAGCGAGCCATCGACCCGGCAAAAGGGACCATCGCCAGGCAGCGCACCAGGTTGTAGAACACGTGGAAGTAGATCACCAGCTCCGCCTTCGGCAGCGGGAGGTTATCCATCAGGTTCGCCAGCGGATGGATAAAGGGCAGAATAATCAGGCTGCCCACCAGCTTAAACAGCAGGCTGCCGAGCGCCACGCGGCGGGCGGCAGCGTTGGCGGCGCTGTTATTGAGCATAGCCAGCAGGCCAGAGCCGAGGTTGGCACCGATCACCAGACACAGCGCGACCGGGAAGGAGATCGCCCCGGCGGCGGTGAGCGTGGCCGTCAGCAGCACGGCGGCCAGGCTGGAGTAGCTGACGATGGCAAACACCGCGCCAATCAGCGCGTCGAGCATGATGTCACCGGTCAGGGAGGCGAAGATGACCTGCACGCCGTTGGCCTCGGTAATCGGGGTGACCGCCTGCACAATCAGCTCCAGCGCCAGCAGGATCAACCCCAGGCCAATCCCCACGCGACCAAGCTGCCCGGCGCGCGTCTGTTTGCGGCCGAGGAAGAAGATAACGCCGACAAAAATCAACAGCGGCGACAGCCAGGAGAGATCGAAGGTCAGGATACGCGCCATCAGCGCGGTACCCACATCAGCCCCCAGCACAATCACCAGCGCCGGGGCCAGCGCCACCAGATCCTGCGCCACAAAAGAGGTGACAAGCAGGGTTGTGGCGTTGCTGCTCTGAACGAGTGCCGTTACGCCAATGCCTGCGCAGAAGGCGAGCGGCTTCTTCTCAACGCTGCTGCTGAGAACGGTACGTAAACGGGCACCAAATACGCGCATCACGCCGGTACGGACGATATGGGTGCCCCATACGAGCAGTGCGACTGCAGAGAGCAGATGTAACAGGGTCAGCACGGATGGTTTTCCTCCTTATCTTTATCGGTTTTCCTGAGGTTCCCTGCGCGTTGCCATGTCTGATGACGGCGACGCCTTATCCGACCTACGCACAGGCCCGGTAAGCGCACCGCCACCGGGTGCCAGGGATAGAACCTTATTTCAGTATAAGGGGTTAAGCGTAAGAAAGAGACAAGGCACCCTTGAGGTGCCCTGTTTGTTGTAAGGAAAAGTGACGTTAGTCTGCGTCGTAGCCTAAATTCGGTGCCAGCCAGCGCTCGACTTCTGACACGCTCATGCCTTTGCGCAGGGCGTAATCTTCAATCTGATCGCGCTGAAGCTGTGCCACGGCAAAGTACTTGCTGTCCGGGTGGCTGAAGTACCAGCCGGAGACGGACGCGCCCGGCCACATGGCGAACGACTCGGTGAGCTTCATCCCGGTATGGGCTTCGACGTCCAGCAGTTGCCAGATCGTGCCCTTTTCGGTGTGTTCCGGGCAGGCCGGATAGCCCGGCGCCGGACGAATCCCCTGGTAGTTTTCGCGGATCAGCTCCTCGTTGCTGAGGTTTTCGTTCGCCGCGTAGCCCCAGTGCACCTTACGCACGCGCTCGTGCAGGTACTCGGCGAAGGCTTCCGCCAGGCGGTCGGCGATCGCTTTCACCATGATTTTATTGTAATCATCGTGCTGCGCTTCGAACGCGTCCGCCAGCGCATCTTCTTCCAGACCGCCGGTTACCGCAAAGGCGCCAATATAGTCGGCTTTACCGCTCAGCTTCGGCGCGACAAAATCGGCCAGGCAGTAGTTGGCAAAGCCCACTTTCTCGGTTTGCTGGCGCAGATGGCGGCTAACTGCCAGCACGTGAGTGCGGGTTTCATCGCGGTAAATTTCGATGTCGTCACCCACGCGGTTGGCCGGGAACAGCCCCACCACGCCGCGTGGGTTGAGGGTTTTTTCCGCGCTCAGCCTGTCGAGCATGTCGTTGGCATCGTTAAACAGGCGTTTCGCCTCCTCGCCCACCACCTCATCTTCCAGAATGCGCGGATATTTTCCCGCCAGCGACCAGGTCATAAAGAACGGCGTCCAGTCGATGTAGTTGCGCAGCGTTTCGATGCTGGCACTGACCTCCTGAACGCCCAGGCGATGCGCGACCGGCGGCGTATAGCTCGACCAGTCAAACGCCAGATCGTTATCGCGCGCCGCCTGGAGTGAAACTGGCGGGGTGCGCGGTTTCTTGCGCCCGTGCTGGATGCGAACGGTTTCGTACTCTTTGCGGGTGCGCTCAACAAACTCGTCGCGCTGGGTGTCAGAGAGCAGCGCGGAGACCACGCCCACCGTGCGCGAGGCGTTCTGCACGTAGACCGTCGGCCCGCTGTAGTTCTGCTCGATTTTCACCGCCGTGTGCGCCTTGGAGGTGGTCGCGCCGCCAATCAGCAGCGGAATGGTGAAGCCCTGACGCTCCATCTCCTTCGCCACGTTAACCATCTCGTCCAGCGACGGGGTGATCAGCCCGGAGAGGCCAATCAAATCGGCGTTCACTTCGCGCGCGGTCTTGAGGATTTTATCCGCCGGGACCATCACGCCGAGGTCGATAATCTCGTAGTTATTACACTGCAGCACCACGCCGACGATATTCTTGCCGATGTCGTGCACGTCGCCCTTGACGGTGGCGATGACCATTTTGCCGTTGCTGGAGCCTTTCTCTTTGCTGGCTTCGATAAACGGCTCCAGGTACGCCACGGCCTGCTTCATCACGCGCGCGGATTTCACCACCTGCGGCAGGAACATTTTGCCCTCGCCGAACAGATCGCCCACCACGTTCATGCCGTCCATCAGCGGCCCTTCGATCACTTCAATCGGCCGGGCTGACTTCTGACGCGCCTCTTCGGTGTCCTGCTCGATAAACTCGGTGATGCCTTTTACCAGCGAATATGCCAGGCGTTTTTTCACGTCCCAGGCCCGCCACTCGGCCTGCTGAACGTTGGCTGCGTCATCCGACTTGCTGCCGCGGTATTTTTCTGCCAGGTCAAGCAGCCGCTCGGTCGCGTCGTCGCGGCGGTTGAGGATCACGTCTTCCACCGCGTCGCGCAGCTCGGCGGGCAGGTCGTCGTAAATCGCCAGCTGTCCGGCGTTAACGATCCCCATGTCCATCCCGTTGCGGATGGCGTAGTAGAGGAACACGGCGTGGATCGCTTCACGCACCGGGTCGTTGCCGCGGAACGAGAACGAGACGTTCGATACGCCGCCGGAGATGAGGGCATGCGGCAGCTCGCGCTTGATGTCCTCGCACGCGCCGATAAAGTCCTGGGCGTAGTTGTTGTGCTCTTCGATACCGGTCGCCACGGCGAAGATGTTCGGGTCAAAGATGATGTCTTCCGGCGGGAAGCCTACCTCTTCGGTCAGTATTTTGTATGCGCGGCGGCAAATCTCAATTTTACGCGCGCGAGTGTCGGCCTGGCCCACTTCGTCAAAGGCCATGACCACCACGGCGGCACCGTAGCGGCGGACCTGCTTCGCGTGGTGGATGAAGACATCCACGCCCTCTTTCATCGAGATAGAGTTGACGATGCCTTTACCCTGAATGCACTTCAGCCCCTTCTCGATCACCTCCCATTTGGAGGAGTCGATCATGATCGGCACGCGGGCGATGTCCGGCTCACCGGCAATCAGGTTGAGGAAACGCACCATCGCCGCCTCGGCGTCGAGCATCCCCTCATCCATGTTGATATCGATAATCTGCGCGCCGCTTTCCACCTGCTGGCGGGCAACGTCCAGCGCTTCGCTGTACTTCTCCTCTTTGATCAGACGCTTGAACTTCGCGGAGCCGGTGACGTTAGTACGCTCACCCACGTTCACAAACAGGCTGTCGTCGCCGATGGTTAACGGCTCAAGGCCGGAGAGGCGACAGGCAACCGGCAGTTCGGGCAGCTTGCGCGGCGGCAGTCCGGCCACGGCGTTGCTCATGGCGGCGATGTGCTCCGGCGTGGTGCCGCAGCAGCCGCCGACGATGTTCAGAAATCCAGACTCGGCCCACTCGCGGATTTGTGCCGCCATGGTGTCGGCATCCAGATCGTATTCACCGAAGGCGTTCGGCAGACCGGCGTTCGGGTGCGCGGTAACGTAGCATTCCGCAATGCGCGACAGCTCCTGCACGTACTGGCGCAGCTCGTCCGGGCCCAGCGCGCAGTTCAGGCCGAAGGAGAGCGCGTCGGCGTGGCGCAGGGAGTTATAAAACGCTTCGGTGGTCTGGCCGGAAAGGGTACGGCCGGAGGCATCGGTGATGGTGCCGGAAATCATGATCGGCAGGTCAACGCCCAGCGCCTCGAACTCCTCTTTCACCGCGTAAATCGCGGCCTTGGCGTTGAGAGTGTCGAATACCGTTTCAATCAGGATCAGATCGGAACCGCCTTCCACCAGCGCTCTGGTCGATTCACGGTAGGCAACAACCAGCTGGTCAAAGGTGATATTACGAAACGCCGGGTCGTTGACGTCCGGTGAAATCGACGCGGTGCGGTTGGTTGGGCCAAGCACCCCGGCAACGTAGCGCGGCTTGTCCGGCGTGCGGGCCGTCCACTCGTCGGCGCAGGCGCGCGCAAGCTTTGCGGCTTCAAAGTTGATCTCCGCCGACAGGGATTCCATCTGGTAATCCGCCATGGCGATGGTTGTCGAGTTAAAGGTGTTGGTTTCAACGATATCCGCACCCGCTTCGAAGTAAGCGTTGTGAATATCCTTGATCACGGACGGCTTGCTGAGCACCAGCAGGTCGTTGTTCCCTTTCAGGTCGCAGGGCCAGTCGGCGAAGCGTTCGCCGCGGAAATCGTCTTCGCTCAGACGATAGCCCTGGATCATGGTGCCCATCCCGCCGTCCAGCACCAGAATTCGTTCATTTAACTGCGCACGCAGTTGCTCTACTTTGCTGCTCACACTTGCTCCCGACAACGCTCAACAAGGCCAAAAGGCTGCGTTCCATACTGGCACAATCTCGCAGGGTGGAAAAGTCGCTCAGCGGTAACATGAGACATGTTCACTATCACTCCTCCGATCAGTCAGGATAACGGTTGCAAATTCACCAAATAAAACGAAAATGATTTCCACGATACAGAAAAAGGAGATCGTCATGGTCGCGACCGTTCCCGCTAAACGCGGCAGAAAACCTGCTGCCACCACCACTGCCGCACAACAGGGTGGACAGGTTCAATCGCTCACGCGCGGTCTGAAGCTGCTGGAGTGGATAGCCGAGTCGCACAGCAGCGTGGCCCTGACGGAGCTGGCCCAGCAGGCTGGCCTGCCGAACTCCACGACGCACCGCCTGCTGACCACCATGCAGCAGCTGGGCTTTGTCCGCCAGGTAGGCGAGCTGGGGCACTGGGCGGTGGGCGCGCATGCGTTTATCGTGGGCAGCAGCTTCCTGCAGAGCCGTAACCTGCTGGCGATTGTGCACCCGATTCTGCGCAAATTGATGGAAGAGTCGGGCGAGACCGTGAATCTGGCCGTGCTCGACCAGAGCGACCATCAGGCGATTATCATCGACCAGGTGCAATGCACGCAGCTGATGCGCATGTCCGCGCCGATTGGCGGCAAGCTGCCGATGCATGCCTCAGGGGCGGGTAAAGCGTTCCTCTCGCAGCTGACCGAGGAGCAGGTGACGGGGCTGCTGCACCGTAAAGGACTGCATGCCTATACCCACGCCACGCTGGTTTCGCCGGTGCATCTGAAAGAAGACCTGGCCCTGACCCGCAAGCGCGGCTATTCGTTTGACGACGAGGAGCACGCCCTCGGCCTGCGCTGTATCGCAGCCTGCATTTTTGACGAGCACCGCGAGCCGTTTGCCGCCATCTCTATTTCCGGGCCGATTTCACGTATGACCGACGATCGGGTCACTGAGTTGGGTGCGCTGGTGATTAAGGCGGCGAAAGAGGTCACGCTGGCGTACGGTGGGATTCGTTAAGCATGCATTGCCGGGTGGCGGCTTCGCCTTACCCGGCCTACATGATGCCCTCTGAAAACCGGATGCAAAACCGCTGCTTGCGACGGTAAGCGTACACATCTTCCACGTGCCCGTTTTTGATCCGCGTTTGCAGTCCCCGCCAGTAGCTGGCGCGGAACAGATCGGCATGCATCTCTTCGAATAGCGGCCCGATGCGCGGATCGGCGCAGAGCCAGTGGCGAAACTCTTCGGGAAACACATCGCCCGGCGAAACGCTGTACCACGGCTCGCTGGAAAGCTCATCTTCCGGGTAGCGGGCCGGTGGGATATCGCGGAAGTTCACCTCGGTCATGTAGCAAATTTCGTCGTAATCGTAGAACACCACCCGACCGTGACGGGTGACGCCGAAGTTTTTAAACAGCATATCGCCCGGGAAGATATTGGCGGCGGCAAGCTGGCGAATCGCGTTGCCGTACTCTTCAATCGCATCTCTTAAAGCCTGACCGTCGGACTGCTCCAGCCAGATATTCAGCGGCACCATGCGTCGTTCAATGTAGAGATGGCTGATCGCGATTTTGTCGCCAAGATCGGTGATTTTGGCGGGCGCTTCCTGCAGTAAAAGTGCCATGAGTGCCGGATCGATCTGCTGCTTATCCAGCACAAAGTTTTCGAATTCCTGAGTATCCGCCATGCGCCCGACGCGGTCGTGCTCCTTAACCAGCTGGTAGCAGGCGCGGACGTGCGCGGCGGTCATCTCTTTCTGCGGCGCGAATCTGTCCTTAATCACCTTAAAGACCCGGTCGAAGCCCGGCAGCGTAAACACCAGCATCACCATGCCGCGAATGCCGGGCGCTTCGATGAACTGCTCATCGGCCGTGGTGACATAGCGCAGGTACTCCCGGTAGCTTTCCGTTTTAGCGTGCTTCTGGCAGCCAATGGCCATATACAGCTCGGCCGTGGTTTTACCCGGCAGGATCTCGCGCAGCCACTCCACCAGCGCGGCGGGCAGCGGAGCGTACACCATAAAATAGGAACGGGCGAAGCCAAACACGATGCTGGCCTCGGCGCTGGTAGTCAGGCAGGTATCAACAAACAGTTCCCCGTCGTCGGTACGATGAATGGGCAGCAGAAACGGCACAATGGCCGTCGGCGTAACCAGTTTACCCACCAGCCAGGCGGCTTTATTGCGGTAGAAAAGCTCGTTGGCCACCTGCAAATGGCTGTGGCTGAGCACCTCCGCGCCGAATGCTTCTTTGAGATGGGCGTGGATATACCCGATATCCCGGGCTTTATTCTCCCAGGGCAGGCGCAGCGGCAGATCCGTCAGCACGCGGTGCAGGAGCTTTTCCCATCCGCGATCGGGGAAGAAATCTTTCGCCAGCGGACGCGGAATGGTACGAAAGCGTCGCTCGGGCTGGGAACTGAAGATAAATAACCGCTCAGGAGATAATGAGCGGTGGTCAAATAACCGGCAATAGACGGAGTTGAAAAAGCTCTCCGCAATCTCGAAGCGCGGGTAGTCGGGTAACAAATGGGTGTAATGCTCTTTTACGCGCAGTAAAAATTCCGCGTCCGGACTTTTACCGTCGGTAATACAGCGCAGCTGCTCCACCACCAGACCCACGTGGTGGTCATAAAGATGGATACGCTGCTTCATGGCCTGCTGAACCGCATGCCAGTCTGCGTGTTCGAAGCGCTGCTGCGCGCCGGAGGTCACTTCAAGAAAACGACCATACTGGGCATCGAAGCCCTGCAAAATAGTTTGGGCAATCAGTAATTCCAGGCCACGCGACATATATTCCCCCTCACCACCAACCCTCTCCCCAGGGGGGAGAGGGGGAAAAGATTAGAACTGTGCTTCTTCCGTTGAACCCGTCAAGGCGGTGACGGAGGAGGTGCCGCCCTGAATAATCGTGGTCACATTATCAAAGTAGCCGGTGCCCACCTCCTGCTGGTGAGACACGAAGGTGTAACCGTCTTTGCCTGCCGCAAATTCCGGCTGCTGCACCTTCTCAACGTAGTGCTTCATGCCCTCACCCTGCGCATAGGCGTGCGCCAGGTCGAACATGTTGAACCACATGCTGTGGATGCCTGCCAGCGTAATGAACTGGTATTTGTAGCCCATGTCGGACAGCTGCTGCTGGAAGCTAGCGATGGTTTTGTCATCCAGCTTTTTCTGCCAGTTGAAGGACGGCGAGCAGTTGTAGGCCAGCAGCTTGCCCGGGTATTTCGCATGAATGGCGTCGGCAAAGCGTTTTGCCAGCGCCAGATCCGGCGTGGAGGTTTCACACCAGACCAGATCCGCGTACGGCGCGTACGCCAGACCACGGCTGATCGCCTGCTCAATGCCCGCATGGGTGCGATAGAATCCTTCGCTGGTGCGCTCGCCGGTGATGAACTCGCTGTCGTACGGATCGCAGTCAGAGGTGATCAGGTCAGCCGCGTCCGCATCGGTACGGGCAATGACCAGCGTCGGCACGCCGAGCACGTCAGCAGCCAGACGCGCGGCAACCAGCTTCTGCACCGCTTCCTGTGTAGGAACCAGCACCTTACCGCCCATGTGTCCGCACTTCTTCACTGACGCCAGCTGATCTTCGAAGTGAACGGCCGCTGCACCGGCTTCAATCATCGATTTCATCAGCTCAAAGGCGTTCAGCACGCCGCCGAAGCCCGCTTCCGCATCCGCAACGATCGGCAGGAAGTAGTCAATAAAGCGCGGATCGTTTGGCTCAATACCCGCCGCCCACTGGATCTGATCCGCACGGCGGAAGGTGTTGTTGATCCGATCCACGACCGACGGCACGGAGTTAGCCGGATAGAGCGACTGATCCGGGTACATGCTGGAGGCCAGGTTGGCGTCCGCCGCGACCTGCCAGCCGGAGAGGTAGATAGCCTCAATACCGGCCTTCGCCTGCTGCAGTGCCTGTCCGCCGGTCAGCGCACCGAGGCTGTTGATGTAGCCTTTTTTGGCACCACCGTGCAGCAGCTTCCACATTTTCGCGGCGCCATTTTGCGCCAGCGTGCATTCCGGATTGACCGAGCCGCGTAATTTCACCACGTCTTCCGCGCTGTACGGGCGGCGGATGCCTTCCCAGCGAGGTTGAGTCCACTCTTTCTTTAATTCTTCGATCTGTTGGGTACGGGTTTTCATGTGCAGATGCTCCATATTGTTATGTGGTGAGTTACGCCAGGAAGCGGTAGCCCGGCAGGGTCAGGAAGTCGATTAAGTCATCTGATGTGGTGATTTGCTCCATCAGGCGCGCAGCGTCGTCAAAACGCCCGCTGCTGAAGCGGTGTTCGCCCAGCTCGTCCTGGATCACCCGCATCTCTTCGGCCAGCATCTGGCGGAACAGGGTCTTGGTCACCGGTTTGCCGTTGCTGAGCGTTTTTTGATGGTGGATCCACTGCCAGATAGAGGTACGTGAGATCTCCGCCGTCGCAGCATCTTCCATCAGGCCGTAGATCGGCACGCAGCCGTTGCCGGAGATCCACGCTTCGATGTACTGCACCGCGACGCGAATGTTGGCACGCATGCCCTCTTCCGTACGTTCGCCCGCGCACGGCGCCAGCAGCTGTTCTTCTGCGATTGGTGCATCGTCTTCACGGGTGACAAACAGCTGGTTTTTGTTGTCGCCGAGCACGCGGTTAAAGACCTCCATCGCCGTATCGGCCAAACCCGGATGGGCGATCCACGTCCCGTCGTGGCCGTTACGTGCTTCAAGCTCTTTGTCGGCTTTCACCTTGTTGAGCACCTGATTGTTGCGCTCTGCGTCTTTGCTCGGGATAAAGGCTGCCATGCCGCCCATCGCAAAGGCACCGCGCTTGTGGCAGGTTTTGATCAGCAGACGCGAATAGGCGCTCAGGAACGGTTTGTCCATGGTGACAACCTGACGATCGGGGAGCACGCGATCGGGATAATTTTTCAGGGTTTTGATATAGCTGAAAATATAGTCCCAGCGTCCACAGTTCAGACCCACAATGTGGTCGCGCAGCGCATGCAGGATTTCATGCATCTGGAATACGGCGGGCAGCGTTTCAATCAGCAGGGTGGCTTTGATGGTGCCGCGCGGCAGGTTGAAACGATCTTCCGCATAGCTGAAGACCTCGCTCCACCAGGCTGCTTCCTGCCAGGCCTGCGTTTTAGGCAGATAGAAATACGGGCCGCTGCCTTTCGCCAGCAGGGCTTTGTAGTTGTGGAAGAAATAGAGTGCAAAATCAAACAGGCTTCCAGGAATGGCTTCTCCACGCCAGGTGACATGTTTTTCGGGCAGGTGCAGGCCGCGCACGCGACAGATCAGCACCGCCGGGTTCGGTTTGAGCTGGTATATTTTGCCGGCTTCATTGGTATAGCTGATGGTGCCGTTTACGGCGTCGCGCAGGTTGATCTGCCCGTCGATGACCTTACGCCAGTCCGGTGCCAGCGAGTCTTCAAAATCGGCCATAAAGACTCTAACGTTCGCGTTCATAGCGTTGATCACCATTTTGCGTTCTACCGGACCGGTGATCTCAACGCGACGATCCTGTAAATCTTCAGGGATGCCGCGGATTTTCCACTCGCCACGACGAATGGAAGCAGTTTCCGAAATAAAACCAGGCAACTTGCCGTTATCAATTTCCTGCTGCTGATGAATACGTGCCGCCAGCAGCTTATTGCGCTGCGGCGTAAAGCGGGTCACCAGTTCAGTCAGAAATTCTACCGCTTCTGCCGTTAATACTTGCTGTTCTTGCTCGCCATACGGCTGGGTAAAGGCCAGTTCATCGACCGTCGTTGCCTGTTGAGTCATTACTCTGCTCCTCATCAAAGATCCAAAAACACGCTCCCGACGCGAACGAAAGATCGTTGGGTAGTTTTCGCTCAGCAGAATTAAGACTATCTCTATTTTTTCTAAAATCAAAAACAATTTCCATTTTAATTATAAATTGCAATTAATTGATTGATTTTATTGAAATTAAAGTTTTAAAGAATGATGAGTGGCATTTCGGAAATAAAAAAGGCACCCGAAGGTGCCTGATTTGAATAGCTGAAACGCTTTAGGATCGTTTAGTGCAGACGATTACTCCAGCGTTGGATTCATGTGACGCAGATCGTATGGTGTTATCTGGTAGACGTAATAGTTGAGCCAGTTAGTAAAAAGCAAATTCCCGTGGCTGCGCCAGGTCGCTCTCGGTTTGTTTTGCGGGTCGTCTTTCGGGAAATAGTTGTACGGTACATCCGGATTTAGACCCGCTTCGACATCACGGAAATACTCTGACGCAAGGGTGTGCGGATCGTACTCAGGATGTCCGGTCACAAAGGCAATGCGCTTATCTTTACTGGCAAACAGGTAAGCGTCCCCATCTTCCGTTTCGGCCAGGATCTCCAGATCGGTGTAATCACGAATCAGCTGGGCCGGGAAATCGGCGTAGCGAGAATGCGGAGCCAGGAAAGAATCATCAAACCCGCGCGTCAGCAACGCATGGGGATGGAGAATATGGTGTTCGTATACGCCGGAGAGCTTTTCAGTGCGGGTTTGCTTGGGGATGCCATACAGAATATTCAGTGCGGCTTGTACCGCCCAACAGACAAACAGCGTGGACGTGACGTGATCTTTTGCCCATTCCAGCACCTGTTTGATCTGCGGCCAGTAAGCGACATCGTTAAATTCCACCAGGCCCAGCGGCGCGCCGGTCACAATCAGTCCATCGAAGTTTTCACCCTGAATGTCATCAAAGTTGCAGTAGAAGTTGTTCAGGTGCTCAGAAGGCGTATTGCGAGACTCACGGGCGTCGATCCGCAGCAGTTGAATATCAACCTGCAGCGGGGAGTTCGACAGCAGACGCAGGAACTGGTTTTCTGTTTCGATCTTTTTGGGCATCAGATTGAGAATAAGCACCTTCAGCGGGCGAATTTCCTGACCTGTCGCACGTGAAGTCGTCATCACAAAGACATTTTCTTCACGCAAGAAATTGACGGCTGGTAGCTCGTCCTGCACCCGAATCGGCATAGCTTTATATCCTCACAACATACGTATAAACGTTTAGACATCCAGACAGCTAACGATACCCAGAAATGATCGGAATGTCGAGTCTGCAAGGTGAAGGTGAGAAAGTTTCAGGGAGAGGGAGAGTGACCTGCCCCCACGATTAGATACAACACTCAGTTAGTAACGTCGGAATCTTCAT
>OGSZ01000040.1_pt1 | contig 79648 bp, 63 predicted proteins | sample 1574331 | NCBI WGS metagenome assembly OGSZ01 (sample SAMN03295853, study PRJEB24534) | human gut metagenome | isolation source: fecal sample 3 from infant 8 | host: Homo sapiens | place: USA: Pittsburgh, PA | collected 2014-07 | reverse complement strand
CGTTTATAAGAATAGGCTGTATCAAATTGAATTTAAAAAATTTCAATTTGATACACCCCCTTTTTAAACATCTTCTTTAAAACCATAGTTATTAAATATAAATGCCACACATATATCTTATTCTAGCAATGGCAATTGTACAGTAAATACTGTATATTTTGATTCCTTACTATCCACATTAATGGTCCCCCCCATCTTTTTAACAATCTCATAAGCAATTGCCAAGCCAAGTCCCCCATTTTGTGTACGTGATGTATCCCCTTGATACAATCTATCAAAAATAAATGTAATATCTTTCTTACTGATTCCATCTCCATGATCTATAACGTCTATGCAGACATTTTTTCCCTGCAAATAAACTTTCACACCTAAATAAAATCCTGATTTTCCATGAGTAATAGCATTACGAATCAAATTTTGTACTACTCGCGTGAATGCTGATACGTCTACATCTGCGAAATACTCCTTATCTGGAATTTTTACTTGTAAAATAATATAATTCTTTTCTACAATAGGAATAAAATCAATTATTACGCTACGAACAAGTTCACATATATCTGACTTCTCTCTATTAAAATGTATTTCATTAGCATCAAGGCGAACCAACTCAAATAATAGATCTACTCTTTGTTTTAAATCATATGATTTTTTTAAAGCTATATCTAAATAAACATCTTTTTCAGTATTATGAACTACTCCAAGTATCACAGCCTCAAGATAACCAATTACTGATGCCAACGGAGTCCGTACATCGTGTGAAATATTAGCAAGTAACTGTTTACGTGCCATTTGCTCCCTATTCACTGTAATACGTTCCTTTTGATAAGAATCCATTAATTGATTTATCAACAGCGACAATTTGGCAGTTTTATCTCCCTTATAACTAAACAAATGAAGGTTATTATTACCTTTGAGTACTTCTTTCAAAACATCTGTGATTTCATTAATGTGTTTATGTATTCTCATATATTTATTTACAATAATAATAAATGCAGTACACAAAATTAATATTATAATATATAAGATAATATTAATTTTCATTAATTGCCCTCCCAATGAAATCTATATCCAACTCCCCATGCAGTCTGAATTAAAACTGGATTCTCAGGGTCGTCCTCAATTTTTTTACGTACTCTCCTTATTAGTGCCATAATATTATTATCATTATATATATAATCATCTTGCCATACCTGCTGATAAATTTGTTTTTTTGAAAATACATGTTCGGGATTACTTGCCAAAAAACTTATAAGTTCAAATTCTTTAGCCGTTAATATGACTTCATTGCCATTCTTAATTACAATACGTTTTATTAAATCAATATGTATATTCCCGTAACTAAGTTCATTAATTGTTGTATCTTGTCCTCCAAGTGTAGTAAATCTGCGAATTAAAGAGTCTACACGTGCACTTAATTCTGAAAGACCAAATGGTTTTGTTAAATAATCATCAGCTCCAGACTTTAATCCTAATACTTTATCCAATTCTTGATCTTTTGCAGAAAGCATTAATACAGGCATATTCATGCTTTGACGTATTTCTGTCAATACCGTTAACCCACTAAGCTGTGGTAGCATAACATCTAATATGACTAAATGATAATCTCCTTTTCTCACCATTTCAAGTCCTTTAATTCCACTATGCGCCATTGATATAACATAGTTATCATTTTCAAGACACTTCTTAAGCAAATTACAAAGTTCCTTATCATCATCAATAATAATTATTCTTTTTATATCTTTCATTTTATTTTCCTTCTTTTTATATAACTTGAAATATATTACCATTTAACTCTATTATATCAAAATAATTCAGTCATGCTTATCTCTTGTATTCCTTTATTTCATGCGTCCTGTACTTTGGAATATAATAAAATTCCTATCAAAGAAACCATTCCAATTACAATCAAACTGATATAAGAATATGTAATAGAAAAAGCGTACTCAATACTCAATACTTTAATATTGCATATCCTTAAAATAATAACAATAGGCACTATAGCCGATAATGTAGACGACCATATAGCTACAATGGATGTAATTGCATATACTATTATGACATATATAGAAACAACATAACTCTTTTTGCTAATTATAACTATTAGAATAATGGGTAATATTGAAATAAACATTAATACTCCAGCCATTAAGTAGTTTTCTAAACCTTCTAAAAATGTTGTTACGTTAAAAGTTATGCCTATAGTTAAAGCAATTATATTTAATAAATACGAAAAAATTGTCATTATCATAATCAGCAAAAATAATGTTATTAATTTTGATATTGCAAGTTGTATTCGTCCAATTGGAATAATCAATAGATTTTTATAAGTATTTTCAATACGTTCTCTTACAAATATAAATGTTCCTATTAATCCAAATATACAAGGCCATAATAATAAAACTGAAAGCAATAAATTTTGGGTTGAATACCCTATCCAAAAGCTTTGTGCATTAATTTTAGAATTTACAACAATAGACATTACGGGTAAAATAGTGCAACTAACTAAACAAATCCATAATATGTTTGAACCCTTTAACTTTCTGAATTCCGCACGAATTAATCTACACAATGGTATGCCCTCCTGTTACCCTTATAAAGTATTCTTCTAGATTGCCTTTATTCATGCTAATTTCACTTACACCAATGGAAGCATTATTTAGAACTCTATTAACTTCTGCCATATCACGTTCTATCTCATAAATTTTAAGTGTATTATCATCTTCTATCTTAAAATCAAAAATCCCTAATTTGCTTTCTAAAATAGGAATAGTTTGCATTGCATTAGAAACAGCCATCTTTACATAGTGACGATTATATTTACGAATATCATCCATATAAGTTTCTTCAAGCAAATTTCCTTTTTCAATAATACCTATTCTATCTGCAAGTTGTTCCACTTCACTTAATATATGACTAGAAATTAGAAAAGTAGTGTTTTTTTGATTACATAAATCACGAATTAATACTCTTATTTGTTGAATTCCAATAGGATCAAGACCATTTGTTGGTTCATCTAAAATAATTAACTCTGGTTCATGCATTAATGCAAGTGCAATACCTAAACGTTGCTTCATACCTAATGAAAATTTTTCCACCTTCTTTTTGTTTTCACTTTCTAGACCAACAAGTATTAATGAATTATTAATTGCATTCTCATTATGAATACCTCGTAATGAAGCAATTAGTTCTAAATTCTCCTGGGCTGTTAAATTCTCGTAGAAGGACGGAGCTTCAATTAACGCACCAATACGTTGAAAAACTTTGGAGTTATTTGTATTTAATTTTTTACCAAATATTCTAACCTCTCCACTTGTAGGCTTTAATAATCCCATTATCATACGCAAAGTTGTGGTTTTACCAGCTCCATTACGTCCAAGTAATGCATATATTTCTCCTTTTTTTACATTCATATTTAATTTATTTACAACCACTTGTGTACCATATTGCTTCGTCAAAGCATTTGTATCCATTATAATCATATTTTATATTATATTCCTTTCTTTTAAATAATTATAATATTATTAATAATTATAACACTTATGTAAATTTTTGTTTTAATATTTTTTTACGTTATTATTGTAAGAATATCACAAATAAAGTATACTTATTATGGATTAAAAGGGAGGAATAAACAATATGGAGAATACTATTTTCAGATTAAACTCAAAAGGGAAGCTTGTTCTTTTAGATAACACATTAGAATATTATAATAACGCTAATGGTAATAAAGGGAAATCTATCAACCTAGATGAAATTGTTTCAATAATTAATGAGATAGGTAAAAATGAAATTAAATTATGCTTTAAGAAAAAGAATAAGGTCAAGAAATGTGAAATTACATTTGATAACGAAGAAGAATGTGATAGATTTTTTAATTACTTTGATAAAGATATGTTTAATAATATTTCATATCAAAAGACAGAATACAATTTAACACAAAAAGAAGCGCTACAGTCACCATTATCATTATTAGGAAACATTATTTTATTATTAGCTTGTATTTATGGTGCTATGTTTATATCAGAATTTGCTTTAGCAACAAGAGGAAGGGCTAGAATTCCTGTAATATTATTAGCAATAATTAAAGTGTTTAATTGGATTGGAATAGAGAAGATTTTAATTGTTTTTGGTATTATAACATTCTTTTTACTGATTAATGGAATAAAGAGATTTAAGAACCCACCAAAGGCTAGAAGGATAGAATTTTATAATGCACTAATTAATAGTTAAGGATATAACTTATATAAATATTATAATAAAAAGCTAAAGCTTCAGAAAACATCATAAAAAAACAACTTCTTCCTGCAATAATTTGTTACTTAGATTATTGCCAAAAAGAAGTTGTTTTTATTCAGTTTACACATTTTTTAAATTTATTAATATTTTCTATTTGAAATCTTATTTATACCTTCTTAAATGATCAAAAAGTTATATTTTTATGTTGACATTTATGGCTAAGCCTTGATATTTCAATATTTTACCATTGTATCTTTACGTTAGTTCTTATTTGGTGGAGGCGAAGCACCACCTTTGAAATCCACCACATATTTAATTTATTATTGATTTTATCCAATCTGGCAGTATATCATCTTTCCAGACTACTTTCCCCTGCTGAATGCACATAATTAACTTAAATATATCAGTATTATCGTAAATATTAATTTCATCACATATTGATATAATATTAGATAGATTTTCTAACGATTCAAAATATCTTCTTTCAATATGTTCATGTGGAATTCCATGTCCACCTTTTCTAACTCTTAAATCTACTCTAGATTTAGCTGTTTCTGAATTATCAACACCAATATAATTTAAAATAATCGTATATCCTTTTTGCTTCGCTCTTTTAATATTATTAATAATACTTCTGCCACTCAATGTAGTTTCCTGATTAAATGATATTTTTTCATCAATATACAATTTTATTAATTTAACAGCTTCTCTTGCACATTTCATTTGCAGATTACTGTCTTTCCAAGAACCTATCCTTGCTACCATTTCATCAGTATTTATTCTCTTTTCATTTTTATTCTGCTCAAAGTAAGTTGACTTATAAATCGAAGTCTTACCAGCTCCATTAACACCTGCAAATATTGTATATGTTGCCATCCTACTTACCTATAACCTTTTTCGCTTCTCTTTTAAGTACTAAATTTGAAAGCATAGCATAAAAATCCTGTTCTTCTTTAGTTTTTGATTTTTTTAATAAGTCCATCAAATCACTATACGAATAATTTAAAAAAGCATCATATAATTTTTTATTATCTTGAACCATAATCAATATACCTCCATACCAATAAATGTACTTTTTATCTATATTATAACCTATTTTTATAATCTTTAATATAGCATATTTTTCACTTCATCTTTAAGAAGCTTTATAAATTATCAGAAAATACTTTACCTTTAATAGCTTTTTTAATAAGCTCCAGTAATTGCTTCTCAGTTAAATCCAAACTTCTTAGAATAAATTGACGCTCCATCATAAAAGTATCTGTGTACAATGCAAATTTGACCTCTTCACGATTCTCACTTTTAACTTTGATTTTATCTATACCGCTCATCCATAATTGCTACAGACTTATATACTTGACAATATCTAGTTTCATTTATTATTTTTTCTCTTCAATTACTTTCTTCTCTGCCTTTGCCATAATCATTGGACTCCTTTCACTTTTTTAATTCATAAAAAATTAATCTACGGATAATAGAAAAAATGATATCTAAAGCTTCACTTCTCACTTTAAGTATCATTTCTTATTAATTCTTGCTTAATATTATTTTTTATATCTGCTTTAATAAATTTTCAGGCATAATTTCAAAAGGCATTATTAATGATATAGAATAATCATTATTGCATAATACCAACGAATTTATATATACTTTTCCATCAACACATGAAACCTTATCAACATATTCAACAATTACATTATTAATATCTATATTAGTTTTCTTTTGTATTTGTTTAAAGTCTTCAATACTTTCTACAACTATAACATAACCACCATCATCTACATACTTATCTCCATTAGATCCATACTCAGAATCAAGTACTTCTAATACAGCTTTAATTACTTCTTGAACTTCTATAGGCAATGCCTGTACCCTTTTCATTTCTCTTAACTATGTTATCTCTATCATGTAAATTCCTCCTAAAATAGAAAAAGAAATATTCAAAGCTTTCTCTGCTTCAAATATTCCCTTATCTTTATTACATGATAATAATATATATTTAATTTTAATATTTGTTACATACGATTATTCTAAGATAATACCTACCTTTACTTGCGATATGGTTCACTATTAATTATTCTCAATCTACGCACAAAAAACCAAAATTATGATTTTCGTGGGTTTCATGGTGGAGGCGAGGCATACAGAACCCGTGTCCATAAATTATATAAAACTAAGTATTAACATAAAAATAATAAATTTCCTTAAACTTTGTGTGAACATAATTCCATTCTTATGCTTTACTCTTCAATAAAACATTCTACTGCTTTATTAAATTTCTCTTTTTCATCATAAAATATTCCATGCCCACTGTTTTCGAATTTTAATAATTTTGAATTTTTAATAAGCTTGTGTTGCTCTTCTGCTAAAGGAAATAGACATACTTTATCATGAATTCCATGAATTATTAATGTTTGCACGTCTATCTTCTTCATATCATCAAATAATTCTTCTTCATTGAGCCATGTATCTGCTATTTTAGCTGTAGCCCATCCGGCAGCTTGAAATCCAAGCTGAATAAACCATTCCATAAAGTATTTACTTGGTTTCTTATAAAAAAATATATCTCCGAAATTTTTTAACATCTTTGGCCTATCACTGTATGTTCCTTGTATAATTTCATCAATAGTTTCCGTCTTTAATCCATAGGGAAAGTATGAACGCTTAATAAGACTTGGTGCTGCAGCTGCACAGAGAATAAGCTTATCTACTCCATACCCTTTATGTCTTGACATATATCTTACAGCTATTGCTCCTCCAGTTGAATGTCCTAACAAAATGAAATCACCTAATCCTAGAAGATCTACAACTGTTTTTACATCATCACTTAATGTATTATAATCATATCCACATATAGGTCTGTCCGATTTACCAAATCCTCTTTGATCTATACCTATGCACCTATATCCTTTTTCCGCCAAATAATCGTACTGATACTCAAAAAGTTCGTGACTTCCAGGCCATCCATGTAAAAAAACAATGGTTTTCTTTCCTTCTTCATTAATATCTTCTACATATAATGTTACATTATTTTCAACCTTAACATAGTAACCCATTAATTATCTCCCCTCAATAAGATACTCATTAATAACATTAGATATAATAATTCACATTAAATATTGCTATATCAATACAACTTTTCACATAAATAATTTTTTTCAACTTTACTCCAGTCTATTACATTCCATATATTTTTAACATAATCAGCTCTCAAATTTTGATACTTTAAATAATATGCATGTTCCCAAACATCAATTGTTAATATTGGCTTCATCTTTAAGCTTAGTGGTGAATCTTGATTTGCAGTTGTTATTACATCAAGTTCTTTTTTATCATTAACAACAAGCCATGAATATCCTGATCCAAAAACAGTTACTGCTTTATTAGAAATCTCATTTTTTAAATTTTCAAGACTTCCATATTTATTTACAATTGCATCCAATAGCTGTCCATCTGGGTATTTTTTAGGCTTTTTTGCAAGTATGGAAAAGTATAAATTATGATTAGCCACTCCACCACCTTGATTTATTACGTCTTTTTTTATTTCTAATGGAATGTCTTCAGGATAGTATAAGATTTCTTCTATGGTTTTTCCATCTGTAAATTTTTCATATCCTTCAACAGCCTTATTTAATTTGTCTACATATGCCTGTAAATGCTTTGTATAATGTATACACACCGTTTTTTTATCAATATAGGGTTCTAGATCTTTATATTTATATTCTAATGGCCATTTCTCATACTTCATATATTACAACTCCCTTCTATGTTTATAATATTTTATATATATTTGTTATATTCATTTATTGTAATATTTTTTATTATTAGTCATCAAAAAAACTGCCAACTAAAATTTAATTAGTAAGCAGTTTTTTATCTATCTCTTTCAAAAATACCATATGTAAATAATCTTTTTATATTTACTATTCAAAAATTTCTGTACCAATATAATACAGGTATCTATTTTAATCCTGAAACTCCTGTTTCTAAGATTTCCATCTGAAGTATAGTCTCATGATCTTTTATAACTTTTTCTTTGTTATTTACAATTGTCTCATAAATATCATCATACACACGTCCATAATCCCCATCAACTGTTTTAACTTTTTCTTCATGATATTCACCATTATCATCATAATAAGTAAGAGTTCCATAATGTTTAGGTTCATCTTTTCCAAAATCCTCATTATGTGGCATATAGAATAATTTCAAACATTCTTCCTGACGATCTTTAGTTTCTTTTATAAACATGCCTTTTTTACCATATACTACAAAGCTAGGTCTCTCCTTTATTCTGAAAAAGCTCGATTTTACAGATACTTTTAAGACTCCATAGTATAAATCTAAATCAAAATAATCATTCATACGCCCTTTTCCAAGGAGCTGACGGACATCATAATTAATGTGGTCCGGCTTTCCAAAATAGCTTATGACTTGATCCAGTGTATGACATCCATGCCCATATAAATATGACATTTCAGCCTTAAATTCATGAGTATTTTCTGGCACATAAGGTCTATAATAATCAAAATGCATTTCTAATTCTAAAAGGTCTCCAAGCTTTCCACTTTCAATTACATTCTGTACAGTAAGAAAATCACTGTCATAACGTCTATTTTGATAAGCAGAAATAATAAGTCCTTTTTCTTTTGCTAATTTAAAAATTTCTTTTGCCTGACTACTACTCTCCATAAATGGCTTTTCAACAAGACAATGCTTGTTATGTTCCAATACCATCTTTGAATATTCATAATGACTATCGCAACCTGTACACACTACTACCATATCAATTTCTGAATCATTTAATATTTCTTCAATATCATCTGTATATTTTACACCATCAATATATTTCCAACTATCATTATTAGGATTACGTCTATAAATTGTCTTTACTTTAAATTTATCTTTACGCTGCACAACAAATGGAAGATGATATCTATTGGTACTTTTACCATTACCTATGTATCCTATTGTAAGTGCTTTTTTACTTATCATTTTCAAAAATCACTCCTTGCTGTTTTCTTGCTTTTTCCATTATCTCACTAACTATTATACTTATCTCAAGCATATTCTTAGCTTTTACAAAATCTTTTTCATTAATTATTCTTATAAATTCAACAAATTCATAATATAATCTATGTTCAGGATTTTCTATTTTAAACTCTTCACATTCTCCAGTGTTATAGTTTAATTCATATGAAACAAGCTGACCTACAGGCATATTTAATCTAAAGTTTCCTTTGTCTCCCTGAATAGTTGATACTACAGGTGCTTTGCAGTCTTTTGCTCCAATACATACTGCTTTAAATTCATTATAATCCATAAGAAGTATTCCACTTGTATCGATTTTATTTTCAATATTAGCCATATATTGTACTTCTTTTGGTTTTCCAAATAATGAAACAATAAAATTAATGTTATATACATTTAAATCCATTAGCGCACCACCAGATTTCTTATAATCAAATGCTGGGAGAATGATGCCATTTTTAAATGAATCATATCTTGATGAATACTGACTATAATTTAAACTTACAATCTTTGGTTTACCTATTTCTAAAATACTACTTTTTAATTCTTTAAATGCAGGAAGATAATGAACATTCACTGCTTCAAGAATAATAAGATTTCTTTCTGATGCAATCTTTATCAATTCCTTTAATTCAGAATAATTAGAAGTTATAGGTTTTTCTATTATTACATGCTTATCATTTTCTAAAGCCCTCTTTGCAAACTCATAATGAAGATGATTAGGAAGTGCAACATATACAGTATCAATATCACTTTTTAGCAAATCATCATAGTCAAAATGATATGCCTTCATATTATATTCTTTATATAGTTCTATAGTTTTTTCTTTACTACGTTCTGTACCCAAGATTTCAACAGATTCAATAGGAAGTTTATTTATAGTAGAAAGTAAATCTTTTACTATCATTCCTGTTCCTAAAATTCCAAGTTTCATTAAAAAGTCCCCCTTTAATTTAAATCTTATTGTATTTTTAATTATATTAGCTTTTGTATGTATTCGTTAACAAATTTCATTTGTTTATAGTGTTTATTTTATTATGTGAAATACTCTTTTAACTCGTGTCAAGTCACAATGTATTTTCGCTAATAAATTATATTCTATTAATTTTTATATTTATATTACTTAGATTATATCACAAATTCTTGTATTCTAATTAATCATATATTTAATATTTTTATTCTACTTTTTAAAATATAATAATTTACATGTATCATCATGAAATAAGTACCATTATATTTACTATTATTATAACCATTGTATTAAGCTAACTTTACTTTAATGCAATAATTATGAGGCTATATTTATACTAAGTAAAACACTGAAAAACTTAGTGTTTTCCAGTGCCTTACTTAATAATAATTCTATTTTTCAAAACGCTTTGCAACATTCTCTAAATCTTTTATAATAGGTAAATGCTGAGGACATACTCCTTCGCACTGACCACATTGAATACAATCGCTAGCCTTTCCAAATGTTTTAGTTAAGTTATTGTAATACTCACCTTGTGGAGTCCATCCTTTTTCTTTAACTTCCTGTAAGTCTGCATTATATAATGAGAAATACTTAGGTATAGCAATCTTCATCGGACAACCATCAACACAATATGAACATCCAGTACAAGGAATAGTGATTGTTGAATTAATCACATTAACTGCTTTATCTATCAATTTATATTCTTCTTCATCTAATGGTTTAAAATCACTCATATACTTAGTATTATCCAATAATTGTTCCATATTAGACATACCGCTTAAAACAACCTTGACATTATCAAGACTTGCTGCAAATCTAATTGCCCATGATGGAATAGACATATCTTTATCATATTCTTTAAACATATTAGAAACTTCATCGGGAACCTTTGCTAATGTTCCACCTTTTACAGGCTCCATTACAATAACTGGTTTTCCATGTTTCTTTGCAACTTCATAACATTTTCTTGATTGAACTCCAAAGCTATCCCAGTCTAAGTAATTAATCTGTAACTGAACAAGTTCAAATTCAGGGTGCTCACTTAAAACCTTATCTAATAACTCAGGTCCATCATGAAATGAAAAACCAATAGTTTTGACTAACCCCTGTTTCTTCTTTTCTTGTAACCAGTTGAAACAATCCAAATCATTATATACTTCAATGCTATGTGTATTAATATCGTGCAATAAATAATAATCAAAATAATCAACACCAGTTTTCTTCAGCTGTTCATTAAAAATACGGTCGCGATCATCCTTTGTTTTAATAAATCCTGCATGAAGTTTAGTCGTTAATGTATAGCTATCACGCGGATGACGTTTTACCAATACTTCTTTTACAGCATTTTCACTTTTAAATCCACAATACATCCATGCTGTATCAAAGTAAGTAAAACCTCTTTCTAAAAATTTATCTACCATTTGTTTTGTTTGTTCAATGTCAATTTTAGATGCATCATTTGGATCTAAAGATGGTAAACGCATCAATCCAAAGCCTAATTTCTTCATTCTAAAGGACCCCTTTCAAATCTATTTATTGTACAAACTTAGCGGAAGCTCTAATCCATTCTCTTCTAATAAAACTTTATTAGTAAGAATATCTTTTGTGTTTCCATCTTTTATTATTTTTCCATCACACAATAGTATTGTTCTTGAACATGTATCCATAATCATGTCTAAATCATGTGATGCAATAATCTTTAATTTATTCATTTTATTTAAAATATTAATAAGATTTCTTCTATTCCTAGGATCAAGAGCAACTGATGGCTCATCCAAAAGTATTATTTCAGGCTCCATTGCAAGAATTACAGCAATAGATGCAAGCTTTTTTTCTCCCCCAGACATTCTATAAATCTGACGTGTTTTCAGTTTTTCTATGTTTACACTTTTCAATGCATTCTCTACACGCTTTTCTATTTCTTTTTCATCATATCCATAATTACGTGGCCCAAAAGCCACATCTTCATAAACTGTTGACATAAAAAGCTGGCTGTCAGAGTCCTGAAAAACATATCCTGTTTCTTTTCTTATGTCTGGAAAATTCTCTTTTACAAGCTTCTTTTCATTAATAAGAATTTCTCCTTCATAACGGTCTAAAAGACCAACCATAAGCTTAAGTAATGTAGACTTTCCAACACCATTTGCTCCAATTAATCCTACACATTCATTTTCTGAAATCTTAATATTAATATCATCCAATATTTTATTTCTTCCATAATAAAAATTCATATGTTCAATATTAATTCTGCACATTTTTAATACCTCATTTTATACAACAATACTTCCAATAATCTTAAATAAAGGAATAACTCTTAAAGTAATAAATATTAAGCACCAGACAGATGCATACGCAATGCTTAAAATGACTTTTCCCTTATGATTATTTATTATAAAATTTCCATTAAAACCTCTAAGCAACATGCTTTCATATACAATTTCTGCTCTGTCAATACTCCTTAAAAGAAGCTGTCCTGCGAAGCTCCCCCATGCTTTTATATTTATTCCCTTCTGGTATGGAGCACGAAGGTTATATGCCTGCATCATACGCTCTGTTTCTTTTAATAAAACAATAATGTATCTATATATAAGCATGACCATAATTACTATTCCCTTTGGAATATGAAGAATCCTCAATCCATAACATATTTTTTCAATTGATGTTGTAACTATTAAGAAATATGCTGCACATACTGTAAAGATACCTTTAATCATAAGTGTTACCATAGATACCATTCCATAGGTAATATCTATGCCTGATATAGAAAATATAATCTTCCTGTCAAAAAACGGATTACCTATTCCAACAATACAAACAAGTATAAGCACCACCTTCATGTTTTTAAAGCTATTACTTAATGGAATATCTGAAATTACACTTACTCCATAAAGATAAATCCCCATACTAATCACACCATAAAAATCATATTTATCAAAAGATACTACAACAACTATATAAATAAATGTAACAATAATTTTTGATAATGGGTGAAGGTTATTTATGGTGCTGTCTTTTGCTGCCACATCATCCATATGATGAATTCCATGAATTACTTCATTTATTTTACTCATGTTTTACTCGTTTTTTGAATCCCTTCACTGCATATCCACCCAAAGCGCAAACAATCACAACAATAACTCCGCCAATAAGTCCTGATAATGATGTTCCTGAAGCAGAATCACTATTCTTTAATGAATAATCTGGAAGCAGTGCAGTTGACTCCTGAATATTCTCTGCTTTTTCATAAATTGATCCAGCTGATGATATTTCTGTTGAACCTGTCATTTTGGCAATCGACCATTCAAGACCATCTGGATTTGAAGACGCAGTAAGTGAAAATAATCCACCTACAATAGCTGCACATACTGCAATTATTATAATCATATTTTTGTATGATACTCTCTCTTTAGCTTCTAAGTTTTCATTATTCATCCATAAAATCTGTGGTCTGGTTTCATATATAAATATTAAAACTGCACCTGTAACCAGCCCTTCTACAAGTCCTATTGCTAGATGAATAGGCTGCATTGCAGCAATAAAAGTTATAAATGGAAGTTCTGTAATATTAGAAGCTAATGTTTCAAGGCTTACAGAAAATGCTCCAAGCTGCAAAGTTAATATGCATCCTAAAACTGAAGCTGTCATTATTTTTTTCTTAGACATGCCATTTCTCATAATATAGCGCCATATTATAATTCCACCTATAAAACATCCATAAAAGGACATATTCCATATATTACATCCAAGTGCAAGTATTCCACCATCAGCAAACATAAGACATTGTATAAGTAGTATTCCTATCATTGTTAAGAATGCTGCATAAGGTCCAAGTACTGCTGAAAGCATCATTCCTCCACAGAGATGGCCCGAAGAGCCTGTCCCTGGAATTGTAAAATTAATCATCTGAGCTGCAAATACGAATGCTCCCATAACTCCCATAAGTGGAATCTTTTTTGTGTCAATATCAAGATTTACTTTTTTTATTGAATACACCATTGCAGCTCCTGAACAGGCATACATACTTCCTGCAACAATAGGTGTAACAAGTGCGTCAGCCATATGCATATCTCATTCCCCCTTTTAGATTTTTTATAAGACAATTAAAATTTCTCTACAATTTCTTTATATTAGTGCTCAATTATTTATCTTCTATATTTATGTCCATACTTCCTGAGCGAAATCCCTCAATATCTAATGTAATATATGAATAATTCAAAGTTTTTAAAAATTCCATAATACTTTTTCTATATTCCAAAAATTTCATCATCTCCTTATCATCAACTTCTATTCGTACAATATCTTTATGAACTCTAAGTCTTACGTTATAAAATCCCAGCTTCCTTATAAAATCCTCGCCTTTTTCAACCTTTCTCATTTCCTCACTATTTAAAGATGTACCATAAGGAAATCTTGTTGCAAGACATGGAGCAGAAGGTCTATCTGCAACTGAAATTTTGTATTCTTCTGCCATCTTTCTTACATCCTGCTTTGTAAAACCCATAAGCTGAAGAGGACTTATAACAGAAAGCTCCTTCAAAGCTTTAATTCCTGGCCTGTACACATGCATATCATCTTCATTGGTTCCATCAAAAACATTCTTGATATTAAGTTCTGCTGCTTTTTCCTTTATTTTTGTGAACAAGTATTTTTTACAAAGATAACATCTGTTAACAGGATTATTTATTATGCCTGCATCTTTAAGTTCATCAATTTTTAATATAATATGGGCTGCTCCAGACTCATTAGCAACTTTTCTTGCTATTTCAATATCCTTCATGGGATGAAGACTTGTATGCAAAGTTACTGCATATACCTTTGTACTTTTTTTCTTTGAACAGTCACAAGCTATCTTTAAAAGCAGGCTACTGTCAACTCCTCCTGAAAAAGCTATCATTATATCATTATCAGTATATTTATCTATAAAGTTTTTTAAATCTGTACACTTTTCTTTATAATCTTTCATAACTTAACGCCTTCATTTCACTTTGAATTAAGCTATATGCCTCAGTATAGGTCATACCTTTTTCTTTACATATGGTAGCTATACTTTCATATTCAGGATAATACTTAAGTTTATCTCCTAATCTGCACACTTTAACTTTTGCTTTCCCAAAAGAAGTGTCAATTTCCTTTATTTCCCTCTTTAAAACTGTTCTTTCCATTACAGTTTTTCTGATTCCTATTGTTGTTGTTTCTGAAAAAATTATATGTTCAAGTTTTTCAACATATTCTTCTTCACAAATTACATTCATCATATACGCAGGTCTGTTCTTTTTCATAAACATAGGAATATAATTTACATCTCTTGCACCATTTTCAAAAAGTCTATCCATTACATATCCAAGATTTTCACCACTGCAGTCATCAATATTAGTTTCAAGTTTATAAATAACATCCTTTTCCTCTTCTGAATCTTCAATAATCATTGCTCGAAGGATACTTGGCCTGTCATAATTTCTCTTTCCTGCTCCAAGACCAATTTTCTTAATTTTAAACTTTGAAGGAAGTTTATCCTTTGTTTTAACTGCTGCAACTATTGCTGCACCTGTAGGTGTTATAAGCTCTCCATAAGTTTCTGTAATGTTAATGTTAAGATTGTTTGACTGCATTATATTTACTACAGCAGGTACTGGTACTGGAATAACTCCATGCTGACACCTTACAGTTCCTCTCCCTTCATACAGTTCAGTAACAATAACATCTGAAATTTCTAGATTATCAAGGCATACAGCCACGGCTACTATATCAACTATTGAATCAACTGCACCAACTTCATGAAAATGTACACTATTTATATCACTTCCATGAGCTTCTGATTCTGCTTTTGCAATTATCTTAAAGATCTTCACTGCAGTATTTTTTGCATTTTCTGTAATATCTGAACTATATATTATTTCTAATATTTCTGGTAATCCTTTATGTTCATGATGATGAGCATGTTCTATCTCATGATTCATATCTTTATGACAGTGTTCTTCATTACACTCTTTACTTTCATTCACTTTAACATTATGTCCATGCAGATACTCCATGTCATGATCATGATTTTCATGATGCTCATCCAAAATTACATTAAAATCACATGCATCAATGCCACTTTTTTTCACTCTGCTTATTTCAATTTTAAATCCACTTATCTTAAGACTTTCTAAGGCTCTTAAAAGTGCTTCTTTATCTGCACCAAGATCTATAAGTGCTGCAACTGTCATATCTCCACTTATTCCACTGTAACATTCTAAATATAGACTTTTACTCATTTTTCTCCCCCATTCTGTTTATTTGTGTTGCAATGTAACCTGCACCATATCCATTATCTATATTAACCACTGCAATACCATTTGCACATGAATTAATCATAGTAAGTAGTGGTGCTAGTCCATTCATACTTGCTCCATATCCTACAGATGTAGGAACTGCAATAACCGGCTTATCAACAAGGCCTCCAATAACACTTGCCAGTGCACCTTCCATCCCTGCTACAGCTATCACACAGTTTGCACTTTGTATAATATCTAATTTTGATAGAAGTCTGTGAATACCAGCAACTCCAACGTCATATATTCTTTCTACATTGGACCCGAAATATTCTGCTGTTTGTGCTGCTTCTTCTGCCACACATATGTCTGCTGTGCCTGCAGTACAAACTGCTATTTTACCAATTCTTTTTTTATTTTTCTTGTCTATCTTCAAAATATGAGATATGTGGTCATATTCTACCTGATGATATTTATCTTTTATAAGTTTATACTGATGTTCATCTGCCCTTGTTCCAAATACTTCTCCATCTTCCTCATATAATTTTCCAAATATATTGATAAGATGTTCATCTGCCTTTCCACTGCAGAAAATAACTTCTGAAAATCCAGATCTTACTTTTCTATGTGTGTCAAGCTTAGCGTACCCCATTTCTTCAAATGGCTGTTTTCTTAAATATTTCTCGGCTTCTTCAACTGATATTTGATTATTTTTAAGCTTTGTAAGTACTTCTTTTAATTCCATATAAATATCACTTTCTTTTCTATTTTTTTAATATTTTTGTAGCATTCACAAAAAATTTTGTACTTCTTAAATGCACATACATATAATAATTTATTTCATTGTTATACGTTTTCTATTTTTCCATAAGATTCTCCTGCAATATTATGGAAATTGTTTCAAAATTAATTTGCCACCTAGAACCAACTAACAACATTGTCCATTTCCATTTTTTATTAAACTATACATCCCATGTTACTCCTTTAAGTGCACTCCAAGTCAATACTTTTTTGGGTATTTATTTAAATTTTAGAATTTAAATTCATTAAAAAAGAAGCAACACAACTCAATGTGTCAGCTTCTTTATATTAAATATCTGTATCACTTATATGATTTTTAATAAATACTGTCATTCAATAGCACATACTATTAAATATTAAGTTTATTGATCCATTCTACAAGCATTTCTTTTGATATTCTTCCATTTAGCATTTTTCCTGGAAGCCATGTCACAGTATCAGAACAAGAACTCTTTAACTTTTCTACAGTCTGTCCAAGATTGCTTCCCCCTGATGTAGCAAATGGTATGATCTTCTTACCTGAAAAATCATAACTTTCTAAAAATGTATTTATTATAGTTGGCGCTACATACCACCATATTGGAAATCCTACAAAAATAGCATCATAATCATCAATATTTAATACTTTGTCAGCAATCACAGGACGATAAGATGGATCATTCATTTCAATACTGCTACGTGATTGATTATCTCGCCAATTTAAGTCTGCATTTGTATATGGAATTTCTGGTTTAATTTCATAAATATCTGCACCTACTACTTTTGCAAGACTCTCTGCTACTTTTGCTGTTACACCACTACATGAAAAATATGCAACTAAAAATTTTTTACTCATAAATTATCTTCCTCCATACTTTACTTATTGCTTTTTCCCTATATTATTTTCATTAAAATCATACAACTTAAAGCTAACTCCAAGTCAATACTTTTTTGATAAATTTATCCTATAAATAAAAAATAACTTCTTCTTTCTAATACTAATTTCTTCATTAATGATTTTTATTTCATACTAATTTGGATAAAATTTATTTAAATGAGGATTACTTATACAATACAGTATTAAATATATTTGCATCTTTTATTAAAAATACATTGTTTAATGCATATTAATTATATTAAATCATTGAACTTAGTCGAAAAAAGTGTTAAGCTATCAATATTAAATTTACTAAAATGTATTTATATATTATAAAATTTAGATTGACAAAAAAGTATATTAAAGAGCTTATTTTTCCATAGGCTCTTTTTTAGCGATAAAGAGAGGTATAATTATGATAAAAATTGATAACTTGTCATACTCATTCCCTGAAAAGGACTTATATAAAAACATTTCCTTCACATTAGAAACTGATGCTCATGCTGCTTTTATTGGAACTAATGGAAGTGGAAAAAGTACTCTTATAGATATGATTATGGATACTGAGAAATATTTGTATGATGGTACAATAGAAAAATCACCAAACTGCAGAATTGGTTATGTACAACAATTCTCCCAAAATGATAAAATGAGAGAAATTACGGTTTTTGATTACATATGTGAAGAATATAATAAACTTCAAAGTGAGATAACATCTATCTGCACACAAATGGAAACATCTTCTGACATTGAAACTTTACTTGAAAAATATCAGGAAGCTTTAGATGCACTAGATGCAATAGGAGGAGATGAATTTGAAAACAATGTTAATAAGAAATTAAATCTTACAAACTTAATGAAACATAAAGATTTGATGATATCTGAACTTAGTGGTGGAGAATTCAAGCTTGTTCAAGTGATGAAGGGAATGCTTAATAATCCAGATTTAATAATTATGGATGAACCAGATGTATTTTTAGACTTTGAAAATCTTAATTCTCTTAAAAACTTAATTAATTCACACAAAGGAACAATGCTTGTAATTACCCATAATAGATATCTTCTTAATAATTGTTTCGATAAAATTATTCATCTTGAAAACATGGAGGTTCAAGAGTTTGATGGAAATTATATTGATTATAACTTCTCATTACTGCAAACTAAAATCGAACTTCAAGAACTGGCTGCTGCAGACACTGCGGAAATTCAAAGAAATGATAAATTAATAGATAGGTTAAGAGAGCTTGCAACTGAAAATGCTGAACAATTCAGAGGAAAAACTCTTAGAGCCAGAGTTAAAATCCAGGAAAGATTAGAACAACGTAGAATTAAAGCACCATTTTTAGCTATTAAAGAACCAGATATTCATTTAAATACAGACAATGTATTAGATGAAGAAACTATTGTTTTAAAACTTAATAACTACAATGCCGTATTTGATAATGTACTTTTAGAAGATGTAAACTTTGAAATTAAATCTACTGATAAAGTAGCAATTATAGGCTCAAATGGTACTGGTAAAACTACTTTAATGCAAGATATATTTAGCTATATAAACAATAAAAAATCTATTGAGGTAAATGATCAAGTTGAAATGGCTTATTTATCACAGCTTCAACACAAAACTCTAAATGATTCTAACACTATACGTGAAGAATTCATTGAAGCTGGTTTTAAAAACTCTGATGAGATTATGGAACATATTTCAAAGTATGGTTTTGAAGATAGGGAAATTCTTAGTCAAGAGATAGGTACTTTATCTGGTGGAGAACAGAATATGCTTCAGCTAGCAAAAATCTCTGTAAGCAATGCTAATATGTTACTTCTTGATGAACCAACAAGCCATTTAGATACATATTCACAAATAGCATTAGAAAAAGCTATTAAAGACTATAATGGTACGATTCTTATGGTTTCTCACGATTTCTATTCAATAGTTAACTGTATGGATTATATTTTATACATTGAAGATAAAAAAATAAGAAGAATGAATATGAAAACTTTTAAGAAAATGGTTTATGCTAATTACTTCGATAAAGACTATTTAGAAATTGAACATAATAAAAAACAGCTTGAAATACAAATAGAATTAGCTCTTAGAGAAAATGATTTTGATGCTGCAAAAGATTTATGTGAACAGTTAGAAAAGCTAGTTAAATTGCTCCGAATTTAATATTTTCTTCAATAAAAAATCAACGATAACGAGTATCGTTGATTTTTTGTATTGATTAGAAATCATGACTTTTAAAGTCCGTCATAAATTATTTCCTATATGTTTTCTTATTAATCAATAATATAATCATCAATATTTGAGTTATTCCAAGTACAAAGAATGTTATATGAAGATTAAATTTATCAGCAAATAAGCCGCTCAAAGGAAACATACATATCATAGAAAATGAAAACATCATACTATCTATTGAAATAATAGTTGCCCTCTGCTCTGATGGTATTAATTCATTTAATGCTTCTGACTGTATTGGATAAAGCAATGCATTAACATAATTCATAACACAAAAAAATGTTATTGAAACACTAAGAATTTTTACACTGATAAAAACAATGCTTATTCCCATAAGTGCTGATGCCACATATCTAGTTTTATCTTTAAAGAAATAAATTATCTTTTCACAACTTAGTGCACCAATGCATGATGATATTCCACCAAAAAACATTATAAAACTTGTTTCAATTTTATTGCATCCAAGAATACTGAAATACTGCTGACCATAAAAGTATACAACTGTATGAAATGTGAATACTAATGGAAAATAGACTATAACCTTAATTATCTTTTTGTTAGTTTTCAATATCTCATAACAAATCCTAAAATGCATTTTTATTGATGCTTTTTCTTCTCTCTTATTTTCATCTTTTATTGAAGGTTCTTTAAACATACAACATGGAATTAGTGATAATAATGATATTATTATTGCCATGCCATAACAGTACACGTATGAATATTGCGCTAATACTCCTCCTATAAAAGTGGCAAGTCCTTGTGATACTTCGATTATCAAGTTCAATCTGCTGCTTACTTTTAAATATTCATTTTCACAGTCCTCTTGTTTTAAAGTATCATATACAAGAGCTTCTTCGGATCCTGAATTTAGATTATATCCTAATGCAGATATCATAAATCCAATAGAAAAATCAAAAAGATTTACTGCAAATAAATTTATAACTGAAGATACAACACTACATATCCTTCCAGCTATCATTACTTTTTTTCTTCCAAATAAATCTGCTGCTGCTCCTGATGGAACTTCAAATAGAAAACTTGTTAAATGAAAAAAACCCTCAACAATTCCAATCTGCCATAAAGTAAGACCCTTATAAACCATGTAAAGAACCCATATGGCGCTTGAAATATCAAAATTTTTCATAAATGAATATATATAATCTATATTTATATTTTTCTTTATACTTTTATCTTTTATTAATTTATTTTTATCTTTATATACTTTTATCATTTTTAATGGCTCCTATTCTTTCAAATCATATAAATCAGAAATTTTTATACGCAAAAAGAACATATGAAATATCTCATGGATAATTTGCATACGTTCTTTATAGGAGCTACTGCTTATATTTTATGAACAATGAAATATAATGACTTCCCTAAAAAAGGGCGCAGTAGTCCCGTAAGAGTTCAAAACAGCATGTTTTTGAACAAGCACTACTACTACAAACAGGTTTATAACCTAAGCCATTCATTTCATTATCCTCCTTTACCAAAATATTCTTTTTAAATTATATCATTTTTATCTTTTGTTTTTCAACTTTATTTTTCAAATTCAATAGTAACTATTAAGTATAGATACATTATTGTTAATTTATTTGTTAATACTTATTTCAATCTCCTTTAATGCTATTTTTCTAATTCTTCACGAATAAATATATAGCTTATTGCTTATCATAATAAATAATTAATTAAAACGAGGTACTTACAAATGAAAAAAATTCTAAAAATCTATTTATCCTTGTTATTTACTTTCATATTTTTATTTACTTCTTTTATATATCCAATAAATGCAACATCTGATTTGCATATAATACAAGATTATGATAATTCAGATTCTTTACCAAACAGTTTTCGAAAAACAACAGATATTTCAAATGCTAATATATTAAAATCATTAAATATTAAAGGTCTAGATAAATTAAATATTTCTGGTAGCGGACAATTTTCAGAATTTAATATTAAAAATTTAATTAAATCCATCGATAGTCAATTATCCATAATAGATGTTGATTTAAGAGAAGAATCCCATGGATTTGTAAATGGTACTGCAATAAGCTTCGCAAATTCAAACAATAGTGCTAATGCAGGACTTACTTTGACTGAAGTTATCCAAAAAGAGAATGATGATTTATCGTCTATAAATTTAAATAACAAATTAACTTTGTATAATACAAATAAATCAATTAAACCTAAAGTGATTAAAAATGAAAAAACTCTTGCTGAAGAAAATAATATAGAGTATCTTAGAATTCCAGTAACAGATGGAAATCTTCCTAATGATGATATGGTTAATTATTTTATTAATTTTGTAAATCATCAACCTGAAAACACTTGGCTTCATTTTCACTGCAAAGCTGGCGTAGGCAGAACTACTACTTTTATGATTATGTATGATATTATGAAAAATTATAATGAAGTAAGTCTACATGATATTATTGCACGTCAGTTATTATTGGGAAATATTAAATCTAAAACTTCACTTGATTTTTTTGTTGGGAAGAGATATGAATTTTTAAATAAGTTCTATAACAAATTCAAAAATAATGAATCTAATACTTCTTCATTAAATACTGTTGATAAGTGCACGCCTTGCTATACTACTTTCAATGATGCTCTTTTTAACTCATCCTATATTGATGGCGCTTCCAACATAAGCTCTGATACTAATGTAATTGAAGATGATTCTTACATTAAAAATACTGTGATTCCTAAATTTCTTTATGTAATTAGCGAAAATGATATGACGAAAGCTGAACAAACTATGATTGCAACCCTTCAAGGTCTTATAGCCTCAAAATCTGAAAATCAAATTTATATTTTAAGTCCCAGTGAACATGATTATGAAATATGGCTTAAAGACTTAAAAAAGAATTACAATGTTAAATATAAGAAAGTGAAAGATCCATGGTCATTATTAGATAAATTCCAAAAATATATACATGGATATACTCTATACAGCACTGTAAAAGGACCATCAATAAACAATGCTTGCACATTGGCTTCTTTAAATGATTCTATAGCTATTGATGAATCTATAGAAAACATTTTAAACAGTTATGGAATAACTAATTTATTAGAAGATTGCAGAGAAACAGATAAATATTGGGCATATAATACACTTTGGAATTCTGGTTTAAATCACTCAACAGTAATAGAATTGCCTAGTGATAAATTTATGTCATTACGTGATTATGCAATTCTTTCAAAGTCACTAATATTCTATGAAGATGATGTAAATGATACATCTTTTAGAGAAGCTATTTTTAGTTCTATGGATAATGGTGGAAGAATTTTAGGCTGGGGCCCTGATGAACACACTAATGTATCGATTGCCTCAAAATGCGGAATAGATATGATTGCTGCTGATTGGTCTTATAACCTATCTGTACTAAGTTCATATAAATCAACACCACAAAGTCAGAATATTAAAAATGATATAAAAGAAGAAGATGGAGTTCATTATATTACTTTCATTATGTCCGATGGGGATAATATGCAATGGCTTCTAGGAAGTAATTTTAGTATGAAGAATTGGTTTGGCTCACCCAATAGGGGAAATTTTAATCTAGGATGGTCAATAACTCCATCATTATACTATCTAGCCCCAACTGTTTTTAGTAAATACTACTCATCAGCAAGCTCTTCAAAATACAATGATAATTTTGTAGTTTCTGCTTCAGGAAATGGATATATGTATCCAAGTAAGTTTCCTTATGAAAAATTAAGTGATTATACAAATAGGTTAAATGATTATATGTCTAAAGTTGACCAAAATTATGTATTAATTTTAGATGATGAAGCTTTTTATAAAAAAGACTTATGGGATAAATACACTTGTAATTCCAATATAGATGCACTTTTATATCTTAATTATGATATAAATAATGCTTATAAAGGTAAAATAATATGGTCAAATGATAAACCAGTAATCTCTTGTCGAGATCTGCTTTGGGGCGGGTTAGAAGATGAAAATGAACTTATTTCCAATATTAATAATAGGATAAATTCAGGCTATACAAATATTAAAGATCCAAATTCATATACTTTTGTATATGTTCATGTTTGGAGCAATACTATGGATAATGTAAATGACGTCATAAATAAATTAAATAAAAACCCTAAAGTAAAAGTCGTAACTCCAGATACTTTTATAAAATTAATAAGAAACAATGTACCTCATGTTGATATTTAAAAACTAAATATCAACATGAAAATGCCATTTTAGTCACTTAATTTTCCCATCTGACTTATTACCATTTCATAGTAGCGACCTTTATTATTCATTAAGCTTTTATGGTTTCCACTCTCAAGTATTCTACCATTTCCAATAACCATAATGTTGTCTGCATCTCTAATAGTAGAAAGTCTATGAGCAATTAAAAAGCTCGTTCTGTTTTTCATTAATTTAACTAATGCATTTTGAATATCCTTCTCAGTTTTAGTATCAACACTACTCGTTGCCTCATCTAAAATAAGAATTGGACTATCACATAAAACAGCCCTTGCTATTGCTATAAGCTGACGCTGACCTTGACTTAAATTATCAATAGCCCCAGAAACCATTGTGTAATAACCCTTTGGAAGCTTACTTATAAAATCATGTGCATGAGATATTTTAGCAGAGTTAATTACATCCTCATCTGAAGCATTATTTTGTGAATATCTAATATTATCCATAATAGTTCCTGTAAATAAGCATGTATCTTGAAGAACTACTGAAAAGTATTTTCTAAGACTATCTCTTTTTAAATTCATTATATCCTCATTATCTATAAGTATACTTCCACTATCTTTATCATAAAATCTAGTAAGAAGATTCACTATAGTTGTTTTACCAGCACCTGTTTCTCCAACTAAAGCAACAACTTCTCCAGCTTTAACCTTAAAGCTTACATTTTTCAATATAGGAGCACATTTATCATAAGAAAAACATACATTTTTAAATTCCACATCACCCTTTGGAGATTTTAATTCTATTGCCCCATGGATGTCTTCCTTTTCCTCTACTGTATCTAAAATTTCAAATACTCTTTCAGCACCAGCAAGTGCAGATTGAATAGTATTAAACATTCCAGCTATGGAGTTTAGTGGCTGTGAAAACTGTTTTGAATAGCTTAAAAAGCTGACAACAGTACCTATTGCCAATCCATATTCTACAGATAAAACTCCTCCTACAATAGCAACGACTGCAAATATAAAATTATTTATAACATTCATCAAGGGCATCATATATCCAGACCATATTTGAGCCTTATTACTGCTTTCATAAAGTTTTTCATTAATTTCTTTAAAATTTTCTAAAATATCCTTCTGTTTTCCAAAAGCCTTTACCATTTTTAATCCTAAAATATTCTCCTCAACTAATCCATTTAAAGAACCTAAACTTTGCTGTTGTGCTAAAAAATAATCTCTGCTTTTTGATGCAATTGTTTTAGTTAGTAAAACTACTAGAGGAATACATAAAAGAACAACTAACGTAAGAGGAATATTTAAATTTATCATTACCACAAATGATCCAATTAAAGTTAAAATACTCGAAATAAGCTGAGTTGTTGTTTGAGCTATTGTTGAGCTTATATTATCTACATCATTAGTAATTCTGCTCATGGTATCACCATGAGACCTCATATCATAAAATTCTAAAGGAACGTGCTGCATCTTTTTAAAAAACTCAGTTCTTAAAACGTGTACTAGTTTTTGAGATACCTTCAGCATAATTAATCCATTAACACTTGAAATAATAAAATTTGATAAATGAAGAACTGATATTATGATTAAAAGTATTAACAGCATTCGTATGTTTACAGTTCTAGTATCAACATTAAAATAATTGAAAGTTCTCCCAACAAAGTAAGGAATACTAATAACTATAAAAGAGGAAATAACAGTTAAAAACATAGCTAAAACTATTGTTTTTCCCCATCTCATATATATATTTACAATTTTAATTAATGTACCTTTAACATTTTTAGGTTTTTCTTTAGGCCCAAATCTCCCTGGACCTCCACCTCTTCCAGCTCTTCCCATTGAAGGCATTTTTACTTCTGGTTTATTATATATTTGTCCCACTTATTATGCCTCCTTGCTGCTTTCTATTTGAGTTTTATATATATCCCTGTAAATAGGACAGTTTTTCATAAGTTCACTATGAGTTCCAAATCCAACATTTTCTCCATTATCCATAACCAAAATCTTATCTGAAAACATTGCTGTACCACAGCGTTGTGTAATTGTGATAATTGTTTTATCCCCCATAGAATTGATCCCATCTCTAACCTTAGCTTCAGTAACCGCATCTAACGCACTTGTTGCATCATCTAAAATAAGTATTTTACACTTTTTTAGAATTCCACGTGCAATAGAGATTCTTTGCTTTTGTCCTCCTGACAAGTTAACTCCGCCTCCACCTAAAAGTGAATTAAAACCTTCTGACATATCATCTATAAATGATGCTCCAGCCTTTATAGATGCCATCTTTATTTCTTCATTTGATGCATTTGTATTTCCCCATTTTATATTTTCATCAATAGATCCAGAAAATAGCATTGGCTTTTGAGGCGCAATAGAAATATCTTTTCTAAGGCAATCTATACCTATATCCGTAATATTTTTTCCATTAATTAAAATACAGCCTTCATTAACATCATAAAATCTTAATAACAGCCAAGCTATTGTGGATTTCCCACTACCTGTAGGCCCTATAATTGCAAGCTTTTCTCCAGGCTTTAATGAAAAACTTAAATTATTAATTGCAGGCAGACCACTTCCATTTGGATATGCAAAAGTAACGTTCCTAAACTCTACTTCTCCAGTTAATTCTGAAGTATCTACATTATTATGAAAATCATCTTCACAATTAAATATATCTTCAATACGAGCAGTAGATGCTTTTGTTCTAACAAATGTATTAAATATGTTTGTTATCATTATTAATGATGTTAAAATCTGAGCCATATATATTGTAAAGGCTGTAATATCCCCTGGATTTGCAATATTTAATGAGAAAAGCTTACTTCCAACAAAAATTATTATTACAGTCCCAATACCAACGGTCAATGTCATAAGTGGTGATGTTAAAGTTATAACTATCTGAGATGAAATTCCCTTTTCCATTAAATTATCATTAGCCTCTTTAAACTTTTCTTTTTCCTTATTGTAGGTGCCAAAAGCCTTAACTAACCTAACACCAATAAGATACTCCTGAACAACTGAATTTACCTTGTCCATGGCTTTCTGTAAATTATAAAAGCGTGGATAACTAAGCTTCATGCTTGCTATTATGAGAATACCAACTATAGCTACCACTCCATAAATTATTATGGATAACTTAAAGTTAAGAAGTGTTGCAAGAACAATACTTCCTATGCATGTTATTGGAGCTTTTAGAAAAATACGCATAATTCCGTTTATAAATTGAACAATCTGAGAAGTATCATTAGTCATACGTGTAATAAGAGAACCACTTTCAATCTTATCAGCACCTTTTTCTGAAAAATATAAAATTTTCTTAAACAAATCATATCTTAAATCTGCACCAACTCTTTGAGAAACTTTAGATGCCAGTATGTTACGAGTTACAGCAAAACAAGCTCCAAAAGCTGTAACCATAAGCATTAAACCTCCCCAGTAATATACATTTGAAATTTGTGCTTTATCTATTCCTGAATTAATTATATTAGACATAAGTGTTGGTCCAAGCAAATCACATACTGCCTCTAATGCTACACAAATAATAGCAGTCAAAAAAGGGAATTTGTATTTTCTAAAATATTTACCATATAAATTCACCTTACCATCTCCTTTTTCTTTATTATATATATTGATTTATAATTTTTATACATAGTATTATTATAAATTTATTTCAATATTAAATCTCCATAAACGTAAGAAAAGAGCAGAGTGTTTTTCACTATGCTCTCCCTATGTTGAGATGATAAATTTCCCTTTTTATCTATATTTTAATTTGTATTTAACTTTTTCACTAGTAGATCCATTGTCCATTAGAACTTAAAACATAACCATCTACTACTGTATCAACTATCATTTCACCTGATTGATTCAAATAATACCACTTTCCATCATTATCTTTTAGCCAGCCTGTTTTCATTGATCCATCTTCATTTAAATAGTACCATTTACCATTACTATCTCTTAACCAACCAGTTTTCATGCTTCCATTATTACTTAGATAATACCATACTCCATCATTATCTTTTAACCAGCCTGTCTGCACACTTCCATCTGGATTTAAATGATACCATAGCTCCCCATCTTTAAGCCATCCTTGCGCCTTTTCTCCATTAGAATTTATAAAAAACCATGTTTTATCTTCATTTTGGTTCCATCCATTTTTAGCTTTATTATTCTGTAATTCTTGATTTTTTTCAGTCTGCCCTGCACTTGTAGAACTATCTATATCTATTGCTTCTGATATATTTTCACTGCTAGAAGAGGATGATGTACTATGACTATGGTGTGTTGTTGTACTCTGTGATCCACTGTTATTTCCTGTATTGCTACTTCCTGAATTACTTCCACTACTACTATTGTTGCTATCACCGTTATTTCCTGAGTTATTGTCATTTGAACCTGAATCAGATGCATTTACTAATGCCATATACTCTGGCCATATTATATTATTATTTTCATCTCTTTCTATAGTTACTGGCATTTCTGTACTCTTAAACATTGATTTATCTAATTTCTTACCTTCTGCATTTTCTGAATCCTGTCCATTATAAAAATAATTTGTTTCTCCTTTAACGTAATCAGGAATGTAATCTTCTACGTCACTTGAAACTGTTCTGAATGATTTATCATTTTCAAATTCATAATCAAGGATAGCAGTTGTGTAATAATCTAAACTATAATTCTTATAATTATCTGAAGATATAGTATTTTTCACCACACATGCTGGATTACTATTACCTGTAACACCTGCTGCATCATTGTTAAATGATAATGAATTTAATAATGTATGTTTAACAGGAAGACCTTCTCCTCCTAACTTAAATCCATTTCCATCCCCTTTTGTTACTGTACCATCACTTAATGTTCCATTACCATAAGCTATGCAATTTTCTATTGTAACAGCGCCTATTTTACCTATTTCAAGTTTGCTAAATAAATCCCATCCATCATCACAGTTATTATGAGATACGCATCCTTTAAATACATTTCCTTCACCTGTTGTAAGCTTAGCTGCAAATCCATCTGCATTATTCATTGCAGCATCCATATTATCATATGAATCACAATTTATTATTTCATTATATTTAGGCCATAATTCCTTTGGATCATCTGTTGAAACCGAACTTATCTGTAATCCAGTATCACCATTTTTATATGTCTTTATATTTTCCAAAATATTATAGTTTCCTGCTACTCTGAGACCAGCATTAGCATCTGCTGTATTTGTTACATCTATACCTTTTATATTCCAGTAACTTCCGTTTAAGAAAAATCCTTTTGAGGCTTTTCCAAAATCAAATATCGCTATTCCATCATAAGATTCAAATGACTTCATATTATCTTTTGTTCCATTATTAGTACTTTCTACAGTTATTGGAGATATAAGATTATATGTGCCACCTTTAACCTTAATAGTTTGACCATTATTTACATATTTTACAGCACTATAAATATCTATAGGATTATCTATTGTACCATCACCACTTTCAGTTCCATTTGGTGATACATAAATATCTCCCTTTTCAACACCATATGATTTAACGTTAACAATAAATGTTTTATTTATTACAGTTGTATCAGTATTATTATCAGTCACATATGGAGTATACTCTATCTCAAATTTATTATCTCCACTTTTAAGAACTGTAGGTACTGACAATATTGATTCTGGATCTGCCTTACCACTATATACATTACTATCATTTAATTTAATATTTAAATTACCTTTAACTGTAGGCTGTACCTTAAAATCATAACTCGTACTTCCTGTTGCATCTCCTGATTTTATATTTAATGCTGGAACTATTACTTCAGCTGGTTTAGATTCACCAGCTGGATCTGTAGCCACATTAGATTTAGTTAAATTAATATTTGAAACTTGTATTGATGCAATACGTGCTGTAAAGAATCCAACATATATCTTTCCACTATCTGCAACTTCCAATAACTTAGGTTCATAATAAGTTACTTCTTCACCATCATCAACAGAACATATATATCCTGTATTGGTCTTTTTAAGAGTTAATTTATATGTGGCACTACCATCATTAGCTGGACGATCTGCAAATTTATGTTCTCCATTCATTGTTATTTTTCCATCTAAATCTTTTGTTACACCACTTCTGTATACAGACTCAATATTAGCTTTATATCCACCAACCAAAACCATATTGGATGGCGCGGTTGAAACATCGTTAGCTACACCTAATTGATCTCTTGCCATAATTCCAAATCCACATTGCTTATCTGGCTTAGTTTTTTCAAAATAATTTACTTTAACATTTGCTGAAAGCTCAAAGTTTTCTGATGGATCCATTTCTGTATAATAGTATGATATACCATCATTTGATCCAGTTACCTTACCACCTGCATTTGTACCATCAGAGTTTCCAGATCTTAAATTAATAACTTTTTTTCCATTTTCATCAGTTGCAACATTTATTTCATTATTTTCTTTTGAAGTAGTTACTCCAAAGACTGTAGAATTCCAATTAATCTTTTCAGCAACATTATCTGAAGTTTTAGTGCTACTATTTCCAGTGTTGTCATCATCTGAAGTATCTGCATAATCATCTTTTATAAAATCACTATAATCTTCATTTTCATCATAATCTTGTTCATCCTCTGGATATGATGCTAACATCTTTAAATCATCACTTGGGTCCCAGTTATTTAATATATTTTCCTTATTATATTTATCAATATTTTCAAGCTGTCTTCTATTTGAGTTTTCTCCATTTGCAGAACCTTCACCATAATTATTATATTCATACATATCATTATCCAACGGATTAGTGATGACTCCTGCATTTGACATTGTAGACCATCCATCAGCTGCTATATGAGCTCCTAAATCGCAATTTTCATATACAACATTAGATATCACAGTATGTCCAAGATTTGTTTCACTTGATGGATGCCAAGGTCTTCCAAGATATACTGATCCTTTTTCATTTATATTGCTTGTTAATTTAGAATTTTGAATTAAAAATCCATACACATTATCTTTTAATGTACTTGGTGCTGCAACATATCCCTTTGGTGATATTCCTTCTCTATTTACAGATTTTATTTCACAATTATCAAAAACGGCTTGAGCGCCTCCAAAAATAAAATCTACATCTCCACAAATGAAACAATTATGATAATACTGTCTTTTCTTATTTGCATATAGTGTATCTTGATTCCCTATGAATCTACAATTTTCAAATACGCTTTTATCAGCTTCATTTTTCATTGCAACAGCCTGTTTATTAGCAATACCAGCATTTACATCTTCATCAAAAGAATTTGCAATTGTAAGATTTGCTGCTTTAAAGTTTTCTGCTAACTCTTTTATTGTTACACTTGAAGAACTGCTCGTTCCATAAGTAACTACTCCATCACCACCATCTTCACTTCTTTTTATAGTACCTGAGGCATCATCATAAGTTATAACTGTATGAGCTGCACTTTCACCAACAAGAGTAATATTAGGTACTGCTATAGTCAATTTTTCTTTATATATTCCATTTTTTATAAAGATTATTTTTTCATCTGAATTATCTTTATTTATAGATTGTATAGCTGATGAAATTGTATTATATGTAGGTATACCACCTACATTCTCACCTTCATTTCCAGAATATTGCTTGTCAACAATAATATCTGGTGAAATAGATAACCCTATATCACTGGTGATTGCTGCTCCAGTTGTAGTTTCATTTGTAACTTCTAAACCGTTATTGTCTTCTAAGTCTGACAAATTTTCATAACTTTCGTTTGATACTACAGATTTGTCTTGAGTAGTGTTTACTGAATCATCTTTAACTTCTGCACTTGCAAAAGTTGAAAACATAGATACAGCTGTTGTTGTGCTAATTAACATTGATAAAACTTTTCTTTTCATTTTATACATCCTCCTATAGTTAACGTTAACAATTATGTTTTAATAATATTATAAAAAGAACTTAATTATAATTAATTACTTTTTCTATTTCCGCCTTAAGTTTAACGTTAACAATTTAAAAATAATTTTCCCTAAGCACTTTTATAATCGTTTTCATTTTTATAATACTATATATAATTTTACTTTTCAATATTTTACCATATAATTTTTTGATATTTTTTTCAGAAACCTTTTATTTAAGTTATCACAATAATTTTAAGTTTTTTCCTATAAAATATAATATAAAAGAAAACATAAATCACCTTCTGTATTTACGTTTTCTCATTACTTGACTTTTTTATTTTATTCTACATTCTTTAAGTTATGAAATATATTTTATACTTATAGTCCTACTTATTTGCTTTTTCTTGATTTCAAAATATAAAATCCAATTGTACCAAATAAAATAATTAAAAATAAAGGCATAAACCCTACTGATAAATTTTGCCTTCCAGTAGTAATTCCCATAAGCGTATGTAATTGAATATAGAAAAATATTACTGTTATTTCTGCATTAATTGCTTTCATAAATGTTTGAGCCATCAAAAACTGTTTTTCTCTATTTTCTTCATTTATTTCAACGCAATAATTATAAACCTCAGGATACTTCGATAATAATGCAATTCCAATATAGCATATAACATCTATAAATAATAGAATTAGCATTGAACTTTTTGAACCATAAGTATCAACTTCTCCATTAAAGTTATAACGCATTGGAACACGATCCGGTGAATTTTGCCATAAAAAAAATGTACAGACTATCATTCCAATAATCGATAATGCACTAATCGCATCCATAATCATATTTACTTTCTTGTAGTCTATTTTACTGAGCCACTTATTCATAGTTTCACTTCCCTATATATAGTTCTTAATAATTCTCTGCAAGTTACATGTTATTATCATATATGCTTATAGTCAATATTATAATTTTCCATATATGCGAATCGTTTACACAAAAAACTTTTAATTGGTTTAAAAAACTCAAAAATATGATTTCTAAATTCTCACTGCAAAATTATAGTCTCTTACAAAAAGAGATTCTTAAAAGTAAAAATCTTTTGGTACAATCTCATATTTGTCATTCTGATACTAAATTCAATCATTTTAGATTTAGATATGCAATTATATATAGTTATAATAAATATTCGAATATTTACAGTTATATGGCATATAATTAAACAAATTGACAATAGCCAGAAATGATATATCAAATTACAAATATATTCCCTTAAAATTAAATAATATATTTTTTACATAATATAGTATAATTACAAAATAAAGCTAACTACTTAATAGTGAATATATGGAATGTGACAAGTTATTGGAGGATGTCAATGATTAATGTTAATTTAAATGAATACTTTAAAAAACAAAAAAAATTTAGTGGAAATGTATTGTTAGCAAAAAATAATGAAATTATATTTAGTGAATCATATGGATATTCAAATAGGGAAAAAGGAATAAAAAATACACCTGAAACAAAATTCATGATTGGTTCTATGACAAAGGCAATAACTGCATTATGTATTATGCAGTTATCAGAAAAAGGTATGCTTTCAGTACAACAGAATGTTGAAGTTTATATTCCAAACTTATACAATGGTCAAGGAATTACAATTCATCATCTTCTAACTCATACTTCTGGCATACCTAATCACATAATACTAAAAAAACAAATAAAATGGGGAGAACGTCATACCCCACAAGAAATACTACAAATTGTAAAAGGTTATAAATTGAAATTCCCTGCTGGTGAAAAATGGTCGTACAGTAATACTAATTATATTATTCTTGGCTTGATAATTGAAATAGTTTCTGGAATGAATTATCACCAATATGTTAAGAATCATATATTTCTTCCTGCTAAAATGAATAATTCAGGTTTTATTGATGAAGAACAAAAAAATGGGTTCTATATTGACCCATCAATGTTGTTTGCTTGTGGTGATATTGTATCAACTGTTGGTGATTTTTATTTGCTTGATAGAGCAATTCAGGATGGTAAACTATTGAAAACCCAAATAGTAAAGGAAATGCAAAAACCTCACTATGACGGCAAATATATAAAATATGGATATGGATTGCTTATAAAAAAACATTTTGACCGTAAAAGTATATGCCATGGTGGGTCACTTCCAAATGGTTACACTTCTCATTTTGAGAAATATATTGATGACGATATTACCATTGTTGTATTAAGCAATGATTTGGTAAAATACCAATTACTATCATTAGAAGGAGCCGGTGGCACATATATAAGTAGAGAAATTGCTTCATTAATTTATGGTAAAAAGTTATGTTTTTTAAAGAAGATATTCTAAAATATATTCTCAATAGAGATAGTTACTACACATCTTTCTTACATTATATTATAAATACTTGTATAATTAACCAAAAATATTCTTAGAGCTACAAATAATTACAACTGGAGTAAGCCTTAAGATTTGAAAGAACTTGAAAAAGATAAAAAAATAACTTTCAGATTGTTTTTAATAGAATGTAGAAAAATTTGTGTAAACAAAGATATTTACATTCTTATTCCTGAGAGTTATTTCTTATATATCAACTATTTCTTATAAAACTTCATTTGATATTATATCTTTAATTGCACTTACTAACCTTTTGTTTTGCTTCATAGTTCCTACAGTTATACGACTTAATGGAAGATCTCCTCTTATTAAAATTCCCTTTTCTTTAAGCTTTTCTGCAATAAATTTTGTGTCTAGTTTAGTATCAACATAAATAAAATTGGTCTGTGTTGGAAATACTTTGAAGCCTAATTTTTTAAACTCTTTTGACAAATATTCTCTACCCTCTTTAATAACTTCCTTTGTTTTTTTGATAAACTCTACATCATTAAGCGCTGCAATTGCACCTTCTAACGCCGATAAACTTGATGCAAATTCAACCCCCTTTATTAAATTCACAGAAATTTCTTTATTCATTATTGCATATCCAACTCTTGCTCCTGCAAGTCCATAAACCTTTGAAAATGTACGTATAACAATTACATTTGGATAGTTACCTATCATCTGCATCATACTTTTATAATTTGGAATATCTATGAATTCAAAATAAGCCTCATCAACCACAATAATCACATTTTCAGGCACTTTCATTATAAAATTTTTTATTTCTTCTTCCTTTAATATCATTCCTGTTGGATTATTAGGATTACATATTATTATCATTTTCGTCTTTTTTGTAATAGCATCTAATATTCCATCAAGATTAATTTTAAAATTTTCTTTTGTTGGTACTTCTACATAATGTGCACCGTTTCTCTTTGCTGAAATCTCATAAGACTCAAACGTTAATTGTGAAGTTACAAGTTCATCTCCGCAGCATAGAAAAACTTCTCCAATCAAAGATAATAAGCCACTTGCTCCATATCCTATGATAAAATTTTCTTCATCAAAATTCATATTATATTTACTATTATAGAAAACTGCCAAATTTTTTCTTAAGGTTATTCCATCAAATTCAGGATAAAAATTATTATTAATTATATTATTCATCATTGCCTTAGCAGCTTTAGGTGATACTCCCAATGGATTTTCATTATAGTTAAGTCTTATTATTTCATTGACGTTATATTCTTTTTTCATTTTTTCCATATCCATATCTGGATAGCTTATGGGAGTTTGCTTTATTATTGGTTTTTTTATTAATTCTTCAAACATCCTTAACCGCCTCCTGTTTTAATATATGCAAATCAATTTTCAACTATTTTTTACAAAATAAACTTTAATTAATTATATTATATTATCCTAGAAAACTTATTGTTAATTGTGTATGTTTCATTATGAAAGAAATTAATAAAATAATAATTTCTATGATTTTTCCTTATTTTGTTAGTTGATATTTAGTATATAACTATGAACCTTTTCATAAGTTTTTAATCAAAATCCCCCTTTTTTTAAAGCAGTTTTTCTTTTTAACTATCTTTAAAAAAAGGGGGATTAAAATATTATAATTTTTTATCAATATCTATTATTGTTTTTAGAATTACATTTGTACATTTTACCCAATCATAAAGCTTCACACAATTTTCTTTAAACCGACCTGCTTCTTTTTTACATGGAATAAAAATCAATGCAGTTGGAACTATCTCTGATATAAATTGAGCATCATATCCATAACTATTATGTATTTCCTTACAATAATAACCATATTCATTTGCATTTTTTTCTATGATTTTAATATATTCAGAGCTATAATTAAATACTCCATGTTTTCCCTCAGCGACTCCAATATGAACTTTGTCGTTATATAAAATATATTCCTTATCTCTATATGCTTCTATAAATGCAACACAATTTTTAGAATTCAGCCTGTTTTCTTCCTCCCCCATGTAGCCACTTGCTTCAAGTGCCTCTTTAAAGGTTATTCCATCACTATCTACAGCAGACAGTATTACATCTCTTTGAAACTTACCTGAAATTACACCTGATGACATCATTGCTGGTTCAAACCGAGCTCCTTCTTTATTAGTCCATATAACTACTGTTATTGGATGCTTATGCTCAATATTTTCTGTTACAATTGTTTCGACTATTTCAAGTGCTGTGAGTACTCCTAAAAGCCCATCATTATTGCATCCATTCTCGATAGAATCAATGTGAGAACCAATCATTATGGAAGGAAGATCTTTATTTCCTTTTATTGTTGCATAAATATTGGCCATATCATCAGTTTTAATTTCCATTCCTAGGTTCCTGCATCTTTTGCAGAATTCCTCTCGTGCTTCTATTTCTTCAGATGATAATGATAATCTTGTTATTGTCCCTTTACCACTATCACCAAATTTACTGAAAGTTCTTATTTTATCATATAATCTTTCCTTGCTGCACGTCATAATAGCTGTAGTCATAATTCTCACTCCTTGTACTTTGAATAATGTGAATTCACTTTCAACTCAAGTATAATCATAATCTATAAAGATATATAATCTGAAGATATGCAGCAATTTTAATATTATAGCACTAAGTGTGTAACCTTATTATTTATAATCAAACAGGTAATAATTCTAATATATTCTGATAACAATTTTACTTCCATAACTTTTCATATATATTTATTAAATCTTGCTTGCTTATATCTTTTATTGTATTTGAAGGACTACCACTATTCATAGCATCCCCTGCCATCTTATCTATGACTTTATAAAATTCATCTTTATTAATTCCATATTCTTTTAAAGTTGGAATTTCACATATGCTGCATATTTTATCAAGCTCATTTATAAATTCTTCTGATGCTTCCTTATCATTTAACTTATCATTATCTTCATTTATTACTCTTGCAATCTTTGCAAATTTTTTATAGGAGCCATCAATAACATAAGATAAACATTCTTTTATAAGCATAGCATTTGAAATTCCATGGGCTACATGAAATAAAGCGCCTATAGGTCTACTCATTCCATGAACAAGAGTTACTGATGAATTATTAATACATACACCAGCTTCATAAGCTGCAAGTGCCATTTCCTCTCTTGCCTTTTTATTTTCACCATCTTTATAAGCTATAGGAAGATACGTGAATATTCTCTTAATTGCAGATAAAGCATAGGTATCTGTTAATGGATTTGCTTTTTTTGATGTATACGCCTCAACTGCATGAGTTAATGCATCCATTCCTGTAGCTGCTGTAACACTCTTTGGTGATGTCATTGAAAATTTATAATCTATAATTGCAAGATCTGGAAGTAATGCTTCACCCTTTAGAAGCATTTTTACATTGTTTTTTGTATCTGTTATGATTGAAAACTTAGTCGCTTCTGATCCTGTTCCAGCTGTGGTTGGTATAAGTACTAGCTTTGGAAATTTGCCTTCTATTGAAGTTCCCATATAATCGCATATATTTCCTTCTAATTCTGTAATTGCTACAATTGCTTTACCACTGTCTAATGGACTTCCCCCACCTATTGCTATACAGAAATCACATCCAGCATCCTTATATGCCTTTACCCCTGCTTCAATCATTGTATCAGTAGGCTCTCCTGTAATATCATTAAATATTTCAAATTTAATATCTAGTTCTGTCAGATAGTCAGTAAGTATCTTAACTGTTCCCATTTTAGTTACAACTTTTCCTGATACTATAAATGCTTTTTCACCGAAGCTCTTTAATGCTTCACCACTGGCTTCTAACGCATTTTCTCCCATTATTATTTTCTTTGGCAGACTAAATTCATATGCCATTTTTCCACCTCCAAGATTGATTATTTACTGATTTGTCTTTTGATTTTATATTATAATAATATTTGATTTTTAAAACTGTAGTTTAAATAAATTGCTTGTCTACAATTTCAAGAACTTCATCTAATTTAATAAGCTCTTCTTTAAGCTGTTCTTCAGTAATTATTAATGGAGGTGCAATTAGAACCATATTTTCATGAGAATATGTCATGAATTTTCTTTCCTTTAATAACCCTATTATCTTTCCCATTATTCCATCTGGATCTTTTCCATAAGGCACTAATGGTTCTTTTGTAGTTTTATCCTTAACAAGTTCTACTGCTGAAAATAATCCAATATATCTTACATCTCCAACACATGGATGATATTCTTTCATAGCTTCAAGCTTTTCTCCAAGAACTTTCCCAACTTTATTTACATTTTCTAAAATATTTGCTTCTTCGTAATAATTAACACAAGCAACTCCTGCTGCACATGCAAGTGGATGTCCACTATAAGTTAATCCGCAAGATAAAAGATTATCATCAAAGTATTCTGCAATTTCCTTGCTCACAACAACTCCGCCAAGCTGTACATAACCACATGTAACACCTTTTGCAAAAGTAACAATATCAGGCTTTACATCAAAGTTTTCAAAAGCAAACATTTTACCAGTACGTCCCCATCCAGCCATTACTTCGTCACAAATCATTAATATATTGAATTCATCACATAATTTTCTTATTCCTGGAAGATATCCTTTAGGAGGAATAATGATTCCATTAGATCCAGTTACTGTTTCAATTACAATACCTGCAATGCTGTCTGGTCCTTCATATAATATCTGTTCTCTAAGCTTTTTTATATAATAATCTGTAGCATCTTCTTCACATTTAAATTCAATAGCTTCTCTATATATATATGGATCAAAAAATTTAATAAACCCTGGAACGCCTGGTTCTAAAGCATATCTTCTTGGCTCTCCAGTAAGATTACCTGCACCAAATGAAGATCCATGATAACTTCTGTATCTACTGAATATTTTAGATTTTCCTGTAAACATTCTAGCTATTTTAACAGCATTTTCATTTGATTCAGCACCTGCATTTGTAAAAAATACCTTCCCCATATTGTCTGGCATTAATTCTATTATCTTTTTTGAAAGTTTTGCACGAGATTCAGCCCCATAAGATGGTCCTACAAAACAAAATTTATCAACCTGTTCTTTTATTGCATCATTTATTGCCTTATTTCCAAATCCTAAATTCATATTTACAAGTTGAGCTGACATATCTGTATAGCGATTATCATCATAATCCCAAAAATAAATTCCATCCCCCTTTTTTATAGGTATTGGATTAATGTTTTTTTGTTTACTCCAAGATTGTAAATTGTATTTTTTTAATGTGTTTTTAATTTCTTCACCATTCATATATAACCCTCCTAAAACAAATGGAGCCTATTCATATTGAATAAGCTCCCTTGCTTGCATTTATTTCTTATTTATATCTTTATTATAAACTTTTACTATAGTTCTTCAACTTATAAGTGACTAATTTTCTTTGTGCACCTGCACATATTAAGCATATATTTCAGTTAGCAAGATATAGCCTATAGCTCTTGCGGATACTCCCTGTTAGAAATTAATATAGGTCTTAAACAAAATACTATATTATATCCTTTATGTAAAAACCCAATACAAATTTCATTTTTTCCTCAATTTCCAAAGGATTAAATCCTGTAATCTTTTCTATTTTTTTTATTTGATTATTAACTGTGTTTCTATGAATATATTGCTTTTCAGCTACTGCCTGCTGACTTCCGTTACTTTCTAAATATACTTTTAAAAAACCAACAAGATCTGTTCTATTTTCTTTATCATATTCTACTAATTTTCCTAACACATCCTTATAGTAATTATTTAATAAACTTTTATCTTTTACTTCTAAAAGAAGCTTATAAATGTGAAGTTTATCATAAAAAACGACATCTTTATCTTGTTTTTTAGCCATTTCCATTGCTTTAAATGCTTTATTAAAATTTTCATCCTGAACTCTTATACCTTGATTATTCTGACTTATTCCCATATAAACTCTGCAAGATTCTTTATTCCAATTCTTATAAAATGTCTTTACAAAATTATCTATATCATAATTACTATAGTTTACAAGTACTAAAATCCAACACTCATTATAAGGAAATGATATATAAAGTTCATGGATATTTCGTGCAATTCTTTCAGAAAACACCTTCACTCTATTCATTTCAAAATCACCTTCCTTATTATCAAGACACATAGCTATAAAGCAGAATTTACTATCCTGTAAATATCCATACCTCTCCATCTGCTGAATCTGAGTTTCTAAATCACCTATTTTGAATATAATATTCTTTATTGTAGCACTAACGCTTATTTCAACTTGCTCTCTTCTTAATATTCTAGAACATATATCCCGTGTAATATCCACCATTCTTGTCTCCCAAGGAATAGTATATAATGGCATATCCACTTTATTACAGAATTCAATCACTTCTTTATCTACAGATTTTGTGTATGGTCCTATATTAACTATAAAAGCACTTGTTCCAACTTTGTGAAGTTTTTTTGCATAATCTAAAAGCCATCCTTTATTATCATTGAGTATTCCTGATGTCAGAACAACTTCATGCCCATGAAGAAACTGACTTACCTCATCATTTTCAATAATATGAACCCATTCAACTAAATTATTAAGTCCCTTCATTCCTGCTAATAACTTCATATTATATGTTATAGCTCCATTTCCAAATAATTTTCCCACTGTTATTGCCATATAAATCTCCCCCCAAATTTATCATTTCTTATCTAAAGCGCTACTAACTGCTATTATAAATTCATATAAAATTTTTATATGTCTATAACTATTTTATTCATTAACTATTACTTAATTAACTTTAAAATATATTGTAATACATATAAATCATCAAAATCCTGTAAGTGATTTTGATAATTTTTTGCTAATTAAAATCCATATGATTAAATAAATACAAAAAAACAAAGGTGAGCTATAAACTGCACCTTTGCTTATATTATTATATAATATATTTAGGTTTAATGGTATAATTTTGAAAATATATTTATTTTTATAATACATTTATATCTATATTATTTTCCAGCTACTTTTAATGCTATATTTACAACATTTTCAACAGTAAATCCAAACTGTTCAAATAACTTGTCTGCAGGTCCTGAGGCACCAAATGTATCAAGTGAAATAACTTCTCCATCAAGTCCTGTATATTTATGCCATCCAAATGAACTTAATGCTTCTACTGCAACTCTTGATCTAACACATTTTGGCATTACACTTTCTTTATATTCTTCATCTTGAGCATCAAACAATTCAAATGATGGAATACTTACAACTCTTGTACTTATTCCTTTTCCTTCTAATTCATCTGCAGCTTTATATATTAATTCAACTTCTGAACCTGATGCCATAAGTATTACATCTGGAGTTTCCTTAGTGCCGTCTTTTAATATATATCCACCTTTTAAAGCTTCTTTTCCGCTTTCTTTGTATAAAGGAAGGTTCTGTCTTGTTAATACTAACGATGTTGGAGTTTTTCCATTTGTTACTGCATAATACCATGCAGCTGCTGTTTCCTTAGAATCTGCTGGTCTGAAAACAGTCATATTAGGCATACTTCTAAGGGCTGCTAATTGCTCAATTGGCTCATGAGTAGGACCATCTTCGCCAACACCAATACTATCATGTGTTAAAACATATGTTACTGGAAGATTCATAAGTGCTGATAATCTCATTGCACCTTTCATGTAATCACTAAATACAAAGAATGTTGAACAATATGTCTGTAATCCTCCATGAGCCTGCATTCCATTTGTAATTGCTGCCATAGCATGTTCTCTTACTCCAAAATGAAGATTTGAACCACTTCTGTCTTCTGCTGAAAAATCTCCCCTGCTGTCCATATTAGTCTTATTAGAAGGTGCTAAATCTGCTGATCCTCCAATAAGATTTGGAATTATTTCTGCAAGTCTGTTTATCAACATTCCAGAAGACTGCCTTGTTGCTATTGACTTATCAAAACTCCAAAATTCTTCACTTTCTAAAGCTTCAACCTTAACCTTTCCACTCATCCATTCTTCATATTGTGATGCTAATTCTGGGTATGCACTCTTGTATTCTTTAAATAAATTGTTCCAGCTTTCTTCCTTAGCCTGTCCTTCTTTTATATATTCATCCATATTGCTGTATACTTCATCTGGAACATAAAAATCTGGTTCAGGTTTCCACCCCAGGTTTTCTTTCATTGCTCTTATATTATCTGCACCTAACGGTTCGCCGTGTGCTGAAGCTTTTCCCTGTTTTGCAGGACATCCAAATCCTATAACATTTTTAACGATGATTAATGTAGGCTTAACAACTTCAGCTTTTGCTTCATCTATTGCTTTTGAAATGGCATCAATATCATTTCCATCCGATACTTTAAGCACCTGCCATCCATAAGCTTCATATCTCTTTGCAACATCTTCTCTAAATGCAATATCAGTATTTCCTTCAATTGAAATGTTGTTAGAATCATAAAGAACTATTAATTTTCCAAGTTCTAGTGTTCCGGCAAGTGATGATGCTTCTCCTGAAATACCTTCCATAAGACATCCGTCACCTACTATAGCATAAGTGTGATGGTCAACAACATTGTAACTATCTTTATTGAATTTATTAGCAAGATAGCTTTCAGCCATTGCCATACCTACTGCATTGCATATTCCCTGTCCAAGTGGACCTGTTGTAATTTCAACTCCCTTAGTATGTCCATATTCAGGATGTCCTGGTGTAAGACTTCCTAACTGTCTGAAGTTCTTTATATCTTCAATCGTTAGTCCATATCCAAATAAGTGTAACAATGAATATTCAAGCATTGAACCATGGCCTGCTGATAATATGAATCTATCTCTGTTTTGCCAATCTGGATTCTTTCCATTATGGTTCATTTTACTCCATAGCGTAAAAGCCATCGATGCTGAACCAAGTGGAAGCCCTGGATGCCCTGATTTTGATTTTTCAATTGCATCTGCTGAAAGTACTCTTATTGCATTAATAGATAACTGATCTAATTCTCTACTCATTTTTTTCCTCATTTCTTAACTTATTTTTATTTATATAAATATTTTTCAATTATGATTTTAAAATTATGATAAAGATTATTCTTTGAGATTACTTCCCAAAAGCTGCTGCCCAGTCTGCTTTAAATTTTTCTAATCCTTGATCAGTCAATGGGTGTTTAATCATCTGCTCTACTAAATTAAAAGGAACTGTTGCTATATCTGCACCTGCTTTCGCTGCTTCTATAACATGAATTGGATTTCTTACACTTGCTGCTATTATTTCTGTTTTTATTCCATGAACTGAGAATATTTCTGCAATGTCCCTTACTAAATCCATACCTATCATTGATATATCATCTACTCTTCCAAGGAACGGACTTACATAAGTTGCTCCTGCATTTGCTGCAAGCAATGCCTGAGTTGCTGAGAATATTAATGTTACATTTGTTTTTATTCCTTCTTTTGATAAAACTTTTGTAGCTTTAAGACCTTCTGCTGTCATTGGAATTTTTACTATCATATTTTTATGAATAGCCGCAATTTCTCTTCCTTCTTTTATCATTCCTTCTGCATCTTCACTTACTACTTCACCACTTATTGGACCATCAACAATTTCTGTTATTTCTTTAATAACTTCATTAAAATCTCTTCCTTCTTTTGCAACCAAAGATGGATTTGTTGTTACTCCACATATAACCCCCATTTCATTTGCTTCTCTAATATAATCTACATTTGCTGTGTCTAAAAAAAATTTCATTTTACTATTCTCCTATCTTTCCTTTAATTATTATAAAATTTCAAATTATCTTTTTAAAATATATTTAATAAGTGTATAACATACTCCTAATTCACTGGATTATTATACATTACAATAAATAAGCTATTTTATTTTTAAAAACTCTTCAATAACAAATCTTGCAGCCCCTAATAAATATGATTCTTTAAATCTTGTTATTTCAACATTGCATATAGACTCATCCAAAAATAGATTATCTTTATATATTACTTTTCTTAGATAATCAATTTCATTATTCAAAATATTATTTATTTCTCCTCCAATAACCACTACATTAGGATCTAAAAGCATTGTTAAATTGGATATTCCTGCACCTAATATATCCATATATCCATTAACTATATTTTTTACATCAATGTCATTATTATTATATAGTTCTTCAAAAACCTCAATATCATTAATATCTTTATTTGTACACTTATTGTAATCTTCTAAAAGTGCATTTTTAGAAGTATAGGCTTCAAAGCAACCTCTTGCACCACATTTACAAACTCTTCCACCTATTTTTATTTTTGTATGTCCCATCTCACCAGCAGAGTTATTGCTTCCCATATATATATTTCCATTGATTATTATTCCAAGACCTACCCCATCATTTATTGATACATACAAAAGATTATCAACTATATCCTTTTTGTTGAGATATTCATAATATGCAGATAGATTCGCTTCATTTTCTATATATATAGGTATATTTAAATATTGAAATTTCTCCTTTAAATTAAAATTATCTACTTTAAGAAGATAACATCTTTTTATTATCCCATTTTGAGAATCAACAGTTCCTGGTACAGAAATCCCCATACCCAAAAGCTGTTTGTCATCTATATTATGATTTTTAAGAATGTTCAATATATTATTATTTGCTAGATTAACTATTTCTTCTATGCCTTCATTATTATGTCGTACTCTGATATTTTCGATTTCACTACTTTTTATATTTATAAGAGATAGCTTTATATGCCTTGGAGTCAACGCAAGCCCTAAGGCATAATTACACTGTTCATTTAGTTTAATAGCCATTGCTTTTCTGCCACCAGTAGATTTCATAGCTCTAACATTTTCAACAATCCCTTCTTCCTTTAATTCAGAAATATTTGTTGAAACTGTGGTTATGCTTATATTTAAAGTGCGTGATATATCTAGTTTAGTTATCTCATCTTTTTCCAATAATAATTTTATAATCTTTTTTCTATTTGTTTCTTTGATTTTGCTATGATTTACTTCTTTCAAATTTATAAGCTGCTCCTTTCTAAAGCTAAATCCTAATCTACAGTTAGTCAATCATAATATGGCAACAATGACAATTAAACACTATGTGTATTTTATAGTTGTATATCTTTTACCTTATCATAAAGAGAATTATATACTGTATAAACTTCATCATATCTTTCCTTTAAGTTTTTATCTGGATTAACAGTATCATTACCCTTAACAATCTTATCACATGCATCTTCTACTGATTCATATATACCAGCTCCTACACCGGCTAATATTGCTACACCAAGTGCTGGACCTTCTGAAGCTTTAACTGTCGTTAAATTATATTGGAATATATCACAAAGTATCTTTCTCCAAACTTCACTTTCAGCTCCGCCTCCACTTACTCTTATGTCTTCAATATTCACATTCATGTTTTCAATTATATCTAAGCAATTCTTTAAACTGAAACTTACGCCTTCTAATATACTTCTTATAAAGTCATCGTGATTATTGATTAATGAAACTCCAAAGAATCCACCTTTAACATTGGGATCAAGATGAGGAGTTCTTTCTCCCATTAAATATGGAAGATAAACCACTCCATTAGACCCTGGATTAGATTTTGCAGCTTTTTCTGTTAATACATCATAAATGTTACTTCCTTCAACTTTACATTCTTCAACTTCTTTCTTACAAAATGTTTCTTTAAACCATTTAAATGATAATCCTGCTCCCTGAGTAACCCCCATTACATGCCATTTTCCTGGAACTGCATGACATAATGTATGAACTCTTCCAAGCTTATCGAACTTAGGTGTATCTGTAGATGCAAAAACAACTCCCGATGAACCTATTACAGTTGAAATCACTCCTTCTCTTACAATTCCGTTTCCGATAGCTCCTGCTGCCTGATCTCCTGCACCTCCAACTACTGGTGTACCTTCCTGTAAACAGGTTAACATTGATGCTTCTGCATGAACATGTCCACTTACAACTACTGATTCATACACATCAGCCAATAATGACTTGTCTATTCCTAAGCATTTAAGAAGTTCATCGCTCCAGTTTCTTGTATTTATATCTAACATTTGCATTCCACTTGCATCTGAAACCTCTGTTGCAAATACTCCTGTTAATTTAAATCTTATATAGTCTTTTGGTAGAAGTACTTTATTAATTTTTCTATAATTCTCAGGTTCATTATTTCTAACCCACAATAATTTTGAAAGAGTAAATCCAGTAAGGGCTGGATTTCCTGTAATTTCTATCAATCTCTCCTTTCCTATTTTTTCTGTAATTTCTTCACACTCTTTTTCTGTTCTCTGATCACACCATATTATTGAATCTCTTATTAATTTATTTTCCTTATCTAACAATACAAGGCCATGCATCTGTCCACTTAATCCAACACCTTTAATTTGTGAGTTTTTAACTTTACTCTTTTCCATAACATCTTTTATTCCCTGAACACATGCAATCCACCAATCTTCTGGATTTTGTTCAGCCCATCCTGCCTGTGGCTGAAATAAGTCATATCCATAAGTAGCTGTAGCTATAGTTTGTCCATTCTCATCAAATAATGCAGTTTTTGTTCCTGAAGTTCCAATGTCTAACCCTAATAAATAACGCATAATATCCCTCCGTAATTTTATTAAACATTTACAAATTAAAAATAAAAAAAATTAATTATCAAAATTCTTTTTAAATGTATTTTAATAAGTTTATGATAAAGCTATTAGCAAAAATAGTCAATACTTTTATAAAATAAAAAATGGCTACAGTTGTACCATAGCCGTTGATTTTATTATTTAATTTTATCTATATGACTCTTTATTACATCACATGACTTCCTAAAATCTCTTAGTTCTTCATTATTAAGATTTAATTCTATTACTCTTTCTATTCCATCTTTTCCAATCATACAAGGTGTACTTGTAAATAATCCTTCAACCCCATATTGACCTTCCATCAATGTAGTTACTGGCATTATCTGCTTTTCATCGTGAAATATGCAGTTTACAATTCTTGCAAGTGTAGATGCTATACCAAATTCAGTAGCTCCCTTTCCTGCAAAAGTAACCCATCCCGCACCTATAACTTCTTTTAGTAATTCTTGTTTATCAAGGTGAGCAAAATGGTCAGGATCTTCCTTTTCAAGTTCACAAAGTGGTTTTCCACCAAAACTTACGTTTGACCATGCTGCCATTTGAGAATCTCCGTGTTCTCCTAATGTATACCCTTGAATAGATTTATGATCTACTCCAGTTTCTCTTGCTAAAACAGCTCTGAAACGGGAACTATCAAGTCCTGTACCTGTACCAAAAACCTTAGATTTATCAAATCCAGATAATTCCCATACTCTTTTTGCTATAATATCACAAGGATTAGTTATATTTATGAAAATACCATCAAACCCTGACTCAACTATTCTTTTTACAAAACTATCAACCATTCCTATACTTTCTTGTAATTCATCTAATCTATCATGAGTCTTAGTTATTATTCCTACACTTATTACTACTATGTCACAATCCTTTAAATCTTCATATTCCCCAACTTCAATATTAACTCTATGTGGTAAATATGTAACACTGTCAATTAAATCCTGTCTTTCACTTACTGCCTTCTGTTTATTTATATCAACAAGTACTAACTCATCTACTATTCCCTGAGTTGCTAAGCTAAAAGCACAATGTGCCCCAACATGTCCAACTCCAACTATTCCAACTTTTTTCAACTTATTACTCATTTTTTAATCATCTCCCCTTTAATTCATTTTTAATTATAATCCCAATTTTTCATTCATTCAACAATTTATGTAAATTATTGAAACTTTATCATTAAAACTCATAAATTATGATTTATTTATAATAAAAAGTAAGAATATATATTGCAATCAATAATTTGCATATTTTACTTTAGAATTAGTGTTCTTGAATTTTAAATTAATACGTACTTACTATTTTTTATAGATTGACATATTATTACTTTTATAGTTTATAATAAATTAGTAACATAAAAAATCAATCACAAGAGAAATATAAGGTAGGTGATATATTATGCGATATAAGAAAACATTATTAATATTTTTTATTATTTTAACTTTTTGCGTCCTAGGATACCCTGCATATCTTTTATGTGGCAAAACCTTTTCTAATTTATGTCTTCAATATTCTTCCTCTGAAGAAAGTAAAATATCTCATGTTGACAACATAGATAGCACTTCTCAAAATTCGCCCTATGATTTAGCATTTGCAGTTCTAGGTGATATACATGATAATGAATCTGATTTTCAAGATTCAGTTGATGATATAAAAAGCACTGATATAAAATTAGATGCATTAATTTTAAATGGAGATACTGTTGACCAAGGTATAGCATCACAATATGAAGAAATGAAGAATGCTATCCAGAAAAATATAAATAATCTTCCTAGTACTATAATTAAAAATATTGGTAATCATGAATTTTATGATTATGACCACGGAAATAAATCAAAAGAAGATGTAGATGAGAAAATACAAAAATATCTAGATTTTGCTCAAGAAAAAAATGTATACCATGACAAATGGATTAACCAATATCACTTTATTTCATTAGGCTCTGAAGATGGTAATTCTCCCACATGTAACTCAACATCAGCCTTTATATCTAATACTCAAATTGCTTGGCTTGAAGAAAAGCTTGCAGAAAACTATGAGAAAGGAAGACCTATATTTGTTTTTCTTCATCAGCCTTTAATATTAAATTGGGGATGGGGGGATATCCCTGGTACAAATGTAAGCTCTAACTTAAATAATATATTCTCTAAATATCCTGAAGTAATATTATTTAATTCACATACACATAAGCATTTGACTGAAGAATGCATAAATACAAATAATGGATATACCATAGTTCAAACAGGTGCTGTAAGCTATACTCTTTTTAATAACTCAGACAATACACTATCTAGAGATTTTTCATATACAAATGGATTACTTATAACAATTAAAGATAATATAGTTAATATTAAGGGACGAGATTTTAAAAACCATGAATGGATATTTTCAAAAGATATTCATTTCAAATAAATATAATTCAATTTATAGTAATTCTAATACATTAACATAATAAAGGTGCCATACATTGGCACCTTTAAATTAGATAATCTTCACCTTTTCTGAATATTTTACTATTAAATTATATTTCTCAATATTAAGGTTAGATAAATACTTTTTAAATTTATACTGCCATTCCTTTTCACATATATTCAACAAATCAAAATCTTTCATATGTTTAAATAAAAGTACAACTTCTATCTCTGATAAAGTTTTAAAATATTCATCGTATTCACTTTCAAATAAGCAATCTGCTTCAAGCATATCTACAATATCCTGAAGACTTTCTATGTTATTCTTTATTATTTCTATTTTATTATCAGTTTCAACACTGTTTCTTATTTTTTCAGTAATTGCTCTAAATTTTGAATTACTTAATTTAGGTTTATCTATATACTCAATAAATTGATTCTCTAAATCATCTATAAATGATATAAATACTTTTTCAAGTTTATTTAATTTTATACAATTGTATATATGCTTTACTGAATCTGCAGCTGCCATGTTCATATACTTTTTCAATTCTTTATTTTGTATATTAAGCATATCAATACATGTTTCTGAGCACTTAACAAAATATACTTCCAAATCATCATATGAAAAATTTTTTAGTTTATTATATATATTCTTCCGATCACTTTCATTTATATTTAAATTATTAAGACTTTTACCACATATTATTCTTCCAATTGAATTAATAAATATCAATTCAAAAATATTTATTAATAAAAATTCACTTTCCCTATCATATCCATTAAGAACTTCACTTATTTCCTGTGTATTAAAATTTCTGCAGAATTCATTTTCCAGATCTAAAGTCTTAAGATACTTCTCAATATATTCAATTCCTACACAGCCTATATCGCCACCGATATCTCCAATAAATAGTTGATAATCTATAGAACATGGTGCTTCCTGTGGTGTAAAAAAATCATTATAGGTTGTAAAAAATATTCCTATACCACGATCTATTGTATCATTATAAGAAAGATTATCTGTTTTGAGTTTATCATTTTGGACTTTTAAAAAGAGTAGTCTGCTTTCTTCTCTTTTTTTCTTAATTATCTTAAATCCATTCTGAAACATAAATGATAATTCTTCATTTTTTAATTTATCTAGAAGAATATTTTGTTTATTTAAATTCTTTAGTCGTTTATCTTCTTCATATAATTCTTTTAAATATATACTTATTGTATAGTCAATTCCATCTAAAATTTTTTCAGCATCTTCTTCTAATACGGAACTACTTTCATCTTTTGTATAATATTTAAGCTGAACTTTTAATAGTTCGATTCTTTCATAATTTATTCTCTTTAAATTTTCATCATCAATTAATTTTTTTTCATAGCATTTTACCAATAGATCTTTAAAAAAGAATTCATTATTCATATTAGAATTCAATATGCTTTTATAATCTTCAAACACTATTTTGTTTGTTTTTTCTAAGTCATTTTTCTCATTAAAAGTCTCAATTTTTTTTAAATCCATTTTATCATCACCACTCACACTTATAAATATCTAAATTATTACAATACTTACTTTTACGTTTATTGATTCTTATAAATACTATAAAAAATTTTTTATTCCTCAACATATCTCTACTTTCATATAGACAATTATTCTTTTTCATTATTTATATCTGTATAATCTTTTACACCATTTCTTATATTATCTGCAATTATATAAAGAACTTTTCCTTCAAGAAGCTCTAAAGAGCCTTGACAGTAGCCATCAAAATATTCTTTCATTATTTCTATAAGTTCATCATCACCAATCATATCTAATGTTTCATTTTTATAATTATAAAAAATTTCTACTAATTCATTTATTGTATCGCTATAATTGAATTGCGATATATATGGTGAATCACAAAAGTTCTCGATTAACTTAGTTATTATCTCACCATTAAATTCTATTCTGCCACTTCTTTTAAGAGCTATTTTTCTTGTTTTCATAATTTCTTTTACATCATTATCAGTAAGCTTAAGATAATAATTTTTTGTCAATTGATTTGTTCCTATAATATCATTAAATACTTGTGTTTCTATTAATTCGTTACTATTATTTGTAAAAAATCTAGTAATTTCATTCATTTTTCAAACCTTCTTTCATAAAAACTATTGACTTTTATTAGTTTTTATGATATATTTAAATTATATATATCATAGGATTATTATACATTTGACACTTTTTATTGTCAATGTATTTTGTCGTGAAAAAATTAATAGTACATTATAATATTAACTATAAAAATTAATCTCAGTATATAGGTTTTACTAAACTTCATATACTGAGATTATTTCAATTTACTATTAAATTTAAAATTCTTTATTATTATAAATTAATCTTGAACATATGATTTCATCAGCTTATCATATCAAAAAAACTTACCTGATCACTTTCCTGCATACCATTTAAGCAACCAAATTTTCTTAACAAGTCAGTAGCAGAATTACCTATTTTGGCACGCTTCTTTAAATTATCTACAGAACTTATTGGCTCTATTTCATGAACAGCCGCATATATTGATTCTGCCGCTACACTTCCCATTCCTGCAATACTATTTAAAGGCGGCCTTAAGCCTTCTTCTTCAACTTTAAATTTGGTTGCATCAGATTTATATAAATCTATTGGCAAGAATTTAAATCCTCTTTCATACATTTCAAGTACTATTTCTAAATCGTCATACATATCCTTATCCTTTGGTGCTGCATCATTTCCTTGTGCTAATATTTCTGCCATTTTTTCTTTTACTCTGTCTTTTCCAAATATCATAAATTCTGCGTCAAAAGCCTTTGCTCTTATTGAAAAATATGCTGCATAATAAGCCTTAGGTATGTGTACCTTAAACCATGCAATTCTAAATGCCATCATTACATATGCTGCTGCATGGGCCTTTGGGAACATGTATTTAATTTTTTTGCACGAATCTATATACCATTCTGGAACATCATTTTCTCTCATAAGTGCTTCATATTCTGCCCATTTTTCTGGATTTTTTAAAGCCTGCCCTTTACGCACAAGTTCCATTATTTTAAAGGCAGTATTTGGAGGAAGATTCATCTTAATAAGATAAACCATGATATCATCTCTACAACATACAGCATCACTGATACTTGTAATTACTCCTGTATCAATTAAATCCTTGGCATTACCAAGCCATACATCAGTACCATGAGAAAGACCAGATATACACAATAAATCAGAGAATGTTTTTGGAAGTGTATCTACAAGCATTCCTCTTACAAATTTTGTTCCAAACTCAGGTATCCCAAAAGTACCAACTTTTGAATTTATCTGCTCTGGGGTTACACCAAGAGCTGTTGTTGATGAAAATAAAGACATTGTTTCTTTATCATCCAATGGTATAGTGTGTGGATTTATTCCAGTAATATCTTGAAGCATTCTGATTACAGTGGGATCATCATGGCCAAGTATATCAAGTTTAAGAAGATTCTGGTCAATTGAGTGATAATCAAAATGTGTTGTTATAATATCAGAATCAGGATCATCTGCTGGATGCTGAACTGGACAAAATTCAAAAATCTCCCTTCCTTTTGGAACAACAATTATACCTCCAGGATGCTGTCCTGTAGTTCTTTTTATTCCAGTACATCCCTTAGCAATTCTTGTTATTTCAGCCTTAGTTATAGTTTGACTTTTTTCTTCATAATATTTTTTCACATATCCAAATGCTGTTTTTTCTGCAATTGTTCCAATTGTACCAGCCTTAAACGTTGTTCCTTTTCCAAATATAACTTCTGTATATTTATGAGCTTTTGCCTGATATTCTCCCGAGAAATTTAAATCTATATCCGGTTCCTTATCTCCATTAAATCCAAGGAATGTTTCAAAGGGTATATCCATTCCATCCTTATCCATGTTTTCTCCACACGCTGGACATACCTTATCTGGAAGGTCAAACCCATTTTTAGATCCATAATCATTAAAATCAGAATATTTACATTTAGGACATCTGTAATGAGGCGGAAGTGCATTAACTTCAGTAATACCCGTCATATATGCAACTACTGATGAACCAACAGAACCTCTTGAACCAACAAGATATCCATCATCATTAGATTTCCATACAAGCTTCTGAGCAATTATATACATAACAGAAAATCCATTTTTAATTATTGAGTCAAGCTCCTTCTCAAGTCTGTCTTTAACTATTTTAGGGAGATTTTCTCCATATAATTCATGTGCTTTTCCATAAGCTATGTCCTTTATTGTCTGTTCACATCCATCAATATGAGGTGGACACTTTTCCGGCGAAATAGGACTTATCTGTTCACACATTTCTGAAATTTTATTTGTATTAGTAACAACAACTTCATAAGCCTTTTCTTCTCCTAAATAGGAAAACTCTTCAAGCATTTCTTCAGTTGTCTTTAAATATAATGGTGCCTGCATATCTGCATCCTTAAATCCCTGGCCGGCTTCAAGTATACGTCTGTATATTTCATCTTCTGGATCCATGAAATGAACATCTCCAGTTGCAACAACAAGCTTTCCAAGCTTTTCACCAAGACTTATTATCTTTCTATTTATTTCTTTTATATATTCCTTGTTTGGAACCTGCTCATTTCTAATTAAATAATCATCATTTCCAATAGGTTGTATTTCAAGATAATCATAATCCTTAGCTATATTTTCAATTTCTTCATCAGACTTTCCAAGAAGTATTGATTGAAATAGCTCCCCTTCACTACATGCGCTTCCAAGTATGAGTCCTTCTGAATATTTTTTAAACATACTTTTTAGTATACGTGGTTTTTTATAAAAATAATCAAGGTGCGAATATGATACAAGCTTATACAGGTTCTTTAATCCAGTATAATCTTTTGCAAGTATTATAGCATGATGTGTTCTTAGTTTTTTATACTGAACCTTTTTTGATTCTTCATCACAAGCATATGTCTCAATATCTGAAAGAGTCTTTGCACCTCTCTCCTTAAGCATATCAATCATTACATTGAATACTTTAACAGTGGTATCAACATCATCAAGTGCTCTATGTGCAACTTCAACTTTTATTCCTAAATTCTTGGCTATTCTTCCAAGTTTATAGCTTTTGTATTGTGGAAAAAGATCCTGAGCAAGAGATAGTGTATCAAGATATGTGAAATCAAAGTCATGCCCTAAAACTTTAGCATAATGCCTTAAAAATCCAATATCAAACTCTGCATTATGAGCGACAAGAATACTTCCTTCTATGAATTCAAGCATTTTAGGAAATACTTTATCTATTGTTTCTGCATTTCTTACCATATCATCAGTTATATTTGTAACCTCAACAACCCTTGGCGGTATAGGTTTTTCTGGATTTACAAAGGTACTGAATTTATCAATAACTTTTCCATCCTTAACTTTCATTATCCCTATTTCAGTTATTTTTTCTAGTTTTGGAGAAAACCCTGTGGTTTCAAGATCAAGAACACAGTATATATCATCAATGCTCTGACCTTTTATATTTTTAACGTTAGGTTTTTTATCTGGTGCTAAATATGCTTCAACTCCATAAATTATCTTCATATCAGGGTTATCTCTTCCAAGGAGCTTATGTGCTTCAGGAAAAGCCTGAACAACACCATGATCTGTTATTGCAATAGATTTCATTCCCCAGCTCATAGCTCTCTTTATAAGATCACCTGCACTAGACATTGCATCCATCTGGCTCATCTTTGTATGCATATGAAGCTCTACTCTTTTTACTTCTGAATTATCAACTCTTTTTGCTCTTTTAATTCCATTTGTCTCTACTATTATATTAGCAATAATTTCTATCTCACCAGAAAACTTGCTATAACCTGAATTACCACAAAGCCTCACACCTTTAGCCTTTTTTAGCTTTGATATTACTTCATCACTCTGTTCAGGTTTTAGGAAGGATTTACAGCACATTGAACTTGATCCATCATATAAATCAAAAGAAACAAGTATCTTACCACTTCTCAGTTCTTTTGTTTCTATATTCGATATTTCACCTTCAATTGCTACTGTACCTTCATAAGGAGTAATATCAATAATTTTAACTATATTCTCTTTTATATTGCTACTTCTACCAAGAATAAGAAATGGATTATTTTTCTTATTGCTTTTTCCCTCACTTTTTGATTCTCCTCCATTAGCTTGATAAAAACCTTTGTTAAATGTACCCTGCCCATCTGAATTTTTATTTGATTCAGATTTTTTTTCTTTGCTGCTATTTCCTGATGTTTCAAAACTTCCCGATGAAACTTTGATTTCTTTTTGAAATCTAATCATCTCTTCTTTCTTTTTATCTTCATTTAACTTATTCTGTTCTTCACTGCTTACATTATCACAAAAATTAATTCTATAATTTTTTCCATAAATATCCTTTACTGCTTTTTGAATCTCACTGTCATATTTTAAATTTTTCAACATATGCGATACTGACATATTAAAACAAAAATTAATTTCATTTTCTTTTATTTCATAATCACAATTATTTATCACTGCTTTTAAATATGGATGTCTATTAGATAAAGTATATAATATGTTATCCATCTCATTTTCAATTGGACTTATATGAACCTCTTCAGAATAATTAATAATTATTCTAGATTCATTTAGCAAGAATCTTTCTTTTATAAAATTGTTAAGTCCTTCAATTTCATTTATTTCAATATACTTATCAGAACTGACTTCAATTTCAAGTATTTTGCTTTTCTTTTTTAATTTTATTTTTTCAACAATAGCAGTATTTATGGTGCCTTCACTTTTGTAATCACTAAAAACCTCATTGATTTTTTTCATTACTATCCAAACCTTCCACAGTAAATTTTTAGCACTTTACATTATATATAATAACTAACTTATTTGTCATATATTAAAAATAGCTGAATAAATAAATTGTAATAAAGAAACCTCAAAAAATCGCTTCATACTTAATATCTTCTTAAAATTAGAGATAATTTAAATAAAAAATAGAGGAAGTTTATAACTCCTCTACTTAAATGTTACCATACACTATATTTCTTTAATAATAATATAAACAAACCACTTTGTCTTTTATATTTATTATTCTATTCTATATAGTGTATTTCCATCTTTTATAGTCTCTACAACTTTTATTTCTTTAATATTTTCAATGGGAATTTCTAAAGGATTTTTATCTAATATAACAAAGTCTGCCTTCTTTCCTACCTCTATACTTCCCTTTTTATCTTCTTCAAAATACTGATAAGCTACATTTATGGTTACAGCTTTTAAAGCTTCATAAACTGGTATCCTTTCATCTTTTCCTAATGATATTCCCTTTTTAGTTACTCTATTTACTGATACATGAATTGTTTCAATCATATTAGGTTCTATTACTGGAGAATCCTGATGAAATGTAAATTTAATATCCTTTTTCAATGAAGATGCACTTAAACTTATTCTTGAAGCTCTCTCTAACCCAAAATTACTTATATGTACATCTCCCCAATAATAAACATGAGCTACAAAAAATGAAGGTATTATTCCAAGCTCTTTTACTTTATCTAATTGATCTCTATCTAAAAATTGAGCATGAATCATAACTGGTCTTATGCCGGCAACATCGTATCCTTCATTTTTAATCTTATCAATTGCATCAATATACTGTTTAGCTGCTGCATCACCATTACAATGAGCCAAAATCTGCATATTATTTTTTGCGGCTTCCCTTACTGCATCACAAACATCTTTAAATTCCATAGTTCCATATCCAAGGTACATTTCATCATTTAAGTAAGGTTTTCTCATCCATGCAGTACGGGCTTGTGGAGAACCATCTAAAAAAATTTTATAACCTCCAACTTTAAAATTATTATCATACTTTTTTATAGATTTGCTGAATTTATCTTTGAAGATTTCAACAGAATCCACAGCTGAATATCCTACTACATCAAGATTTATTATTTTTTTATCTATTAGAGCCTCATATAGTGGTGCTACTTGTGAAACCATCATTCCTTCTTGAACTGTAGTTATTCCATAAGATAAATATCGTTCTTGAGCCATACAAAATGCATTAAATAATTCTTCACCGCTTGCCATTGGAATCTTCTTTAAATATTTCATAAAAGCATTTTCTTCTATATATCCTGTTAATTTATCCTTGTCTTTTCCTATTACCCCTCCACTTGGAGATTTAGTATTTATGTTTATATCCATTAACTCTAATCCTTTAGAGTTAAATACACCAGCATGTCCTGATTTATGCTGTATTATAATTGGAAAGTTTCCTTTCACATTATCTAATTGAAAACAAGTTGGATGTTTTTTATTTATAAAATCATTATGATCATATCCTTTTCCTACAATCCACTGATTTTCTTTCATATTATTTATTTCTATAAACGAATTTATCCTTTTAATTATTTCTTCTACGCTAGTTGTTTCTTCTAATGAAACTTGTAAAAATGAATTTGCAGTTGCTGAAAAATGACTATGTGCGTCTATAAATGCTGGTAACATAGTTTTTCCATTTAAATCAATGAGCTGTGCATCTGCATTATTTTTTATTATTTCCTCTTTTAATCCTACACTTTTAATAAGATCATCTTCTATTAAAACTGTATCTACTATTTTATTGTTTTCCATGGTTATAATTGAACCATTATAATATATCTTTTTCATCTCTACCCCCTTAGTTATATAAAAAAAAGCACTAAAACTTTATAATTAGCGCCTTTGCCTTAATTATTAATATAATCTACCATTTTCTTAATTATATACTATATTAATGTAAATTTATATATACTAGTAAACAATCTTTTTTGTTCTACAATACAAAAAGATTTTTAGATTTATATTTATATCTTCTTAAGAAGTTTTTACAACGCATCTATAAAATTTTCATTTCACTTTACAGAATTTTGCATATTATATAATAAAGGTATAGGTGAATAATATGAAAAGGTTAAAAAAATGCGTTATTTTTTTTATATGTATATTTACTATTTTTTTAATATCTATAAATGTTTTTGTTATATTTTCTCATAACACAATGTCTTCCCAAGTAGAAAATCTAGCACTTATAAAATCCCAAATTTCAGAATTAGATTCCTTCAAAACAATTATTGTGAATCTTGGACATTCTCAAAAATTCTATTTATTATCTCAAGATGAAAGCTACAAAGTTAAATATGATAATTATCTTGAAGATGCATATAATTCTTTAGATGATTTATCTCAGAAAAATTGTATAAATGAGGGATCTAAAAAAAATATCAAAGACATGTTAAAAGAGTATGATGCTATAAATGTAAAATTGCTGGATACTAAAGTAAGTTTACCATTAAGTTCTGATATGCAGAGTTATCTTGCGAAATCAAATGAAATTCAGATAAATATAATGCATAGTATTTCTGATGCTATTTCATCAAATCAAGATAGCACATCACAAAGCCACTCTTCTTTAGAAGTATCAATAGATAACCAAAAATCTTTTGTTCAAGGATTAAGTAGTATAACAACAGTTATTATTGGTGGTCCCCTTTGCTATATCATTAAAAAATATAAAAATGGCGAATTAAAATTAGATGATATTATAACTATTCTCGATAAAGAAAAATTTAAAATAGATAATTATTCTAATATAATAATGTTTGCATCAATATTAAATAGTCATAATAAAGAGATGAAACATCAATGGACTGAAGTTAAAGAAAAGGTGGAATCACTTCAACTTTCTATTTCAGATTTAAAAAATACGGCTGCAAATTATAATATATCAATATTATCTGATTTCACCTCTGAAATACAAGATATGGAGATAAAATTATTAGAAATACGACTTTTAATAAAACAACTACCAAATTACCATGAATTTATAGTAAATCTTACAGACAATATAATCTCTACAGAAAAAAATAAATAATTGTAGAAAATTTCTCAACTTTTACCATTTAATTCATTCTGCTTTCATAAATCCCTATTCAATATCTTTCCATAATATATATTCTATCATCTTATTCTTATTTTAAATACAATAATAAATTAAAATATTATATGAACAGCAGAATCATTTATTAAAATAATTAGTTTTATTAATATGAAAAGCTGACATAAATAATACGTTGACTATAATTATATATCAACGTATTTTCTATATAAACCTATTCTTAATAAAACTACTTAATATTCTTTATGGCATAAAACTTTTCAAGCATTCTATCAACATCAGCCATATTGTTACATTCTGCCTTTTTTTCTGTAATCATAAGTCCCTTTTTTTGCTTATCATAAATATAAGTTTTATAAATATAAGTATTACATCCTGTACATTTAAACAACTTGTTCATCCTAAAATCTCTTCTGTTATAATTGTAAAATTTTATAGAATCTATTTCTTTAGCTTTACATCTGCATCCATCACATAAAATTTCTTTATTCACTTCATTTTTCAGTAGACTTTCATCAGATGACTTATTTATATCCTTTGCTTTTTTAAAACTTATAAAATAATTATATTTGTATAAATCATCTATTCCTATCTTTTGAAGAATAGACTTAGTAATAACTGCATCATAATATGCATCATGATATTTATCTCTACATGCTGATATATTATATTTTTCGGCTATGCCTTTTAAGGATGGATCTATTTTTATTCCTTCTTTATTCATAACTACTCTTTGCAAATCTATATAATAAGCATTATTTAAATTAATATTTTTAATTTTATTAGCTTCAAAATTCTTATTCAAAATAATCCAGTCACTATATCCCCATGTAATTATTACAACATCTTTTAAATTTTCTCCTATAAAATCCATAAACTCATATACTGCTCTTTTGAATTTTACTCCATTTGTTTTTATATAATTCATATCAATTTGTATTAAATCTTGAACTCTTTTATTCAACGTGACCAAAAATTGAGGTTTTATATAACGTTTAAAACTTGATATATATTTTAGATTTTCATCAAGTTTTACTGCACCTATCTGTAATACTTCATCTGTCATATATGATGGTCTGTTCAGATGTAAAGTATTTGAAAGTAACTTATTTCTATTATCTATATGATTATATTCTAAATCTAACACTATAAATATCATCCTATTCCCCCTCATATAAAATTCAATACCTTCTTAACTATTTACCAAAATCAAATAAAATATCTAATTTAATACTTCATTACTGTGAAATATTCTTTTCGTGAATGTAAATTTATTTATCATATATAATACTAGTATATATAAAGAATTTAAATTTTACCAGTATATTCCAAGGTTTTATTTTTCTAATTAAAAACGAAGAAGCAATAGTTATAAAATAATTGTTACTTCTTCGTTTTATGTTATATAAGTTTATATATGAAATTCTATCTTTTAATTATACTCCAGTATCTATTGAAATTTTTTATGGTTCTTAACTAACACCACCTGAAAAGATCTTACTCTTTTCTTTTGGAAGCTTATTTTTAGTAAGAATATCATAAAAACCAGAAATAATATAGCTTATAGTCATAACTATCATAATTGCAACCATTTCATCACCACCAAAATATTCTAAAGACATGGCAATAGACGTAATTGGTAAAGAAGTTGCTCCACAAAAAACACCAATCATCCCTAATGCCGTGCATGATTCTAAGGGAAATCCAATATACTTTGCAACTGCACTTCCTAAAGCTGCACCTACAAAAAATGTTGGATTACCTCTTCCACCTTGAAATACTGAGCCCAATGCAATGGCGGTAAAAATAATTTTCCATACACTATCCATCAGTGTTGCAGGCTTATCAAATGCATCTCTTATAAATGTTTGTCCAAGTCCATTGTAATTATCTCCAACAAGCCAAAATAACACTATTGTGAGAACTCCACCTAAAATAGCCTTTAAATATGGATTTTTAGTAATAATACCATAAATCTTGCTACTATTATCCAATATCAAATTGAAAATAGAACCACCAACTCCAAAAATTATACCAAGCAGTACTAGTTTTATTAATATCATAAAACTTAAATCATCTAACATTAATATTGGATAGTTAACCTTGGTATTACCTATAGCTGCCGCAATTTCATTAGAAAATACTGTTGTTAAAAATGCTGGAATTAATGCTTGATAATGAAACTTCCCCTTAAGAACAAGCTCCATGCCCAAAATTGCTCCAGCAAAAGGAACATCATAAATTACTCCAAAAGCACTTCCTACACCACATAATACTAATGTTCTCTGATCCTCATTTGAAAGGTTAAACTTTCCAGCTAAAAAATCACCTAAAGTTCCACCCATAGCAACTGCAGATCCTTCTTTTCCTGCTGACCCACCGAAAAAAGTAGTTGCTAATGAGCCTAAAAAAACAACAAATGTCATATAAAAAGGAATATCCTTAACTGCTGACTGTACTTCTGACTTTAATAGGTTTTCTCCAGAATACGCATTTCTTTCAGTTTTTAAATACATAAAGGTAATCATAACTCCTGCTATAGGAAGAAAATAAATCAAGTATTCATGATATTTTCTATATCTATTAGCAGTCGTTAATATTATATTATAGTATCCTACAACAATGCCTATAGGAATTGCCATTATAATACTCAAAATAACCCATTTAAATATCTTCTTAATTATAGCAATATAATCATTCTTGATTTCTTCCATTATTTTTACTCCTAACTAAAGTTTATTCAACTCTAGTATCTGTATACACATGATAAATTATTTATATCCTCCAACTTAAATTACTTAAAAATTGTTAAATCAAAATTTCTTATTAAATTTAAAATTGGCCACGCATTGCGTGACCAATTCCTTTTAAATCAATATTTTCTAATATAATATTGTTAGCTAAATAAAGGTAAAGTTCAATCCATTTCTCTTATTCTGAAATGCTGTCCATCCAAGCAAATAATTCATCTAAATCATAATCGCCTCCGTGACCTTGCTCCCAAGGCACTGCAAAATCAACAATTGCTCCATTACTTTCAAGTTTTAATGCCAGTATTGTTGGCGTTGATATTGCTGTATCACTATCTTTAACACCATGTCTTATACGCCAATACTTAGCCATATCTGTTCCTTGCGTCCCAATATAGTTCATTGGATTCATCATAGTTATTAACTGTTCGTCAGCCATAGTTCCACCTGAGGTATCATTATCTAAACTGAATTTAGTAAAATGCTGATTATCAACAGTTTCAGTCCCGAATAAATTATTTTCTGGATTTGGATTATTTAAATCTACATTATCAAATGCTGGAGCTGCCTTTGATCTTGATAAATATGATACATACCCATCAAAATCTACATCTGTAACAGTTCCATTACTTATTGTAATCCATGTTATGTCAGATAGGTCTTTTCCTGAATCAATAGCCGTCTGTGCAGATTTAACTACATATGATTTTACGTAATCTTTAAATGTTCCATTACCATTTTCATCAAGAGTTAATGAATTTCCATTTTCATCTTTTAAGTTTAAGCTATTTATATAATCTGGAAAAGCAGCTTTTAATTCGTTTGAATATTTAATCTGATCTTCTGTTTGAGTAAGAGACTGCTTTTCTCTTTTAATATTTCCATTTTCATCTTTTGAAATATTCATTTTTTCGTAATCATTTAAACCATTAAATAACCATTCATATCCCATATCTGCATTATCAAGATTTGTTATAGGACAATATGAAGAAACAGCATATATAGCATCAGATGCATCTGCTGCTCCAAGTTCTTTTAAGTACGCTTCATAATCTCCATTGTTACCTGTAGCTCCAAGTAAAGCAGACATTGCTCCTCCAGCGCTTGTTCCGTTAGATATTATCTTATCTGCAGTACCCGGCATTGCTTCATCATTATAATGTAAATATCTTATTGCAGCTTTTAAATCTACAATACCTGCAGGTGCTTTTCCTATATTAGTTCCATCTTCTGATTCACTTGTACGTCCTCTTGTAGAAGGAGATGCCACAACGTACCCTTTAGATAATGCCATTAAGAGTGAATTTGGAGATTCTTCTTTTGAATCACCGTTGCTAGTCATTCCCATTCTTGATGCCTCACCATCAATTGCACCCTTCATAGATGGTGTTCCAGCTTCTGATGGCATATATCCACCTATAGTGTTAGGAAAGAATATTGGTGCATTATCTGCTGTAAAATTACCAATTGATTCTCCATTAAAATATTCTTCTGGAATGTATATATTCATGGATTGATATTTTTCATCTATAGGATTTTCCACATATACCACATTCTCATATGCACGAAAAGTAACTTCTTCACCATTAACGGTAAAAGACTGAGTCGTATAGTTATCTTTATTAAAGCTTAATGCAGTATTTTTATTTTCTACTACTTCACCTTTATTAGAACTACCACTAGTTAAATTTTTACTGTTACTACATCCTGCCACTGAAAAAATCACAAGTGATACTGCAATAAGCTTTGTTATCATTTTAATTTTCATTGTATCATCATCCTTTCATGTATACATAATACACATATAGATTGTATTTATATTATTATTTTCTTATACTTGCTTCTCCTGTTATTTAAAAATATTTATAAGAATCATAAATTAAGGCTGTCTATACAATGATTCTAACAGAAATTTTTTAATGAATTGTGGCGTAAATGTGTCACAAAAAGTACATTTTAAATTTTTGTATAAAAAAAGTGTATCATCTTTTAAGAATCAACACTTTTAAAATTAATTATTATATCTATGAAGAGTAAACACAAAGCTCGTTACATCTTCCCTGCTTTCATCAATATAAATATCTTCGCCTAAATTATTCATTATTTCCTTAGCTAGTGATAATCCAAGGCCGGATCCTTTTTCATTATGAGATTTATCACCTTTATAAAACCTTTCAAAAATGAATTCTGCATCTTCAGAATCTATTGGATCACCATTATTTTCAATACTTATTTTTATAATTTCATCATTCCATGATCCATTAACTTTTACATATCCATCTTTTTTAGTAAATTTAAATCCATTATCTATCAATATGAACATAACCTGCATAATTCTGCTTTCATTACTATAAAAATCTGGAATATTCAATGCATCTTCTGTTAATATAAACTCTGCCTCCATATCTTCAGCAAATACTTCAAAATATTCTTCTATTTCTGTCATTATCTTTTTTCCACTTACTACTTCTTTTAAAATAGCCATTTCTCCTGATTGAAGTCTTGAAAGTTCAAGCATATCATTAATTAACTTTTGAAGTCTCTTTGATTCTCTTAAAACAATTAAATAGTATCTCTTCTTTTTATCTTCATCAAGTTCTAAGTCATCACATAATGTTTCTGAAATAGCTCTTATAGATGAAATAGGTGTCCTTAATTCATGAGAAACATTTGCAATATAATCACGTCTTGTTTGTTCCAGCCTCCTTGCACTTTCATCATTGTCTGAAAGTCTTTGAGCCAGATTATTTAAGGAATTTGATAGTATCTTTATTTCTCCATATCCATCACACTCTGCACGTGCTGAAAAATTTCCAAGAGCCATAGAATTAGATACATTAACCATCTCAAGTAACGGTTTTATAAGTTTTCTTGTAAAATAGTAAATTAAAATGATAATTAATAGTGTAGATAATAAGCTGCATATGAAAAATACAACATAAAAACTGTTTACTATAACTGAAAAATCACTTGCCAGTTTTACAGTGAAAATAGTTCCAACAACTCTATCATTATCTTTTATTGGAAGACCTATTATTATAGACTTTTCTACAATATGATTTAAACTTTCAATTGTTGTAACTTTTCCTTCCTTAAAAACTATGTCTATATATGGTTGTAAATCTTCCTTTATCTCTTCATCCGTAAAGAACCTATTTTTCTTTATGTTATTATCGTCAATTGGTATTTCATTATTCTCCAAATCATACGCTTTAATTATTAGTCTTTCTTCATTTTTAATTTTTATAGTTCCATTCTTTATTCTTGTTTCTGACGCTATATTTTCCATTATAGGAGTAAGCTCTTTTAACTGCTCATTCAAAAACCATTCTTTTATTATGAAGAAACCTAAAATTTGTCCTATGCTAAAAGCAACCAATAAGACAGCGCTAATAACCCAAAGAAGTCTTTTTAATAGACTCTGTTTCATTTTACTACCTCAAATTTATATCCTATTCCATATACAGTTTTTATTACCCATTTTTCATCTTCTTCAGGTAACTTTTTTCTCAGCCTTTTTATCTGTGTATCGACTACCCTAGTATCGCCAAAATAATCATATCCCCAAACTTTATCTAAAATCTCTTCTCGGCTCAAAACTCTACCTTCATTTGTTGCAATAAGATATAATATTTCACATTCCTTTGGTGTAATATCTATTTTTTCTCCATTTATGACTGTCTCATATTTATCTAGATCTATATTTAAATTTTCGTATGAAAATATCTTTCTGTTAGGTAATAAATCACTTTTACTATTTACTCTCCTAAAAATGGTCTTTATTCTTGCAACAACCTCTCTTGGAGAAAATGGTTTTACTATATAGTCATCTGCACCTATTTCAAGTCCAATTATTTTATCTATTTCTTCACCTTTTGCAGTTAGCATTATAATTGGAACCTCACTTATTTTTCTTATCTCCTTGCATACTTCTGTTCCAAAAATTTTAGGCATCATAAGATCTAAAATTACAAGATCTACATTTTCTTTTTTAAATTTTTCTAAAGCTTCTTCTCCATCAAATGCTGAAATATAAATCATTCCATCATTTTTTAAATATGTACCAATTGTTTCATGAACTGCCTCATTATCATCGCAAATTAAAATTTTCTTCATATTACTCACAACACTCCATACTTATTTGATAATTTATTGAAAATTGTATTAAATACATATTTCGATCTTATACATTATTTTCAAAGATATAATAAAGATATAAATTACTTTAATATATTTTGGTCATATATCTACTTTAATTATTCTTGCTTATAAAGTTTAACAAAATTATCATTATAAGTAACCTGTCCGCCTATATCTGAAATTCCAGATTCCATTATCCAATTGGGATTTCCCTGCTTCTTCCACCAACCTGCATACATCATAACAACATTGTCACTTATTCCATCATCAACAATAAGCTTTACTTTTATTCGTCCTTTTTGAGATTCAATATAAACACAATCTCCACTTTTAAAACCACATTTTTCTGCCATCTTCATATTAATATAAGCCTCTGCCTTTTCATCTTTATCCATATAATGCTGACTAAATAACGATTCTCTACCATGAGTTGTTAATATTCTAAAGCAGTTTTTATGATTTTTATCGTTTCCCTTTTCTAGCATTTCTTTTAATATTTCCTCATTAAAAAATATTTCGAACTTTCCCGATTGAGTCATAAAATTCTTATCCATCCAAGGAATACTTTCATGAATTGTAATGTAGTTATCTCTAATATACTCTAAACTAATTTGTGGTACTATTTCTTTTAATGGCTCTATGACATTTGTTAAATATTCTTTTTTACTTACCCTTGGATAATGCTGAATATTTAATTTTTCAGCTAATTTCATAAAGAAATAATATTCATCCATTAAGCTGTTTTTAGGTTCTACTGCTTTTTCAATGTACGTAATATAAGGATTTGTCATTGAACTGAAAATTAAATCTTCACTTTCTAAAACTGTTGTTGCTGGAATAAACAAATCACATATCTGTACCGTATCAGTTAAAAACTGATCAATGCACACCTTAAAATCTATAGACTTTAAAGACTCCTCAAGAGAATTAAGGTCAGGAAGCTGATTCAATAAATTACTTTTTGTAATTATAGCCATTTTTATATTATTCTCTTTTATAAATGAACTGATCTTACTTACATAAAAAATTCTGTTATCTGCATAATTTTCACTATGATACGGATCAGTATTTAAAATACTTGTGTAAACTTTGTTAGCATAATTAACTCCACCTCCACTTTTTCCAATCTGACCTGTTATAGCAGCAAGTGTATCAATAAGCGATATTGTATTGCCTCCATGTGAATATTTTTGAAGTCCATAACCAAGCAATATTGTTGAATAAAGTTCTGTATATTTTTCTGTTATAAAATTTATAACATCTTCATTTACACCAGCTCTTTTACATAATGTATTCATATCAAGATTCTCTACATAATTCTTGTAAGCTTTAAATCCATTTACATGTTCTGCTACATACTCAGCATCAAACCTATTTTCTTCTATGATTTTCTTTCCAATAGCTAAAGCTAATGCACCATCTCCACCTGGACTTACTTGTACATAATAATCTGCAAGCTTTGCTGTTTCTGTTTTGATTGGATCAATTACAATTATATAACTTCCATTCTGCTTAGCTTTTTTTATCATCTGCATAGTATGAATTGTAGTATTTGCTGGATTTTTACCCCATACTATAATTGTTCTGCTGTTTATCATATCTTCTAAACAATGGCTTCTTACATCACCAAAATTTTGCTTCTGTGCAGCAATTCCTGCACTCCAGCATGGGCCACCCTTTTGCTTTGAGCATCCTCCAAAAAAATTAAAAAATATATCTCCAATGCTTTTTAGAAGACTACCACTTCCATACTGTTCATAATAAAGAATTGATTGTGCTCCATATTCTTCTTTGTACTCTGACAGCCTTTCTGCAATTATGTCTATAGCTTCTTCAAAGGATATTTCGATCCACTCTCCATTGACTTTTAGAAGAGGTTTATACTGTCTTTTAGGATGATTTGATCGATTAAGGTGCATAAGCCCCTTTTTACATATGAATCCTTTTGTATAAGGATGATTCTTATCTCCTTCAATTTTTATAACTTGATTATTATCAACATAAACATTAAACTTACAACAATCAAAGCAATCTAATGTACATCCACCACTTAATTTTTTCATATCACACCTCTATATAGCTTATTTAAATAATATATTCTTTCTTTCAAGCCATAATTTTAAGTCATATTATAGCATGACATATCTTTAATTTAAATCTATATTTATATAATTCATCTAATAGGCACCAAATGATGATTTTATAAATGTATTTTTATTAATAAAATTATGTGGTATTCTAGTATCAAAATATTAAGTAAAGGTGGAACGTCAATGAGTCTTAATATTCTTATTGCTGAAGATGATAATCTATTCAGAAGTCTTGTCTGTGATATTATTACAGACCAAGGCTATATTCCAATTGAAGCCCATAACGGTCAGGAAGCTATTGATAAATTTTTTGACTTAGGTAATATTGATTTAGTAATTTTGGATGTAATGATGCCAGTTTATGATGGTTTTGAAGTATTAAAAGAAATAAGAGAACATTCTGATATCCCCATTATTATGTTAACTGCACTTGGGGATGAAAAGCATGAATTATTGGGATTTAATAAAGGTGCTGATGAGTATATTGGAAAACCATTTAGCTATGAAGTATTTATTGCAAGACTTAATAATATTGCTAAAAAAATAAAACATGATACTGAAAAAGAAATAACTTATGGAAAAATTATCATTAATCAAAGCAATCATAAAGTAATCTCTGATGGTCTTGAAATTAAATTAAATCATAAAGAATACACCCTTCTTATTTACTTTATAAAAAATTCTGGTAAAGTCTTAACACGAGAACAGATACTTAATAGTGTATGGGGATATGATTTTGATGGTGATATCAGAACTATCGATACACATATAAAAACTTTAAGAGCAAAACTTAAAACAGAAGGAACATATATAAAAACAGTACGTGGATGTGGTTATATGATTGAGGTTGAATAATTATGAAGACAATAAAAACAAAATTATTTTTAATATTTATGCTCCTTATGGCTTTACTAATTCTAAGTGGAATACTTTTAAATTCTTTGTTTTTAGAACACTACTATATTTATAAAAATAAAGCTATACTTATAAACACAAGTCAAACAATTAAAGATCAATATATTAGCAACAGCAACATTGAAAATTCCTATGATTCTATCGATACAATTTCTCTCTCTTATGGGATAGATACTCTTATTGTAGATGAAAATTATAATATAGAATATAATTCTTTTGATTTAAAAAGAATGCACATGAAAAAATTCATAGACAAACCAACATACCAAGCTATTTCTAATTTTAAAAATGGATTATCACAAAATACTGTTTTATATGTTAGAGAAAACGAAAGCAAAAATAAATTAGTTTGTGTTACAAATATTGATAATAGCAAATATTTAATTCTAACCAAAAATGTAAAAACAATTGAAGATAGTGTACAAATCGCTAATGAGTTTTATCTCATTGCAGGTTTAATAGTTTTTTCTGCTGGTTCTTTATTTATCTTATTTTTTTCTAAAAAGATAACCAAACCTATTGTTGAGATGAGCAATGTTGCTGAAAATATATCTAATCTTGAATTTGATAAAATTGTTCATGTTAATTCCCAAGATGAAATAGGTGCACTTGGAGAGAGCATCAATAAGATTTCATATAAATTAAATAAAAGCATAAATGAATTAAAAAGAGATGTTGATAGAAGAAAAAGTTTTTTAAGGAATATATCCCATGAGTTAAAAACACCAATAGGAATAATTAAGGGTTACTCTGAAGGTTTAAAATATGGACTGGCAAAGGATAAAACTAAAATTGATAAATACTGTTCTGTTTTAGTAGAAGAATGTGACAAAATGAATAAATTGATACAAGAACTTTTAGATTATTCACTAATGGAAGATGGATTGATTAAATTAAATATAACTGATTTTGATATTAATGAATTTTTAAATGATGCACTTAAACGCTTTACCCCTATTTTAGAAGAACAAAAGATTAATTTAACTTTAAATTGTAGTGAATCATATATTTTAAAGGCAGACAAAGAAATGTTAGAAAAAGCACTCAATAACTTTATTACTAATGCAATAAAATATACTGATGCTAAAAAACCTATAATTGTAACAAGCCAGCTTATTGAAGATAATATTCGAATAAGCGTCTTTAATACTGGAAAAAGTATACCAGAAAATGAACTCAAAAATATTTGGGATGTATATTATAAAATAGATAAAGCTAGAACACGAGATGTGGATAGCCATGGAATCGGTCTTTCTTTAGTAAAATTAATAGCTACCCTTCATAATGGAAACTGCAAGGCTGAGAATATAGAAAATGGTGTATTATTCTTCATAGAAATACCTCTTGTTCATTGTGAAAATTAAATTCTATATTTTCACATAAATTTCACAAAAGTAATTTATTATTATATCTGTAGTCATGAGATTGCAAAATAATAGAAAAATTTAAGGGAGAGATTTTATATGAATAAGAAAAAATTATTAGGAACTACATTGGCTGTTTTAATAGGATTAACAAGTTCAGTACCAGTTTTTGCTGATACTACTACAAGTAATACATCTAATACAATTACACAAACTTCCGATAAATGTAAAACTAGAATAGGACATAAAAAAAATAAACTTACAACTGAGCAAATTGCTGAAAAGTTAAATATAGATATCACTGGTCTATCAGAAGATGAAGCTAAAGCTGCCGTTAAAGAAGCTATGGCTGAAAAACATCTTGCTAAGCTTCAAGAAAAAGCTTCTGAATTAGGTATTAATACTGCTAATTTATCTGAAGATCAAATCAGAACTGCTGTTAGAGAAGCTATGGGTACTGAGAATTCTGAAAAGCATCTTGCTAAGCTTCAACAAAAAGCTGCTGAATTAGGTATTGATACTACTAATTTATCTCAAGATCAAATCAGAACTGCTGTTAGAGAAGCTATGGGCACCAATAGAGAAAATAGAAAAGCAAAAACTGAACAAACTACATCTACTTCTGTAAGTAATGAATCATTAGCTGATACTGAAAATTAATTAATAAATTATTCTATTCAATCTTCATTACATTAAAATACACAATGTCTAAAATTCAAGGGGATATATTCCAAAATAATAAGCATCCCCTTGAAATAATATTTTGCTAAAAATCTAAATACGTGCTATTTTCAGGTACTCCAGATACAGATACATCATAACCTTCATTTAATAAGCTTATGGCATTCATATCTTCTGATGAAAGTTCAAAATCAAAAATATCTAGGTTTTCTTTTATTCTTCCCTCATTTGATGATTTGGGTATAGGAATAACACCTCTTTGCACATGCCATCTAAGAACTATCTGTGCAATTGTCTTCTTATACTTTTCAGCTAAGCTTATTATAAGTTCATTTGAAAATATCTTTCCCCTCATTATAGGACTCCATGCCACTAACTGAATATTATTTTTATTGCAATATTTAAACATATCTTCCTTTGTGTTTTGAGGATGTAATTCTACTTGATTTACCATAGGCATTATTTCTGCACTTTTCTTTAATTCTTCTAAATGCCCTATTTTAAAATTACATACTCCAATAGCCTTTACTTTTCCCTTCTTATATAAATGTTCAAAAGCTCTCCAAGTTTCAGAATTTAACTTATTTGGCCAATGAATTAGATACAAATCTATGTATTCAACTTGAAGCTTCTCTAAGGATTTGTTAAAGGCTTCGATTGTCTTTTCATACCCATGGTCATCATTCCAAAGTTTTGTTACAACAAATATATCTTCTCTTTTTACTTTACTTGTTTTGATTCCATTTCCAATCCCCTCTTCATTCCCATAAAATGAAGCAGTATCAATCTGTCTGTATCCTGTTTCTAGTGCATATCTTACAATACTAGCAGTATCTTCATCATTTCCAGATTTATATGTTCCAAATCCTATTGAAGGAATTTTAACACCATTGTTTAATGTTTTAAAATTTTCATTCATAAAATATACCTTACCTTTCACATTCCATTATTCTTACACCGTTTTCTCCTGCAACTATTGCCTTGGTTGCAATATTATAAAATAGAGATGTATCCACAACTCCTACTATTTTTTTTAGTTTGTCATTCAATACTGAGATATCATCTACATCCTCACTATTAAAGTTCACATCCATTAAAAACAATCCATGATCACTTCTTGTAAATCCATCTTTAGAACTGCTGCTTCTCATAACAGTATTACCACCAAGTTTCTTTACAGTTTTTTCAACTATTTTTATACTTTCAGGTATTATTTCTAAGACTACTGGATATTTAAAATCTAACTTTTCTACCACCTTACTTTCATCAACAAGCAAAATATAATCTTCTGCCATGGATGCTATTATTTTTTCTTTTGTATGAATACCGCCTCCACTTTTTAATGCCGTTAGATTATTATCAATTTCATCACACCCATCAAATGCAACTGATATAGAATCAACTGCCCATGCAGGTACTACTTTTAATCCATTTTCAATGCATTGTCTTTCTGTTACTGATGATGGTGTTACAATCTCTACATCCAATCCTGTCTCTTTAATATAAGAAACAAGATATGAAATAGTACTCCCTCCACCAAGTCCTATAATAGACTTATCTTTTATATATTTTAAGGCCTCCATTGCACATTTCTTTTTCATAAAAATCATCCTCTCTCCATTTTATATTTTTTATAAAACTTCACAGAATATAAACACTTAAAACTTCACCAAAAAATTATACTTTATCATCAGCAATTGATTGCTCATGTCTGCTTAATGTTTTATATACATCGTGCTTTCCTACTGTCATAAAAAGAAATAAAATCTCAATTACAGTCATTGCTGAAATTCTTGAAAAATAATACTCCTCTAAAAATAGCTTTTCTCTAGTTGCAGTCTTTATATGATAATTACTTAACTTTGCCAATGGCGATTTATCACTATTTGTTATAGCTATTGTAACTGCCCCTTTTTCTTTTGCAATCTCTATAACATCAATCAGCCTTTTAGATGCTCCTGAGTTTGAAATTGCTATTACAACATCATTCTCTTTCAAATTATATGTATATGCAATTTGAGTTTCCCATATTGTATTAGCAACAGATGCAACTCCAACCTGATTGAATTTATAGCACCCATCTAATGCTACAGGTATTGTATTTCCTACTGCTACAAACTGTACTATTCCTGCATTACGCAATATCTGTAGAATTTCCTTAAATTTTTCTTCGTTTATTGTAAGAATTGTCTGTTTCATTTCTTCGATTTTATTAAAAAGAATATTGTTAAGTGATTCCTTAATATTTTCTTCACTTACATCACCTGAAACCCTAGTATCTTCTTTTTGGGACTCTGATAATTCTTTTGCCAATGTTATTTTTAAATGATGAAACCCCTTCATATTGCATTTCCTACAAAATCTTGTTACTGTAGCATCACTTGTTCCAGCTGCTTCTGCTAATTCTGAAATGGTCATTTCAATTAATTTGGTTCCATACTTTAAAATATAATCAGCAATCTTCTTTTCGGCTTCAAAAAAACTGTTATATTCAGCGTAAATAGTGTCAATAATAGATTTATCTTTCTCCATTTTATCTCCCTTCTCCTAAGTATATTTATTATAATTAATATATCACAAAAATAATTTTTGTAAATATTTTTTTAAAGAAAATTATTTTCATATACCTAATTTCTTTTCCTTTTATGAAAACTTAATCTTTTGATTTTTGTTATATTTAAAAACATAAATAAAAGACTTCTCAGTATATAACCAAAAAGTCTTTTATCTCATTTACTTATGTACATTTAATTATTCTATTTTTTTAACTTAAATCTGTTTATCATAGATTCTAATGTATCTGCTTGAGCTGAAAGTTCTTCACTTGCAGCCGCACTTTCTTCAGCTATTGCAGAGTTTGATTGTACTACATCAGCAATTTGGTCTATTCCACCATTTATTTGGTTTATTGACACAGCTTGTACCTCCGATATATTACTTATATTATCAACTAACTTCACAGCTTCTTCTGTCTTTTTAACAGCTTCTTTTAATGATACTGCTGTAGTATCAGCAATTATCTTCCCTTTTTCTACTGATTTTATTGAACTTTCAATCAATTCTGCTGTATCCTTAACAGCCTGTGAACTTTCTTCTGCAAGCTTTCTAACCTCTTCTGCAACAACAGCAAATCCCTTTCCTGATTCTCCTGCTCTTGCAGCTTCTATTGCAGCATTAAGAGCTAAAAGATTTGTTTGTTCTGAAATACTGGCTATTGTGTTTATTATTTCTCTAATGTTTCTAGAAGAATTATCTATTTCCTCCATAGCTTTCACCATTTCATTCATTTTTTCATTGCTTTCTTCTATTTGAACTCCTAGTTCACTTGTTATTACATTAGTTTCTTTTGCATGCTTAACTGAATTTTGAACTTTTTCATTTACTTCTCCAAGTGACGCGGTTAATTCTTCTATTGCGCTTGCCTGTTCAGTTGCTCCTTCAGATATTGTCTGAGATGTCTCTGCAACTTGCTCTGCTCCACCCTTAACTTGTACTGTTGCTTCTTTTATTTCAAAGAATGTATAATTTAGTGATTCTATTATTTTTTGAATCGAATCTTTTGTAGTTGAAAAATCACCTATATAGTGCTCTAAACGACTGCTATTGACATTAAAATTTCCATCTGATAATTCCCCTAAGATTTCATTAATATCTAAAACAATAGTTTTCAAGAAGGAACATGTATTTCTAAAACTATTTGCTAAAATACCTAATTCATCTTGTGACTCAAATTTAATTTCAACATCAAGTATACCTTTTTCTAATTTTTTTGCTGCTTCTTCTAATTCTACAATCGGTTTTGTTAATAGCTTAACTAATCCAAAGACCATATAAATACATGATACTATACTTCCTATTGAAATTAAAATTAAAACTATAAATGTTATATTTTTTGTTGTTATTGCACTATGATAGTTTCTTTCTGCATTATTTTTTGCATAATCTCCTATCTTAACTAAAGTATCTTGAAGATTATTTAGTTCTTTTTCATACTCTGAATTATAAAGTGCAATTGCCTCTTCCTTTTTGTTCTCATTTACTAATTTAATTAATTCATCTCTTATCCTAGTTTGTACTGCTCGCTCATTTTTTAATTGCTCCAATAACTCCTTATTATCAAAATTACTCTCTAATTTTTCTATATTATCTGTAACGCTTTGAGTATATTTATTTGCTTCATTTATATATTGTACCGCTTTATTCTGATCTTCTGTTGTTACTGCTAATAATATGTTTTTTACAACTATTTGTGTGTCTTTTCTTATCTCAAGTTGTAAAACTGAATTTACGAAAGGTTTGTCATAAAAAGCCTTGATTTTATTACCTGTTATTTGAAGTGCAATAAATGATGATACTACAGCCAATATAAATAGTGACATAATATAAATAAATGTAGTTTTTAATTTTTCATTTATTTTTTTATCTTTAAGATGCCTTTCAAAAAAATCAACCTTTGCTTTTTCGTTGTGTTTTCCAGACTGTCCGCTCATGAATTTCTCTCCTTAATTTGATAGAATTTATTTATATACAAAAATTTATGTTATATAGTATATTATACCATATAACCAGTTTAAATTCACGCTTTTTGTTGGTTGTTGTATTTTTATGTGTTATATGCTTGTATTTTGTATTATAAAGCACAACTATGTAATCTTTTAAAAAAAGTTTAATATATGCCTATTACTTGTACTTATCATAATATATCTTTATTATGATCTAAAAAAACTTCACAATATTAAAAATATTATATGGTTAAATTTAACCCTATAATATTTTCTATTTAAATCAAAAAATCACCTTTTTGTTAATTTTGTATATCAATTAATTTAACAAAAAGATGATTTTATAATAAATTATAACAAGTGTATCACAAAACAATTTTTTATAAGATTAATCATAATTATCTTTTATTATCTTATTGGTCGTTTTGATTCTATACTTTTATGCATTCCAATAGATTTAACATTAAAATTTGATCTGTACTCTGTTTCTGCCCAAAATATATTCTCAGCAACAAGTGCTTCTGGATTAAGTTTTACTCCATCAAGAATTATTTCCTTAAATTTATGATATCCAGCCCTATCAATTAAATGGCCTCCATGAAGGTACTCAGGTTTATAATCAAGTGCCCATGCAGAAAATTTCTGCCAATTTCCAAATACACCAAGCACAACTTCTTCAGTTGCAAAATTTATAAATGTCTTTCCCATTCTAGGTGTCTGCTTTCCTGTTCTTCCACCTATCACAATTCTATAAAATTTTTCAGGCTTTCTTGTCCACGCACTTGCTGGACATGCTAATACACATTCACCACAGCCAACGCAACAGCACGGATCCTTATCAATCAATCCTTTTGAATTTAATGAAAGAACTCGTGTTGCATGATGTTCACAAGCTTTTACACAGGCACCACACCCTATGCATCTCTCAGGATGATATTCCATTCGTGCTTGACCTATAACACCAAAATCTTGCATATGTGCTTTAGTGCAATCATTGGGACATCCTGCAACAGCAACTTTTATATGATAATGAGAAGGAAAAATAAGTTTTTCTATTTTATTAGCCATTTCCTTAGTATTAATATTCCCTTTTATACAATGACTGTTCCCTATGCATGCCATTATATTTCTCGCACCTATTGTAGGATATCCATTTTCAGTAATTTCCATATTACAGTTACATGCATCTACTTCAACTTCTTTAAGGTAATTTGTAATAAATTTATTAACTTCATTAATATTTTCATACTTTATACCTGGTATATCAAAGGTTTGTCTTGTTCCTATATGAAAAGTTCCATTTCCCCATGTTTCAGCAATTTTTTGAATATCTTTAAGATATTTTGCATTAACAGTTCCTCCTGGTACACGCATTTGAAGCATAAACTCTCCTGGAACCTTTGATTGACGAAAACAATTTATTCTTACATTTTTTATATTAATATCATGATTCATATGTAAATCCTCCTAATCTAATAAAGTTTTTGCCTTGGTATAGTTAAACACTGGTCCCTCTAGACATACATATGTTTCATCTATTCTACAATGACCACATTTACCTACAGCACATGACATTTTTCTTTCAAAAGAAGTCCATATCTTTTCTTCTGGAACTCCAAGTTTCAAAAACTCTAATGCAGTAAAGTGCATCATCATTGGAGGTCCCACAATAACTATTTCATAATTATCTCCAAACTCTTCTTTAAATACCTTTTCTAAATGTGCAGTAACAAGACCACTTTCAAAACCATCTACGTTTTCATTATCAAGAGTATAAACTGTATTAAACTTATCTTTCCATTTTATAAGCTCATTTTTAAACAATACTCCTTGTGAATCTTTAAATCCAAAAAGAAGATTTAAACTCTTTACATATTCATTATCATATAAAAATTGGTTTATCATACTTCTTACAGGTGCAACTCCTGTTCCTCCTGCTACAACCACAATATGTTTATCTTTAAATTTATCAACTGGCCATCCTTTTCCATATGGACCCCTTAAATAAATCTTATCTCCTTTTTTTAGCCTAAATATTTCATCTGTAACCTTTCCAACAGATCTTATTGTAAAGTCCATATACCCGCTTCCAAATCCACTTACTGATATTGGTGCTTCACCAAATTTAGGAATAGATAATTCCATGAACTGACCATGTTCTGGTACTATATCAGTTTCAACTCTAAATGTATATTCATGTAAACTTTCTTTATTTATACTTATTATTTTGCATGGTTTTGAACTTAATATATTACTCATAATTATCTCTCCTTTACTATTTCATCCACAGCATCTGCTACTTTGTTTATAGTTGTAGTCATTGAAATGTGCTGTGGACATCTATCCGTACATCTTCCACATCCTACGCACATATGATTATCTCCAAATTTCTCCTTATAATCATGTATCTTATGAAGTACTTTATACCTCATCTTATCTCCTGCAGTTTTTCTGAATTTATGTCCACCTGCCATTTCATCAAATCCATCAATATGACACGATGCCTGAACTCTTCTTCTTTCACCAATATTTCCTTCTGCATCATAAATAATATCTCTTGTTGTATAGCATGAACATGTGCTACAAGATATTGTACAACTTCCACATTCAATACATCTTCCATTAAATTCATTCCACATAGGATGATTTTTTAATTTTTCTACTACTTCTTTACTATCTATTGTTGGGATTCTTACATCAACCTTATTTTTTTGAATAAATTCAAGATTAAAATCAGCTTTATTATTAGTAGTAAAATATTTTTCAAATTCAACATCTTTGATATTAAAAAGTAATCCATCATCAACTACTCTAACTGCCATTTCGTAATTATCTGTTTTATTGCTATTCATTGAAACACAGAAACATGTATCAAAACCTTCTGTGCATTCAATACATACAAATTTTACTCTGCTTCTTACTTTCTTATAAAAATCATCCTGAAAATTTCCATTATGAAGATAAATCTTATCTTGTCTTTCTTGTGCATTAATATCACATGGCCTTCCAAAAATCAGAATCTTTCTTTTATCTCCATAACTACTCTCCTTTATCTCATCCTCAGTAAAATAATACAAAGTCTGGGAAATAGGTGTTATAACTTCTTTTGCTGGATATGTTGATTTTTCATTAAATACGATTTCGTCTACTTTAGTTACTTCTGAATATTTTATAATATCCGTATTAGAATATCTCCCTTGTTTTTCAAATCTTTTTGGCGCAAAAATTCTATATTCTTCTATTAGTTTGTTAAATAATTCACTTACTTCATTAAAAGTTAATTTGTAACCCATTTTGAATCCTCCCTATTTATTACTTTTCTATACCACTATAATACGCTTATTTATCTTATAACAAAAATACCTTATTTAATATATAATTAATAATTAAATAC
>OGSZ01000030.1_pt1 | contig 85410 bp, 78 predicted proteins | sample 1574331 | NCBI WGS metagenome assembly OGSZ01 (sample SAMN03295853, study PRJEB24534) | human gut metagenome | isolation source: fecal sample 3 from infant 8 | host: Homo sapiens | place: USA: Pittsburgh, PA | collected 2014-07 | reverse complement strand
TTCTAAAGTAATTATCCAAGAAAACGCTTTCTTGAATAAATTTTTTTATTCTACCAGAATTTTTTTCTTTGTGTAGGGAGGATCACTTAAAAATATAGAGAAACTTTGAAATATCAGCCTTTTAAAATTTTCCTTCACAAATTGAATCCTAAAATTTGATGATAAGAGTTGTTATTTTTAGCAATTGTAATTTGCGATTCATTCTCAATTAGGCTAAAATGAGTGAGAACGGAAAAACGATTAAAACAAGTTGGAGGGAATTGTACATGTCTGTGTTAGAAATCAAAAATTTACACGTATCAATTGAAGATAAAAAGATTCTAAAAGGAGTCGATTTAACAATTAATACTGGAGAAATCCATGCAATTATGGGACCTAATGGAACTGGTAAATCTACTTTATCAGCAGCAATTATGGGAAATCCTAACTACGAAGTCACAGAAGGAGAAATTCTGTTTGACGGCGTCAACGTTTTAGATTTAGAAGTAGACGAACGCGCTCGCTTAGGCTTATTCTTAGCAATGCAATACCCAAGTGAAATTCCAGGGATTACCAACGCTGAATTCATGCGTGCAGCAATCAATGCAAAACGTGACGAAGACAACAAAATGTCAGTCATGCAGTTCTTAAAAAAATTAGATAGCAAAATGGAATTATTAAATATGCCTGAAGAAATGGCTGAGCGTTACTTAAACGAAGGTTTTTCTGGCGGCGAGAAAAAACGAAATGAAATTTTACAATTATTGATGTTAGAGCCAACGTTTGCCATTTTAGATGAAATTGATTCAGGCTTAGATATCGATGCGTTAAAAGTAGTTTCTAAAGGGGTTAATGAAATGCGCGGCGAGAACTTTGGTGCGTTAATTATTACCCATTACCAACGCTTATTGAACTATATCACGCCGGATGTTGTTCATATCATGATGGAAGGCCGCGTTGTGAAAACCGGTGGGGCTGATTTGGCAAAACGTTTAGAAACAGAAGGCTATGCTGGTATCAGCCAAGAATTAGGTATTGATTACAAAGAAGAAGCGTAAGGAGGACAAGATAAATGAAAAAAGTAAATCTAATGGATTATCTTGACGAAGTCACCGCTTTTTCACTAGAACATGAAGAACCAGCTTGGATGACTGAATTGCGAACAACGGCTTTAAGAAACGCTGACGAAAGTGAGTTACCACATATTGATCGTGTGAAATTTCATCGTTGGCCTTTATTAAATGTTCACATGGAAAGTTATGTGCCTTCTGAAGGAAATGTCGCAAGTTTTGATCAAATGAAAGACAATCCTTTAATTGTTCAACAAGGATCTTTTCATGCTTTTGAGCAATTGCCAGCCTCATTAGCGGAACAAGGGGTAATTTTTACAGACATTTTTACTGCTTTACAAGAGCACCCAGAATTAGTTAAAGAATACTATATGACTAAAGCCGTATTACCAGAAGAAGATAAGCTGACAGCAGCTCATGCAGCTTTCATGAATAGTGGCGTTTTCTTATACGTTCCTAAAAACGTAGTGATTGAAGAGCCAATTGAATCTTTGTTTATTCAGGATTCAGATAGCAACCAACCTTTCTTTAAACATGTTTTAATCGTTGCAGATAATCATAGTGAATTCAGTTATTTAGAACGTTTTCAATCAACTGGTCATCACGCAGAGAAAGCTTCTGGAAATATCGTTGTGGAAGTGATTGCGAAAGATGGCGCAAAAGTTAAATACTCAGCCGTGGATCAATTAGGGCAAACTGTAACGACTTATATGAATCGTCGTGGCTATATTATGCGGGATGCCTCTGTTGATTGGGCTCTAGGCGTCATGAATGATGGCGATGTTGTGGCTGATTTTGATTCTGATTTAGTTGGCGAAGGCGCTCATTCAGAAGTTAAAGTTGTTGCAATTAGTGCAGGTAAACAAACACAAGGCATCGACACACGAGTGACAAACAAAGCGCCACATTCGATTGGTCATATTTTACAACATGGAGTCATTCGTGAACGTGGTACTTTAACGTTTAACGGAATTGGCCACATTTTAAAAGGCGCAAAAGGAGCCGACGCACAGCAAGAAAGTCGTGTTTTAATGCTGTCTGATAAAGCTCGTGGTGATGCCAATCCAATTCTTTTAATTGATGAAAATGAAGTGACTGCCGGACACGCAGCCAGCGTTGGTCGAGTAGATCCAGAAGAAATGTATTATTTAATGAGCCGCGGCTTGCGTAAAGAAGAAGCGGAACGTTTGGTGATTCGTGGCTTCCTAGGTTCTGTCATTACAGCAATTCCAGTTAAAGAAGTACAAAATGAATTTGTAGAAGTAATTGAAGGGAAGTTAAACGCATGATGGATGCAGCAACCATTCGTCAATCGTTTCCTATTTTATTTCAAGAAGTTAATGATGAACCGCTAGTTTATTTAGACAATGCTGCAACAACCCAAAAACCAACGGCAGTGTTAGATGTTTTACGACATTATTATGAAACCGATAATGCCAATGTTCATCGTGGGGTGCACACGTTAGCCGAACGAGCAACGAAGGACTATGAAGCCTCCCGCGAAAAGGTTCGCCAATTTATCCATGCCAAAGAAACAGCGGAAGTTTTATTTACACGAGGAACAACAACCAGTTTGAATTGGATTGCCAAAAGTTATGGTGACTTGGCAGTTACAGCCGGGGATGAAATCGTCATATCTTACATGGAACATCATTCAAACATTATTCCCTGGCAACAATTAGCCCAACGTACAGGAGCCATTTTGAAGTATATAGACGTCACTGAAGACGGCTTTTTAGACATGGCAAGTGCACGTCAACAAATTACAGAAAAAACGAAAATTGTTTCGATTGCTCATGTTTCAAATGTGTTAGGGGTCATTAATCCAATCGAAGAATTAACACAATTAGCTCATCAAAATGGCGCTGTGATGGTGGTAGACGGCGCGCAAGCAGTTCCTCATATGCCTGTGGACGTTCAAGCCATCGATGCTGATTTTTATGCATTTAGTGGTCACAAAATGTGTGGACCAACTGGAATTGGTGTCCTTTATGGCAAACGTCATTTATTGGAACAAATGGAACCTGTGGAATTTGGTGGCGAAATGATTGACTTTGTTCATCTTCAAGAAAGTACTTGGAAAGAGCTTCCATGGAAATTTGAAGCTGGCACACCTAATATTGCTGGGGCAATTGCCTTAGGTGCCGCCATTGATTATTTAACAGAAATTGGTTTAGAGGCCATTCATCAACATGAAGCAGCCCTTGTTCACTATGTTTTGCCGAAGTTGCAAGCTATCGAGGGCTTGACGATTTATGGTCCACAGAATCCAAAAGACCACACAGGTGTGATTGCTTTTAATATTGACGGTTTACATCCACATGATGTGGCTACGGCGTTAGATATGGAAGGGGTCGCTGTCAGAGCGGGTCACCATTGCGCGCAACCGCTATTAAACTATTTGAGCGTGCCAGCAACCGCACGGGCAAGTTTTTATTTATACAATACCAAAGAAGACGCAGATCGCTTAGTTGAAGCGATTAAAGCGACAAAGGAGTTTTTCCAGCATGGCACTTTCTAAATTAGATAACTTATATCGCCAAGTCATTTTGGACCATTCTAGCCACCCACATCACCACGGAACGCTAGATGCGTCTAGCCAAACAATTGAACTGAATAATCCTACTTGTGGAGATGTGATTGAACTGGATGTGGCCATTGAAGACGGTGTGATTAAAGATATCGCCTTTCAAGGAAGTGGCTGTTCTATCAGTACAGCAAGTGCTAGTATGATGACTGATGCGGTATTAGGAAAAACAATCGCCGAAGCAACGGCCTTAGCAGAGGATTTTTCTCAACTTGTTCAAGGAAATGAAGTGGCCGAAGATGAAAAATTAGGCGATGCAGCAATGTTAAGCGGCGTAGCTAAATTTCCAGCTCGGATCAAATGTGCAACCTTGGCTTGGAAAGCCTTAGAGCAGGCTGTTGCTAATAACGGCCAAGGCGAAGCCGGTCATTTACATTGTGAAAAATAAAGAAAGGGTGACGACGAATTGAGTACAGTACCTGAATTAGAAGAATATAAATTTGGCTTTCACGACGATGTGGAACCAGTCTTTAGTACCGGAGACGGCCTAACAGAAGACGTCGTTCGCGAAATTTCTCGCGTGAAAGGCGAACCAGAATGGATGCTTGACTTCCGTTTAAAATCGTTAGAACAATTCAATAAAATGCCCATGCAAGAATGGGGTCCAGACCTGTCAGATATTGACTTTAGTAAAATTAAATATTACCAAAAACCGAGTGACAAACCCGCACGCGATTGGGATGATGTACCTGATAAAATCAAAGAAACCTTTGAAAAAATTGGGATTCCTGAAGCTGAGCGTGCTTATCTAGCTGGGGCTTCTGCTCAATATGAATCAGAAGTTGTTTACCACAACATGAAAGAAGAATTTGAAAAATTAGGCATCATTTTTACAGATACTGACTCTGCTTTAAAAGAATATCCTGATTTATTCAAAGAGTATTTTTCAAAACTTGTGCCGCCAACAGATAATAAACTGGCCGCTTTAAACTCAGCTGTTTGGTCAGGTGGAACCTTTATTTATGTACCAAAAGGCGTTCGAGTCGATGTACCATTACAAACATATTTCCGAATCAACGCTGAAAATACCGGCCAATTTGAACGGACCTTGATTATTGTCGATGAAGGGGCCAGCGTTCACTATGTCGAAGGCTGTACGGCACCCACGTATTCAAGTAACAGCTTGCATGCGGCCATCGTAGAAATTTTCACTAGAAAAGATGCTTATTGTCGTTATACCACTATTCAAAACTGGTCAGATAACGTCTACAACTTAGTAACCAAACGTGCTAAAGCTTACGAAGGTGCCACTGTCGAATGGATTGATGGGAACCTAGGAGCTAAAACAACCATGAAATACCCAAGCGTTTACTTAGATGGCAAAGGTGCCCGTGGCACGATGTTATCGATTGCCTTTGCTGGTGCTAACCAAATCCAAGATACTGGGGCCAAAATGATTCACAATGCGCCGAATACCTCTAGCTCAATTGTTTCAAAATCAATTGCTAAAGACGGCGGCGAAGTTAACTACCGTGGCCAAGTGACTTTTGGCAAAGACAGCGCAGGCTCGATTTCCCACATCGAATGTGACACGATTATCATGGACGAAAAATCAAAATCAGATACAATTCCATTTAACGAAATCCATAACAGCCAAGTGTCCTTAGAACACGAAGCCAAAGTTTCAAAAATTTCTGAAGAACAATTATATTATCTAATGAGTCGCGGCTTGTCTGAAGCCGAAGCGACAGAAATGATTGTTATGGGCTTTGTTGAACCATTTACGAAAGAATTACCGATGGAATATGCGGTTGAGTTGAATCGGTTGATTAGTTATGAGATGGAAGGCAGTGTAGGTTAATTTTAATTTAAGCGCTAGAAATGTTGATTTATCAATGTTTCTGGTGCTTCTTTTTTTCGAAAAAGTAAACTAACTACAAAACTAACTACAACGGAGGTTAAAAGAGATATTTCTCTTTTTCAATAAATTTAGCAAATTGATCCGCACTGCGTTCCTCGCGTTCAGGATAGAAGTAGTTATAAACCTGACGAGTCATCTTAGAATCTTTATGGCCAACTCGATACATAATATCCTCTAGATTCATATCTGCCATTGCACAAAGAGAAACGTGCGTCTTCCTGAATTCATGAAGAGTAATCCGTTTTAGGTTGTACTTGGTTGCAATGACATCATACCAATCGTTTGCTTGACCAGGACGACAAAACATATTTTCTCTATTTGGAAACACAAGCTGGTGCTTACTTGTAGATTTAAATCCTAAAATAGTTAACTCTAACTGCTGTCTAGTTTTCCATTCCTGTAACATAGTCATAGTTTCTGAATCAATTGAAATGGTTCTTTTTCCAGCATTTGTTTTAGCACTTTGGCTAGCTACTTTAGTTATTTTAGTAGTAGGATCACTTTCGACTTCAGCTAGTGTTTTACTGATGATTAATTTATTCGTTTCAAAATTAATATCATTCCATTCAAGAGCAAGTATTTCTGATTTTCTAGCGCCTGTATAGGACAGGACACGAAAATAGGTTTCGATTTTCTTATTTCCATGTTTTTTGCATGAATCTAGAAAAAGCGCTAATTCTTTTGGTGTATAAACTGTCATTGTTTCAGTAGCGACTAAATGTTCATCAATTTCTTGACGTTTAATTGGCTCAGTTTTCCGCATAGGATTTTCAGTAATGAGTTCTTGTTGGATACCATATTGAAAAATTTGAGCAACCGCTCTCCGAAAATAGTAAGCCTGTTTATATCCATCTCTTATCCAGCGACGATTAACTTGAGTACAAAATCGAACAGAAATATCATTTATTTTTTTGTCTCCAAAATATTCAAGTGCATGATCTTCAATTGCTCTTCTAGTGATCATGATAGTAGACGGCTTTACTTTCAATCGATATTGCTCGATGAATTCTTCATACAACTCTTTAAAAGTGATATTGCCATTCATTTTAATTAGATTTCTGTCAAAATCTAATTGTAGTTGTCTGTAGACTTGTTGGGCATCTTTTTTTGTTTGAAAGCCACTTCTTGTAGTGCGGACTTCTTCACCAAACTCAGCCTTTCCAAGATAGCATTGGAATTTCCAGAGTTTTTTATTGTATTTTGTGTATTGCTTAAAAGAAACAGACATTAAAATCTTCCTTCCTAATTCATTATTTGGATTAGGATATTTTGTTTTTAGTAAGATTTTAATAATTGAGGCTTTAATCAGATGAATCATTTTTTAATTGATTGAAAATATTTTTAACATCTTCAAGATCATACAAATGTTGCCGACCAATCATAATTACTTCTAATCCATTTAGATGAAGTGTTTTTAAGGTGTCATAACCAATATGCAATTCCGTCATCAAAGTTTGTTGATTAATATATCTTCCAAGAATTAGTGATGTCCTATCAAGCTTAGTCATATGATCTTACCTTTCTTTACACAATAGACTGGTTACGATATTTATTTGCATATTTTCGTTGAAAAAAATAGCAATCATCCTTTCTTCATTAAGAGTGTATTTGCCTCAAGATGCTGCGAGCTAGAATTAAATACTATACTTTAATTATAATACGCTTAGCATCTTTTTCCTATACTAAGTGGGAAAAGGATAATTGTTTTAAGGAATGTTATCACTTATTCAAACGACTTAGGAAAGTCCACAGGAATTTCACCTCAACTCAAACTTGGAGAAGCTACCCAATGCCGTGAAGCGTTCAAGGTAGGAGTATCATTATAGTGAATACAAATCATGGCTTCTTCAAGTTCCTAAATGAAGAGTGTAAATCAAATAATAATCGCTCGTTTTTTCAAAGTCATTGCGGATTTGTTTACCTAGCTTATTGTAATCAAAATGTATTTGAATAAGTTATTCAATTTTCAAAGAGCAGTTTTGGTTATATACTAATAAGAGGTTTATTGGATAAGAAAACACAACATTTAATTTGTTAAATATGGAAAAATGGCCGAGGTTGTACTCTCAGCCATTTTTTTGGTTTAATTCAAATTTGGGTTGTAAATAAATATTTGATATTCTTATTATTGAACTTCAAAATCCATTATCAACCTGATAAAGCGCTCTGATAACTCTTGATAGCAGTCTAAATCAATCCTGCCATCACGTGTAGCCTCTTTTAGTAATAAAGGTTGAAACTGTTGGTACAAATTTACCATTGATTCATGATCACCTTTCTGAGCTTTAATAGCTAAAGAAGTAAGAGTTTCCATATTCTATTCCTCCCTTAAAAAGTTTTATAAATTTTTTAAAGGAGGAGCTCGTATATAAATAAATCTGAGATTATCTTTTCATTAACTTCTTTAACTTTTCTAGCAACCTTTTCTTGTAAATAGAAATTGCCTGCTGTGATATTTCCTTTTCTTGTGCAAGTTCAGTATCACTTTTTTTTACAACATATTTTTCTAAGAGAAATCTCTTTTCTTTAGTATTAAGCTGTTTGATTGCTTTTATAAGCATTTCATCTTCAAAATACGTTTCAATGTTTATCAAGTCAAGTAATGGCATATTGATAATATTAAAATAGTTATCTGTGTAAGAAGAATCGAGTGTGATATCTTGAAAATCGGTAAGGAGTAATTTAGCAGAGTAGTTTCTCTTTTTTCTATAATAGTTGTTTGCATGATAGTGTATTCCTATATGAATGTATTTTTTTAGTTTGTTATCACTTGGAGTATTTGCCATGTGAACTACCTCCTATATCTATGTGACTTTTTCCGTATGTCGATACTGCCAAAAACCTCTATAAACTTTTTCAACAGGCAAGTTATTATCTTCTACCATTCTTGGTAAAATATTACTTACTAGATTTTTATAACCTAAATTGAAATGTAGATTTTTTGTGACTACAGAATAAATTTGTGAAGCATTCATTGGTATGCCAGAAGATTTCAAAATGTAGCAGATATCTTTAGAAATAATGTCATAGGGAATAGAAGAAAGCTTTATTTTTTGATCCTTAAATTTTGTGTAATCAATCTCTTTCTTTGGGATAATAGTAGTTTGAGAAAGTGCATGTCCTTCAGAAATAGTATTTTCTATTTCTTCTATTCGATTTAATCGTTTTTCAACGGCTTCATATAGACTGGCTACGGCTTTTCTTTCATGCATTAATTCAATCAGCAGCTTCATCAGGGTTCTTTTTTCTTCTAACAGATTCAAAATAATCACCTCTTTATTAATAAGAGGTTTTAAAGTTACAAAATTACAACAAAAACCGACCATCAATCTAATAAATTGATAGTCGGTTTTTGTTGCTTTATTAAATTAAAAGTGGGTAATAAAGATTATTTATGCCAACAGACTGTTTTCTGAATACAAAAAAGTAATTTATGAGGGAAAATAGAAAAAATTAGCCCAAATTGGTGAATCTACAAAATTTTTATTCGAAATTATTTCTCTATCGATAGATATTTTTGTGCAGGTAAAAGTGGCAGTTATTACGATAATAACTGCCGTTTTAGCAATTACTATCACTGGCTTATCAATTTTTATTTAATAAGGTAAGGAATGTAAATTTACTTATTGAATAACAATTTAAAAGCAGAGAAGAGACGCCAGTTCGAAAATACTTATTAGCAGCATGGCCCACTATGATCTCTATCTCATATTTTTAGTTCACAAAAATAGTTTAGATTTTCTATTTCGAAAAAATTTGCCAAGAGAAAGTGAGAGTGCATTAATAACAATGCTCCAGCTTAGCATAATAATTAACAATTTGAATTGAAAAATCACACAAAAAAGAAAAACAAATAAGTATTTGTAAAGTGATAATTTCAGTTTGTTTTTAAAGTAAACTAACTCTTCATTATCAAGTGGTTTATTTTTATTATCAATAGGATTGGATAAATAAATATAGATGTAAGATACACAAGCTAAAAATTCTAAAATATTAATTGATACAGTATCTGATTTGACTAATATTATCATCAATTGAATTAGCAATAGAGAGAAGAGAATACAAAAGTGATCATTTTTTAAATGTAGTCCTCCAGCATATCGTCTCAGGGTAAGGAAACAGATAGTAAAAAATATTGTTTCTAAAAGGAAATGATTAATTGTACCTAAAGTTAAAATAAGAAATGCGATAAAGAGATATTGAAAAAGCGTTTCTAATCCATAAATGTATATATCTACTTCATCCAAGTCTATAATTTTTTCTTTGACTAAAGTGTTCGCTATGATTCTAGTAAATTTTTGCATATTCTAAAATTTTCTTAATTTTTTTACATTTTTAGGAATTTTTTTTTGCCCAAAGATAAATGCACAAGTAAAGTTTACAGACAGTCCTGCACTAGCAAAACTTATTTTTTTTGTTAAATTGAGAATTTGTTTCTTCATAATTCCATATCTCCTTTATTTTTATTTTATTTATAAGTAGTTAGAAATATAGAGTTACTTTCTTACTACTGTATAATTTGTTTGAAAAAAGTTAAGAACTTTCAATTAAAGTCCCATAAAATTATTTTTACGCAATAATAATCATTTTCGATAAATTGCTCGTAAATACCACTATTTTCACGGACAGTTTTTTTTATGTTTTTTATTCCTATTCCTTCATTGGGAATTTCACTGTGATTAGTATCAATGGTATTTTTTATGTTAATAAACAAACTTTGATCAAAATATTTAATCTTTAGATCAATTTTTTTGAAACAAGATTTATCAATTTCTAAACAAGCATTAATAGCATTATCAAGTAAATTACCAAAAAGTACAATAATGATGTCATTTTCTAAATTTAATTCTTCAGGAATGAGACAATTTACTTGAGTAACTATACCATGATTTTTTGCAAAATATATTTTATGAGAAAGTAAATAATTCAATTCTTTATTTGGAGTGTAGACTTCAAGCGAGTTATTATCTAATTCTGAAATTTGCGATTGAATAGTTAATATGAAATTCATCGCATCTGTATATTTTTTATTTTCAATGTGACTTGCTAAGATAAGTACCGTGTTTTTGAAATCGTGCCTCATAGATTGAAGTTGCTCCTGTGAAGCAATAGCATTAGTAAGTTCCTTTTTCTGCTTAATTAAGTTAAATTCTAGTTTTTGATACTCTAAATCAGTTCTGTTTTCTTTCTTCATACGATTATACAGAATAAAAAAACCTAAATTGAGAAAAGAAATCTCAAATATCAGCAATAAAGTAAGAATCGTATTTTCGATAGGTATTTCTATTATAAAATATAAAAACATATAACAAGACAATACAAATAATGAGGTTAATGGAACAAGACAAACAATTAACTTTGAAGCTTTTCTTGTTCTAAAAAAATCTTTTTTTAATAGAATTATTGCACAGATAATTAAAACTGTCTTAGTAGCAAATGTTGGAATTGTTCCATCTATAACTAAGGGAATTTTATCTAAATCATAATTAAGTAATTGAGTTAGTTCCAGAGCTGTAATGCTCTCACTTAATAAAGTAATTAAGACATAAATACCCCCAAAATAGAATTTATCAATCATTGGTAATTTAATGTTATGAGTTAAAAAAGCTATAAAAAGTATATATGATATTAAATTAAGTAGTGTTAAAGTTGATTCACTCAAGGGAATGAAATGACTTATATTTATTCCTAAATTTGGTATGAAAACTCCGAAGAAGCCTATTATTAATTTATTCTTTTTACATTCTGCAAATCTTTTCATAAAAAAATAAAATAAGAATATATCAATGAGTGTCGAAGTCATTAACAAGAATATCGTCATATTAAAATTTCCTTTCCATATATCTAAGTATTTCAGTTCTTGCATACGATCTGAATTTTCTACTTATTGGAAGAATTTGATGATTTTGTAATTCGTGATTACTAAATTTCAATATAACATTTTCACCAGATAAACGTATTAAAGATTTCAGATTAATGATAAATGACGTATGAATTTGAACAAAAGAGTCATTCAGTTTTTTTAATAAATCGTTTGTTGACATGATAAATTCATCTGCACCATTTTCAGTATGAATTAAAACGTATCTCCCCTTTTTTTCAAAATAAATAATGTTTTTAAAAGGCACCAAAACTACTTCATTTCTTTTTTTATAATAAAATTCTTCTTCTTCTGAATCAAGTAAATCTGTTATTCTATCAATTGTTTTAAATAGCTTTTCTTTGGTTACAGGTTTTATTAAATAATCAAAAGTATTTACCTCAAAAACATCTTTCATATATTGTGTGTAATAAGTACAAAAAATAATAAAAGCATGTACATCAGTTGATCTTATAAGCTTTGCTAATTGTAAACCATTAATAGTTGGTATCTCGACGTCTAAAATGTAAATATCATAGTAACTATTGTTAAGATTGTTAATGAGTCGCTCTGATTGATTAAAAATATCACAATCTATTGTAAAACTATCGCTTGTATATTCTAATAGATAATTTTCAATAGAGCTAGTAACTATTGGAATGTCATCACATATTGCAATTTTTAAGGTCTTCATATTTGAGGCTCCAATCTTTAATTAGTTATGAACGGCATAAAGAAATCAAATATTGTACAATCAATTTTAACTCCTTCAATAGTAAAATCGTCTGATTTGTCATGATCAGCAAAGTAAATGTAACGATAAACAAAATTTGAAAATACCGTTGATCACTTTAAATAATTTTAACATGCTAGTTTTCATTTTGGAAATATAGATTACAATGCGAACAGGTTCTATGTATTAATTGTTTTAAAATTTTCTTATGTTATTTAAGACAGCTTGATTGTCGATTGTTACATGTCAATTTTTTTTTTGAAGAATTTGTTACATTTGTAACAAGTAGTAATGTATTTTACTAGCTCTTAAGAATTACCTGTTTAATGACTTTTCTTGAAGTTAAATTTATGTTTTATCCACAAAAAGTTATTTTATGGGTATCAAATTATATAGTATAGGAGGGGAGAATAATGGAAAAAGCAATGGTTGTAAATAACAAAAGCTGTTCAGTATGTGCTATTGGAGCAGCTTGCTTAGCGGATGGACCAGTTCCAGATTTTGAAATTGCAGGGGTATCTGCTATTTTCACAGCATTTGGTTAGAAAATAATTAAGCAAATACATTACTACTTAACTATAAATAATAGTGTCATCATAATACGGAGTAATAGTATGATAAGCTCCGTATTATGTAATAGTTGGATTTAACTTGTAATTTAATAAGAGGAGGTGTCTCAAATGAACTATTTAGCAATTAATCCTAAGGTATCAATGTTTTTGACAAAAGATGCATACAATATAATCATCGAAAAAGAAGATTCCAACAAAAGGAAAATATATGATTATTTTTCTGTTAACAAAACAGGAAAACTTATTCTTGAAAGTATAAATGGAGTAGAAAAATTCGATACGATCATAGATATATTTATAAAAAAACATAATCTTATTGAAGATGATCGTCAATGGATTACTGAATTCATAATGGATATGATTCGTAAAGAAATTATACTTGTTGAAAAAAAGCCAAGCAAAACGCCTCACGTTCTAGTGATATTTGGAGAGACTAATTTAATATCTCCAATGCATGTAACTATCGAAATTACTGAAAAATGCAATCTTTATTGTGATCATTGCTACTTAAACGCATCATGCAATAAAACTACTTCAATAGACTATGAAAGTTTTGAGCCTTTAGTAAAAGAATTAAAAGAAAATAACGTTTTATCTATCGAGTTAACAGGTGGAGAAGTTTTCATGAATAAAGATGCTGATGCAATTTTGGAACTAGCGTTTGCAGAGTTTGCTCAAGTTGCAGTTTTGACCAATGGAACAATTTTAAAAAAATCAAGTCTAGAAATTCTAAAAAGAAATAAAGATAAGTTAGTGGTTAGTATTTCTTTAGATAGTGTTTCGGAGGAAACACACGATTCTTTTAGAGGATTCAAAGGAGCTTTTAAGAGTACATGTAGAACTATAAAAAAATTGAGTGATGAAGGTATTCATGTAAGAGTTGCATCCTCGATTTTCGATAAAAATATGTGGGAAATTGATAAACTAGCAGAATTATCAAAGAGATTAGGTGCAGAAATCTTTGTTTATAATTTTATTGAAGATTTTGGTCGAGGAATAGAGTTCAACGAGTCTAATGCTATTGCATCTACAGAGAAGTATCGTAAATATTTAAATGATACAGTTCATAAATTTAAGGATATTATTCCTATAATTGAATCAGAATTCTTTTTAAAAGCATCATCAAACTGTGGTGCTGGGATCAATTCTTTTCTTATTGGTTCTAATGGGGATATCCGTCCTTGTGCAATATTCCCTAAAAACAAGATTTTTGGAAATATTTTTCAAGAAGAATTCTCAAATATTTTTAGCAAAGACATTTACAGCCAGTTAAGTAAAATAAAACCACCTAGTACAGAGAATGGATGTTCAGTAGATTGTCCAAAATATTTATCATGCTTAGGTTGCTACATGAAAGGATTAGAAAATAATTTTGATAAACAACCTAATGAATTTTGTACTTGGATAAAACACAATGATCTTGCTGAATTTATGGAAGTATATAAGGAAGGTCGTGCTGTCTAAATGAAATGTATATCTAAGTATTTTTTTAGGCATCTTCCCAATGAAGCTACTAAAAGAACAATTCTTTTGGTACAGAAAGAAATTATATCGAAAATTAATCATATTGAACTTGAATTAGGTATAGTGGTTAAAATGTTTGTAGTAGGATCAATTTCCAGCTCATTCGTTGAACTGGTTAGTATTCAATCAGTTGATGAGTTAACAGAAACTCAGTATAGAGAAATCATTACAAAAATAGGAGTATTAGAAAAAAAACAATTTAACTCATTAGGTTCAATTGATATCTCCAGTTTGGAAATTGAGGATATTGGTTTAAAAAGAAAAATTAAAAATAATACTGACAAAACTTTTATAATTTTAAATAATCAATTTAAGAATTGGAATGACTATAAGTTCATCCCAAACAAAGAAATTTTGTTAGGTAAATTTGAATTGAATGGTGAACCACGAAATACGAATGTATCATTTATTGGTAATTATTTTAATATTGAATCTCTAAATTCATATGAAGAGCTTGCAAAATTGAAATTATATGAACAATTATGGGAAAGCAACAGAGGGTTACTTAATATCAGAGAGAAGGGGTACTGTTATTCGACAGTAGCGAAATTTCATGAAAGATTAAGTATTTTTATAATAGGATCAGTGGCGGAGTATAGTATTGAAAAAAGCGAATTCGTTAGAAAAAGTATCCAAAGCGCGAAGTTTTCAAGCGATAGTTTGAGGAAAGCAAAACAGAGATTGAAAAAAAACCTTCTAATTTCTTCTAGTATAAATCAATCTTGCTACACTCTGTTTCCTTTCTGGATTTTCAATAAAGAAGTAGTTATAGAAGATATAATCAACGTTATTGATAAATTAAATGTGGATGATCTACAATGTAAATTTTTATCTAGTGAATTTGTATGTACAAAGATTGGGGTAAATAATGAATAAAGAATATATCTATATGGAATTTAGTTTTCCTATCAATGTTTCAGTAGATCATATATATATATATCCAAAATTTGAAATGTTACCAGGTTATTTACATTTGCTTGAACACATGATTATACGAAATAGTAAAGTGGAGTTAGAAAAGTATGAACTTAAAAATAATATTTATAACGCATTAACTGATAAAAAGAAGATGAACTTTGTATTTATTCACAGTGATTTTGAAGAAATTCCTATTAGTTTTTCAGCAGATACCTTTTTTCAAGAAGAAGATTTTAATACAGAAAAAAAGATTATTATAGAGGAAAGAAAGTTATATCCTGATAATTATCCATCTGTCGATAAGATTTTGGGAACAGAAGATCAAATTGAAGAATTTAAGTTGAGAATTTTACAGAACATTTTAATAAACAATGAATTTTCTTTTATACACTTTAATTATGCCTCTCATAATCAAAAAATAAATGAGAAGAGAAAAGAGTACGTACCTATTTCTATGAATTCGATTTTTAATTCTGTAATTTCTAAAAGCAAAGGATATATTATTTTAAAAGAATCCTTTGTTGCAAAGTTAATTATCTATTTTTTAAGAATATTAGAATTCACTGTTATTGGGCTTAAGTTTAATGTTAACAAGGAAAATAAAAGAATAGAAATATCATATTACGAAAATACAGATTTACCCAAACTACTAACCCAAAAATCTCAGATATTAAAACGTTATAAAATATTTCTAAATGAGTTTAGGTTTCATAATCAAGAAATGATTTATCTAATAGAAAATTTTGAATGCGTAATTGAATTTGAAAAGTACTGGGAGGAATTGACTTGGGAAAAGCTTCTATATTAAAAAAGAAAGCTGTCTTTCTTTTTATAGTTAACCTAGTTATGTTGCTTATTGTATGGGGATTAAGAATTTATGGAATAAAGCCACCTAATGTATCAAACTATCTAGTTTGTTTGGTTTATTTCATTATTTTGATGTTAGAGTTAGAGTTCAGTAATATGCTGATTTTTTTTAAAGAGCAATCGTTTTCCACACCTAATTTTCTTAGTAATTTAATTAGTACTATAAATATTGGAATCTTTCTCATGACTCTGCTCCTTTTATGCAATCGTTTATTCAACAATTCTTTTATAGGGATTTTAGATAGTAAAGTTTGGTTATTGAATATTTCTCTATTCTTAGTTAGTATATTATTAGTGATAAAAAAGCAAATCATAAATTTAAAAGATAAGAAGAAAGTGTTATTTATTTTTATAGGAATGGGATTATTCATCTTTCAGCTTACTGTTTTAGACGTCTTTTCTATTTTAGTGATTTTTTTTACTACAAGCATAATAGATAGATTTAATCTGAATGCTAATTATCGAACAATCACGTTGTATTTGTTAGTTATTCCTATGATTACATTATTATTAGTAGCCTTAAAGTCTCAAAATATTGTCGTTTGGTTTATAGTTGGAATGTTGATGATAGTATCTATTACAATTAGAAAGTTAGGAGGAGCTATTTATGGATAGAAAGTTATTAAGAATACTTATTGCTATTTGTTTTTTAGTAGGTGGTATTGTATTTTTGGTTAAGCAAGAATACATTTACGCCATAGTATTTTTTGTGGTGGCAGTTGTATATTTATTGAACAGAGGCAAACGAAATGAGTGAGAATGAACAACTATTGTTTATAAGCAATCTCAAATCTTGGTATGAGAAAGAAAAATTTATAATAGATATTGAGGAACTAACAATTTTTAAGCACAGTATAGTTGGATTAGTTGGGAGAAATGGTGCAGGGAAAACTACACTTATTAATACGTTGAGTAGTGTAACTGATCAATATAGTGTAACTAAAATTAAATGGTTGAACAAACCAATATCTTTTGAAAAATTAGAATTCAAGAAAAATCGATTTACTGTTTTTACAGAAAATAATGGATTTATGAATTGGAATTTTGATCAATACATTCGGTTGCTATGTAAGTTATATAACGTAGTATTTGATAATGAAAAATTATTGTATTTAACTGAGGGCTTTCATTTTACCTCATATAGAAATGTTCTGATTAAAGATTTATCCACAGGTAATAAAAAAAAGGTATTTCTTATTTCAGGACTATTTCTTAGGCGGCCTCTATTAATTTTGGATGAGCCTCTGGATGGTCTTGATTTTGATTCTACAGAATTTCTTTATAAAGAACTCATGGAATATAAAAAATATGGCTCAATTTTTATGAGTTCGCATATTATTGAAAGTATAACAAGAGTATGTAATGAAATTATGGTACTGAAAAACGGAAAGATAAATAGTTTCAAATTGCAACAGGACTTAGTTTCTGATCAATTACTTAAAAAAATAATGGGAGAACTTTAAATGATAACTATTACTTTTAGAGATTTGCTTAATTTAAAGAAGCTAACATTCACCTTAATTTCTTTATTAGCCGCTTGGTATTTTTCTTATAATTTTACTATTCATTTTAATCTGCCCATTATTTTTTTTAGTGTTTTTATTGTTACATTTCTCTCATCTATGCAGACATATTTTTCATACTTTATCAAAGGAAGGATCATTGACTATTATCAACTACCAATACCAATAAATCATTTTTATGTAATTTTTCTAACAAGTGTTTTCTTTGTAAATTTACTTGAAAGATTGTTAATATTGGGAGTCATATTTTATAGTCAATTTATTAGTAATTTTCCAGCATTTATATACTGTTTGGTTTATTCAATGTATGTTATATTGATTAGCTTCTTTACATTTGATCTTATGCAGAAAGATAGTCTAATTTTTTATAAAAAAGCTTCTAAAATGATAACATATCTAATTGCTATGACTATTCCGATTTTGATAGATAGTCTCATACTACTATTCTTATTATTACTAGTTGCCGTGGTTAAATTAGTAAAAATAAAACATTTAGTCTATATTTCTGAACAATTAAGAAGCAGATCAAGCCTTGTTAAAAATAATTATTTTACCAATTCTTTAGTTATGGATGGTGCTTTTTTTATCAACTTGATTTTTGGGATGGTTTTCATTGCATATCTATTAATGCAAAATACTAATGTTCATGTTATTGTACCATTAATTTTTACTATAATTTCTATTAATTCACCCATTGCAACATTAATATCGTCGGATAGAGGAATGTTAAAACAAATTAAGTCATTGCCAAATTCTAGATATATTTATATGATGTATTTCAGACTACTGCTTGTCTATTTTTCTTCGATGAATGTTTTCATTTTTCTTATACTAATTTATTTGAATATTATAACTGCAAATTTGTTTACCGTTTTTTTTATAGCAGTATTAATACTATTCGAATCAATATTTTCAACCATATTGGAGATACGTTTTTCTATAAAAAAATGGCATTTAAAAAAAGATATATGGAAAAATCCAAGAAAATATATTTTAGCTGCTATAGTTTATTTATTTACGTTTCTCTTTAGCTTTTTATTTTAGCTCCGATTCTCGAATCTCTTTGCAGAGATAGAGGATAGGAGCTATTTTATTAATGACTTTAGTCGGTTTCAATCGCTAAAGTCATTGGAACAAAAAAAACACGTGTACTGCGCGTGGAAGAAGTAGCTTTAGCGATAAAACTCCTTTCGATATACTAGATAAAGGCTACCAACCATTATAAAATCGAAAGGAATTTTTTTATGTCAAATGACGATAAAAGTTTAGCACATACTCGATGGAATTGTAAGTATCATATTGTGTTTACACCAAAATACAGACGGAAAGTCATTATGGAAAGTTGAGACAAGATATTGGGAAAATATTGATAAAACTGTGTGAAATGAAAGAGGTAGAGATTATCGAAGCCCATGCAATGCCAGATCATATTCATATGTTAGTAAGAATCCCACCTAAACATAGTCTATCATGTTTTATGGGCTATTTAAAAGGGAGGAGTGCTGTAATTATCCATGAGCGTCATGTGAATCTGAAATATAATTATGGAATCGATTGTTTTGGACCAAAGGATATTATGTGAGTATAGCGATCCATTTAGCAAATAAAGACTAGAAAAAATAGAGAGATAGCGGTTGGCGGTCTCTTAAAAAAGCTACCTTGAACGGAGCAGCAAGTAGTGAGCCCTTCTAGGGCTATTAAAAAGCCAATTTTTTCTGTTGGATAGTAACCATTCATTTTAAAAATTTGTTAGGGTGACAGTAGAAATAATTACTTTCTATTTAAAATATTCTCAAGAATTGATGGAAACAATTGGAGGAAAGAGTTTTCAACAAGTTATATGGGTTGGTGGAGGGACACGTAATAAAGAATAACTACAGAACCAGGCAATATCTTGATACACCAGTTGTATCATTAACCCGTAAGCAAAGTCTTTCTTTAGGAGCAGCAATGATTGTTTGAGTGAGACTGAATTAGCTTAAATAACTCAAGGATTGTATAGTCTTTTTGTAAAATTTTCTGAAAGAGTATATCAAAAAAGATGAATATTTTGGTGCATAATACTGTATATGATAAATATAAAAAAAGTATACGCTAATAGTCTTAACCTTTTCCATCAAAATAAAAGGCTTGCTACAAATTTATAGCAAACTTCTTTTTTTACAAATGGGGAAAGAAATCAAAATTTATTTTTTCTTTAATTGGATAAACTCCTCAAAATTTTGTTCAGATTGAGATATCTCTGAATTTAATTGCATAATGATATCTTCAGCCACTTCATTAAATAGATCTTTTGTAGTATCAGATAGTTGGAATTGTAATAATTTTTCATATGTTAGTATATAGTCAAAAATTGCATTAAAAAAAGCTTGTAAGTCAGTTGTTTCTGTTTCTGATAGTATTATCCTTGGTAGTTCAGAACATTGTTCAAATGATAATGATATTTCTTTAGGATCAGCAGTGGTATTTCTATTGATGATTGTTTTAATAGTTAGTAATTCCATATATTTTTTCTCCTTAAAAACATAATCTCATTTCCCTCAAGGTGTTCAATTGCTAGAGGTTCCCATGATACAATCTCACTAGCATTTTTAAAATTTATTAATTGATTAGAATACATATTTCCAGTCATATAATATCCCTTTTGATCAGGGTATCTACAGTAAATACTTTGACTAGGTAATGTTGAAATTGCAATATTCGCATTATGTGTTGAGACTATTAAAGTTTTTCCGATATCTCTAAGTCTTTTTAGCGCAGGAATAACGTAACTGGCAATATATTTGTTACCAAGCCCCCGCTCCATCTCATCAAATAAATAACAATCATATTCTGTATTTTCTAGTATTGCTACAATAGAAAGAATAGATTTTTCACCTTCTGAAGGATTATAGGGTGTTGAAGAATTTTTTGTTTCTAATGTCATCCCTGGATAAGGTTTATGATCTGGATATTGTTTAGAAGGCTCAGGATAAACCCTGATAACTTGATTTACAAATTGTTCACCAGTATATTTTTCGTTGGATTTAAAATAATTATTTATACTAGTAAAAGAATCCGAAAGTGAGAAATTTCGTAATTTCTTCATTAGTTCTCTGTTTTGAACAATAGTACTTTTATTAAACGGAGAGTCTAAAAAAACTTCATCTGATAATACCATCACTTTAGTTGTTAAATATACTGTCCCTTTACCAGGCAAATAGCCTAATTTGTATTTTTCATCACTTTGTATACTATCTAACAGTTGGTTAATTTCTATGTTCCATTTATATCTTTCTAGACGTTTTGCTACTAAACTGGAAAATCCAATATTGTTAGGTTTAGATTTAGCGCCAGTTTTTTTATCTACGCTGCCCTTAATTGTCGTTAAAAAATCTGAAATACTAGAATTAACAAAACTGTTTTTAAAGTCTTTTTCAGATTCTGAATAAATATGCTGTTTTAAATTGATTAGTTCCGTTGAGAGACGGTCTTTGTCAGCATAGTCGCGTTTTTCTGACTTATTCAATTGTTCTACTTTATTGATTTTTGATAATTTTGAATTTAATTGTCTTTTGATTTCTGAAAATTCAACTCCAGATGAAGAGAAAGTGCTGGCAGTTTTTCTTAATAAGTTCTTATTTTTACCATTAGATTTTTTTTTGCTACATTCAATATATGTTTTAATAAAATTGGATATCTTTCGTTCTTTGTAATTCGATATTTTGTCAAATAGAATAGCAATATCTGCAGAAGTTTCTTCATCAATGATCGTACGCTCAATTTTATTGTTTAGAATGTCTGTATATTTTTCTTTGTATTCAGCCCCCTTATGAAAAATAAATTTTTTCCCGGATTCTTCGTAGTAAGGAATTAGTTCTTGCTCTATTAGTTTCGTTTTCCCCGAACCTTTTTCTCCAAAAATAATATTAATATCATTAAAAATTGAGATTTCTCCTCCATCAAAATAAATAGTTTCACTATGAGCATTGTCTAGTAAAGTTTTAATTAAAAGAGTTTCATCTTTAGCTAATTCTACAAATTTTTTAAATGTTTCGATTTTGAATTTTATTTCAGGTAAATTACTGGAAGAGTAAGTAGACCAGTCTTTAACGTCACTTCCAATTATAGCTAATTCTTTATGAGCATTAATAATTCCCATTGTTGCCAATTTTCCAGGTTCTAAAATTACGACGTAATCACTTAGTTTTTCTTCTAATCGACTTTTAAAACTAAAATCAATGGAGCGTTCTTTATCTTTATCTAGAAAATGGGGGATAACGATAATGTCATCTGAATTAAACTGCTTTACTCTATCAAAGAAGTCATTTTCTGATAAAGTAAACGTATCATAGTTTCTATTTGAATCATTGTCGAATGTTTTATAAAATGCTTCCTTGCATGATGGATCGCAAATCAAAACAATATGGCTTTGGTTCTTTTCACTTATTACATCAAGTTCTATTCCAGGGAAAATTACAAGTTCTTCATCTAACTTTTGTATTTTATCAAATTCGTGTAAGTCAAATTTATTATGGTTCGTAATGGCACACATACAAACCTCATTTTCATGCATTTTTTTAATAAAGTTTTCAGGAGAGATATTTCTTTTAGACCCATCTCCTTTTTTACATCTTTGAGTGTGTAGATGAAGGTCGATTTTTAACAAATTTATCACATCCTTAGTCAGTCAAATAAAGTAGATATTACAGTGAATAATTCTAAGCCTATCATGTGTACTTAATAACAAAGAAACCTATATTAAACAATACATAACAATTATAGTATAACATTTTTTATGTTACTTTGAACGTTTAAATGTGGTAGTATTTTAACAAGCAAATATAAATCCTTGCTTGTTAGATTGATTTTTCGGTTGGATAGTTTTTTTAGCAGTTAATAGACTGTAATCAAATGCTTAATACGTTGTTTTTGATTCTATTCAAAGCAAAATATAAAGATTTTTTCTGTATCTAGCATGGTGTTGAGTTTTGTAATATGCTCATTTAATTCAATATTAAAAATATTATTTTATATCATTATTTTCTTAGTGAGGTGAATTGTTTGAGTGATAGATCTTAGACAAACTCTGCAATTAATGTAGCTACTACATACTCTTTTTTTAGATAATTCTTAAAATTATTCAATTATTAATTCATAGGTTAAAACAGATTCTACATGCTCAAGATTTAATATATTTTAAGAAAAATCTTTATTCATCAAAATAAATTGTTGAAAGATAGTTGTATGTTAAAAAAGTACTATACAGATGATCTGAGATATACATTTTTTATTTTTGTAAGTAAAAGAAATGAATTGTGTCTAGGTCAAAAGTCTTAAATTTACTAAAATTTGGAAGGATCAGTTAAATAAAATGCAGTCAAATCAAAGTTTAAATTTCCTTAATTTGACTGTATTTTTAATTTTGATTGGTTTTGTCCCATGCTCTTCTTTTTTTGAAGATCGTATTTAAATCAGTAACATAGAATTTGATTGATTAAGGCGTCCCACATCCAATAATATAAGGACTGTCTTTTTCATAACTACGTTTAGCAATTTTGTCTCCTGAATTCCCTTCAATTGTGTAAACAACTTCATTTTCTACTTTCTCAACAATTCCTACATGGTCGCTAACAGAATCACCATCCCAGTCAAAAAAGATGATATTACCACTTTTAGGCAAATTTCCTTTCCCCAACCATTGATTTTTAGCTTTAAAATTTTCAATACCTGTTGGGCAATAAGCGAACCGTTCCATTTTAACCCCAGCTTTTTCAGCATTATAAGAAACAAAAATAGCGCACCATTCAACACGTCCATTGAAGCCGTACCAACGCCAATATTTTTCCCCACCATCATGAGGTCCTTCATCTAATTCTTTAAGTGCTGCTTTTACAATAGTTGAATTCCCTTGACTATTATTGTTGGAAGTAGAAGTGATGTATTGTTTAACAATTTGAGCATAAAACATATTGCCATACGCATAACGATAATCATATCCTAAGTTGACAGCTATAGGATTAGTGTAAGTGACTGTTTTTCCACCTGCTTGATTTTTTGAGAATTGAATCGCACGATCCAGAGAGTAGCTTTTACCTGAATGACTTAGAAAGCCACCGCCAAAATTATAGGCTTGTACAATATTTAAAACATCGTAATCACGATGCACTTTCCACATATCTGCAAAATATTTTACGCCAACCTCAATGGATTCGTTTGGATCTTGAATTGAATTTGGTGGCTTTCCTTGGCTTTCGGAACATTGCATAACATCAGGATATTTTTCTGAATTACCTCCAGTTTCTGCCATAATAATTCCTAATAAGTAAGGAACTGCTTCTGGAATTTCATTTTTGGTAGCTTCTTTTATCACCTTATCTTTCCAACGAAGCACTGCTTCTGGAAGATTTTGTCCTTCCTCGGAGGCTGTGTGTGTAGTAGAAGAACTACTGCCAGCAATGAGCATAAAAAAAATGAAAAAGAAGCCCAAAAAAAGCAATGGAAATAACTTACGCATTTTCATAGGCTTGTTCCTCACTAAATTCCGACGTAGTATAGGTTTCTTGTCTAAGATGACTGATTTCTTTTTCCAGTAGCTGGGCTTCTTGTTCTGTAACTAGAGAAGGGAGGTGTGGCTCTGTTTCTAATGAGTCGTCCTTTACATTGCTTGTTTCAATGACTGATTCAACAGGTGTTTCTGCTTCTTCTGTTAAAGTATTTGGACTCACCAAATGATCATCAACCTCTTCTGTAGGTAATACGGTTTCAGTGAGTAATGGATCTGTATTTGAGACAGAACCAGAAGTGTTCTCAACAGGATAGTTAAATGATTCTTCTGGGTCGTTTACATCAAAAGTATCGGTAGGGAGTGGTTCTTCCTTGGACTCCGTTGGTTGTTCATCAAAAGGCATTGCTGTTTGATGAAGAGAAGTTTCTTCCTCCCCAGCTTGCACTAATAAATTATCCTGTAGTTCATTTTGACGATAAGCGTGATCTAGCTCTATTCCTGATCGAAGATAATCATTTTCTGCGGTTTGTGTTTTATAGTCTTGTTCAGCATAGCGATTTTGCTGATCTTCTTTTTGTGCTCGTTGTTGTTGTCTTTCTTGAATGGTTTGTTTGGGATTGAAAGAAAAGTCTTTTAACTCTGCTTTACCTTTCGTCAATGAACGAACAATCTGACCTTTATTCTTCCAGATAAACAGCCCTAACAAAACTTTGACAAACAGTCCTACAATCATGGTGACAATGTTTGTGACAACAAAAAAAGTATCTAACAAATTTAAAATAGAGAACAAGAGACCAAAACCGAATCCAATCCCTATTTTTGAAGCAAACAGTGTTCCTAGTAACATGAAGCTATTTTTTAGCAGATGGTGCATGTTTGGAATCAAAGCTAAAAAAAGTAGTGAAGGAAAGAGAAAGAGGATGCCATAAATTAATAGCTGGATTAAAATATTTGCAACTCCGATAATTAGTACAGCCGTTCCAATCACGATTAGCATAATAAATGTATTTAATAAAACAGCAACTTTTTCGGTCATACGATCTGAGGTGAGATAAGAATTTTTTTTGGAGTCTTTTTTTATTTTATCAGCAATCTCATCGGTCTTTTTTTGGTCAAATGTTTCACCACTTTTAACAAGATAGGATTCAAATTGCTCTTTTGATACATCTGTTTTTCCAAAGTTGAGTAAAGCATAAGGTTTAATAACAAATTCATCAAAAATGAGATTTCGGATATTACTTGTTCCGTCTAGTTGTTGATTTGATCCAAGTAAATTTTCTGAGATATTGCCAGTGTTTCTCGTGAGACTGCCACTTGTTAAATCAACTAATTGTCCTTGTACATTTTGAGAGAGGGTATTCACTTCTTGAACTTTGTTGGCACCATCGACAAAAAAGGTCATACTGCCAACGTATATTAAGGTGAAAATACCAAAACGGATTAATGCCTTGCTGATTCCTTTTTCAAAAAAATCTTTCACTGAAATGACAATTACAAACGTAAAAAGGAGAATTCCTACAACACTGAATAACTTGTTGTAGATAGCACCAGTAGTGGAGAATAAATCAGGTAACACGCCTTCTAGTAAATTTAAACTAAAGAGTTTATCTATCACGTAATCTAATGCTAGAACAAGGTATTTGATTAATCCAAAGGCAATATTGAGCAACGCATTTAGCACACTTTGCAAATTTTCATTGATGCTAAACCAGCCGCCTTTTTCAAAAAAGGATTGGAAACTGTCAATATCAAATAAATCTTTTAGTAACATAGCAGCTCCTTTCTAAGCGCTAAAGGTTGTTTCCACATCTGCACTTGTGTTTTTTTTGACCGTTTGTAGCATTTGATGGATTTCTTCATAAGGACAATAGACAAGCATTTTCCCAACACGACCACGTAAGTCTAAATAAAGACAATGGTATTTGGGTAAGTTTTTTAACCAGTCTATATTTTCACTGGTTATTTCTAATCCTAAATGGCGAAGAATCTCTTCACGTTCATCTTTGTCATCATAAGCAAAAATTCGTCCAAAATTTCCTGTGTCATCTTCTTCTGCTGTATCTTTAACAGATTGAGTGACGATGATAAGAGTATTATTGAAACTTCGACCAACTCTGCGCATGGACTTGATAATCGCACGTCCGTTTTTAGAAGAATTAAAAATCCAACTTTCATCAAATAGAACAACAGTGCTTTCTTCTCGATCACGTAAACCAAATAGTTCACAGAATTTTCCTATAGACATCATCAACATGACCGATTTTCTTTGTGTGGCACTGTAATCACTGCTAAGTGTTTCTGCACGAGGCATTTCTAACCCCAAAACTTCTAAGATAGTCACCTTGTTCATAAGATTTAGTCCTTCATTTTCGCCATAACTAAAAGCTAATTCTAAAATAGAACCTTGTACTGATTTCTTGATTAAACTGGCTGTATCTCGTACCTCCTCATGTGTACTTTCCAGCATGAAGTCAACTACATGAAGTAAACCTATTCGTTCGCCTTGATCTCTTCTTTTTAATACAGTTTCGATTCCTTCTAGCATTGCCAATCTTGATTTTTTCTCTCTAGTACTAGTAAAATCATAAAGCTCTTCAAATAAGTCTTGCGCCATATCTTTTGCAGCTACTCGATTAGGAATAAAACAGAAGGGGTCAAGAACGCCTTTGTTACTGGTTTTATTTGGATCAAGTCTCACTTGGTGGAAGTGCTGTTGAATGAAAGCACAAGTGTCGGGATACTTTTCTTGATAAAGTGGATGTTTGATAACCTCCATAATCCAATCGAAGAACTCAGATTTAGGGTCAACGTACAATCCTTTTCCATTCATTAAAACTGAAAGGAAGAAAATAAACTTTGCCAAGTAGGATTTTCCGTTTCCAGTGGGACCAGTGATGGCAATGTGCGGACTATTGGCTTTTTTATCGGCGATATCATTTTGGTTCCCAATAGATGGATTAAAGAAAATGGGTTTTCGACTCGTTTTTGCAACTTCTTTTGGTGTTAAGTTTCGAGTGTTTTTCAATTCCGAGACCATACCAATAGGAATTCCTACGTTATCACCAATCCGATTTTCAACACTCAATAACATTTCACTAATTCCTTCAACTGTGGTGTAGTGAAGCCAATTTTTTTCAGGGCCTAGTTTGTTACCAGCTAAAAATTGATGGAAGAGAAACACTTGATCGGCTAAGCCTTTGACTATTTCAACATTTCGAGATTGGCATAAAGAAATGACGGTACGAATCCGACTACGACATTCCTCTGGTGTTTGTCCAAAGACACCAAAAAGTCCCAGCCATTTAATGACAGGGACTCTTAAGTCTATTTTATTGTTTAGGTCGGTCAAAGCATAACGATTAAAGCGACTGGATTTCATTTCGGAATCGCCCATAGAAACTGTCTCTTTTGCACTATTTTTTAATCGTTTGGCAGCACGAGAGGACTTTCCTTTTAATCCTCTACCACCTTTTAAGGGTTCAAAATGCCCTTTGAGTCGGAATTCTACTGGAAAGGGGAGACTTTGCACCACTTCTGCTATATGATTGAATGCCAAATTAGGGGCGAATTTATGAATAGGAAGCAGAGCAATGTAGCTAGTTCCTTCCGAGCTTCTTAGCTTTAATAAGCCTTGTTCTTCTGTAGGATCAAGGATAGTATCTGTTAATGAATAGCTGCTATTTTCCACAAAATCAAGATCAAAGGAAGTCTTCATTCCACGTACATAGGGATAACGACAGGCTTGCAGCACTTCTTGTTCAGTAAGTCTACGCCCATTAATCGTTCCAACAAGTTGAAAAATTTCTGATTCTATTGAACGGTATCGTTTAAAAAAATCTTCATCTACAGTTAGGTGATAGTGATTCAGGGATAATAGCTTTCCTGCGTAATAGTCAACGACTTCCATCGCTTTTCCTTTGACGGTTGTTGCAGAAGATAAACTAGAAAGTTTAACCCCAATATAAAATTTTTCCGTTGTGAGAACTCGAAGTTGATTTTCTAATTCGGAAAGTGTTCGATCAACTAAACTATCACCCATTAATTTTGCTTGTTCATCAAAATTTTCGGAGAAAGCTGTTAGCCGCTCACCAAGATTGTAAGAATGCGGATTTAGAAATAATTCAAAGTCCTCAAAACGGCGTAAGCTTTGTAAAAATTGATTCCATTTTTGTTTATGTTTTTCTTGAACTTCTTTATTTTGACCAATGACATAGTCGCTAGGGCAAGTAAAATATGCCCAAACTTCATTTTCTGTAGTAAGCAATAAATTATGATAAACCTTATGAAATGGCTGTTTAAACTTCATTTTTTTCCACCTTTCTATAATAGTCTAGTGATTCGTTTACGAATGGATTGCTTGATTAATGACTGATATTGTTCCTTTAATTTAGGAATTTCTGACATCGGGATAACTCCGTCTGCAAATTGTCGAAAGAGTGTTTTCTTCATTAGTAATACTTCATCATCTGTTTCAAACAATTCATAGAAGCCTTCTTCTCTTGCATTTAAAGATTCAAATTCATAGATTAGTTCTGGAACAACACTCTCTTTTATTTCTTGTTTCAATTGGTCAACATCTAATGTATTCATTTTTACTTCTCCTTCTTTTTTTATGGAAAGCTGTTCAACGGTACAGCGATCATAAATTACTTTTTCTTGTTTAAATGAGTGAAGTTGCTCATGATACAGTGATTTATGCCCAAATACAAAGGTCAGAAGATAAAGAAAATAATCTTTCAAAAAAATATCCGCTCTCTTTCCATCTGGCTCAACTCGATTAAATAGTTGTACTAATCCGTAAGGAATCGCCAGAGAAATCATAACGACTAATTGATTCATTCCAAAAAGTATCAACAAAGTACTAAACACAATCGCAAAACTGACTGTTGCAACAGTGAAGTCCTGTGCATAAACGACAAAAGGTAAGTGGACATTTTTTGCAATTTCTCTGATCATATAGGGCGCATTGAAGGGCTCTCTATAGTCTAATATCTGTTTTTCTATATTCATGACTATAACCCAAAGTAGCTTTTTAGATTAGAAAGTGAATTAAGAACGCCTGTAGGGTCTTTAATAACAGCGTAAATGATACCGCCAAAAAAGAGGATTGCAAAACCTTGAATCCATTTTGAATTTAGAAATTCTTTGATGACTAAATAAACAACAACTACCCCAAAAATTGGTGCAATCCAGTCATTCAAGATATAGTTACTGGCTTCTTTAGCATTTGCATCAGCATAAGCGACAGGAGATAGAGCGAAAAAGAATAAAAGGCTACTGAATAGTGTTGTGAGTTTGACAGTTAGTAGTTGTCTTTGCTGAGGAGAGCGTACTATTTTCTTTTGTTTCATTTAAATTCCTCCTAAATAATGATGAATGGTTTCAATAAAATAAGTGTTTTCTCGTTGCTTCAACAATAAAGTCATGGTTTCCTTGTGTCCTATTTTTGTTTCACCATCAATAACATCAAATGTAACAAAAGCAAAGAGTTGTTTGTCTTTGAAGAAGGGTTTAATTTGGCTATTGCTTATCTGATAATTACCTGTTAGAATTTCTGGTTCTTTCATCATAAATGCCATATCTTCCAATGAAGCAGATACATATTTATCAAGGAATGACTGGATGAAACTGATAACCGCTTTTTCTTCTTTGTTATCGACTTGTTGGTACTGAGAAATATCAGGCATTTTTGCTTGCTCAGTTTTTGAAGTTAGTGAAGGTTCAAGAGTAAAATAAGGATATGCAGTCACTTTAAACGATTGATTTTTTAATTGCACAAAAGGGATATTTAACAACACACGATTTTCAATTTTTTCGTAATCAATATATTTTTCTTTGATAACGACTTCTTTATCACCTTCCTTTTTCTTTACATCACGTTCTTTTGTAACTGGAGCATTGATTTCATAAGCAATACGGTATTGAGCCACTAATTGTCCATTTTCGTTGACTAGATTATAAAAATTAGAAGAGAGTAGTTTTCGTTCAGTCCCTGTATTCTTTTCTTCATCTAGAGTGATCATGAAATAGGTCTCTTGGAGTGAATTAAAACGTTTTTCAAATGCTTGCTGCTCGGTAGGAATAGTAATATAAGCTGTGATGAAAGGCTGTAGAAACTGTTTATACAATTCTGATGTAACAGATGTATTTGTATTTTTTGCTAATTCTTTCTGAATCGTTTCAGTTAATGAAGTTTGTTCTTTGCGAATAAGACTTTGCATTTGGGTAGATTTAACAAAGGCAAAGGGACCACTGCTGATTAACAAAAGCGTTAGGATTAGAAAGAAGGCACGAGTCGTTCGGATACTAGCGTTTTTTTCTTCTTTTGGTAAAGCTGGGGGATGATTCTTTTTCTCTTTGATAAATTTCATTGAATCACTCCTTTGTGATTATTAAAAAAGGGAACCCCTTTACCAAATAAAGGAGTTCCTTTGCAGAAAGTTGCGTACCATAAATTTTTAAATGACTAGGCTGAGAATTGAATAGATAGGTAGCTTTGTAAAAATCATACGAATAGCCAAGATAAACGCCGGAATCGCTATAATGCTCTAGTCCTTCAATATAAAGACTGGTGTGGTTAGAAAGAATTCGTTCAAAACAGACTTCTTTTCTAGGAATAAAAACCAGATTTTCTCGTTGGGTTAGTTTTTTTACAGTGAGAAATTGCCGAGCTTGTCTTTCTGGAATTTGTCCTTCTAAATAGAAAAAGCCATATTTTTTGAGTTCTTCTTTGAGATATTCCTGATTCATGACAATACCTCAATAATAGTATTGTCGTTTGCTTGATAGAGGCGTCCATCTTGGCGCAAATCTTCACCAATTCCCTCATAGTCAACATTCCACTTGATTAAATCAGGAACACCAGATAAATAGCCAAGATCATCCACTAATTGTTCTGCATAGTCTTTATAAGAATAACAGTCAGAGTAGACTTGAATTTCATCAATTTGTTCAAATGCATCTAAAATATCGCTGAAAAATCCGTACTCTACAAGTTCACCTAAATAGTGCATAGCTGGGTGTCCACTATGCTCATCCAGTTGTTCTGCAACTTCATTCATTTCATTAAAATTTTCATAGTGAGAAAGGGTAAATGGTGCCATGTAGTCTGTTATTAAATGTTCCTGTCCATCATCTAATTCAATTTTATCTTTGACTTCTTCCCAATCAATCGGTAGTTCAAACCATCGTCCTTTATGGGTATGAAGATTTTCGATATATAATTCAATCATGTGTTTCACCTCTCAATTAAATAAAAATTGTGCTAATAGTTGTTCAACTTCTTCTTGTGTAACAGTTACAGAAGAGGAAGTAGTTGTTTGAGTTTCTTCTTGTATCAATAATTCTTTTATTGTTGTTGTAAGTTTTGCCAACTCTTCTTGATCTTTTTCTTTTAGCTCTGCTTGCTGAATTCTAGACATTAACTCATTTTTGCCAAATGTTTGATCCATAATCCAAATTTTCTTTAGCGTAGGAGCAAGATAGTTTGAGAGCCAGCGTAACGCTTTGTCATAATTTGGTTTTTCACCCTTCATGGTCAACCGTAATTCTTGCATACTTTCAATGACCATACGCCAATTTTGACTGTAATGAGTGCGCAGTCCATTTGAGTCACAATCATATACTTTAATGGCAGTATCGATTAATTCTTTAACGATCCATTCAATTGTTTCTCCTGTAGAAAGTAAATACTCAACAAAGAGATAGGCTTTTTCGTCAGCTAAACGGATTTCATAACGATTTTTAATGCCATATTTTTGACGAGCCATTTCAACAGAGATTTCTTCTTTTTTTGCTAGTTCATAATCTTTTTGGTAAAAGTTTAAATAAAATGGGGACTGTCTGGAACCAAAGTAAAGAGAGAGTCCTTTGTTGAGCTGTTGTCCATTCTTCACAACAATTCCTCCTGTAAAATCAAAATTGCGAAAAGTGGTATCGACTAATCCTTGTTCAACTTTTTCTTTCAACTCAAATAAATCATAATTGGGATAAAGAAGAGAGAGATGTTCATCCAGAGCCAAATCAATTCGTGTAATTTTGGTGTCAATTATTAGACCTTCACCAAAAATATTCGATTGATAAAGCCGCCAAAAGAATGACGTCCAAGTTTCTTCTTGCTCTTCTAATACCAATTCATATTCTCGACAGCCTTGTCCACGCAGTTCAATCATCACCCCCATATCTAGGTTTTCTGGATTTGAGAAAACAAAGATGTCACTGAAACAATAGCTTTCTGTATAATGATTAAAGCCATAGTTTTTGTAAATGAATACATCTGGATTCATTTGTAATATCTTCTCAATTACTTGAGAAGGGGAGTGGATTTTGAATCGAACACGAAGAAAATCAATTTTTGCTTCCATGGGTAGAATGCCACCATCCAAATGGAATGTTTTACGTATTTTTTCTATAGATTTTTTTGTAATCGCTCGTTTGCCAGTTTCAATCATGGAGAGATATGATTTACTCCAATTAAGCTTTTCGGCAAATTGCTGTTGCGTTAACTGTAATCGCTTTCGTAAAATTTTTATTTCTTGATTATTCATGGGTCACCTACCTTGTGTTCACTAAATAAATGGAAATTGTTTACAGCTTTATTCTTAAAGAAAAGCTTTATTAATAAGGGATTTTGATAATAAATTTGTCTTTCTTGTAAAAAGTTACCCCCATGTTATTAATCGGGGGTAACAGGTCAGAGCGAGCGATGCTCGCCCTGACCACGCACAGTCATAGTCAGGAAACCTGTCTACTCCTTTTCGTTCCACCGCCACACACCAAAGTGTGCGGCTTTCACAAGGAAACCTTGTTCATAAAACGAAGCGAACCATAACGATCACCAATTTCAGCAGCCTATTATACATCGTGAAAATGATACTGAGTAGGTAAGCTGATTATCTGCAAATATAATAGAAAATTTACTAAAAACAATAAATTTGTTATTATAAAGTAAACGCTTACTTTAGGGAGGGGCTTTAAATGACAGCTAAACATAAAGAGGCAGTTCCTGCGAATCCGACAATCAAAGAAAATTATCCTGTGTTGTCTCCTAAGGAAGCACAGCAACTGTATCCAGATATTATTATTGATAATAAGGATTTTATTTGTGCTGCACATCAAGAATGTACAGCACCACTGACTTGTCACTGCTTGGATAAAAAGAATAAAACAGCAGCATTTGTTGAAGGTAGTAAAAAAATAAATAAGCATCATTCAAAATGTCCTTTTTCAAATGAGAATGATGAAGAATCATCTCCAGAGGTTAATTATCAGCATCGAGAGAAGCAATTTGTTGATAGTTTTACTGGAGAGGATGTTTTGTATTTATATGGAAATACATATAGAAAGGCTAAGAAACCAAATAGTGATACTAATGGAAAAAAAGAAGGTAAATTAGATGGACAGTAAATTGTAACAATTCCTCAAAAAAACTCTAATACATTACCAACTAGACAAAAGCAAAATAGGTATGAGACTCTAAGAAAGCAAGTTGACTTATTTGAGCTATCACCTGAGAATAAAGTAATTGATAGAATGACTGGTAAAACTATTAGAATTAAAGATATTTTTCTTCCGATAAAATCAATCGATTTGTCATCAAATATAAAATCAAGACGTACATTAATCTATTACGGCTTAGCATTTATAAATGAGCCTAAATTGGAAGGAAAAGATTTTAACATTCGATTTTCTGAGACACTTGAGTTAGATAATGCAAAAGGTAAACCAGCTTTTTTCATTGACAGAGAAACATTGTATAGAAAATTTCCGGTAATTATGGAGAAGTGGAAAGATAATAAAAATATGCTCGTTAATGTATATATCAGAGCACATCTCGCTATAAATAATGGGTATATCAATTTCGATATTGATAAAGAAGTGCTACCTGAGCAATTCTTTGTCACTTTAAGAAAATAATTTTTAATCTAAGAAGACAGGTGCTTATTTCTTTTAGCACCTGTCTATTTGTTGTATTCCTTTTTTTGTTCTAAGCCAAAAGCTGAATGTGCTTCATTAATTTCCTCAGTAGTCATTTCTTGTAAAAGCTCTTTTATATTTAACGTTTGCATAGAACCAATTTGTTGAAGAGCTGCTAGAAAGTCATATTTTCTAGGAACAAGAGGGGCATAGAATTCACGAGGAACTCCTGAGCCACTATCGCAGTAGCCTCTGCCTTTAATTCGTTTATTGATGAACGCTTTTCCTTTTTGATCCGATCCAAAAGTCATGTAATAGCCCTGTTCTGATAGCTTTCCCAAGCTAACTCGAAATAAAAGATTATCACGTACACCGCCACCAAAGTTATCTGCATCAGGACGTTGGGTTGCTAAAATGAGAAAAACACCTGCTTGTCGTGCTTTTAGAACAAGTTCCTTTACATATCGCAGAATTTCGTCCTGTTCTTTATAGGTTAAGGTGCCAAAAAAGGCTGTCCACTCATCAACAATAATAAAGTAGGGAGGAATACCATAGTATGCAAAGTTTTTCCCTGTTGTATAGTTAGGGAGAGCCTTCATATAAACATAACGTCGATTCATTTCTTCTACAGCATTCTTTAAACATTTCGTAATCCATTTTGTTCCGTAAAATACGTGATTTTTGAATAAATATAGACTTTCTAAATCTTTTAAATCTGCTTCTTTTGGATCACATACATCAACCGTTCCAATCTGAATGAGCGCATGAATTAAGGTGAGCAGAAAGTAGGACTTGCCACCCCCTGTGCCTCCAGTTACTAACATGTGAGGCACTTCGGCATAGTCCCATACAACGCCATCCATGAGTTTGACTTGTCCATTTGTTACGATACAATCTTCAATTCCAATCCGCTTACTGATCACATCAATCATTAATAAATAGGTGGTGAAGCCCATTTCCTTTTGTTCCTCAATGAAGTCAGCAATGTACATTTCTTCAAAAGTCTTTGCAATTTTTTGAAAGCGATCATGCCATTTCATGCCATCTGTGGGAACCGTTAAATAAAGAATTTCCTTGGTATTACGGTAATAAACTTTTGGAAAAAACATTTTTTCAGTAGCCTGTTCTTTTGATTTCCGTTCCTTCTTCTCATACAATCCATTGCTTTTCAAGAGACGAGCTAACATTTGTCGTTGGTAGACTCGATAGAAGAAACCACCCTTTAGAAAAGAAACTCTGCGAATCATGACCAAAACTAACAACGGCAAGAAGAGTATTAAAAAAAGCCCTCCAATGGGAACTAAGAGGGCAACCCAATCAACGATTTGTTTTTGCTGCATCATCTGTATTAATGGATAGATAAAAAGGTAGCTGTAGTAACCTGTAAATAATAGAAAAGGAAACCAAGCTAGTAGAAGGTAGGTACGATAAACAGATAGATGCAGAGGACGAATTCTACGTCCACGATAATGAAAGAATGTGTTCATAGTTGCCTCCATTCAATTAGGTTTTCGGGTTTTGGTCTCCTTTAGGTTGCTTTACATTGGCTGATTCTACTTTTTTTATAGATTCTGCTCGGATTTTGAAGGCTTGTTCTGACTGAATCGAATCATTATAACCAGTATAAGAAGAAAGCCAAGCAAGTGCAGTGACTTCTCCTGTAAGCTCTACTTCATCATCATAAGAGAACGCTGTAGTATCAACAGTTTCTGGAACATTAATATCAATTTGGTCATTTTTAGCTTCGGAATAGACAGTAATGCGTTGTTCACGAACAAAATCTGTTCGGTTGCCTTCTGTATCTGTTTCATAAATTTTTTGGCTATTCAAATAGAATAATTTTCCAAATGTTCTATGTGTATCAAAATCTTTCACAATGTTGTCTTCAAATTTTAAACTCATCATTTTTCTCCTTTTCTAGTTCAGTGTCAACAGTTGTTTAGCAAAAATTTGTAATTCAAGTGATCGACTAGCTATTCCAATATTATTTCGTTTGGCACTAGGAACAAGTGCAACTTCACGCAGCTCGACTTCTTTACGACCTTCAAAACGTAGGGAGTTTCGTAAATTTGGAACGATGATTTCAAAGTCAGGATGAAGAGCAGAGGAGGCTGTAAAAATGCGACAAGGGATTCGTTTTCCTTCTACATAAATTTCTCGTTCTTCTTTAACGGTTGCTTTGATTTTATTTCCTAATTGATTGTCCTTTAAAACAATACTTGTGACACGATTGGACATCTTTTTTCCTTCTTTCTTTTTTAAATAAAAAAAGAGACATAGAGCTGCCTCCGTTTTTCTAGTTATCGTTGTGATGCTTTTTCTTTTTGTTGTAAAGATAATAACCAGCAACTCCAGCTAACAATAAACTCCCTAAAATAATTCCTGCAAAAGAAACAACTTCACCCGTTTGTGGTAAGCTTCCTGTTACAGAAGTTTCTTTTTTACTTGGAATCATTTCATTTGTCATGTTACATTTGACAACCTCACCATCCTCTTGAATTTCAAACTTAATCGGCGTTTCGTCTATTTGATAGCCAGTAGGGGCTTCATATTCTTGGAAATAGTAAACTCCTCGTGGTAAGTTTTCAAAACTAAAACGACCTTGATGATCCGTCTTTCCTTCAATGATGATTTTTTTATCTTTATCAAGAATACGAACGCCTGTATCTGGCAGCTCTTTTCCATTGGACACGTCCGTTTTGGTTAGTTCAGCAATCCCTTTGACTAAATGATTTTTAATCTCCAGCAGTAGAAGTGGCTCTTGATCGGTTTGTGGTTCCTCAGTTGGGGTAGTTTCATTCGTTAATGGCTTGTTTGGATTTTCTTCTTTCATTTCTTCATTAAGGATTTCACTAAGTAAAGTTCCTTTACTGTCATAGGCTTGAATTCCTTTTAGAGTAGAGACGATTTGATAGGTCTCAGGAGATAGAACATACTGTTCAGAAGCTGATTGTTTTTCTTTCAAATAGAATGTTCCCACAGGGATATTGGTAAAGGTAGCAAGAGATTGTTCATCTACAGTGACTGTTTGAATCACTTCTTTTTCCTCATTTTCTAAAGTGAAAATAGTGCCTTTTCCATTCCCTGTAAAAGCAAAATCATAGCCATTTTTTTCTTTTAAAGTGGCTTCTTCATTCACTTTTTTTAGTGAGAATTGGTTGAAGTGAAGATTATTTAGAAGTGGTACAGATTCATCCTCCGAGTTATCTTTAGCAGCATAAATGTCGATTACTTTTTCGGATTCGTGGTCAGCTGCTGTAAACTCAAATTCATGATGGCTAGTATCAATATCGTGATCTTTACCAGCATCTAATTCTTGAACGTAATATTTTCCTTCCATTAATTGTTGCGTAGGGAACGTAAATCCACCATCTTTTACTGTGCCAAATCCTAGTAGAGAATCAGCAGGTAGCACTGTTTTATCTGTCATTGTAAATTCTTGATTAGTAAACAGACCGAATATTTTGTCGTTGGCTTTGATTTCTTCGATAATTGGTTTATTTTCTTTCCACTCCTGAATCTGTTCTTCGTTTTTATGGAGAGTGATCTTTAGTTGTTGAAAATCGTTTTTTGCTTCAATAGATTGAGATACAAGTTCAACGTTTTGTCCTTCATAGGTGAATTTAAAAGGAAGCGGAGTGGTATTCATCAAATAGCCAGCAGGCGCAGCTGTTTCAATGGCTTCATATTTTCCGAGATATAGTTTTGGCATATTCATTAATTCACCATTGTTATCTGTTTGAACAGTGGCAACTACACTTCCTTTTTTTGCATGAACATAGTTGCCTACTTTAATATCTTCACGTGCTTTGATGGTGAAAGTTACATCCGCCAGAGGAACATAATCGAAAGTGATTTCATGGAGCTTTCCATAGTCTGAATCTTTTGCTGTAACACTAGAAGCTTTTTGTCCTGTTTTCTTTAGATGGAGCAGCCCTTGTTGGGCTTTATTTCCAAACACCACCTCAATTGTTTTATTGGGTTCAATCGTAATTTCTTTAGATTCGCCTTTATTTACAAAGCCCTTGTTGGCAGTTACTTCGGTGATTTTTATTTTTGTGCCAGCTTTTAAGTCATTCATTTGAGCTAAACCATTAGGATCAGTGACAATTTCTTTGGATTGTCCGTTAAACTCAAATTTCATTTTTGTATTGGGGACAGGCTGTCCAGTATCCTCATCTACTTTTTTCAATTTGACATTAACGTTTAAATTGACTTTGATATTTAGCTGAAAGGAACCGGCATTAGATAATTTGAAAGTAGCTACTTTTTGTTCATTGGGTTTGTTGAAAACAAAACTTGTACCTACATCATTGGCATTTGCAATATTATACTGTAATTTTCCTGTTTCTTTCGATGAACTGGTTGCGGTTAACTTCAATTGGTTTCCGGATTTATTTAGTTGTAGATTAGCAGAATTGCTAGCTAGATTGCCATACTTACTTAAAACACCGTTTGTATCATTAAGTGTGATTGTATCGCCAACATTTAAAGTGATCGTCTGATTATTGAATGAAGGTTTTGTATTGTGTGCATTCACTTTTGCTAGAATTTCATTTTTCCTATTTTGATAGTTGGGAAGGGTGGTAGACAGTAGCTGATCGCCAAATGATTCCCAAATTAGATTTTGAGTGATCCCATAGTTTTCACTTGTGGGATTCATTTTATAACCATAATAAGCAATTAGAGACAAGCGGTCTTTTTCAGCAATTGTAAGTTCTGATGGATCAAAACCAGAACCGCCGTTTAGAATGGTACCATGTTCAATACAAAAGGCAGGTTCACCCTCTGCTTTAATCATGTGGACACCATCGTCTGTCCAATGAAGACCTGATGGATTGGTTAAATACCAAGTAGAGACGTAATCAGCGATTTTTTCATAGTTTACGGTAGCAGCAAGAGCAGTGATAGGAGTTACAAAAAAACTAGCCATAATGACTATCAATCCCAGATAGTTGGCTAGTTTGTGCTTTTTATATTTAGTTGTCATTATTTCATTTTCTCCTTGAGTTATTTTTGTTTTTTTAGTTTAAGAGAGGGACTTCTGATTAGTGGGGACAGGGGTTTTGATTCAGCTCCTTTTTGCCAAAAGTATTATTCAAATGGTATGGAACATGATAGAATTAATTTATTAAGAAAAACTAGATTATTTTGGGAGGGAATTTATGAGACTAGAAAATTTTGAGCCATTATTTATTGCTATGAATCAAGTGGGTGAGAAAAAACAGAGATTTACAATAGAGTATAACGGAGTTAGAGCACATGTTCTATTTCTGGCCGACATTGAACCATTTCTTTTGATTTTTGGTATTCAAAATACCAATGAATATTTTGATTTAGAGATGAATCAAGATTTTGAGATTAATTCTTTTTTTGCTAAAGAACTGTATCGAAAATTGATAAAGATATTCAGTATGATCCGGATCATAAATTCACACCCAATGACTTCTTGAGTTTTGTTAATAATAACGTACCTGAGTTTAGAAACACTGAAAGAGTAAAAAGTAGTGACATTCTTCGATATAGAAGAGATGTAGAGGAAGTAGACAAAGTACAATTTTGTGGCTGGATTTATCATACTACCAAAAGTAATGCTCAACCTTCTAATCTTGAAAAAACACGACTTTTAATGGATGAAGCAGCTTATAAGAGATGCTGCGAAAGAAATATTAGTTCTAAATGGACTGATCTAATAGAGAGAAGAACTGAGCCAGATTTGGAGAATTTTTTATCGTAACTATTATCCAACAATTATTTTTTTGAAAGAGATATAACAATAAGTGAACAATTGATTTATTTAATAGAAAAAACGACTTAATCTGTTAGTGGTACAAAACAGATTAGTCGCTTTGTTATATTAAACATATAGTTGTTTTCTGTCCATAAAACTGATTACTACATTAGCAATCAATCGTTTAATCACATTATTTTGTAATATTTAAATCCTCCGCCCTTTTCCCAGTTGGATGACTTTGTTATACCACCCTTGTCAATACCATCAATTACAGCTTTTAATCTCGGTACGCAAATGGTATCAATCTGTTCTCCATTTTCTAACCCAATCCATTGTCGGTTCATTTTATGTGCAACTGCGCAAGTGGTACCAGAACCTAGAAAGGCATCCAAAACCCAGTCATTCTCATCGGTTGCGATTTCTAAAATTCTTTTTAGTAATCTTTCTGGTTTGGGAGTAGTAAAGATGTCATCAGCTATTTCTGTAAATTTTTTAACTTCCTTTTTACCTTCACTATTATCTCCAACTTCATCACGTAACCAAATTGTTTTAGGCGTCACATCTTGTTTTACCTCGGATAAAAATCTTTTTCTTCTAGGCATAGAATCTCCGGAATCTCCAAACCAAATTCGGTTATCTTTAACTAAATTTTTAAAGGTTCCTTCTGGAATTCCCCAACTTCTTGAAGGTGATGGGTGAACGATTCTTCCAGACGGCAAAGTAATTCCATATAAATAATCTGGATTAGGGGTTCTAACAGTTAAATCACTTGATGTCCATGGTCCACGGACATCATTATCCCTATTTGTATATCTACTATTTTGTATATTAGTACGACTCATTCCATTTAATTTTAACTTGCTTTTATCTTTTGCATATACGAGGATGAAGTCATGTGTATCTGAAAAAAATTTTGCATCGTTCTGAGGTGATGCTTTTTTTTGCCAAACTATAGTTGCAACATGATTGCCTGAATCTCCAGTTATTGAATTAGTATTATCATTAAATATTTCATCCATCAAAACCTTAAGATAGGGCATCTCATCATCATCTATATGAACAAATATTGCACCATCATCTGTTAATAGTTCTTTTAATACTTCCAACCGGATTTTCATCATGGATAACCATAATGGTCGTTCTAATCCATCAGAATAGTGATTGAAGGTTTTACCTGTATTAAAGGGGGGATCAATATAAACGCACTTAATTTTATTTTTGAAAGTATCTTTCAATTTTAATAGTGCCAGCAAATTATCACCTTTAATTAGCATATTGCTTGAATTTGATAAATCAGTTTGGTCTTGATAGTAATATTGTTCAATCATTTTTCTATTTGAAATTGAATTCAAATCCCCCCATATTGGAGTTTCATTTTCATCAAAATAAAGGAGGTTTTTATCTTTATTTTCCCAGTTTAAAGTTACTTTAATATTACTATCCATAGTCACCATTTCCTATTTCTATAAAAGTTTTCCTTGAGCGACAATAATTGAATAAAGAAATCTTTTTAAATTTGAGTAATCTATATAGATTACGAAATTGTTTTCTTCATCAATTGTGCTAGTTTCTGTTGCATTTTTCATATCAAAACCTAGATGATATCTTTTAGATGGATATTGTTCGGCATCAATATACATTCTTGTTGCTTTAGTTATTGAAAATCCTACAGTTCCATAGTTACATGTTATAGAGACGGGGAGATATGTTATATCTTCTGTAATACCCAAGCGGAGACCATCAGCGTGTTCCATACCTGTAGGATTATAATTCTTTCTTGGTGCATCATCCTGAATTTCGTCGACAGTTGAAACGAAGTCTCTCAAAGTATCAATTATACTTTGAAGATGAGTAACATCGAAGTGAATATCTGTTCTAATCTTAGCTCCAGCATTTGGGTTAGATTGCATACTTTCTATATTAATATCATTATAAATTTTCATAGCCATTACTTTATTAACATCATCTTTAAAAAAAGCAATTAAAGGTTTATCTGAATTTATTTTTCTATCAGTCCTCAAGACAAGACTTTTCTTTGAAAACAGATTATTAGCATATTGTACCTCACAAATCCCTAGTAGGTCCATTTTAAACGCTCCTTCCAACATCAAAAGTGTTATTACATTTTGAAAGCCATTGATCTTTCAGCCAAAAAAAATCAGTGGGAATATTCAATTTTTCTCTATTAATAATTCCTAATCCCTTTAAGGCGTTAGGAGCATACCTGATTGTCCATACACCCATATCTTCAATAAATCCCCATTGTATGTTTTTATCGGCTAGTGAAAAAAGTTCTCTTAACAAATCTATGATATTTAATGTATCGGTAAGGGAGCATTCTAAATAAGTAGAGATACTATCTAAGTCATCATTATCAGAAAAAATTCCACCGAATACATATATAAATGTTTGAATAAATTTGGGTATCTTTTTACTTATTTCAATATTGTCAGCCAATTTTTCGATTAAATGAATGAATTGAGTATCCTCGAGTTCATCAGTATTTAAATTCTGGCCGTTATAGATTGCAAGTGAACATTCAACTGCACACACTATATAAGAAATTCTAATCTGTAGCATTAAAAAAGCAGCAGATTCACACAATGTATTTCTGTTGATATAGTATTCTGAACCATTCGTTCCACTAATTATATCTAACTCTTTAGCGATACGTCTAACGAAATTTTTGTTGTTATCAATTAGTGATTTTATTTGGTTTGCTTTAATTATTAGCGATGTCTCTCGCCAGACTTTTCCAATAAGTTCAGCCATAACAGCCCTTATTATTTTGTAAGCATTTCCTTGTTTTTTATTAAATTTTTTTTCGCCGTTTAAATTTATCTGAATAAAGCCTCTATCAAATAAATAGTTACTTAAAATATTAGAGTTCAGAAAAAAAGACATATCGTCAATTTTCTTTTGTGAATCAAAATATAGAATTAGACTTTCTAAAGAAACAACATCAATATTTGATTTTGAGCCAAATATCTTTAAATCTTCAAATTGATGACTTTGACATAATAAAACGTTTCTATCCGCGTTGACAACACCTGAAATACCAATAAATTTAAATAAATCATTGAAAGAACATCCTCTTTTACATTCAATTAAAGTTGATGAAAAAGTGTTTCCTTCTAATTTTTTTGCTAAAACATCTAGTTCAAATACATCAATATTTCCGCTACCATCTTCCTTTACATCAATCCATTTCAAATTACTTTCAATGTAATGGTCTTGAATCTGAAAGTAAGAAGATGCAAATATCTCCAAATCTGTTCCTGTATTAACAAATTTTTCAAAATCAGAAAGTGAATATTGGATCATCTTCTGCCTCCTAGTATAAATGCACTTACACAATATTATACTAAGGGTATAACTTAATTACAAGGTTCTATTAATGTGAGGAATATTGCTTTTACTCTCAATAAAGATAAGGATACTTAAATTCCTTTGAAACAGTTGTGGAACATCTTTTTAGTAAAAATTAGTTATATTTAGCATTTATTCTAGCTCGCAAAATCTTACTAAAAATATCCCAATTTTTCTGGTTAAAACAGTTTTAAACTAAATCAAAACTAACTACAATTGATAAAAATTATTAGAATTTTGCAGTATCCATAGAAAAAATAGAATGCTGTTATACCAACGATTAGAGCTTGTCAGAAGCTCTTGGAAAAGCTAACCTTTTGCTGGAAGGCAGTGTGGGGTAAAACGTTTTCTGTCAAACAATGCTGGTAAAGAGAGATTGTAGAATCATGTCGAATCCAGAGGAGAAAATCCTCTGGATTTTTTTATTTGGTTTGTATGGTTTGTCCTTTTTGAACATTCGAATAGGAATAATTTAATGCATGATGAATCTGTGTTTGGTATCAAAATACGTTGGATTTCGTTTATGAATGGCATACAAAAAGTCTTTATACAACAACGTCTTGTGTTAACTCAATGCTGTAGAAAAGTAATCTGTCCACAAGCGCTGTTTCGGTTAAATAAGTTTTAAACGAAGGGCGCCAACAGCAGTTTAAACTATCCAAATTTTCTTGATATTTTTGTAATAACTTCCAATATTTTTTGAGGTGTTTTCCTTATCGTTTTTCAGCTAAACTTGAACTTTTGGATAGGCGTTTTGTCCAAATGATTCGATGATTTCGAAAGGTCCGACCGATGTGATGAACGATATGGAAGCAATCAATGATGAGCTTCGCGTTAGGAAAGCATTTCTTCACTAGAGAAACACAAGGTACGTACGTATCTTGGTTGCCATTTAAAATGATAAAGCGCATGGCTCCAGAAATCTGACAAACGGTTGGCAAGGTTGTTTTAAAAGCATTCAACTATGTCATGTTCATACAGACAACATATTTTTATGATACTGGAGGGAGTTAGATGGTTAATGATAATAATGGAATAAAAGTTGAAGTCTTAATAAATAATTTACTAGTAGAAAGAAATATGTCTCTAAGAGAACTTGCACATTTATCAGGAATAGAGCCTTCAAATTTAAATAATTTTACTAATGGTAACAGAAAATTTACTTAGAGCATATTGAACGGACTGTAGATGCTTTGGAGATGATGATATCTCGAAGATTTTGAAGTTAAGTAAGAAATAATATTATTGATAAATCAAGGTAAGGTAGAGGTGTTGATTTTCCAGTAAAGAGAGAAACAAATTGATTGCTACGCAACGCTAGATTGGTGCAGCGATTCCTCCATAATGAGCTTGGATATGATATTGGAGGGCAGCATTAACTTACAGCCCGCTAGTTATCGTAACCAATGAGGCTCGCTGTCGATGACAATCGGTGATAGGGGATATATGTCAAAAAAAATCATTAGTTTGTATTGATTCTAATTAATATGAAAATAACATGGGATGAATAATTTATAAAGTATCTTTAAAATAGAAATTTTAGTATATCGGAAAATCTAATAAATATTATGATAAACAAGATTTTTTTTTTGAAATCTAGTATAATAAGTTGTGAAAGATTATAAAAATGTGAAATAGACATTAAAAATAATGTATTTAGAGTGTAAAAAAAACAGTTTTGAGAATGTTTAATCGTTTTGGTTATCGTAGTCATTTATAGATTTTTTTAGAGTTATATAAATACTGAATTTTCTGATATAAATTTAAAGAAAGTAGGTGGTTATATGTCCAATGATAATAAATCCTGGGAAGATTTGAATGTCAGGAATGCGACTTTAGTATGTGGAATTACTGACTCAGAATTGAAAGAAATTTTAAGTATTTTTGATATTCTGTATCCGCTTCAGCAAATTAGATCAGTATATGAAATAACTGAAGAAATAAATACAGAACTACTTGAATTTCTTACCTATGATAATTTAAAAGAATGTCTTGTCAATAATCAGAAATCAACTCATGAAGTGTTACGTACCGCCAATAAATTAATTTTAAATTATTGCACATCAATTAAGTTATTAGTGGAAAAAGTAGAGTATTTTTCTAAATGTAATGCTGTTCAGGCTCAAAAATTTAGGACTCTTTTTTCCAATATATATGATAAAGAATTAACTTATAGATTTTTAATGCGACTTAGAAATTATATCATTCATAATGAGATGCCGTTTTCTATCTGTAGAATTGGTTCGAACAAAACTAATATATATATCGATAGAAGAGAATTATTAAAGTGGAAGAAGTGGAATACTGTAAGGAAAGATATTGAAGAAATGGCTGATGAGATAAACTTGTATCCTTTTATATCTACAATGAGGAGCTTAATGTATACAATTTATATAAATATTTTAGCCTATTATGCTGACGGTCTTTTCGAGTCATATTTAAAGTATGGGGAACTCTTAAAAAAATATAAGTCTGAAGATTTATTGTTTTCAAAAAAAACGTTTGATGAGATTAGTAGTGAAGGAAACGAAGGAAATATAATAGCTTTGCCAATAGGGAAACTTACTGACTTTATAAAAGAATTAGAAAAAGTTCCTAATATAGAAATTTCCTACAAGTAATGTTTTTGTTATCAGTTTGCTAGTAAGTATCGTACTTTTTCTAAAAGGAGGGATTTTTTTGGATTTAATTAACTATGAAGTTCTATCCATAAAAAAAAGAAAGTTTAAAGATTGTAGAGTAGATGACGATTTCTTTGTTAGTTTAAAAAATGATTATAAAGGTTTTCAAGAGTGGTTCGTTAAAAAGGCCGATAAAGAAGTGTACACACACTCAGATATTGAAGGAAACATTCAAGGACTCTTATACTTAAAAGAAGAGACTGAGGAAGAAGACTATAGCGAAATGGAAACCCCGTTTGAGCCAAGAAGAAGATTGAAAATAGGAACCTTTAAAATTAGTGAAAATGGTTATTATATGGGAGAAAGATTCTTCAAAGTTATATTTGAAAATGCTATTAAGAATGATTTTAAGGAAATTTATGTTACTATTTTCCCTCATCATGAGTTACTAATTAGTTACTTTATAAAATTTGGTTTTAAACAGGAAACTAAAATTTCAGAAACAGGAGAATTAGTTTTTACAAGAAAGATTAATGTTTATGAGAAAAATGATTATGAAGGATACCCAATTCTTAATACCGTTGGGAAAAATTACTATTTGTTACCTATAAAACCAGAGTATCATACTAGGCTCTTACCAGATGCAATTCTTAACACTGAAGACAATTCCAATTATACTAATAATAATAAAGCAGGAAATGCATTAAAAAAAGTTTATTTTGGGAAAAATTTATGGGCACATCAACCAAGAAATGGAGATGTAATCTTTTTCTATAGAACTAGAGATCATTCTAATGCTAGTCCGGCGCATTATCAATCGGTGATTACTTCGATTGGCGTTGTTTCAGGTTATGGTGATACTAATCAATTGCGGAGTATTGAATTGGAAAAATTATTAAATCGATGTGTGCTTGATGAAAAGGAAATGGCACAAATCAGGAATCCGATGAACCGGTATAAATTTTTGGAATTTGTATATTTTGACAAACTTGATTATCGTGCTGTTAATCTTGGGTATATGAGAGAAAATAATATTGAAGCTCCAAGAGGTATTGATTTAATTCCGCCTTCTTTTGCGTTTTCGATAATAGAAAAATCTAGATATTCAGAGGGAATTATTGTAAAATAGAATAGATTTAAAAAGGAGCGGATAAGAGTGTCTACTATTTTACTATCCATTCATCCCAAATTTGTTGATAAAATAATGACTGGAGAAAAAAAATTTGAGTTTAGAAGAGTAATAGCAAAAAGAAATCCTAATAAAATTATCATATATTCTACATCACCAGTTTGCAAAGTGATCGGTGAGGCTGAAGTCGAAGACATAATTATAGATAATCCAGAGAAGGTATGGAAGGAGACAAAAAAATTTTCTGGTGTTGAAAAAGAGTTTTATGTAGAGTATTTTGATAACAGGGATCTTGCAGTAGCATATAAACTTAAAAATGTAATTAAATATATTTCCCCTATTGATTTGAAAGATTTTGGAATAAAAGTAGCCCCACAATCTTTTGTGTATGTTTAGTGATGTGTGATTATGAGTTTAAATAGGATTTTTGTATGTGGTGTTCACGGAGTAGGGAAATCTACTTTTATTAAAAACTATGAACCCTTTCATAATTATGCAAAGTATACATGTAGTGATTTAATCAAAAAATATAGTGGGTTAGTATTTAAGGACAAGCAAATTGACAATATAGAAAACAATCAAGAGATGTTGCTTAAAGCTACAGATTACTTTGTTAATGAAGAACTAGTTCTATTTGATGGACATATTACTTTATTTAATAGGTCGAGAAATATGGAGTTTGTTGATTCAAACATTCTTAAAAGTATGAATATTAAACATTTTCTATTTTTAAAAGCCTCTCCTGAGATTATTTATGAGCGACTTGTAGAAAGAGACAAATATACATGGATTACACCAGAATTGATTGAAGAGGCTCAAGACAAAGAGGAGGCTAAAGCAATAGAGTACTCTAATAAACTTGCAGCAAAATATGAGATATTTTTATGGGACGAAAGCCGAGAAATATGGGAGTATAAATAGCTTCTAATGTGCAATGCAGTTAATTTAAATTTTGAGTTTGGCGTTTTCACTTTAATAATAAGGATAAGTGAACTTTGATGACTAGAGTTTCCTTTCCTATATGCCCCACACAAACATATTTTTGAATGCCATTTGGAAAACTTTTATTGAGATTTAGTGATTAGAATTATTAACGCACTCCTTCTGAGTTGTTGATATAACAGGCATTGATGTCTAGTAACACAACGATTCTCAAATGAAAGGTTCAGTCGACTAAAACCTCAAACCAACAACATACTTCAAGAAACCAGCGTCTAACGCTGGTTTCTTTCTTTAACAACTACCGTTCTGCCTTGCAAAAAACAAATAAGAAATTTCCTTGTCTATTCAAAGTTATTTCTATTAGAACCAATCAACTATAGCTTATATTTTTTCTATAACGAGCTAAACAAACCACATTCTTATTGAATTTTTAAAGCAACGTTCTCAAATTAACGGATTTTCTAAAAAAACACAAAATATCTAGGCGAAGTGGTCAAGTCCAATGGTTATTTATGAGTGAATATGCTAAAATAAAACTTGTCTTACATAAGGAAAGATTTGTTCACTAACAGTGGTGACTGTTCTCAGTAAACAGTTGCACTGGTTTATCGGGAAGGGAACAGAGCAAGTTTTACGAGACTTTCCCATGTAATAATAAAAAGCACTGAACGTCAGTGAATGAAGGAAGAAGGACATCTATGAAAACAATTATCACATTCATTATTGTCTTCGGTATTCTTGTCCTCGTACATGAATTTGGCCACTTTTATTTTGCAAAACGAGCGGGTATTTTAGTTCGTGAGTTTGCAATCGGAATGGGACCAAAGATTTTTGCGCATCGTGGAAAAGATGGCACCACTTATACGATTCGCTTATTGCCAATTGGTGGCTATGTGCGAATGGCTGGGATGGGCGAAGACATGACAGAAATCACACCAGGTATGCCTCTATCTGTTGAGTTAAATGCCGTGGGTAATGTGGTTAAAATTAATACAAGTAAAAAAGTACAATTACCTCATAGTATTCCGATGGAAGTCGTTGATTTTGATCTTGAAAAAGAATTATTCATCAAGGGCTATGTCAATGGAAACGAGGAAGAAGAAACCGTTTATAAAGTTGACCATGATGCAACGATTATTGAAAGTGATGGGACCGAGGTGCGGATTGCGCCACTTGACGTTCAATTTCAATCAGCGAAATTATCGCAACGCATTTTGACGAACTTTGCGGGACCCATGAATAACTTTATCTTAGGGTTTATTCTGTTTACGTTAGCGGTCTTTCTACAAGGAGGCGTCACTGATTTAAACACGAACCAAATTGGACAAGTGATTCCTAATGGCCCAGCCGCAGAAGCTGGGTTGAAAGAAAACGATAAAGTCTTATCGATCAATAATCAAAAAATCAAAAAATACGAAGATTTTACAACCATTGTGCAGAAGAACCCCGAAAAGCCGTTAACGTTCGTAGTTGAGCGTAACGGCAAAGAAGAGCAACTAACAGTGACACCAGAAAAACAAAAAGTGGAAAAACAAACGATTGGTAAAGTCGGCGTTTATCCTTATATGAAAACCGATTTACCGTCAAAATTGATGGGTGGTATTCAGGATACTTTGAATAGTACGACACAGATTTTTAAAGCACTCGGCTCACTATTCACAGGTTTTAGTTTAAACAAACTAGGTGGTCCAGTCATGATGTTTAAACTATCACAAGAAGCATCCAATGCTGGGGTAACGACAGTTGTATTCTTAATGGCCATGTTGTCAATGAACTTAGGGATTATTAATTTGTTGCCGATCCCAGCTTTAGATGGCGGGAAAATTGTCTTAAACATTATTGAAGGTGTACGTGGAAAACCAATTAGTCCTGAAAAAGAAGGCATCATTACGTTAATTGGCTTTGGGTTTGTCATGGTGTTAATGGTGTTAGTTACTTGGAACGATATTCAACGCTTTTTCTTTTAAGGAGAAAGCTTAAGTAAAAAAGTGTGTAAAGAAATCAAAAATAGTTGATTTTAAAATAGAGGAGAGTTTTAATGAAACAGTCAAAAATGTTAATTCCAACGTTAAGAGAAGTACCAAATGATGCAGAAGTCTTAAGTCATCAAATTCTGTTGCGCGCAGGCTATATTCGTCAAGTCGCTGCAGGGATCTATTCTTATTTACCTTTAGCCAATCGTGTTTTAGAAAAATTAAAAACGATTATGCGAGAAGAATTTGAGAAAATTGATGCAGTTGAAATGTTAATGCCTGCGTTATTACCAGCAGAACTTTGGAAAGAATCAGGCCGTTATGAAACTTATGGACCTAACTTGTATCGCTTAAAAGATCGCAATGACCGTGACTATATCTTAGGTCCAACGCATGAAGAAACCTTCACAGAATTAATTCGTGATGAAATCAATTCTTACAAACGATTACCTTTGAATTTATACCAAATTCAAACAAAATATCGTGATGAAAAACGCCCACGTTCTGGCTTATTAAGAGGCCGTGAATTTATCATGAAAGATGGCTATTCTTTCCATGCCGATGAAGCTAGTTTAGATCAATCATACCGTGATTACGAAAAAGCTTACTCACGCATTTTTGAACGCTGTGGACTAGAATTCCGTGCCATTATTGGGGACGGTGGTGCCATGGGTGGTAAAGATTCTAAAGAATTTATGGCGATTTCTGAAATTGGGGAAGATACTATTTGTTATTCAACAGAAAGTGATTATGCTGCCAATTTAGAAATGGCAACAAGTCTTTATACACCGAAAAAATCACATGAAACACAATTAGATTTAGAAAAAATTGCAACACCAGAAGTGGGTACAATTGCCGAAGTGGCAAACTTCTTTGAAGTTGAGCCACAACGTATTATTAAATCAGTACTATTTATTGCCGATGAAGAGCCAGTAATGGTCTTGGTTCGTGGCGATCATGATGTCAATGACGTCAAATTGAAAAACTTCTTAGGCGCTGATTTCTTAGATGAAGCAACAGAAGAAGATGCCCGCCGTGTCTTAGGAGCTGGCTTTGGTTCAATTGGTCCAGTCAATGTTTCCGAAGATGTTAAAATTTATGCAGATTTAGCTGTTCAAGATTTAGCCAACGCCATTGTTGGAGCTAACGAAGATGGTTATCATTTGACAAATGTAAATCCAGATCGTGATTTCCAACCAATTAGTTACGAAGATTTACGCTTTGTTCAAGAAGGCGATCCTTCTCCTGATGGCAATGGTGTCTTAGCCTTTACTAAAGGAATCGAAATTGGTCATATCTTTAAATTAGGAACGCGTTATAGTGATGCTATGGGCGCAACAGTTTTAGATGAAAACGGTCGTGAAAAATCAGTGATCATGGGTTGCTATGGCATTGGCGTTAGTCGTTTACTTTCAGCAATCGTTGAACAAAATGCAGACGAGCGTGGTATTAATTGGCCAACAGGAATTGCGCCATTTGATTTACACGTGGTCCAAATGAATGTGAAAGATGAGTATCAAACAAAACTATCACAAGAAGTTGAAGCAATGATGACCGAAGCGGGCTACGAAGTATTAGTTGATGACCGCAATGAGCGCGCAGGTGTAAAATTTGCTGATGCTGATTTAATTGGTTGTCCAATCCGTATCACAGTCGGGAAAAAAGCAGTCGATGGTGTGGTAGAAGTCAAAATCAAACGTACTGGTGAAATGTTGGAAGTACGCAAAGAAGAATTAGAAAGTACACTTTCTATTTTGATGAACACAACATCAGAAGCGGAATAAATAAACAAACTTAATAACAGTATAAAGCTTAAAACGAAATCAAAGTTTCTCTGATTTTGTTTTAAGCTTTTTTAATGTAATAAAAAACTTAAATGTCTCAAGCTATAAACAATATTCGATTTTAAAGATTAATCTATATAAAATTATTTCATTTATTGTTTTTAATAATAGAGGAAATAAATAAGTGATTTAAGCTGATTAAATGATATTTTTTTGTTTTTAAACAAATTTTTCATATATAGATAAGATTTAAAATTATATTTACATAAATTATATGTTAATGATATTATAAAATGGTGACTAATTCATTAGATTAAATAGAGGAGGTTATAACTAATAAAAAATAGGTTAGAAAATTAAAGAAAATACTCTTTCAGAATAGAAACGATTGAATGAAGTTAGGTTAGTAAAGGGAACCCAGTAGCATTGGCGCTGTACTAGTGAAAGGGATTTATGGGACGAATCCAGTAGAATGTTAAAACACGATTGTACATAAAAAGAAAGGAGGAAAGCCAGTGGAAAAAGGAAAATGGTGGTTAATTGGTTTAGCTACTATCGTGTTAATTATTTTAGGAATCGGAGGGAAACAATACATGGATAAAAAAGCAATAGAAAAAGATTACCAACAAGGAATCGATTTAATTCAAAAATATGTATCGAACTATTTAGTGGAAAACTATGAAGGCATTGAGAAGATTGAGTGGCAAGGCGTTGGCGTGGAATGGCGGAATGCAAAAGGATATGGGCCTTCGTTGTTGGGGAATTATGTGGATAGCGATGTGAGAATTTATGTATCTGAGGATAATTATTTTACGATGTCGTTTACGTTAAATTACAATACTGAGTACGATGATAAACTTGAAAAATATATTCAATTAGATTATCTAAGACCTCAAAAAATAGATTCTATTTTAGTGTTGGAGGTAGAAAATGCAACAAAAGGCTTGAATATAGGAGACAAATTAGAGATATCAGAGTCTAAAAAAATTAAAAAATCTTCTGAAGGAAGTTCAAATGCAAAAGTAATCTCTAATTTAGAGATTCATGAATTAGTTTATTAGGAGGCATGTTTTAGTGAGTGATGAAATGACTACTGAAGTTTTAGCAAAATCAATAGATTCAGCAAAAAAAATCGTTCAAAATAGAGAAAATGGAAATAAAATATCTATTCAAGGGCTAGAGGAAGATTATTACCTTATAAACAAAGCCGCCAGCACCCAATCCAGCCAACTAAATGCCATGGCCATCGCGCCTTTAGATGACCAAGGTAAACCTGACTATAACAACGTCGCTGTCGTGTACGCTGGTACCAATTCCTTTGGGGATGAAGGTAAAAAAGGCTTTGAAACAGCTGGAACAGCTTTTGTAGGTGGACTTTCTGAAGAATATCAGGAAGCTGAAAAATTTTTAAAACAAACGCAGCAAAAAATCGCCTCGCAAAACGGCACAATTACCGATGTTGCAGGCTTTAGTCAATCAGGTGGCTACATGATGAAAATGGCAGGGAAATACGGGCAAGAAATGGGCTTTCGTACCACCAGTTTTGATGATTGGGGCCGCAATCAATTTGAACGTTTAACGGCGAGTGAAAAACAGTGGCTACAAGAAAATCCAGAATTTTTGATTCGCTACCAAAATGATTCGTGGGCAGCACTATCAGGACGTGATAGTAAATATGGCACGATTTTTTCGATTTCAGGGGTTGGTGAACATAATACTTTAGCCAACTATTTTGATGGAGACGACTTGGATTTGGATCGTTTAGCCAAAGATGGCATTTTCGCACCGAATATGACTTTGGAGCAAGTCAAGTTAGCAGCAAAAGTCTGGGCAAAGAAAAATGGCGACTGGGATCCCACCACAAATAATGAAGCCGAAGCGAAAAAACGAGTGCAGGAGTACTTAGAACTCTATGGCGAATTTGCGCAAACGAATGCGAATTTGGAAAAATTAAAACCTAGTACTGATAAAGCTATTCGTTCTTTACATACAAAAATTGCCAGTGCTTCTGGCGGTCAAAAAATCAAGTTACGAGCAGACTTGGCATTACAAGTAGCTAATCAGGCTAGGACAATCGGTGAAGAAGCGGAGAAATTGCTGAAACAAAGCCAGCAAGACACAGAACAAGCGTTAGCAGAAATTTCCAAGGAAATTTTAACAAGTGCCAATGAAATAAGACAATATTTGTCTTATTCTGAGGTCCAAGCAATGATTGCACCCTATGAAAAAAGTCGTTTGTGGGACGAGGCACAGGCCAGTCACAATCGGAAACAAGTTCAACAGTATAATCAAAAACTGATGACATTTAGTGAAAAGTTAACAACTGCGGCTAAAAATATTCAAGAATACGATCGCCAAGCAGGGAATCAGTTATTTGCACAGAAATGAAAGGATGTCGCACATGGATGAACTGGAAAGAGAACTTCAATTGGAATTAGAACGCGTACAAAAGATACAAGAACGCCAAGCCATTCAAGCTGTGATTACAGCAAAACAAACCAGAATCGCAACAATCAAACAAACCTCCACACATACAAACAAGAAACTTTCAGAATTGATGAGCAAACAATCAAAAACTGCGTTGCCATCTTCCTTAAAAGGTGCGTTCCAAGGGCAAGTGGCGGACGCAGCGAGCCATTATTTGAAAACGATTCCTGACGCAAATTTAAAAACACCAGCAAAAGGAGGTTAAGAGATGACACCGGAAGAAAAACGCCGCAGTTACCAGATGATTGAAGACAACTATTATCAAGAAAAGCGCAGAATCAATCAACAACAGCAACATGTTTCCGCTGAAATCCAGCGATTTAGACAACAAACGAACCAACTAGTAGACAAGGTGGCTTATTTTACTAGAAATGATACTTGGGACAAACGAATGTTTCATCATCAAATAGCCACCAGTTTAGATGAAGTGAAACGAACAGAAAATCGGTTTGTTTCAATCCTAGAAGAAACAGAACAAGCCATGCGGAAAAATTATCGAAAAGAGATTGAGAAATTGGAAGAAATGGCAAGAATGGATTTGTAAGGGATTGGTAAATACGGATTGACAGGATGTCTTTTTGTTCAATATGTTCAAACAAATAATGGAATTCTTCAGGAGTACATTACTCTTGTTCTCTAATTTTTAGCAAGCCAGTGACGGAACAAGATTGTTTTTTTACAAAAAACGAGTATACTTAATAGAGAAGCGAATGCAGAGAAACCGAAAAAAGGCACTTGACAGATTTGTCTGAGGGCCTTTTTTCAATGATAGAAGGAGGTTCATTTTGTGACAGAAAAAGCACGCGATTTATTTGATAAACTGATGACGCAAATTCAGTTAGATGACACAGCGAAAGAACATCCCTTAATTCAAAATGGCCGGATTGACAAGGTCATTGTTCACCAACAAAGTCGCTTATGGGAATTTCATTTAAGTTTTGATGAATTGATGCCAGTGATGCTATATCAAACATTTATGCAACAATTGGAACTAGCTTTTCAACAAATTGCGCAGGTTTCCGTTCAAATAACCACAAATCAGACAACATTTACTGAGGAACAATTAACGGATTATTGGCAATTGGCCTTGTTAAATAGTCAATGCAATACACCGTTAGTTCAGAAAGTCTTAAAAACACAGACACCACAATTTGAAGATCGGAAAATTATCTTACCTGTTGATAATGAAGCAGTTATTCCTTATTTGAAGCAACAATATTTACCAATTATTGAGGAACTTTATTTCTCTTATGGGTTTCCTAAATTTCATATTGAACCAAAAATGGATCAACAGCAAGCTGCAGAAGTGCTGAAAAAGTTTGAAGAGCAAAAATTAGAACAAGCCGCAGCCTTTCAACAACAAGCTGCTGAATCGCTTGTTAAACATGAACAAATGAAAAAAGAAAAACAACAACAAGCGCCTGCGTTTGATGGTCCAATTCGTTTAGGTCGGAATATTCCCAATGATGAACCCATTATGCCAATGGGAAATATACTGGAAGAAGAACGTCGGATAACGATTGAAGGCTTTATTTTTGATAAAGAAGTGCGTGAATTGCGTTCTAAACGAAAAATTTTAATTTTGAAAATAACTGATTATACTTCCTCTTTCGTGGTGAAGAAATTTTCGAATGGGGAAAAAGATGAACAAGTTTTTGATGCGATTCAACCACAAAGTTGGATTCGTGTTCGTGGTAGTGTACAAGAAGATACCTTCATGCGTGATTTAGTCATGAATGCTCAAGATTTGATGGAAGTCGCCCATGCGCCAAGAAAAGACTACGCGCCTGAAGGTGAAAAACGTGTAGAATTACACATGCATAGTAACATGAGTACAATGGATGCGACCAATAAAGTCGGTGACTTGGTGGCGCAAGCGGGGAAATGGGGGCACAAGGCCATCGCAATTACGGATCATGGCGGAGCCCAAGCGTTTCCTGATGCCCATGCTGCAGGTAAAAAAGCAGGCGTTAAAATTTTATACGGCGTGGAAGCCAATATTGTTGATGATGGTGTACCCATTGCTTACAACGAAGAACATATTGAATTAACAGATGCTACCTATGTGGTCTTTGACGTGGAAACAACGGGGCTTTCCGCTGTTTATGATACAATTATTGAATTGGCCGCTGTCAAAATGCACAAAGGAAATGTCATTGAGACTTTTGAGCAGTTTATTGATCCTGGTCATCCATTATCTCAAACGACGATCAATTTAACTGGGATTACAGATGAAATGGTGCGCGGCTCAAAGTCCGAAGAAGAAGTTTTACGCATGTTTAAAGAGTTTTCAGAAGGAACTATTTTAGTGGCCCACAACGCTTCTTTTGATATGGGGTTCTTAAATACAAGTTATGGCAAACATGGAATACCTGAAGCGGCTAATCCCGTCATCGATACATTAGAATTATCCAGATTCTTGTATCCACATTTCAAAAGCCATCGTCTAAATACCTTATCGAAAAAATTTGGCGTCAACTTAGAACAACATCACCGCGCCATCTATGACTCGGAATCAACAGGTCATTTGTGCTGGATTTTCTTAAAAGAAGCGAAAGAGAATCATGATATGCATTTCCATGATGATTTGAATCGTCATATTGGCGAAGGAGACTCATACAAACGAGCTCGACCTTTCCATGCAACGATTTTAGCAACAACTCAAGCAGGATTAAAAAATCTTTTTAAATTGATTTCCATGTCCAATGTAGATTATTTTTTCCGAGTACCACGGATTCCTCGTTCGCAATTATCGAAGTTAAGAGAAGGACTTTTAATCGGTTCCGCATGTTCAAACGGCGAAATTTTTGAAGCAATGATGCAAAAAGGTGTCGAAGAAGCAAAAAATCGTGCCAAATTCTACGATTATATTGAAGTTATGCCCAAACCAGTTTACGCGCCATTAATTGAACAAGAATTGGTGAAAAATGAAGCAGATTTGGAAGAAATTATTAGTAATCTGGTGAAAATCGGTGACGAACTTGGTAAGCTGGTTGTCGCCACTGGAAATGTTCATTATTTAAATGAAGAAGATGCCATCTATCGGAAAATTTTAGTCGGGTCTATGGGTGGCGCTAATCCGTTAAATCGCCATAGTTTACCAAAGGTTCATTTCAGAACCACCGATGAAATGTTAACGGAATTTCAATTTTTAGGACAAGACGTCGCTAAGCGAATTGTAGTAGAAAATCCCAACAAAGTCGCTGATTTATGTGAAGAAGTTATTCCAGTAAAAGACGATTTGTATACGCCAAAAATTCCTGGGTCTGAACAAGAGATCACTGATTTAAGCTACAATCGTGCGCGCGAATTGTATGGCGATCCTTTACCAGAAATTGTCGAAAAACGGTTAGAAAAGGAACTGAATTCGATTAACGGGAATGGTTTCTCGGTCATTTATTTAATTTCTCAAAAACTGGTGCATAAAAGTAATGAAGATGGCTATTTAGTTGGTTCACGGGGCTCTGTCGGTTCGAGTTTTGTTGCGACAATGACAGGGATTACTGAAGTAAATCCTTTAGCGCCACATTATTATTGTCCTGAGTGTCAATATTCTGAGTTCTATGAAGATGGTTCCTATGGTTCAGGGTTTGATATGCCTGAAAAAGCCTGTCCAAAATGTGGCGCTCGATTGTTTAAAGATGGTCACGATATTCCTTTTGAAACGTTCTTAGGATTCCATGGCGACAAAGTTCCTGATATCGATTTGAACTTTTCTGGCGATTATCAAGCCGAAGCCCATAACTACACGAAAGTTCTTTTTGGTGAAGAATATGTCTACCGGGCAGGAACCATTGGTACAGTAGCCGACAAAACAGCGTATGGCTTTGTTAAAGGATATGAAAGAGATCATAATTTACATTTGCGTGGTGCTGAAATTGATCGCTTAGCCAAAGGTTCAACAGGGGTTAAACGGACGACTGGGCAGCATCCCGGCGGTATTATTGTAATTCCTGATTACATGGATGTTTATGACTTTACGCCAATTCAATACCCTGCTGATGATCAAGAGGCAGAATGGAAAACGACGCACTTTGATTTCCATTCCATTCACGATAATATTTTAAAACTTGATATTCTAGGACATGATGATCCGACCGTGATTCGGATGTTACAAGATTTATCTGGGATTGAGCCAAAAACCATCCCAACAGACGATCCAGAAGTGATGCGTATTTTTGAAGGACCTGATGTTCTAGGTGTGGATGCAGAGCAAATTTATTCTAAAACAGGAACTTTAGGAATTCCTGAATTTGGGACACGTTTCGTTCGAGGTATGTTAGAACAGACGCATCCATCAACTTTTGCAGAATTACTTCAAATTTCTGGACTGTCTCACGGAACCGATGTGTGGCTAGGGAATGCAGAAGAATTGATTCGCCGTGGCGAAGCCAATCTTGCTGAAGTAATTGGTTGTCGGGATGATATCATGGTTTATTTAATTCATGCTGGTTTGGACAGTGGGATGGCCTTTAAGATTATGGAAACGGTACGTAAAGGACAATGGAATAAGATTCCTGATGAACTACGGGATACGTATTTAAATGCGATGAAAGAAAACAACGTCCCTGACTGGTATATTGATTCTTGTTCTAAAATTAAATATATGTTCCCGAAAGCCCATGCGGCAGCATATGTATTAATGGCGTTGCGGGTCGCTTACTTTAAAGTTTATTTCCCAATCTTATATTACTGTGCATTTTTCTCCGTTCGGGCGGATGACTTCGACTTAGTGGCAATGTCACAAGGGAAAGAAGCTGTGAAAGCACGAATGAAAGAAATTACGGACAAAGGGATGGACGCCTCCACTAAAGAGAAAAACTTATTAACGGTTTTAGAATTATGTAATGAAATGCTGGAACGGGGCTATAAATTTGGCATGATTGATTTGTACAAATCAGATGCTGAAAATTTTGTGATTGAAGGGGATACCTTGATTGCACCTTTCCGAGCAGTGCCAAGTTTAGGCCTCAACGTAGCGAAAGCCATTGTCGCTGCGCGAGAAGAGCAACCGTTCTTGTCGAAAGAAGATTTGGCAACACGAGGCAAAGTTTCTAAAACGTTGATTGAATACATGAATGAAAATGGTGTCTTAAAAGACTTGCCAGATGAAAACCAATTATCATTATTTGATATGTTATAAAAGAAAAATCTCTTAGAAAAAGGCCGGTGAAGCAACTTATTCATCGGCCTTTTTTAGTCATCAAATAAATTAGAAAATCATTGCTAGAAGCGTTTTAATTACTTATTAAAAAGCCATCTTTATTTAATTATGTTGAGCTTGTGCATAAAAAGTAAAATGCTTATGATAAATGAAGAGCTTTATTTTTTTAATAAGAAAGGAATTGGTTATATGGACAAAAAGCAATTACGATGGTTCACCGTCGGGTTAATTGCCTTTAACATGGTCTGGGGTCTTGGAAATGTTGTGAATAATTATGCACAACAAGGGATTTCAGTGGTCACTTCATGGCTTTTGATTTTAGTTTTATATTTTATTCCCTATGCGTTAATCGTAGGACAGTTAGGTTCAACATTTAAAGACAGTAATGGTGGGGTTAGTTCGTGGGTGCAAAATACCAGTACTAAACGTCTAGCCTATTATGCAGCATGGACTTATTGGGTAGTGCACATTCCTTACTTGGCACAAAAACCACAAGCAATTTTAATTGCCTTAGGTTGGGCAGTTCAAGGGAATGGAAACTTAGTCAATACGATGCCAATTGTAACGGTATCATTTATTTCATTAATAATTTTCTTGGTTTTCTTGTTATTATCAACAAAAGGGTTAACCACCTTAAAAGTTATTGGTGGTTTAGCTGGAACCGCCATGTTTGTGATGTCTATTTTATTCATTTTATTAGCGGTAGGCGCACCATTTATTAATTCAACGGTTGAATTTGCGACGCCAAACATGTCACAAGTCAGCACCTATATTCCTAAATTTGACTTTAGTTATTTTACAACCGTATCAATGTTAGTTTTTGCGGTAGGTGGCGCTGAAAAAATTTCTCCTTACGTAAATGCAACTAAAAATCCAGCCAAAGAGTTCCCTAAAGGAATGATTTTCCTAGCAGCAATGGTTGGTTTATCGGCTGTTTTAGGTTCATTTGCAATGGGAATGTTATTCTCAAGTGACAATATTCCTAAAGATTTAATGGCAAATGGTGCCTATAGTGCCTTCCAAAAATTAGGCGCGTATTATGGTGTCGGTAATCTCTTAATGATTGTTTATGCGTTAACGAATACAGTGGGTCAAGTGGCTGCGTTAGCCTTTTCAATTGATGCTCCACTGAAAATTCTTTTAGCTGAAGCAGATCCAGAATTTGTTCCAAGTTGGTTACGTAAACGTACGAAAAAAGGTACGTTAATTAATGGTTACTTATTAACAGGTATTTTAGTAAGTATTATTATCGCTTTACCAATGTTTGGGTTGAAGGACATGAACGAAGTGGTTAAATGGCTAACTAACTTAAATTCTGTAGTTATGCCAATGCGTTACTTATGGGTCTTCTTTGCCTATATGCTTCTAAACAAAGCATACAAACAATTTAATTCAGAATATAAATTTGTTAAAAATCCTAAAATTGGTTTTGTGTTTGGTCTTTGGTGTTTCCTATTTACAGCCTTTGCTTGTATCCTAGGAATGGTGCCTAAATTTGAGTATGCTTCAGACCCTCAAGGCTGGTTGTTCCAATTAGCTTCTAACATTGTGACACCAATCGTCTTAATTCTATTAGGAATGATTTTACCAGCAATTGCACGTCGCGAGAAAAAAGACACGATTTTGCCAATTGATTCAGCAGAATAATTGGTTACATGTCCAAGGATAAAATAGTCAGTTTAAGTATTTTACGTGAGATAAATGGTCAATAGGACTGTTTATCTCACGTTTTTTTTCTGTCGATTTTTCTCTAAAATTTCTATTGTCTCTTAAAAATATGAGAAAATCAGAAGAATTTCTCCTGTATACTAAAAGTATCTATCATTAAAAAATGGTTATTAACGGAGAAAAAGGAAGTGAATCTCATGACTAAAACACTTGAAACACAACCAGAAGAGAAAACGGTCTTTCTTTGTAAAGAAACGAATCCAGATTTTTTAGGACGAGAAATTTATGCAGATAATGTTGAAACACCGTATAATTTTTACTTAATTCGCAAGCTTTATTTAGCGAAAGAGTATCAAAATTTAGCAGAAGGGGAACAATTTTTTGAGGCTTTATGTGAAAGTTGGGATGAATCAGAACAGTTTGAAGAGTTAATTGTTAAAAAGATTTATGTTTATGTTGAAACGGAGTTAATGTACTACACTGTTTATTTTGGAAGTTTTGAGCCGACCACTCGTGACTTACGATCCGCACTGAAGCAATGGATGTATGAAATACCAACAACTAAAAATAAAAAAACAGTCCGTATGAATGAAACCAATGTGCAAGTAGTGCCGCAAGAAAATCAATTAACGGAATTAGCTGGTGAAATTGCTGTCTTACGTGAAATGTTGACACTTTTAAAAGAAAATTTAGCCTCCTTAAATGAAGCCGTTAATCAAACGAGAAATCCCGTCATTTCTAGACAAATAAAAACGATCCATTTGAAAAGAGCTTCTCCTGTAATAGCCGCAGAACAGGCATCGCTGAAAGTATCAGAGGATACTAATCTGGAACAACCAGACGTCAATCTATCGCCTGATAATCTGGAAAATCAAGAAGGTGAAACAACTGTAGCAACAAGTGAAGCAGTGCTTCCCGTTAACAAACTAGTGCTTGAAGAACCAGCGAAAGAACCAGTGTTATCTGAACCAGCGCCAATTAAAGAAGCGCTGCCAGAAAAAAAACAAGAAAACCAGCAGAGTACCGCGGCAAAACCTTTATTTACTTTTCCACAAGAAACAGAAAAAAGCTCGCTAAATTCAGTAAATAAGTCTGCCGAAAAAGAAGAGGAGCAGAAGCCAGAAAAAGAAGCTGTCTCTATGGAAAGTGAGAAAGAAAATTCATCAAGTCGGACAATTCCTGCGGACTTTCAACGACAATTGGACGAACTAGAAGAGGAAATTTATCGTCGCTTTATGAGTCGCCAGTTAGAGGATACTGATGGAAATCAAGCAGTACCGAAAATAACGATTGAAAAAAGACAGTTAGAAGCACAAATGTTTGAAGCAAAAGCATTCTCACAATCATTTAAACAAGTTCAAAAGAAAAAGGCAGGAGACGTGCGAATTTGCAATCAGTTAAGTTGTATGAAATTAGAAAAAGGATTAGATAAATTTTTAGACGAAGTTACAGAATATGTTGAAAAGCGGACACTATTTAATAAAAAGGTTCGTTGTCCGCTCCCAGTAATCAGAGAATTGGAAGGCTATGGGCAATTAAACCAGTATATGCAGAAAATCCTTGACTGTTATTAATCGTTTATTTAGGAGAAGGTAAGACAAAACCGTTCAGTTTATCAGCTTTTAAGCCTGAAACAAAAATCACTTTGGATTTTTGTTTCAGGCTCTTTCTTATTATTTCTGGAAAAGATTTCAAGAGAATTTTTGAAATACTAGTGAAAATCCTATAAATTGTAGTATAATTTTCAAAGATGAATGAAAGGCGTGAAGTCATTGAAAGACAAACAAGTGTATGCAGTAGTTGACCTTGAAACGACTGGAACAGATCCTACAAGTGATCGGATTATTCAGTTTGGATGCGTTCTCGTTCAAGATGGAAAGATTATTGCGAACTTTGCGACAGATGTGAATCCCAATCAAGTAGTACCAAAACAAATTCAAAGTTTAACGGGGATTAGTAATACGCAAGTTCAAAAAGCGCCTTATTTTGAAGATGTAGCACATACAATTTATCATTATCTGGAAGATACTATTTTTGTGGCGCATAACGTCCACTTTGATTATAATTTTTTAGCTCGTGAACTGGTACGGTGTGGCACGCCGCCACTTACTATTCCAGCCATTGATACAGTGGAATTGGCACAGATTTTTTTACCGACAGAAAAAAGTTTCCGTTTAAGTGATTTGTCGGAAAGCTTAGGTTTGTCTCATGAGAATCCCCATCAAGCAGATAGTGATGCGCAGGTTACAGCCGAACTTTTGTTATTAATTCAAGAAAAAATGAAATCTTTACCATTAGTCACTATGGAAAAAATTGCGGAATTAAGTCAACAGACAGCGCGGGAAACCAGTACTTTTATTCAACAAACGTATGAACAAATGAAAAAACAAGTCACACCATTAAATCCAGCTTATCAAGTGGTCAGTGGCATTGCTTTACGCAAAAAAGAAGTTCCTCTTTTTGAAGAAACGTTCTATCAGACTAGTACGTATCCCAAAACTAAAAAAGCCAAAGAAAAACTGTTTGGCGAACGTTTCGCTTATCGTGCGGAACAGAGTCGGATGATGAATTTAGTCTATGATCATTTTACAGAAGGAACGACAAAAGATTTATTTATTGAAGCGGCGACTGGAACGGGAAAAACATTAGGCTATCTGTTGCCGATGAGCTATTTAGCAACGCCAGAAAAACCAGTCATCATTTCAACAGTTTCGATTGTTTTACAAAATCAATTAGTGGAAAAAGATTTACCATTAGCCAATCAAATCTGCCAAGGGAAATTACGAGGCATTGTTATTAAAAGCCATCGACACTATCTTGATTTACAACGCTTTAAGGCAACGTTGAATCAGCCAACTCCGCAAAAACAATACGCTCTTTATCAAATGGGCGTTCTCGTCTGGTTGCTAGAAACAGAAACGGGCGATTTAGATGAACTACAATTGACGAATTTAAATCATTTATTCTGGAAAGAAGTTACACATCGCGGATTGGATTTTCTTTCAAAAAAAGATGAACTTTATGAAGTTGACTTTTTAAGACATCTGTATAAAAAAGTCGCTCAAAGTAACGTGTTGATTGTTAATCATGCATTTTTGGCGCAAGAGTCGCTAAGAAAACAACCGTTATTACCTGAAAGTCCGTGGCTAATTATTGATGAAGCACATCATTTACCAGACATCGCTAGTCGGATGGCAAGCGAACGAGTAAACAGTGTGATACTAAAAAAACAAGTCACGCATTTTATTGAAAAAGAACAACTTTTTGTTGCTTTACAGCAAATTTTTCAACAGTTTTCTGAAGAGCAGCGGCTTGTAAAAATTTATCAGCAAGGTTTACTGGATTTTGTGGATGAATGGCAAGATTTTCTTTTTGAACTGCATCGTTTATTTAGTAAAACGCAGAAGCGAATAGACCATCAGGAGTTGCTTTTAACCAAAGAACGTATTGATTATTTATCTGCTGCGGGAGAAAAACATAGTCAAACGCTCCAGCTTTTACTGCAGGAGCTGTTGACTATTCAAAGTAAGTTACAGCAAACAATTATGAGTCAGTTGGAAACCTTTAGTTTGGCTGATCGCATCGTTTTTGTTCGCTTGTTTCAATTTTTTGATGAAATTGAACGTATTCATCACTGTTTTACCATTTATCTTGATGATTGGCGTCCACGTTGGGTAAAAGAATATTTACCACAAAATGAAGACCATGGCTTGATTGAAATTCATGACTTAGAAGCTAGTTTGCTTCCTGAAACAAAGTGGTATCCGCGGTATGAACGAATTATTTATACAAGCGGCACATTGAAGTTTGGCAACAATAAAAAGTATTTACCGCAACGGTTAGGTTTAACAGAGGTGACGTTCAAAACCCTGCCAACGCCATATAACTATGCAGAAAATGCGCGAGTCTATGTACCGGAAGAAGCAGTAGCCATTCAAAATGCCTCTTCCTATGAAATGGGTCAATACATTTCAGATACCATTGAAAAATTGATGGCGCAAGAGGAACGTTCGATGTTGGTTCTTTTTACTTCGCATGAATTATTGTCCACCGTGTATCATCAAGTCCAGCCGAGATTATTGGAAAAAGGACAAGAGGTCCTCGCCCAAGGGATTAGCGGCAGTCGTGAAAAAATTCTTAAACGGTTCTCTAATGGAAAACCAAATGTCTTGCTAGGAGCCGATAGCTTTTGGGAAGGTGTGGACTTACCAGGAACAGCTTTACAGTTATTGATAGTCACGCGTTTACCTTTTGAAAACCCGAAACGACCACTTGTGCAAGCAAAATATGCGTATTTAGAAGCAGAAGGGATACAACCATTTGCTCAAGAAGCGGTACCGAAAGCAGCCTTACGTTTGCGACAAGCACTGGGCCGTTTAATCCGTTCTGAAGAAGACAGAGGGGCATTGCTGATTCTGGATCGTCGTTTAGTCACTGCAAAATATGGCAAACGATTAATCAAAGCGTTTCCTAAGGGACTCTCAGTAAAAGAAGCGCCCATGCCTGAAATTTTAGAAGAATTAAAGGAATTTTTAAACAAATAATCGATTATTTTTAGGTCATATTTGTGAAAGGCCGCTATTTTTCTGCTATAATAAGACCCAGTAAGTTTAGAGAGGATGGAAGGATTTTTGGAGGAATTAGAAGAAAAGAAAGAGAAGAAACGGATTACTGTCCTTTTAACCCTATTGGCAATCCTTTTAGCAATTCTTGTAACAATAATTATCTTTTTTGTACGAACCAATCAACCAATGGCTCAAGCCAAAAAAGAAGCAACCGCAATTGCCAAAACTTCTGCTAATTTAGAAACAGTTGATAAATTTTACTGGTTTACACGCAAAAATACGTATTTTACTTTAACCGGCAAAAATGATAAAGGCACAGAGATTGTCGTGATTGTCCCTAAATCGGGAGAAAAAGTCACGGTCTTAAATCAAAAAGATGGTCAAACTGAACAACAAATAACAGACATTGTTGCTAAAGCCCATCCCGATGAATCGGTGATGAAAGCTACGTTAGGGCTTTATGATAAGCGCCCTGCATGGGAAGTGGTCACCGAAAATGATCAAGGAGTACTAACATATTATCTTATGAGCTTTGATAAAGGCGAAGAGATCAACGTTGTCAAAGATATTTAATTTAGATAGGTTTTGATGAAAGTGGGAGTGAAAGGTGTATGAACGTATCAAATCGAGCACAGCAATTGACTCCTTCTGTTACATTAGCAGCTGCCGCCAAGGCGAAAGCATTAAAAGCAAAAGGTGTAGATGTTTTAAGCTTAACGGTTGGGGAACCAGATTTTGTAACCCCGAAAAATATTCAAAAAGCAGCAATTGCTTCAATTGAGGATGGAAGAGCAAGTTATTACACACCTTCTGGCGGCATTCCTGAATTAAAGCAAGCAATTGTCTCTTATGTGGAACGAGAATATCAACTTCGTTATCAACCCAAGCAAGTTATTGTGACAGATGGTGCCAAATATGCGCTGTATCTATTATTTCAAGCCATTTTGAACGTTGGGGACGAAGTGATTATCCCTGTCCCTTATTGGGTAAGTTATGGTGAACAAGTCAAATTAGCAGAAGGCAAGCCAGTATTTGTATCAAGCACGCAAGAGCAATCATTTAAAGTGTCAGTCGCACAATTAGAAGCTGTACGAACGGACAAAACAAAAGCAATCATTTTAAATTCACCATCTAACCCAACTGGTGTTATTTATACGGAAGAAGAATTACGCCAAATTGGTGAATGGGCAGTTGCTCATAATATCCTCATTATTGCAGATGATATTTATGGTCGTTTGGTGTACAATGGACATCGGTTCACACCAATTGCAACCATCTCAGAAGCAATTCGTCAACAGACAATCATTATTAATGGTGTTTCCAAAACATATGCAATGACAGGCTGGCGCATTGGTTTTGCAGTCGGTGATGAAAAAATTATTCAAGCAATGACACAACTCGCTTCACAATCCACCAGTAATCCAGTCGCAGTTAGCCAATATGCGGCAATTGAGGCTTTAACAGGTGAACAGTCGACAGTTGAAGACATGCGTCAGGCCTTTGAAAAACGCCTGAATCATATCTATCCAAAAGTAGCAGCTTTGCCAGGTGTTTCGCTAATAAAACCTGAAGGCGCCTTTTATCTATTCCCGAATGTCAAAAAAACGTTAGAAATTTGTGGGTATGATAACGTGACTAACTGGGTGGAAGATTTATTACAAGAAGCGCATGTTGCTCTGGTAACGGGAGAGGGCTTTGGTGCACCAGAACATGTGCGGATGAGCTATGCGACAGATTTAATGACGTTAGAAAAAGCGATTGAGCGAATGAATGACTTTATAGAAAAGAAACGAATTCAGCACAACGCCTAAAAGAATAAACTAAGAAATGAACGGAGAGACAAACGTGGAACAAATTCAAATTATTGATTCAAACAAACATGTTGGAGAAACAGTAAAAATTGGCGCTTGGATTGCTAACAAACGCTCAAGCGGGAAAATTGCCTTTTTACAATTACGTGACGGGACAGCCTTTTTCCAAGGTGTCGTGTTCAAACCAAACTTCATTGAAGCCTTTGGTGAAGAAGCTGGTACAGAAAAATTCCAAGAAATTAAACATTTATCACAAGAAACAGCAGTCATGGTTACTGGTGTTATCAAAGAAGATAGCCGTTCTAAATTCGGCTATGAAATGGATATCACTGATTTAGAAGTCGTTGGCGCTTCAGAAGATTACCCAATTACGCCGAAAGAACACGGCACAGATTTCTTAATGGATCATCGTCATTTATGGTTACGTTCAAGCAAACAACATGCGATCATGTTAGTTCGTAACGAAATTATTCGTGCTACTTACGAGTTCTTTAACGAACAAGGATTCATTAAAATTGATAGCCCAATTTTAACAGGCTCAGCACCAGAAGGCACAACAGAATTATTTGAAACAGATTACTTCGGACAACCAGCATTCTTATCACAAACAGGTCAATTATATGCAGAAGCTGGTGCGATGGCATTTGGAAAAGTCTTTACTTTTGGACCAACTTTCCGTGCGGAAAAATCCAAAACTCGTCGTCACTTAACGGAATTCTGGATGATTGAACCAGAAATGGCATACACAACTCATGAAGAATCACTAGATATTCAAGAAGCCTACGTAAAACATTTAATTAAATCGGTATTGAAAAATCAACAATATCCATTGGATGTTTTAGAACGTGATACAGCGTTACTGGAAAAATATGTTTCGGAGCCATTCAAACGTATTACTTACGATGATGCGATTGAGTTATTACAAAAAGAAGAAGCAAACAATGATTATGATCACATTGAATGGGGCGAAGACTTTGGTAGCCCACATGAAACCTTTATTTCAAATTACTATGGCGTTCCAACATTCATTTTAAATTATCCAAAAGCAATTAAAGCCTTCTATATGAAACCACATCCAACACGTGAAGATGTTGTAATTTGTGCCGATTTAATTGCACCAGAAGGTTATGGTGAAATTATCGGTGGTTCAGAGCGTGCAACTGATTATGATTATTTGAAAGAAAAAGTAGCTGAGTTTGGCTTATCAGAAGAAGAGTACAGCTGGTATTTAGATTTACGTAAATACGGTTCTGTGCCACATTCTGGCTTCGGATTAGGTTTAGAACGTGCTGTTACGTTCATTACTGGTAATGAACACATTCGTGAAGCGATTCCGTTCCCACGTATGTTAAACCGTATTTATCCATAGAGAACAAATAAAAAAGAGAACTTCAGCAAAAGCCGAAGTTCTTTTTTTAATTCTGCCATAATTTTTGCATCTGGTCCAAAATATCAATGACTTCTGTCGTGAAAAATAAGGAGCGGTTGGGTTGTGTACCTTTGATTGCTTCAACCATATTGTAGATTTCATAATTCATGGCTTCAGCTGAGTACCCAGAAACGATGGTCTCAACCGTACCGTCATTGTAGTGAACAATCGCTTCATCTGCACGTGGATAATCTGTAATGGTAATATAGGCATCTTCAAAAGCAACAATTCCTTGCTTTGGCATTTTTGCTTGGAATGTTAATGAAATAGTAGCCAACTCATTTTCTTTATTCCGAAGCAATGTCACCGATTGTTCATCAACGCCAGTAGAGAAGGGAACCATGCTAGAAGCTAAAACGTCTGGCTGTGAGCTGAGAAACCAACGAGCAAACGAAACCGCATAAGTACCAATATCTAACAATGCGCCGCCTGCTAAGTCAGGATTAAAAAAGCGATTTTTAGGATCGGGTTCTTTGTAACTTCCAAATGGTGCTTGAATCATTTTTAACTGACCAAATTTGCCAGCATCCATCAAGCGACGTAATTCGTCGTATAGTGGCATGTTAAAAATAGTCATGGCTTCTGCTAAAATAAGGTCATTTTTTTCTGCAACTGCCAAGGCTTGTTTTAATTCTGCCGCGTTCATCGTAATAGCTTTTTCACACAACACATGTTTTCCGGCCTGGAGCGCTTTTAAAATGTGTTCAGCATGTTGTTTATTTGGCACTGCTATATAAACAACATCGATTGTTTCATCTGCTAGCAATTCTTCATAAGAACCATAGGCTTTAGGGATTGAATAATCAGCGGCAAATTGTTCTGCTTTAGTCAATGTCCGTGAAGCAACAGCTGCAAGTTGGCTAGTTTCTTGTTTAAACGTTGAAGCAAATTCGTGGGCAATTCCACCTAATCCTACGATGCCCCATTGATATAATTTTTTTGTCAAAAGAAGTCCTCCTAATCTATGCAATTTCTTCAAATCTTCTTCATTATTTATTATACTGTAAACAAGAGAAATTAGAAAACAAGGACAATTTTGTAAATATGATAAAATCCAGAGATAAAAAGATGCTTTTTTTAGAGAATTTCAGTAAAATAGAAAATGGAGGCGAATGATTATGCATCAAGTTTATGTAGATATTATTGTTGACGCAATTATTGAACAGTATCAAACAGAAGAAAATTTTTACTCCGCTTATCAAATTCAAGCAGCCGATTGGCAAGCTTGGAAAGAAGGCCAATTTGGTTTGGACAATGAAGTCATGCAAAAAATTAAGAATTTGTTTACGGATTATGAGTGGATGCTGACTCAAAAAATACTCCGCCAAACCATCTTATTTCCGGAAAAACGTAACCTAGCTGTTTCGGAATATAAACGGTTAAAAACAACAATTGCCAAAAAATGGCTACAATCTGATTTGGGCGTTGTAGAATTAATTCCTAACAATAAACAAGAACAAGAAATTGCTGCTGGTTATATTGATTTGAAAGTGACGCTGGCCTATGGTGAATGGGGTTTTGATGATATTATTACATTCCGGTTACCAGCTACGATTCAACGACAATTGGAAGGTTCAAAAGTTGAATTATTAGATTGGGTCAATGAAAATCTGATGGATACTTACGTAGGTGAATAACGAATAGGAAGGATGGTCTTTTGAAATACACAATTGCTGGGATTTTATCTGTGATTATTATGTTTGGTGCGGTAATTTTTGTCTTTTTTGGCAAAAAGCCAGTTGAAGAATCTGTTCACACATCAACTGAAACAACAGTGAAATCATCCACTAAAATTTCTGAAAGTAGTACAGTTTCTTCAACTGCTACCACTGAATCAAGTACTGAAATCACGAGCGTAAGCAGTGATGAAAGTTGATAATTTTCTGTGAAAATGATACAATTATTCGGTTATAGTAACAAATGAAATCAATCACGAAAGTGAAAGATAGTGAAACATTTTATCGGAAAATAAAAGATGAAGTGGGGAATTAATGAAGTGAGCAACTATCAGAAAAAAAGAAAAAAGCAGCTGAATTTGCCAAAGTTATTCTTAGGCGTAGTTGTCGTCGGTTTGGCCTTTGTCTTTTCGTTATCTGTCCTTTCTGATTCAGATAAGGGACAAAGCGAGTCAGTCAATCGCCAAAATGAAAACATCTCAAAAGAAGAATTTGTTGCTGAAATCACACCGTATGCACGTGAATTACAAGAATCTTACGGGGTATTACCAAGTATTATTATGGGACAAGCAGTTTTAGAATCAAATTTTGGACAAAGTCAATTAGCATCGAAATATAACAATCTTTTTGGGATTAAAGCATATGGCAATCAACCAAAAGTCAATTTAGAAACAAAAGAGTATGTCAATGAGGTCTGGATTACGATTCAGGGTGATTTTCGAGTTTATGACAATTGGGAAGAATCCATGCGAGATCATACCAAGTTATTTGTTGATGGGGTCGATTGGGATCCAAATTTATATGAAAAAGTCTTGTTAGCCAAAAATTATAAAGAGGCTGCACAAGCGCTTCAAGATGCTGGATACGCAACGGATCCTACATACGCTGATAAGATCATTCATGTAATTGAAGAATACAATTTAAATAAATACGACCGTTAAGCATGGAGGAACGATGACAATGAGCGAAAAGTGGATTCCAGAAATTATGACGCCGCTGAAACAAGATATTGTAAAAATGCCAGAGATTATTCGGCAAGCCAGTGGCATTAAAATTTTTGGCCGTAAAATAAAATCAATTATTTTTACGACAGATATTGCGATTATCCGCAATACGGATGCACAGGCAGTGATTGCTGTATATCCTTTTACACCGCATCCAGCGATTACAAAAGGCATTATTGAAGCAGCGGATATTCCTGTCTTTTCAGGAGTCGGCGGCGGTTTAACGCAAGGCATGCGTTCTGCTTATATGAGTTTATTTGCAGAAGCACAAGGCTCAATGGGTGTCGTTTTGAATGGTCCTACACCAATTGAAACAATTAAAATGGTGGATGAAGCAATCGATATTCCTATTATCAGTACAGTAACTTCTATTCCTACACCAATTGATGAAAAACTTGCGGCTGGCGTGGATATGATTAATATCAGTGCAGGAAAAGACACTGCAGCCACCGTACGCTATTTCCGTGGCAAGTATCCAGAATTACCGATTATTGCAACAGGAGGACCAACTGAATCGAGTATTCATGAAACCATTATCGCCGGAGCGAATGCTATTACATATACGCCCCCTAGTAACGGTGAATTATTCAGCAAAAAAATGAAAAAATATCGTGAACAAGAAAAAGCAACCGATGAAGAATAAAAAACGCTTTGGCAGTCTATCCTGCCAAAGCGTTTTTGGCTATTTAATGTTCGCTTTTACGGAACAATGGAAGAATGAACCAATTATTTGAAAATTCTAATGAAAAAAAGTTGTTAAACCATTGAAAGTTAGAGATTTTTGTACTATCCTAGAGAAACATAGAAGCTTGTATAAGGTCAAAATACGGTTGACCGTCTCTACCCAGCACCGTAAATGCTGGTCTATAAGTGAAGAAGAGCGGATAGCCCTTTTTTGCTTTGGCAAAATGGGCTTTTTTCTTTTGTTAGAACACGAATATAAATAGCACTTTGTTTTATTTCGTTCGTTTTTAACGAACCGTCCTTTCCTCAGGATGAGAACAAAGCATCTATCGAAAAATAAGTAAAGGAGTTCATATTGTGAAGGAATTAGTCGAACGTATTAAAAATGATGGCCGTGTATTAGGTGAAGGTGTTTTAAAAGTAGATAGTTTTATTACGCACCAAGTGGATCCAGAATTGATGGAGGCTATGGGTAATCGTTTTGCTGAGGTTTTCGCAGAAGCAGGCATTACCAAAGTAATTACAATTGAAGCATCAGGAATCGCTCCTGCCTTATACGCAGCGCAAAAATTAGGCGTGCCAATGATCTTCGCTCGTAAGGCAAAAAGTTTAACCATGGATGAAGAGCTCTTAACGGCTTCAGTTTATTCATTTACAAAACAAGTGACAAGTCAAATTTCCATTTCAAGAAAATTTTTATCTGATGCTGATAAAGTGTTGATTATTGATGACTTTTTAGCTAACGGACAAGCTGCCAAAGGGTTGGTAGAATTATGCCAACAGGCTGGTGCAAAGGTTGAAGGAATTGGTATCGTAATTGAAAAATCATTCCAAGATGGTCGTCAGTTATTAGAAGACATGGGCTTAAATGTAGTCTCTTTAGCACGTATTGCTTCATTAAGTGAAGGAACGGTGACGTTTTTAGAGGAGGATGCATAATCTTGGAAACAAAACAATTGAATACACCACAACAGACGGAAACACCAAATGGGAAAGCCGCCGTTTTAGGATTGCAGCATTTATTAGCGATGTATGCTGGAGCAGTTGCCGTACCTTTATTAATCGGAACCGGCTTGAATTTTGATTCGCAACAAATGACGTATTTGATTTCAATCGATATTTTTATGTGCGGCGTTGCGACACTTTTACAATTAACGGTGAATAAGTTTTTTGGGATTGGCTTGCCAGTCGTTTTAGGTTGTGCCATTCAAGCAGTTGCTCCTTTAATCATGATTGGTACGAACAAAGGGGTTGGTGCAATTTACGGTTCAATTATTGCTTCGGGCATTTTTGTCGTTCTTATTGCAGGATTTTTCTCAAAAATTAAACGTCTATTTCCGCCTTTAGTCACCGGCACAGTCATTACAGTTATTGGTTTGACCTTAATTCCTGTTGCTGTTGAAAAAATGGGTGGCGGCTTAGCAACGGACAAAAGTTTTGGTGATCCTAAAAACTTGCTCCTCGCATTTGTAACAATTGCCTTAATCATTGTTGTGCAAGTTTGGGGACGTGGCTTTATCAAGTCAATTGCCGTGTTAATCGGCCTAGTCGGTGGCACAATTTTAGCTGCGTTTCTGGGATTAGTGGATTTATCTCCTGTTGGTCAAGCTACGTGGTTTCATTTTCCACAGCCATTTTATTTTGGCAAACCAACGTTTGATCTTTCTTCTATTGTGTTGATGATTATTATTTCAATTGTTAGTATGGTTGAATCAACAGGTGTTTATTTTGCCTTAGGAGATATTACAGGGAAGAAAATTGGCGAAGATGATTTACGTCGTGGGTATCATGCAGAAGGTTTAGCCGTCATTTTAGGGGGGATTTTTAATACGTTTCCTTATACAGGTTTCTCTCAAAATGTCGGGTTAGTTCAATTATCTGGGATCAAAACACGTCGACCAATTTATTTTTCTGCTTTTTTCTTAATTATTTTAGGCTTATTACCAAAAATTGGTGCGATGGCCCAAATTATCCCAGAGCCGGTTTTAGGCGGCGGAATGCTGGTTATGTTTGGAATGGTGGCTGTCCAAGGAATGCGCATGTTGTCAAAAGTTGACTACTCAAATGACAAAAATTTATTAATTATTGCCATCTCGATTGGCTTTGGTTTAGGCTTTAATATTATGCCGACGCTCTTTAATAAAGTACCAGAAACTGTTAGCATGTTTACTGGTAATGGAATTGTCATGAGCAGCATTACCGCAATTATTTTAAATCTTTTATTCAATGGTTTAAAAGAAACCTCAGAAAGTAACGAATAGTTTCAAAAAAGTATGATAGATAAGGTCAGGTGGCTTTTCTTTCATACTTTTTTGACCTAATCATCGTTTAGAAAAATTTAATGTTTTCATCAATCTGAAGAGAAAAAGAGAAAAAAGCTTGGTTACAAAGAGACGAGTAGTAAGTTACCGCTGTTTTATCCTAAAGTATGTTAATAAATTCTGATGAGAAAACCTAATGGAAACACTGCTGGCACTTGAAGTTGAGCCTTTTTCCTTGTATCATGTAAAAAGAGCACTCTTAAAGGCTAGACTGCGACGAGAAACCGCAGAAGGATTTTAAGGATAAAACTGTGATGGAAAGTTGTGATGAACTTGGATAAACCACTATTACCTGGTCAAGTGATTGGTATCATTGGTGGCGGACATTTAGCAAAAATGATGGCCCTTAGTGCAAGAGAAATGGGGTTTCGAGTGGGTGTGCTAGATCCACAAATTGATTGTCCTGCTGCACAAGTTGCCGATTGGCAATTATTAGGAGCATATAATGATCCTGAAGCGTTAGAGAAATTGGCAAAACGTGCCCAAGTGATTACGTATGAATTTGAACATGCAGATGTTGATGCGTTAACAGCGATTCAACATTTAGCGAATATACCACAAGGAACAGACATTTTAGCGATTACGCAAGATCGTTTAATGGAAAAAAGTTTCTTGGAAGATAATAATATTGTAATTGCACCTTATGCAACGATTGTTAGTCCGACTGATATTCAAGAAGCAATTGATGGCATTGGTTATCCGTGTATCTTGAAGAATACGCGAGGGGAAGGTCGTTATGTACTACATAGTACTTCAGACTTAGCGCCATCCATGAATCTTCTGAGAGAAGGAACCTGTGTCTTGGAAGCTTGGATTCCTTACGAAAAAGAATTATCTGTTCTGATTTCTGGTAATGGTCGTGGCGAATTTGCGACATTTCCAGTTGTGGAAACAATTAAAAAAGAGCGTAAGCTACATGAAACGATTGCGCCAGCCCGAATTGATGACGAAGTCAGTGGCGAGTTGCAACGAATTGCTAAGGTGATTGCTAAAGCAGTTGGTTTAGTCGGCACCCTTTCAATTGAAATGTTTTATACAGAAACAGGCGGGATTTATGTAAATAAAATTTTACCTCGTCCAGAAGATGCTGGGAATTTTTCAATAGATGCTTGTTCTTTTAGCCAATATGATACGCATATTCGTGGTTTATGTAATTGGCCAATGCCAACGATTCAACTGTTGTCAGAAGCGGTTACGGTCAATGTGCTTGGGAATGAAGCCTATGAAACGATGGACATTATTAATGAACATCCAGATTGGCATTTCCACTATTATGGCCACAGTGAAGCAAAAGCGCAACGAGCGATGGGGCATATTACTATATTAACCAAAGAAATCGATGAAACACTGGAAGAAATTAAAGAAACAAAGATTTGGTCGTAATTATTTTTCAAAAATTGAGGAGTAAAGAGGGGATAAGGCACAATGATTGATCGTTATACAAGACCCGAAATGGGCGCAATTTGGACAGATGAGAACCGCTACAAGGCATGGCTAGAAGTTGAAATTTTGGCGGATGAAGCTTGGGCAGAACTTGGCGAGATTCCTAAAGAAGATGTACAAAAAATCCGAGAAAATGCATCATTTGATGTTGCACGTATTTTAGAAATTGAAGCAGAAACACGTCATGATGTTGTCGCTTTTACTCGTGCCGTTTCAGAAACGCTTGGTGAAGAGCGAAAATGGGTACACTATGGGTTAACCAGCACAGATGTTGTGGATACTGCCTATGGTTATCTATTGAAACAGGCGAATGATATTTTACGGAAAGATTTACAAACATTTACGGAGATTGTCGGAGCCAAAGCCAAAGAGTATAAACATACGGTCATGATGGGAAGAACGCATGGCGTTCATGCAGAACCGACTACATTTGGTTTGAAATTAGCGTTGTGGTATTCTGAAATGAAACGCAACATTGAACGTTTTGAACATGCAGCCAAAGGTGTCGAAGCGGGTAAAATCAGTGGAGCCGTAGGTACCTTTGCCAATATTTCACCATTTGTTGAAGAATATGTTTGCGAACATTTGGGGATCCGTGCTCAAGAGATTTCGACACAAGTTTTACCACGTGATTTACATGCAGAATATGTTTCTGCCATGGCATTAATTGCGACAAGTATTGAAAAATTTGCAACAGAAATTCGTGGTCTACAAAAATCAGAAACACGTGAAGTAGAAGAATTTTTTGCAAAAGGACAAAAAGGATCTTCGGCAATGCCGCATAAACGGAATCCAATTGGTTCTGAAAATATGACTGGTTTGGCACGTGTGATTCGTGGTCATGTCATTACTGCCTTTGAAAATGTGAGTTTATGGCATGAACGAGATATTTCTCACTCGTCTGCTGAACGGATTATTATTCCCGATACGACGATTTTACTAAATTACATGTTGAATCGTTTTGGTAATATTGTCAAAAACTTAACGGTCTTCCCAGAAAATATGAAACGTAACATGGATGCGACCTATGGTCTAATTTACAGCCAACGTGTCTTGTTAAAATTGATTGATCATGGCATGACACGTGAAGAAGCGTATGATCTGGTCCAACCAAAAACAGCTTACGCATGGGATCATCAAACGGCGTTCCGTCCGTTGCTAGATGCGGATGAAAAAATTACTTCTGTCTTATCAAAAGAAGAGCTAGATGATGCCTTTGATTACCATTATCATTTAAAAAATGTTGACACGATTTTTGAACGTGTTGGTTTAGGATAACAAGAAAGCGAGAAGAAGGATGATTCTTCTCGCTTTTCTCTTATAATGTTATAAACTGAAGGATTAAAAAACAAACGTATTGTTAAATACGTTTGTTTTTTTCTATACTTTTTTCGATTTATCCTTTATAATGTAACTTAAATAGTTACATTAACTATTTAATGCAAACAAAGGAGGAGAAGTATGGATAAACAACAGCGAGGCATTCAAGTGATTAGAATTTGGCTAGGGGTGACGATGCTAATTCATGGAGTGATGAAAGTAACGTCATTGGAAGATGCTTTAGCGTTTTTTGCTAGTATTGGTTTGCCAAGTCTTTTTGTTTATGGTGTAGCAGCAATTGAATTAATTGGTGGATTATTTATGATTATTGGCTTTTTAATTCCTTTGGTATCAGTAGGATTCATAGCAGTTTTAGTCGGAGCTATTTTTTCTTTTGGTTTGGCAAGTGGTTTTAGTGGTTATGAGTACGAATTATTTTTAGCGATAACCAGTTTGGCTATTTTGGTTAGCTATGCCGATAAAAAGTATCTTACGTTAAAACTTTATTTTTAATAAATCAAAGCAATAAAGAGTTGGTCAAACTAGTTGTGATTGCGAAAAAAGCCCTAAAACAGTGATATTTAGTTGTTTTAGGTTTTTTTTATCAAAAAGGTCAAAAAAGGTCAATTTATTTATTGACCTTTACTGACCAATGGGGTATAATAAATTTATAAGGTTTACGAATACCTTAACTTTTGAAGAAATCCATCAAAAGTCGGATAATAATAATTGTAAAGAATGTTAAAATAAAAAAGACAAAATAATAAACGGGAGGGATCGTTTATGAATATTGAAAAAATGACAACCACGCTTCAAGAGGCGATTGCTGAAGCTCAAAAAGTTGCGGTGACACGGCAACATCAAGAAATTGATATCGCACATTTATGGAAAATTTTTCTTCAACCAAACCATTTTGGACGTAATTTTTACACAGATGCTGGTTTAGATGTTGACGCATTTGAACGAGAAGTAGATAACGCGTTAGATGAATATCCAAGTGTGGCAGGCGGTAATGTACAATATGGTCAAAATTTAAGTCAAAATTTGTTCCATTTATTGCAAGAAGCTGATTCACTTCGAGAAGAATTCCAAGATGAATTTTTATCAACCGAAATTGTACTTTTAGCTTTAATGAAATTGAAAAATTATCGTTTAACAAAATATTTAATGCAACAAGGCATTACGGAAAAAGAGTTAAGAAAAAATATTGAAGAGATGAGAGGAGGAGATCGTGTGACTTCTCAAAACCAGGAAGAACAATATAAAGCACTAGAAAAATACGGTGTTGACTTAGTACAACAAGTAAAAGCAGGAAAACAAGATCCAATCATTGGTCGTGACGAAGAAATTCGTGACGTTATTCGGATTTTATCAAGAAAAACTAAAAATAATCCAGTCTTAATTGGTGAACCAGGTGTTGGTAAAACAGCGATTGTTGAAGGATTAGCACAACGAATCGTTCGTAAAGATGTTCCCGAAAACTTAAAAGATAAAACCATTTTTTCTTTAGATATGGGTGCCTTAATTGCGGGAGCAAAATTCCGTGGCGAATTTGAAGAACGGTTAAAAGCTGTTTTAAAAGAAGTGAAAAAAAGTGATGGCAAAATCATTTTATTCATTGATGAAATTCATAATATCGTCGGAGCTGGTAAAACTGAAGGCAGTATGGACGCTGGGAATTTATTAAAACCGATGCTAGCACGTGGTGAATTGCATTTAATCGGTGCCACAACGCTTGATGAATATCGCCAATATATGGAAAAAGATAAAGCCTTAGAACGTCGTTTCCAAAAAGTATTAGTCAAAGAACCAACAGTAGAAGATACAATTTCTATTTTGCGTGGCTTAAAAGAACGATTTGAAATTCACCACGGCGTGAATATTCATGACAATGCTTTAGTTGCTGCCGCTACTTTATCCGATCGCTATATTACTGATCGTTTCTTACCAGATAAAGCGATTGACTTAGTCGATGAAGCAAGCGCAACGATTCGAGTGGAAATGAATTCGATGCCAACAGAGCTCGATCAAGTAACACGTCGGTTAATGCAACTAGAAATTGAAGAAGCAGCCTTGAAAAAAGAATCAGATGATGCAAGTAAAAAACGGTTAGCCAACTTGCAAGAAGAATTAGCAGATTTGCGTGAAGAAGCCAACTCAATGAAAATGCAATGGGAAACGGAAAAAGAAGAAGTTAATGCGGTTTCCAACAAACGTGCAGAGATTGATAAAGCAAAACACGAATTAGAAGATGCTGAAAATAATTATGATTTAGAACGAGCTGCTGTTTTGCGTCATGGAACAATTCCGCAATTAGAACATGAATTGAAAGAATTGGAAGAAAAGAACGCTAAAGATAACGTCAAAATGGTACAAGAATCGGTTACTGAAAACGAAATTGCGCAAGTGGTCGGTCGTTTAACTGGCATTCCTGTGACAAAATTAGTTGAAGGCGAACGAGAAAAATTAATGAAACTGAATGAAACATTACACAAACGTGTGATTGGTCAAGATGAAGCCGTCGATGCTGTTAGTGATGCGGTGATTCGTTCAAGAGCAGGCTTACAAGATCCAAATCGCCCACTCGGTTCGTTCCTTTTCTTAGGACCAACTGGTGTTGGTAAAACAGAACTTGCTAAAGCTTTAGCTGAAGATTTGTTTGATTCTGAAGATCATATGGTACGGATTGACATGAGTGAATACATGGAAAAACATGCCGTGTCTCGTTTGGTTGGTGCCCCTCCAGGCTATGTTGGTTATGAAGAAGGTGGCCAGTTAACAGAAGCTGTTCGTCGAAACCCTTATACAATTGTCTTATTAGACGAAATTGAAAAAGCGCACCCAGATGTCTTTAATATCTTATTACAAGTTTTAGATGATGGTCGTTTGACAGATTCTAAAGGTCGGGTCGTTGATTTTAAAAATACAGTTTTAATTATGACAAGTAACATCGGCTCTCAGCTTTTATTGGAAGGTGTGACACCTGAAGGAACAATTCCAGAAGAAGTTGAAAATCAAGTCATGAATATTCTAAAAGGACACTTTAAACCAGAGTTCTTAAACAGAATTGATGATACTATTTTATTTACACCATTGAGCTTGGATAATGTTAAAGGAATCATTGGTAAAATGACCGCACAACTTGCTCATCGTTTAGAGCAACAAGAAATTGTGTTGGAAATCACTGATGAAGCTAAAACATGGATTGCTGAAAATGGGTATGAGCCAGCTTATGGAGCTCGTCCGTTAAAACGTTTCATTACTCGTGAAGTCGAAACACCATTAGCAAAAGAAATTGTTTCTGGTCGAGTAATGCCAAAAACAAAAGTCACGATTAGTCTATTAGACAATCAATTAGTTTTTGAAAATGAACCGATAGAAGAAGTATAAAAAAAGAACGAGCGAATTCGCTCGTTCTTTTTTATTATGACAATCGTTGCTTAATTTCTTCCAACAAATCCTCTTCTGAAGAAACAACCCGACCATTCAATTTAATCAAACCAACTGTATAAAGGTTTAAATAATGGAATTGATTTTCAGCGACTTCGTTCAAAGCATCAAGCTTTTGGTGATTATCAGCACCTTGTTGGCGGCTGTCTGTGTAAAGGGCAACCACTGGGATTCCTTTGGCATAAGCAACACCAATTTCCGAAGCTACGCCCGCATCAATGGTTGGGCCGTCTAATAAAGCAACCAATAAATCGCTAGCAAGGACGTTTTCTGTATCTGCTAAGGCAATCATTTTACTATCGGCATAAGCAGATTTGTCGTTAATCGCCGCATTTTCTTGTGGTGAATAAAGATCGATTGTTTTATCCAATTGTCGAATTTGTTCGACTAAATAGGCATTATAACGTAAGTCAGCTTGCGAAAATAAAGGTCCTGCAAAATAAATTTTTGTCATTTGTCTGTCTCCAATCCAAGGGTTTAGAAATAATCACTGAAATAAGCTTCTTGATCAGGAAAAATCCGTTCCAAAGAATTTAAAGTTTCTTTATCTGTATCAATGCGCTCAATTCGATGTAAGTACGAAGGGCGTCGGTAATTCATGACTAAACAAGTTAGTGTTTGAATATCTAAGTGAACGGCGGTGCCTAAAGGTTCATCCGTAATGGTCACTTGATCATTTTCATCCCAAATTAAGCCAAAAATACCATTATTCCACTCAGCGACAGGATCTTTAACAACAAAATGGAAGGGCTTAGCCGTACTTTCAAAAGGAAAGTTTTCTAAAAAGGCTTTGACATCAACAATTCGCGCCATATAATAGGGTTCAATGCTTTCTTTAATTTGGCTGTCTTCTAAAAGAAAGGCTAGTGGTTCGTTTTTATAGATATCGCCCTTGACCCAATAAACCATCGAAAAATGCGCAGTAATAAAATTCCACAAGCCATTTCGGGCTTCTTGGTTCAAGTAAAACATTTCCTTAATATGAAATACCTCATCGGCCACCCAATAGAAAAGTACTCCTAAAGGTTCTTGATTGGTACCATAATAGACAGCAGCAGTCCGTTCTTCCTCGTTTTCGAAACGCCAATATTCTTCCCAGTTGAAGGCACTACGAATGAGTGCGCCGTGATTTTGACGAGCGAATCGCGCATAGACATCAAAGACATCTGGGTGATCGACAGCTAACCGTTCAATCATTCCTGGAACAGGAACGGTTTTTGGTAATTGCGTATCCCGAATTTTAAAAGATAACTTGTCGGACATAATTTCCCAACCTTTACGTCGGTAATAAGGGATGTTGTAAGGGAAAAGATAAGAAATCCACTGTTTATCTTGGCGCATTTCTTCTAATGCCGTTTGAATCAAGTCTTTCATTAAACCGTGGTTGGCATATTCAGGATAGGTACCGACACCAGTAACGCCGCCCATTTTATACAAAGCACCATGGATATTGACTTCGCATGGATAGATAGCAATTTGTGAAATTAATTGATTTTCGTGAAACCAGCCAAATACTTTTGAAAGTTCTAAAATCGGTTGTTTTGATTTGATAAATGCGCGTTTGTTTTCAAAACCACTTTCTTCAATATCTGCTTCAGTCACTTGAAAAACATAGGAAAGAAGTTCATTAAATTGATCAATGTGTTCTTCCTCAACAGGCTTTAAGGTCAGTTGCTTTCGAAATTCTTGTTCATCCATTTTTCCATCTCCAATAAATTTACTGTTTTTAGTATACCAAATTTTTCGAAACTCTGTTAGCCTTTCGAAACCAAAAGAATAAAAGGGAAGTGCTTTAAATCTTCTTCAAAAATTGGTATAATGAAAAGTGCTGATTATCCTAGACCTTTAAACATGATAATTTGATAAAAAAGGCAACTAAAATATAACAATTGATTGATGAAGCTAGCAGGGAGCTAGCTTTTCTTAAAAGAAATGAGGCAAAAAATGAACAATAAAGAAATGAAAGCAAGACAAGAGAAAATTCGTAATTTCTCGATTATTGCCCACATTGACCATGGGAAGTCAACTTTAGCCGACCGGATTTTGGAAAAAACAAATACAGTTAGCAGTCGAGAAATGCAAGATCAATTACTTGATTCAATGGATTTAGAGAGAGAACGCGGCATTACCATCAAATTAAACGCAATTGAATTAAACTATACAGCCAAAGATGGTGAAACCTATACTTTCCATTTGATTGACACACCAGGACACGTCGATTTCACCTATGAAGTTTCTCGTAGCTTGGCAGCTTGTGAAGGGGCTGTTCTAGTTGTTGATGCGGCGCAAGGAATTGAAGCGCAAACGCTAGCAAATGTCTATTTGGCATTGGATAATGACTTAGAAATTTTACCTGTTATTAATAAAATTGATTTACCCGCCGCTGATCCAGAGCGTGTTCGGACAGAGATTGAAGACGTAATTGGAATTGATGCATCGGAAGCTGTTTTAGCAAGTGCCAAAGCAGGGATTGGGATTGAAGATATTTTAGAACAAGTGGTGGAGTATGTACCAGCTCCATCAGGCGATATTGAGGCTCCTTTAAAGGCTTTGATTTTTGACTCTATTTACGATAGTTATCGGGGGGTCGTTTTAAACATCCGTGTAATTGACGGTGTCGTTCGTCCTGGGGATAAAATCCAAATGATGAGTAACGGCAAAACGTTTGATGTAACAGAAGTCGGCGTTTTTTCACCGAAACCAATTGCTCGTGATTATTTAATGGTTGGTGATGTGGGTTATATCACCGCTAGCATTAAAACGGTTCAAGATACACGGGTCGGGGATACAGTGACTTTGGCCGACAATCCAGCAGCAGAAGCACTACCAGGCTACCGCAAAATGAATCCAATGGTTTATTGTGGCTTATATCCAATTGATACGTCGCGCTACAATGATTTACGGGAAGCATTAGAAAAATTACAATTAAATGATGCGGCGTTACAATTTGAACCGGAAACATCGCAAGCTTTAGGGTTTGGTTTCCGTTGTGGTTTCTTAGGTTTGCTGCACATGGACGTTGTTCAGGAACGTTTGGAACGAGAATTTAATTTAGAGTTAATTACAACAGCACCGTCTGTAATCTATCACGTTAATAAAACTGACGGAACAACCGTTGTTGTTGACAACCCAGCTGAATTTCCAGAACCAGTAACGATTGAATCTGTGGAAGAACCTTATGTTAAAGCGCAAATCATGGTGCCAAACGATTATGTAGGAGCAGTAATGGAATTATCACAACGTAAACGTGGCGAATTCATTACAATGGATTACTTAGACGATTATCGTGTAAACGTAGTTTATGAAATTCCGTTATCTGAAATCGTGTTTGACTTTTTCGATAAATTGAAATCAAGTACAAAAGGCTATGCATCCTTAGATTACGAAATGGCTGGCTATCGTACCAGCCGCCTAGTGAAAATGGATATTCTATTAAATGCTGAAAAAGTGGATGCTTTAAGCTTTATTGTTCACCGAGATTTCGCATTTGAGCGTGGTAAAGCGATTGTTGAGAAACTGAAAAAACTAATTCCACGTCAACAGTTTGAAGTCCCAGTTCAAGCGGCGATAGGTCAAAAAATTGTGGCGCGTTCAGATATTAAAGCCTTACGCAAAAACGTACTGGCTAAATGCTATGGTGGCGATGTTTCTCGTAAACGTAAATTGTTAGAGAAACAAAAAGAAGGGAAGAAACGGATGAAACAAATTGGATCCGTGGAAGTTCCTCAAGAAGCCTTTATGGCGGTTCTGAAAATGGATGAGCAAGATAACGAGAAATAGCTTGTTATCAATATGAAAGCCTATTAAATAAGGGTTTTCGAGTTGCTGGAAAAGCGTGATTTTGCTGTTTAAAGAAATTTAAACTGTCATATTACTGTCACAGCTATAAAAAAATTAACAAAAATGGAATATTTTCTTGAAGATTTTTTTCTATCAGTGTAGGATAAAAGCATCTCATTAAGGAGGTGCTTTTTATTTTTGAAAATAATAGTGGGAATATCCTAAAATCTTTAAGGAAAGAACAAAAATTGACTCAAAAGAAGCTATCTGAGTTAACAGGGATTTCTCAAAGTGCTTTAGTCAAGTATGAGAATGGTACAAGAGGTATTTCAAAAAATGTAGATATTGCGCTAAGCAAGGCTCTGAATGTAGATTCATTGCTTAAAAATGAAGTAGAGAATTTGAGTTATATGATTAACCGAATAATAGAGTATAGGGATCTAAATAATTTATCTAATAAAAATTTAGCAAATAAAATCGGAATTAGTGAAGCTTTACTAAGTTATATTTTAAATGGAAGGAGAAAACTTTCAAAAGAGATTCAAAGAAAAATTGCATTATTTTTGTTAAATGATGGAAATGAAAGTTTGATAGATACTAAGTTAGGTGGTGCTTCTTTAAATTTTCCGAGTATTGATAAAAATTTGATGGGGAACAGAATAAAAACTATTCGAAAAAATAGAGGAGAGAGTTTAGAAAAATTTGGTCAAAACTTCACTTGTCCAGCTAGAAAAAATGTGATTAATAGATGGGAAAATGGTGTAAATATTCCTGATGTAGAAAGATGAAACAAATAGCAGTATACATGTTTTGACATCATTTTTTCTACGCTCCTTTAAAACGTTTTCATACATTAAGTATAAAAGAAAAAACTGTAGACGTCATCCCCTTTTTGGGGACTTTGTCTACAGTCTGAGAATTTACATAGTTAAAATCTGTAAAGTGTTATTTTTTTATTGTTCGTTTTAATCTTACCATAAACTTCTTTAATGAAAAAAAAGTTTATGGTAAGATTACATAGAACCCTTTTAATGATTATATTTAAGAAAATTCTTTATTTAATTTGTTGATTCATTTATACTTGAGATGGATGATTTTTATGTTACGCCGATTGTAAAATTAAGCTAGACAAATAAAAAAGTCATTTGTGCTACACTCAA